>Ga0187848_10003797_pt1 | contig 10832 bp, 10 predicted proteins | sample June2016WEW_4_40_FD_132424 | JGI IMG/M metagenome (GOLD analysis project Ga0187848, IMG submission 132424) | Peatland microbial communities from SPRUCE experiment site at the Marcell Experimental Forest, Minnesota, USA - June2016WEW_4_40 | ecosystem: Environmental > Terrestrial > Soil >... | reverse complement strand
CGGGTCAAGATGCTGAAGTGGATCCTCGTGACGGCGTTCGGCTACCAGGGCTACCGGAACGCCCGCTTTGGGCGGATCGAGTGCCACGAGGCGATCAACGCCTACGCCCGCGAGCTGATGGCCGATCTCTCCCGCGCCGGGGAGGAGATCGGGTATCGCACGCTCCACGGGATCGTCGATTCGCTGTGGGTGCGACCCCGAACGGAAGGGACGGCGCCCGATCCCGAGGCGTTCGCCGAACGGATGAGCGCACGGTTCGGTCTTCCGCTCGGCTACGAGGGTCGGTACCGCTGGATCGTCTTCATTCCCGCCACCACCCATGGGTTGGGCGTTCCGAACCGGTACTACGGCCGCTACGAATCCGGCGAGTTCAAGCTGCGGGGGATCGGCGGAAGGCGCCACGACACGACCGTGCTGGTGCGTCGGTTCGAAACCGAGGTCCTCCAGATGCTGGGAGAGGCCGGGGATGCGCCGGGCGTCCGCGCGCGGGTGCCTCGGGCGCTCGCCCGTGCCGACCGGTTCGCGTCCCGGCTCCGGGAGGGAGCGTGGCCCGTGGAGGAGCTGCTCATCAGGCACCGGATCGGGATCGCGCTCGATGCGCACACAACGTTCCGGGACGAGACGAGCGCTCTGCGCCAGCTCGCCGCCCTGGGGCTCCCGCGGGCCCCCGGAGAGTCGGTCCGCTACGTGATCCTCGACCGGAGCGCGCGTTCGTGGCGGGACCGCGTCCGCGTCGCGGAGACGATGGACGGGGACGAGCGGTACGACGTCACGGCCTACCTCGAGATCCTCGCCCGCGGGACCGAAACCCTGCTCGCCCCGTTCGGGATCGACCGGGCCACGCTCCGTGCGCGCTGGGGGATCCCGGCGGAGCGGCCCCGCTCCCCGTACGCCTCCGGAGCGGACGCCGCGCAGCGGCTCCTCGCGCCCGAGGGCGACGCGCCGACCTTTTAGGGCAGCGGTCGGTGAATCCCGTCGTGGCACCGCCCCTCCGTCGGGTCCGCACCGATCCCCGGCCACCCCGGGACGGCGCGGTGCGCGGACCCGAAGACGATCTCGCCCCGATGCTCGCGGCGCTGAGCGACCCGGACCCGGTCGTGCGCCGGGCGATGGCGAAGACGCTCGGCGCACGGCGCGACCCCCGTGCGGCGAGCGCCCTGGAGGCGTCGCTCGGCGACCCGTTCCCCGCGGTCCGCGCGAGCGCGGCCGAGTCCCTGGGGGAGATCGGCCGGAGCGAGAGCCATGGTCCGCTGGAGACGACCTTGGAGGATCCCGACCCCCGCGTGCGCGAACAGGCGGCGCGGGCCCTCCGGGCGATCGCCCACCCGAGCTCGACCGGCGCCCTCGCGGCCCGCCTGAAGGACCCGGCACCCGAGGTACGTTGGGCGGTCGCGGCCGCGCTCGGACGGATGCACACCCCCACCGCGTTCCAGGCCCTCTTGGAAGCGATCGACGACGCCAGCGACCGGGTCCGTCGCGAAGTCGTGCTGGCCCTCGCCCAGACGGATGACCCGACCGTGGTCGAACGGGTCCGGCCGCTGCTCAACGATCCCGTTCGCCGCGTGCGGACGGCCGCCGCCGTGGTCGTGGGGCGCTTCCGCGACCCCGCGAGCGTCCCGCTCCTCTTGGAGCGGATGGACGGACCGGACCCGTGGGAACGCCCCGCGATCCTCGTCGCGCTCGGGAAGATCGCCGACCCGCGCGGCGTGCCGGCGATGGTCCGGGCGGCCGACGACCCCGCCCATTACGTGCGCGTCTGCGCGATCCACGCGCTGGGGGAGATGCGCAGCGACCGGGCCCGCGACGTCGCGCGGGCGCACGTTACCGATCCCTCGTGGGCGGTCCGCGGGGCCGCGGCCGTCTGCCTCGGCTCGGTGGGTACGCCGGCGGACCTCCCCACGCTCCTGATCATGCTCGAGGATCGCAATCCCTGGCCCCAGAGCGCGGCGATCTACGCGGTCGGGCGCCTCGACCTGGTCGAAGCCGTGCCGCGCGTGCGCGAGGAGTTGCACCATCCGAACGCCGATGTGCGGCTCGCGTCGGTATGGACGCTCGGCCGGCTGCGGGACGACGGGGCGCGCGCCGAGCTCGTGCGCATGCTCCACGCGGAGCCGTCGCTTCCGGAACCGGCGTCGGTCTTCTCGGAAGGCGAATCGATCCGGATCTCCTCGGACGCCGCGAGCCGCATCTTCGACACGGTCGTCGAGGCGCTCGGGCGGCTCCGCCACGGCGACGAGGACCCGTTCGTGGACCAGGCCCTCTGGGATGCCCGTTCCCAGCTCTCCGAGGAGGAGCTCGATCGGATGGCACGCTTGCCGCTGCTGGCGGGGGATCCCCCGGCCACGGCCCCGACGCTCCGTATCCTCTTCGAGACCGCCCTGCCGATGGACGGCGTGGACGAGGAGGGCTGATGCTGAGCGATTTCCGACCCGCCGATACGCCCCGCCTGGTCGAGCTCCTGCAGGAGAACTTCCCGGAGGAAGAGGAGTTGTACGGGATGCGCCCGGAAGCGCTCGTCCGTATCATCCACCGCATCTACCGGTGGGACGTACGGTTCGCCCTCGTCTTCATGCACACGATCGGGCGCCCGGTCTTCCGATTCTTCACGGTGGAGGTCGACCGCAGGATCGTGGCGACGACGCTCGTCTCCTACGGACGTCGTGCCAGCTACCTCGCCATGGTGATGGTCGATCCCGCGTACCGGCGCCGGGGGTACGCGCGCCAGCTCCTCCATGCGTCGATCGATTCGACCCGACGCGCGCGGCGCCCCTACGTCGCTCTGGACGTCCTGGAGAACAACACGACCGCGCGCCGCCTGTATGAGAGCGAGGGCTTCCTTCCGCTACGTCCGATGTCCATCCTGGTGTGGACCCCACAATCCGATCGTCGCGACCCGACCGCGCGAGCGGATCCCGGCATCCGCCCGTTCCGACGCTCCGACGCGGCCCCGCTCGTCACGATCGTGAACCGGTCGACACCTCCCGAGGTCGCGGAGGTGTTGCCGGCATCCGCGCGTACCCTGAACCCATCCGGGCAGCTCGCCGCCCTCCTCGCCTCCAAGACGAAGGTCTGGGTGCTCGACGAAGGAGCGGGTCCGGTCGCGCTCGTCTTCGGCACGTTGTCGGAGGGCTCCGATGCCGGCCACCTCTCGAACCCGATCGTGGCCGATACCGCGAACCCGGTCCGCGTGGCGGCCCTCCTCTCGACCGCCCTCGATTGGCTCACCGCGGGAGGCGCGAAGCGCGTCGTCACGCAGGTGCCGCTTTCCAACCGAACCGGTCTCGCCGCTTTGGAAGGAGGTGGGTTCCAGGTTGTGCGGGAGCTCCGCACGCTCTACCGACCGGCGTCGTAGGTCCACCGCGGCGGGCGTTGACGTCTACCTCTTCCCTGCGGTCGTGGGAGGGGGTCTCGGGGACATCGAAGAGGTCCTCGCCTGCGGACGCCATCTCGAGCGCGCCGGTATCCCGCTCCTCCTCTATCGACGGCGAGGCCGCCCGCTGCCCCGATCCGTCGATGGCCCGTTCGACTGGCCGGCGTTCACCCGCCGCTCGAGGATCGTCCGACGGGCGCCGGCCGCTCTGACGGTGAGCCCCTGTTGGGGGGTCAGCGCCGCACCTTCGCGTCGAGAGCCGTACGGACGGGGAGGGGCGTGGGAGGAGGAGTGCTCGGACATCGAGGAAGCGTACGGATCCGACGGCACGCTGCACGTGAGCCTCGAGGAGTTCGCCCGCACGCTCACGAGTCGGGAGGAGACGATCGAGCGGTACCGGGAGGGAGGGGTGCCGTCCCGGTCGATCCGTGCTCGAAGCCGGTCGGCCTCCTTCGCCCGGGAGATTGCTCAGTTCCACCGGGCGTTCGTGCGCTTCCGCGCGTTCGATCGGCCCAACCTGCTCCATCTCTATGCAACGTTCCAGCCGAGCCCCCGGTTCGCACGGGAGTTCCCGGAAGCCGTCCAGTGCGGTCCTCTCTCCTCGGGCCGCCCCCGGCCGGCTCACCGAGCGGGAGGAGCGCGTTCGAACGGAAGTTGGGTCTGGTATGCCAGCCCTTCGAGCTCCTCCCGGCTCCTCCCGGCGGTGCTCCAAGGTCTCCCCGCACGCTCGCCCCAACCTCCGATCGTGGTCCATACTCCCCGTCCGATCCCGCTCCCCTCGAGCGGACCCTCCCCCCGGGTCGTCGTCGGTCCCATGCCGCACGCCCGGTGGAGAAGGGAGTTCGAAGAAGCGCCGGTGCGCATCGTGACCGGCAGCCGGACCCTACTCGAGGCGCTGGAGTGGGGGGGTCCGTTTCTATACTTCAACGGCATCATCGGAAGCCGGGTGCCGCACCGTCATCGGCCCGAGAAGATCCGCGCGTTGCTCGAGCTCGGTCGCCGCGCGAAGGTCGCCCGGAGCCTCCGGAGGGACCTCGCCGACTTCTCGCGGGGGCGTCGGGTCCGCGAGGTCGTCGCGCGCGCCGGCCGGGGCGTGGGAGCGTGGAGACGGTTCCCCCCGTTCCACCGCGTGGCCCCGGCGTTCTCCCCTCCCTACGATGACGCCGGGGCCCTCGTGGTCGCGGTGGCCCGGACGCTCGCCCGGCGGCCCGACGGGGCCGTGGGGATCGTCCGCGAGGTCCGGTCCGGAACGTTGGGCGCGCCACCGTACGGACCGCGGCGGGATGGATCGACGCCGGGTGCTCCGGCGTCGCGCGGGCACGAGGGGGTCGAGTGACCGATCCTACGAATGCTCCTCCCTCGGTCGATAGGGGGGATCTCCCCGAGCCGGTCTTCCAGAAGCCCCCGATCCTCACCCGGGTCCTCGACGAGGCGGAAGCGAAGATCCGCGAGCCGCTCGCACGATGGAAGTTCTTCCAGCGCCTGTTCCTGCTCGATCGCGATTGGATGACCCGCATCACGATGTTGATGCTGATCGGTGCGATGGTCTGGGGGGTCATCGGCGGGCTCGACGCCACGGGGTTCCAAAGCCAGGCCTATGCCTACTCGACCACCGGCACGATCACGCTGACGAACCAGGAGATCTACTCCTCGGTCACGCTCCACGGCCTGCGCATGCTGTTCGGCTTCGCCCAGCAGCTGGAGATGGCGCTCTTCGGCCTCCTCGCGATCAACGCGATGGGGGTGAAACCGCGCCACAAGTGGGCGCTGTACACCTCGGTGGGCCTGATCAACGCTTCGATCATGCTCCTCGAAGGGCCGTTCTATCTCTGGCCCACCTTCAACGACAACTACTTCCCGTCCCTCGGCTGGACGTTCACCTCCCCGCTCGGTATCCAAGGCCAGAGCGCCTACGTCATCGGCCCGCTCTGGTTCATCGGGTGGTACGCACTCGCCGCGGCGGTCCTGATATGGGCCGGGTGGATGCTCGTCCACTTCCGCGACTGGTTCCGCACGCGACCGGCGGGAGCGGCCGGTCGCCTCCCGGTCTCCCTCCTGTTCATCCTCGCGACCGTGATCCTGATCCCGCTCACGTACGCCCCGATCCTCGTCTCGACGACGTGGGACGTCGGGACGTACTACCTCGGGTGGGCGCTCAACCCCCTCGTCAACCAGGTCATCTTCTGGATGTTCGGCCACGGGATCGTCTACATCCTGTTCCTGATCCCGGTCGCCGCGCTCTACCTGCTCATCCCGATCCTCTCCAAGCGCCCGATCTACAGCTACCGGTTCGCGCTCGTCGCCGCGATCCTGTTCATCGTCCTGACCCCGCTGCTGGGGATCCACCACCTGTTCCTGACGGCGCTCCCGACGTGGTCGACGTACGCCACGATGGTGATCTCGTTCCTGATCATCATCCCCAGCGCGATCACGTTCTTCTCGCTCTGGATGACCGTGAAGGGCGTCCGACGTTCGCAGTGGGAATGGAACATCGTCGCGCTGTTCGCGCTCCTCGCCTTCGCCGGATCGATCGCCGGCGGGCTCTCCGGGCCGGACGTGGCGACGATCGGCTCCGATGTCGACCTGCACAACAGTCTCTTCGTGCTCAGCCACTTCCACACGATCACGATCTTAGGGATCGTCGCCGGGGGCTACGCGGTCCTGTACGCGGTCTTCCCGCTCCTCTGCGGACGGGCGTGGATCTCGGCGTGGCTCGCGCGGGTCCACTTCGTTGCCACCGCGATCGGCGGGATCATCATCGTCCTGTGCTTCGAGGAGCTCGGAGCGCTCGGCATCCTCCGCCGCCAGGTACTCTTCCCGAACGTCCCGGCCGTCGACATGTACAACGTCATCTTGATGGCCGGGATCGTCATCATCCTCGTCGGCCAGTTGTTCTTCGTCCTCAATGGCTTCCTGACCGCGTACCGTGGCCGACCGTTAGCGACGACGGGCCTGTCGTTCGACGAGGCGATCCGCACCGCGGCCCGATCGACGTACCCCCGACCGACCGTGCCGATCCACGACGTGCCGGTCGAGCGGAAAACGAGCCGCGCTCGCCGGGAACGCGTCGAGAAGATCTGGGTCGGCAGCGTGATGGTGCTGGTCATCATCGTTCTCGCGGCCGCGACGCCCCAGGCATTCTCGGTCACCCAAGGGATCACGTCGGCGGCGAACGCACCCGCGGGATCGGAGTTCGTCACGCTCACGGGTCAACCGTACTACTGGACCGTCAACGAGACCGGCCCGATCCACGGAACGTTCGACAACGCGATCGTGGCCTATGCCGGTCAGTGGATCAGCATCAACGCGAGCGCGACCGGTGCGACCCAATCGCTGTACATCCCCTTCCGTTCGTTACCGGTCGTCAACGTCCAGGTGGTTCCGGGGTCGACGTCGTACTCCCTGTTCCAGGCGCCGTCGACCCCCGGGGTCTACGGCGCCCCCGACGGGGAGTTCGACGGACCGTGGTTCGGCCAGGACGCGGCGGCGCTCATCGTCCTGCCGACGGGAGCCGTCTCGGACCTCTCCGCCTTCCAGTCCGCAGGCGGCTTGGGGGACATCTACAATCCCCCGGTCATGACGGCGGCGAGCGCGAGCCTGGTCGGAGATGGAGAAGGGCTGTTCAACCACTCGATCCCCGGACCGACGCTGTACTCGGCCGCCGGGGTCGTCTCGTTCAGCTGGGAGGTCCCGCTCTCCAGCATCGGGATCAACAACTACCTCGTGAACGTAACCTCCAACGACAAGAACGCTCAACAGCAGTACGTCGTCGATCACAACTACATCTTGCCGTACGCGGTCGGGATCTACCAGATCAACGCGACCCGCGGCCTTGTACCGATGCTCGTCCAGCCATCGCTGACGATCAACCACGTCGTGAACGAGAGCGCCTCGCTCGCGAGCGGGGTCTACCTCTACGGCCTGATCTCGCCCGTCTCCTACTCGTACGATCCGGACGGCCAGTCGAACGGATCGACCGGTTCCCAGCTGGGTGAGGTCATGGGTCTGTGGGGAGTCCTGTGGGTGGGCCCATGAGCGGACCGGCACCTCCCGCGACCGAGCCCGACGAGGAGCCGGCGAACTCGTGGTTCGGCCCGTTCGCGATCTTCGGGTACATCGCCGCGATCGCCGGCGGCTGGGCGATCTACGAGATGCTCGCGTACGCGGATCTCCCCACGTTCACCGTGGCGACGCTGCCGACGGTGGGCGGGATCGCGATCGCGCTCGCCATCTTCTTCTGGATCGGTGCGCGCGCCCCGTCGAACGACTGAGGCCCCCGGTGGCCATCGACCATGGCAGCACGGACGAGGGTCCCGGGTCCGCGGATCGGGCGCGCGTTCTTCGACCGACCGACGCGGCGGGTCGCCCGCGAGTTGCTCGGAGCGACGTGCTGGGTGCGCGGGCCGCACGGGGTGCGGTCGGTGCGCATCGTCGAGACCGAGGCGTACGTCGCGCACGACCCCGCGAACCACGCGTTCCACGGACGGACGCGCCGCAACCGTTCGATGTTCCTGCGGCCCGGGACCCTCTACGTCTATCGCATCCACCAGGTCGTGTGCGCCAACGTGGTGACGCGACCGGGGGAGGCGGTGCTCCTGCGGGCGGGGGCGCTCCCGTCGGGGATGGAGGGATCCGGCTCGGGCCCGGGTCGGCTCTGCCGGGTTCTGGGCCTGACCATCGAGGACGACGGGATCGACACGGTGCGGGGCCGTCGAGTGGGATTCGCACCGTCCCCCGCTCGGGTGCGCCGGATCCGCACCGGTCCGCGCGTCGGGATCCGACGCGCGGCGGACCGGCCGCTGCGCTACCTGATCGACGCGGATCCGATGGTCTCTCGCCCGGCGTGGGCGCGGGGGCTCACCGCAGCTTCGCCCAGTCGTAGTGACGGCGCCGGGCCGTCGCGCCGAACCCGCAGGAGGAGCAGACGGCCTTCTGGCGGTGGTAGGAGTGGCGGCCGCACCGGCGGCAGATGACGTGAACGATCTTCCCTCCGCGGCGCGCCGGTGTTCCTTTTCCCATGGTCCTCTCCGATCCCTTACGGGGAGATGTAGACGATCGAGTCGCCGCGCAGCAGCGTCAGCCCGCTGTGCGGGGTGATCTCGTCCTTCACGACCTCTTCGGCCGCGGAGAGCACGAGGTTCAGGTGCTGGTCGTAGGCATCGAGAACGCCGCGGAAAGAGCGGCCTCCCTTCATCTCGACCAGGACCCGCTTGTGCAGGCTTTCTTGGAGCGCGTCGAGCGGCTTCATCTCGGAGCGCCGCCGAGGTCCGAGACCCCACTTAACAGTTACCCCGACGCGCTCGGTCGTTCCGTGGGGTCGTCAGGATCGGAGCGACCGGAGCAAGGTGAGCAGGAGCGCGCGGTCCGCTTCGGCTCTCGAGCGGGGGGGTTCCGGGGCGGGAAGGGACCCCAACCGATGGAGGCGGTGAGCGATCTGGGAGACCGAGGCGCGTCCGTCCACCCGGACCAGACGTTCTCCCCACAGGACCTTCCACCGGTCGAGCCAGAGCTCCCGTTCCAGCGCCCCCACCCGGTCGTGCAGGGCGCGGAGTCCCTCCGGATGCCCTTCGGGGTCCCCCATCGCCCGTCGCCGTCGCACGAGGCCCGGGGTGTCGATGTACGCCGTCCGGTCGGGGAGACCGACCCGCCGATCCCTCGCCGCCCGCTCGAAGGAGGTGAGGAGGGCGGCCAGGGAGCGTTCCGGGGCCCGCCTCAGCCGGACGAGCCCCCACGTGTAGGTGATCGTCCCAAGGATGCCGGTATCGAGGTAGACGTACCGGCCCCGGCGGCGCAACTGCGTTGCCTGCTGCCAACGGCGAACGTCCTCGCGGAACAGGTGCCGCTCGATCCGCACCAGGTCCGCCGAGGAACGGTACCGCAGCGAAACACGGCGGCCGAGCCGGACGTACGCCTCGGGGATCGTCGCTCCGCCGCTGAGCACCCCGGCCGCCCACGATGCGGCGCTCTTCCCCGACGCCGACGGCCCCTCGACCGCGACGATCCCGCCCGAGGTCATCGATCGGCGACGCCGGGCGGGCCCATGAGGTCGGCGCCCCGCTCCGGGGACTTTAATGGATGTCCCCGCTCGCCGGACCGTGAGCGGCCCCGCGCACGGTCCCGAACACCGCCATCCGCATGCGGCCCGGGTGCTCGATACGAGCTCTCTCGCCGAGCTGGCCCGAGAGCTCCAGCGGACCGATAGCGACCCGGAGGGGGTGGGGATCATGACCCGTAAAGGCCGGATCTACCCGATCCGGCTGGACGACGTTTCGTTGCGGGCCTCGGTGCTGTTGAAGCAGGAGATGCTCGCCGTCGGGGGAGATGCCGCCCACGCCCGCGGCGTCGCCGATCTGTCCGTGGAGCAGAGCGCGGTGGTGGTCTTGGCCAGCTGGGGCCAGTACCAGCGGCTGATCCCCAAGCTCCGTCGCCAACCGTTCCGCCTGCGCGAGATCGCCGAGGAGCTCGACGGGGCGCTTCGGAACTACGCGCACCACGGTCCCCGCACGATCCGGGGGGCGCATCGGGCGTTCGTCGTCGGCGATCGCCCCCGCGTCATCGGCGTCGTCAACGTGACCCCGGACTCGTTCAGCGATGGAGGGCAGTACCTCGATCCCGAGCGAGCGATCGCCCATGCGATCCAGCTCGCGGCCGATGGGGCCGACGTGATCGACATCGGCGGAGAGTCCACGCGACCGGGAGCGATCCCCGTCTCCCCCGAGGAGGAGTGGCGGCGGATCGGTCCGGTACTGATCGCGCTGAAGGACCGCCTCCGGGTCCCGGTCAGCGTCGACACGCGGCACCCGGAGGTCGCCCGTCCGGCGATCGAAGCCGGCGCCGACATCGTCAACGATGTGACCGCGCTGCAGGACCCCGAGATGCGCCGCGTCGTCCGCGAGCTGGGAGCCGCGGCGATCCTCATGCATCTCAAGGGAACGCCCGCCACCATGCAACAGGATACGAACTACGCGGACCTGCGCGGGGACGTCTATCGGTATCTCGCCGATGCGAGCGATCGCGCTCTCTCCGAAGGGATCCCGGCCGACCGGTTGCTCGTGGATCCGGGTATCGGTTTCGGGAAGTCCGCGGAGCAGAGCCTGGAGCTCCTCGTGCATGTCGCCGAGTTCCGGAGCCTCGGCTTCCCGGTCGTGATCGGTGCATCGCGCAAGTCGTTCCTGAGGAGCGACACCCCCGCGAGCCGCTCGGATGCGGGTCTCGCGGCCGCGGTGCTCGCCGCCTGGAACGGCGCGGAGCTGGTCCGGGTCCATGACGTCGCCGCCACGGTCCGGGCGCTCTCCTTCGTGACGCGGGCGCGTGCGCTGTCGCAGGATCGTGCCGAGGAGACCGAGGCGGTCGCGGTCGCACGCCCCGACGAGGTCGAACGCTAGGCCGGCGGGTCGGCGGAGCCGGGCGGGGCGTCGACCTCGAGGATGAGCGACCCCTGGTAGCCGCAGTCCTTGCAGCG
>Ga0187848_10003796_pt1 | contig 10834 bp, 7 predicted proteins | sample June2016WEW_4_40_FD_132424 | JGI IMG/M metagenome (GOLD analysis project Ga0187848, IMG submission 132424) | Peatland microbial communities from SPRUCE experiment site at the Marcell Experimental Forest, Minnesota, USA - June2016WEW_4_40 | ecosystem: Environmental > Terrestrial > Soil > Wetlands... | reverse complement strand
GATGGCCCAGCGGCGGCTCCAGACGCCGAGGTGGGTTCCCTCCCAATGCTTATAATTGACATCATGCAGCGGCATGGGAAATCTCCAGGGCTTGCACAAAAGTTTCCTCCAGCGCGTTGGGGCTGGGGATGATCTCCAGCGGCGCCAGTTGGATCTCGTGCAACAGGTTCAACAAGGGGTTCAGGGATGGGGAATTGTGCTCGACCTTGACATGGCCGTTGGGGAGCAATTCGCACGGCCACTGGCGGCGGGCGCAGGCGGCCTCCAATTCCTCGTGCCGCCCCGCCACCACCACTTCGGCCGCGCCGCGCCGGCGCGCCTTCAAATTGGCCAGGCTGTCATGCACCAGCACGCGGCCGCGGGCGATGATGATAATCTGTTCGCAAATCTGCTCCACGTCATGGAGCAGGTGCGAGGAAACCACCACGGTGATGCCGTAGGCGCGCCAGAGGCTTTGCACCAATTCCAGGATTTGCGCCTGGCCCTTGGGGTCCAGCCCGTTGGTCGGCTCGTCCAGAAAAACGATTTCCGGGTCGTGGACGATGGACTGGGCCAGCTTGAGACGCTGCTTCATCCCGGTGGAGTAGGTGTCAATTTTGCGATAGCGCTCCTGGCCCATCCCGACAAAATCGAGCATCTCATGGGCGCGCTGGCGGGCGACTTGGAAGGGCAACCCGCACAACTGGGCGCAATAGGTGACATACTCGCAGCCGGCCATGCCGGGGATGTGGCAGTCCAGCTCCGGGGTGTAGCCGACCCGTTTGCGGATTTCCCGGCCTTCGGTGCCGACTTCGCGGCCCAGCAGTTTGGCGGAGCCGGAGGAGATGGGCTGAAGCTGGAGCAGACATTTCATGAAGGTGGTCTTGCCCGCGCCGTTGGGCCCGAGCAGGCCGATGGCGCCCGGGGCGACGGCAAGGCTGACGCCATCCAGGGCTTTTTGTTTTCCAAAAACCTTGGACAGGGCCTGCGTCTCAATAACCAGTTGGTCCGGCATTTCGCGGCGCAATTTGCGCACAAACAAATTGGCGGGCAAACAAATTCGGGCCGGGTGTGCTATCGCATCGGTGTGCCGTCTGATGGAATGGTCGCCGTGGTTGGTTTCGAGCGGGGCTGTTTTCGGGATTGATTTTTTGGGGAAGAACACAAAATTATGGCCGAGGAGTGCCGCAGAAGCGACCGCCGAACTCTTTCTGACCGCCTTCAAATCGTTGAACCGCCGCCAGCGCGAAGCGGCCCTGGAACGAATGTTGGCGGACGCGGAGCTTTCGGAAGACCTGGCTGACACGGTAGCCTTGGAAGCGGGGCGGCACGAGCCGCGTTATTCCTTCCGTCAAATATTGAAGGAACCGAAATGAAAACCATTGAACTGAAAATGCCGGATGACGTTTATGAGAAGCTGAAAAGCCTGGCGTCACACGACCATCAATCGGTCAATGCGTTCGCGCTGCGCAAGCTCGAAGAATTTGCCCGCGCCTTCGAGGATTTCAGGGAGCTGGAGCGGCGCGCCCAGCGAGGCAGCCGCGAGAAATTCCAGTCGGCAATGGCCAAGGTTGCGAATGTCCCTCCCATGCCGGGCGATGAACTTTAGGCGCCAATCCGCGTCGCCAGATTCGATAAGCCGCAAGATTCTCAGCCGCACTTTCAAAGACAAAGACCGGGTGTTAATCACCGGGCCTTCTGTTTAGCGGTGCCACGAATGACTTTGATGCTGTCCACTCGCCACTCAACGTCTCCGCGACGATTCGTAATCATGCAGAAGACAGATACTGTCTCAATCGTCGTATCATCTTTGAGTGTGAAGAATTCCCAACTTGCGGTCCAACCATCACTGAAGCCCTGCGAAGGGCCTAGAAACTTTTCAAGCGCCGAAACTGTAGTGGCTGCGGTAAGCTCTGCATCGCTGGGCAGAGATGCGCGAAACGTGTGAATGGCGCTCTCACTGTCGTCGCCTTCATTCTTGCTGATAGTCCGTGGGCCAAAGTGGAAACTCGATGGCTTGCGGGAGTAGCTGAACCAATCGAAATGCAACTCACGCTCAAGACTCTCGAACTGGGATGCGGCGGCGTTCGTGAAAAAGCCAGTGCGAACCGTGAACTTGGCGTCGCCCACCCACGCAGGCTGTAAGCGCACGCGGCATGGTGTGTTCGTCTTGAGCAACTGCGGGAGCGGAGTGTTTTGGATCGTTGTGGACACGCAGCCGATGAATATCGCAATGCAGACCACTATCGGGGCTCGTATTCTTGATGATGTGCGGTGCATTTGGCTATCGTCCTCCCGCGGGGAGGTATTGCTCGAAGAAACCGTAGCGCAGGGTGTCGCGGTGGGTGAAGTCCCTGGGCGTCAGCCCGTGGCGGCGGTTGGGGTACTCCATGAAGCTGAATTGTTTGTCCAACCCGATCAGCTTGTTGATCAGGCGCTGGGTGCCCTGGAAATGGACGTTGTCGTCGCCGGTGCCGTGGAGGATGAGGAGCTTTCCGCTCAATTGGTCGGCATAAGTGATGGGGGATGCGGCTTTGAAACCGGCGGCGTTGTCCGCGGGCAATCCCATGTAGCGCTCCTCGTAAATGCTGTCGTAGAGGGACCTGTCCGGCACCGGCGCGCCGGCCACGCCGACTTTGTAGAGTTCCGGGGAACGGAAGATGAGGTTCAAGGTCATGGAACCGCCGCCGCTCCAGCCATAGACGCCTACCCGGTCCAGGTCCACATACGAATGCAGCGCGGCCAGCGAGCGGACGGCGGCGGCCTGTTGTTTGGAGGAGAGCACGCCAACCGAGCCGTAAATGACCTTGCGCCAGGCGCGGCCCTTGGGCGAGGGCGTGCCGGCGTTGTCGAAGCTCGCGATCAGGTAGCCGTCGTCGGCCAGCGCCGCCAGGAGCAGCCGGTCGTTGCCGCCCCAGCTATCGTTGACAGTGGTCGCGGCCGGCTCGCCATAGACATAGACGATGAGCGGGTATTTTTTTCCGGGGTCAAACTGGGACGGGCGGATGAGCCAGCCGTCCAATTTCGCCCCGTCGCCGCCGTCCACCTGGAAAAACTCGGTGCGGCCGGCGAGGATGGGGGCGACCTTCGCCTTGAGAGCGGCGTTGTCCTGCAAGACGCGCACCGTCGTGTGCTCCGGCAGACGGATCAGCTCGGAAATGCCCGGCTCGTCAAACTTGGAATAGTTGTGGAAGGCCCAATGGCCGTCGGGCGAAATGGTGTAGGTGTGAGTGCCGGGCTGGCTGGCTGGCGTCAGCCTTTCCGGCCGGCCCGTGCCGTCCAGGCGGGAGCGCCACAAATAGCGCTGGGTCGCGTTGTCGGGCGAGGCGGTGTAATAGAGCCAGTGGTTGGTTTCATCCACCAGCGAAATGGCGATGAGATCAAACGGCCCGGTGGTGATAAGCTGCGCCGAGCCGTCGCGCCCGACCGCGTAGGCGTGACGCCAGCCGTCGCGCTCGCTGAGAAAAAGCAGCTTTTGGCCGTGGTCCAGCCAGATGAAACTGTCGTTGTAATCAACCCAGGCGTCGTCGCGGTCCTGGAACATGAGGCGGAGCCGGCCGGTTTTGGCGCTGGCCAGAAAGACGTTGTTGGTATTCTGCAGCCGGTTGAGTTGCTGGAGAATCACTTCGTCGGAACTGCCGGCCCAGTCCATGCGGGCGATGTAAGTGTTGCGCGGATCGCCCGGGGTTTTGACCCAGCGGGTCGCGCCGCCTTTGGCGCTGACGATGCCCACGCGCACGGCGGCGTTGGTCTGGCCGGTTTTGGGATAGGGATACCGGGTGATGACGGGGTAAAGCGAGTCGGTGTAATTGATCAAAGAGAATTCCGGCACCTTGCTCTGGTCAAATTGGAAATAGGCGATCTTGCTCCCGTCCGGACTCCACACAAAGCAGGAGGCCAGATCCAGCTCCTCCTCATCCACCCAGTCGGAGGTGCCGTTGATGATCATGGGCGAGCCGTCGCGGGTCAGGGGCGTGATCTTGCCGCTGTGGACATCCTCCACATAAATATTGTTGTCGCGAACATAGGCGGCGCGCGCGCCGTCCGGTGAAAGTTTGGCGTAGAGCAGGCCGTTGGTGGATTTTCCGCCGAGCTTGTGCCAGGAGTTGTCAATTTTATCGAGCACCCAATTCTCGTAGGCGGTTTTGCGGATCATGGTGGGGTGCGGCTTGGTGGCAAAGAGAAGGCGCCGGCCGTCGGCGGAGGCGGCCCGCTCGTTGAAAGACAGCGGGCTGCCCAGTCCGGGGGGCGTCAGTTGCTCCGCCGTCATGGACAGGAGGATTTTGCGCTCGCCGGTGGCGGTGTCGTAACGGGCCAGTTCGCTGCCGCCGCTGGCGCCGCGCTCGACGGCGGTGTAGCCCGCCCCGCCGTCCACCCATTCGCCGCCGCCCGCGCCGCGCCCGGCCGCCCGGCGTCCGCCGCCCCCGCCGCGCGGGCCGCCGCTGAATTCCCCGGAATTGAGGCGGCGCATCCAGGCCTGCATGTTGGTGGAAAGCTGGGCCGGGGCCGGGAGGAGACCGGCGAGCAGGAGCAGCGCCGCCAGGGCGGTTCGGGGGAAGGATTGATTTCGCATGGGCAGAACCAATAAAGGAAAAATGCAAAATACAAAATGATAAAATTCCGGCCGGCCCGCCCAAACCCAATCGTTCCTGCCGGGCGGTGTCCCCACCTTCAAAGGCTCCGTTTTTCCTCTTGCCTCTTCGCACGGTCGGCGCAACATCCGCCCATCACTATGAAAATTCTCTGCCTCCTTTTGGTTTTGATCGTGCCCGCTTTCGCCCAAAGTCGGCGCGGGCGCGGCGCGCAAATTGATGCCACGGCGCCGGCCCAGCGGTCCGGAACCGTTGACACCAATACTCCCGTCTCGGAAAAGATTGATGAAACGCCGGTCATCACGCATCACACCAATATTGTGGACGGCAAGACGCTCGTCTATACGGCCACCGCGGCGGAGATGCCGATTTTCAACGCGGTCGGCGAAACGGAAGCGCACATGTTTTATGTGGCTTACACGCTGGATGAGGCAAGCAATGCGCCCTCGAAGCGGCCGGTCACTTTCTCGTTCAATGGCGGGCCAGGATCGGCGTCGGTCTGGGTCCACATGGGGGCGTTCGGACCCAGGCGGGCCAAGCTGCTGGACAACGGCGACATGCCGCCGCCGCCCTACCAATTGGCGGACAATGAAAACTCGCTGCTGGATCAAACCGACCTGGTGTTCATTGACGCGGTGGGCACGGGTTTCAGCCGCGCCAAATCGCCGGAACTGGCGCGCAAATATGAGGGCGTGCAGGGAGATTTGACCGCCTTCGGCGAATTCATCCGCATGTATTTGACACGCAATTCGCGCTGGCTTTCGCCGCTCTTCATCGTGGGGGAAAGCTACGGGACCTTCCGCGCCGCCGGCCTGGCCGGAACCCTGGTGGAACAGGGGATCGCGCTCAACGGCGTGGTTTTGGTTTCGACCATTTTATATTACGAGACCGCGCGCGCCAGCCTGGCCAACGGCCTGCCTTATGCCTTGAACATCCCAACCTACGCCGCCGACGCCTGGTATCATAAGAAGCTGGCGCCGGACCTGCAAAGGCTGGAGGTGCCGGCCTTGACCAAGGAAGTCGAGGGCTGGGCCATGACCGCCTACCTCCAGGCCCTGAACAAAGGCGACGCGCTCCCGGACGGCGAGCGCAAGGACGTGGTGGCCAGACTGGCGAGATATACCGGGCTCAGCACCAATTACGTGGACCAAAGCAACCTGCGGTTTGGCGTGGGCCAGTTCACGCGTGAATTGTTGCGCGACGAGAAATTGACCATTGGCCGCTATGACGGGCGGCTGACGGGGCCGTCCCCGTTGAACATGGGGGAGACGTCGGATTTTGATCCTTCCGGCTCGCTGCCGCTGCCGCCGTTTCGGGCCGCGTTCATGGATTACGTGCGCGGCACGCTCGAATTCAAGACGGACATGACCTATTACATCAGCGGCGGAACGGTGGGATGGGATTGGGGCGTGGTAAACGGGTATGTTGAAACCGGCAGCCTCCTGCGCAGCGCCTTTCAGAAAAATCCGCATCTTAAAGTGCTGGTGTGCGCCGGCTATTTCGATTTGGCCTGCCCCTACTTCGACGCCGAATATGCGCTCAACCACCTTGGCATTCACCCGGAGACGCAGAAGAACATCTCCTGGGCCTTCTACGAAGCGGGCCACATGATGTACATTGACCGGAAATCGCACGCCAAACTCAAGCACGACATCGCCGCCTTCATGCAGCAGAACGTCCCGGCGCAGTGAAGGATATTCAGGGTGCTTTGCCGTCCGGGTTGACGAGGCGCGAAGTGCCGAATTTCTCCGGAGGGTGCGGCTTGCAGAGGCCCGGGAGTTGCCAGGCCGGCAAATCACGATTGCTTTGCGCCCCGTCCCGACGGCAACGATTGGTTCTCATTGGGTTTCGATTTTGAAAAGGGCGGAGGCGTTTGCCTCGAGATCGAGGGGGAATTCGGTGACACCGTCGGCCACGACGGAGTTCTGCAAAAGGTCGGTGACGCGCGACGGGCGCGGCAGATGGATGCGGCGCGAACCGCCGCCCGGCGCGTAAACGCCCAGGAAATCGCCGCCGGCGGAGACGACATCGCCGGCGTCGCTGTATATATGACAGCCGGCGTCGCGGGCGATGTTGCGCAGCAGGTCCGCCGGAAGAATCGGCGCACTGGAATAGACGGAGGTCCAGCCCGCCTGCTTCTTGACGACCAATCCGGGTTGGGCAAGTCCGGCCAGTTTGCCCAATACGGCCGCGTCCGGGTCGGCGCCGAAGAAGCGCGGGCTGATGCGAAACCCGGGCAGATTGCGTTGCAGGCCCGGATCGCGCGGGTCTTTGAGATATACCTGGTGATCGTAGTAGCGGATGATGTCCTTGACGTTGACATCCGTGCCGTAGGCGGAATTCTTCAGGCTCCGGGTGTAAGGGGAGTTGGTGTCGGTGATGTCCACGTGCAATTCGCCGGGGGTCATGCTCTCGGAAAGTTTGATGCCGGCGAGGGCGCTCATGTTTTCCACGGAAAGTTGGTCGGTGATGTAGCCGGGGGCATAAACCCAGACGGCGGTGGCGTGGTTGCGTTTGAGTTTGGCGTGGATGGCCTCGCGCTGGGCGGGGGTGACGTGAAAGGTATTCAGAAAAAGGTAGAGTTTGTAGTCTTTGAGATCCGGGTTGTCCATGTCGCTCAAGAGTTGCGGTTCCCAGGGCGCGCCGAGGAAGCCCAACTGCCATTGCTTTTGCGCTGTCAATAATGCGTTGAAGAGCGGCTCGCCGTCGCCGCAATACCAGAAGCCGGATTCATCCAGCACCACGGCAATTTCAGCGGCGGACTTTTTATTGTTGTCGAGGGATTGCATGTCCACCTGGCGCAGGGCGGCGAGGAGGCTGATGATCCGGTCGTCGTGGTAATCGCCGCCCAGCAGGTCGGTCCACCAGAGTCCGAACCCCTTGGTGAGGGAGTAGGCGTAATCGCGGATGAGCAGGCCGCGGGTTTCCTCGAAGCTGACGGGGAGATGGAGGGCGTTGCCCCAGCGCCACTGGCGTTGCTGGAGGTGCGTTTCGGTGTCCACCTCGTTGAAGTAAAGCTTGCCGTGCATCTGGGCCGCTTCCGGCAGGGACTGGGAATTGTTGGGACCCCCTATTTCCTTGTTGTCATAGGTATAGGGGCTGGCCAGAAAATTGACTTCGGGCGCGGCCAGCACTTTCCTCAGGCCAAGCTGCCCGGAGTGAACCGCGCTGAGGTTGGGGAAATTGCACCAGAGATAGCCGTAAAAGGCCCCGGTGATTTTTTGGTGATGCGTGATTTCCTGGAGCCAGCGGCAATTCTCGATCAGCACCGACGCGACGGAATCGTTGTAAAACTCAAAAAAATCCGGGACGCGGGTGCTGAGGGCCGGATCGAAAAAAATGCCGTGAGGGGTGGTGTAGCGCGCCTTTTCGTCCGGCGGCTCGGCGGCGGCCAGGGTGGCTTGGGCGTCGCCCCAGGCGCCGCGGAGAGCGTCATCGGTTTTATACTTGTCACGAAGCCAGCGGCGGAAGGCGGTTTTGGCGGCGGGGCTGTAATCTTCCACGCCGAATTTCGCGGGAGGCGGCGCTCCCGGCGGGACTTCCCAGAAGGAATTGAAGGGGAGCCATTCGCCGCCGAACCCGTTGCCGGCCTGGTAGCCCGCGATATTGTCCCCGTATTTTTCCTCGAGGTGGGTGACGAGCGCAATCATGGCCCGGTGCGAAAGTTCCCGGTAATGCTCCGAGGAAAAAGAGGGATGGGTGCGCCCGGCCGGCATGCCCGCCGGAGAACCGTCGTCCCGCCGGGTGATTTCGTCCGGATACTCCCGCGCGAACCACTCGTCGGGGGTGAGGAGGACGCGGCCGATAAATAGCGCCTTGGGATTTATTTTCAAATAGGCGTCCAGCCGCGCGTCCAGGCGCGAGAAATTGTATTGCGCGTCGGAGGTCCAGGCGAAACGGAAGTAGATGTTGTAAATTTGGATGCCGGCGCGGAGGAAATCGTTGTAGTCGTTGGTGCCTGCCTGGTAGGGGGCGGCCGCCATCTGGCTGGCGGGCTGGCCGTTGATGAAAAGAGCCGGCACGCCGTGGAGAAGCTTGACTTCGCTGACCAGGGCGGCCCCGGTCTGCGGCAGCAGGGCGAGAGCAAGAAACAGGCAAAATAGAAAACTCGCTTTCTTCACGACGACTGGTTCGCCGGCAGGTTAACAGGGCGGGGGGAAATGCAAAATGCAAAATGCTGAATGATTTCGGATATGGAGGCGCCATTCACACCTTATCGAAGTGGCGCTTGGAAGCACCTCTTTGAAGGCAATTGAGAATTGAAAATTGACAATTTGTAATTGGTGATTGAGCGGCCGGGGAAGTGGGCTTCCATTGCCCATGACCAATCTTCATTGAACGTGTGGTTTACACAAAACATAAACTATGCTATAATTATGGATACGATAATGAAACGTAACGCTTACAGCTATATTCGCTTCTCCAGTCAGGCGCAAGCCCAGGGGGATTCCTTCCGCCGCCAGATGGCCCGGACGGTGGAGTTCTGTGAAAAACACGATTTGATTCTCAACGAAACCCGCTACGAAGATTTGGGGGTGTCGGGGTGGACGGGGGAGAACATGGAGCGCGGGGCGCTGGGGGATTTTCTCCACGCAGTCAAATCGAACAAAATTGAAAAGGGTTCGTTGTTGATCCTGGAAAATTGGGACAGATTTTCAAGGCTCAAGCCGCGCGTGGCGTACAACAAGCTGGCGGAAATCATTGAACACGGCGTTGACGTGGTGACGCTGGAAGATGGCAAGATTCACACGAAAGAGACGCTGGACGATTTCGCCACCCTCGTTTCGTCCTTCGCAGTCATGCAGAGGGCGAATGAAGAATCTTCCCGCAAAAGCGATGTGGTGGGTGCGGCCTGGGCTGCCAAGCGCAAAGCGGTGGCAGAGGGCAAAGAGATTCTGACGCGGCATTGCCCGGCCTGGCTGCGGCCCAAGGCCGACGGCAAAGGCTTCGAGTTGATACCGGAGCGTTTTAAGGTCCTCAAGCGGATATTCAGGCTGGTAAAAGAGGGCAAGGGCAAGCGGGAGATTGCGCGGACTCTGGACGGGGAAGGCGTACCGCCATGGTCGCGGGGCGAGCATTGGCGCGACAATTACATTTTGGAACTGATCAAGTCGCGGACGCTGTTGGGCGAGTTGCATCCGTTACGACGGAAGCAACCGGACAGCGAGCCAATCAAGGGCTATTATCCGGCGGCGATTGATGAGGAGACGTGGACGGCCATCCAGCCGCGAAAAAGGGAATTCGCAGCGGGGCCGCAGTCCGTCGTGAATTTGTTTTCCGGGTTGTTGCACGATGGCTACCACCCGGATTACCTGATGAAGGTTACGGCGTCGAGCCGGGATAAGAACTACATTTACATGCAGAGCGATTATCATGCCGTTGACCCGCTTTTCACCCAGTGGCAAAAGGAGATCAAGGCAGGGCGCAAGGCCGGCCCGCGCCCGTTTTCGAGTGAGGGATTCCGGTATGGGGAATTTGAGAGGCATTTTTTGGAACATTTTGAAGACATTGACTTCCACGCAATTTTGCCGAATAAGCCGGTTGTCGAAACTGGCCGCGTTGAACATTTGCAAGCGGAAAAGAAAGCCAACGAAAAGGCGCTGGCGAATTTGCTCAAGGCGCTGGAAACGGGGGAAGAATCGGCGGTGGTGATGGGGCAAATCAAGAAACGGGAAGCGGCGGCGGGCCGGCTGGCGCGGGAAGTGGCGGTGGAAACTCAACGATTGAAAGCGGAGCGTCACGCGGTGGACAGTTTCCAGGAGGAGCAGCAGCGGTTGACGGAACTGATGGCCGGATCGAGCCGTGAGGCCCGGCTGGCCTTGCGGGCGTTGTTCCACCGCATTATCGAGCGGATTGACTTTTTTGTTGCTGGATTGTTTGAAGTGCCGTCGGACATGAAAGTGCATGTTGACCCAAAGCACTACGGCATGACGTGCTACAGCGTGACACTGGTTGGCGGGTACAAGATGTGGATATGGTGGGATGGCTTGCAAATTTGGGAAGAGCCGAATCCACCAAAGCCGGTCTGAGACAGGCCGCATAATTGGGAAGGGCGCGAAGGGTTAGCGGCATCGGAGTCCAGAGGGTGCGCCCTCTGGCGGGTGGGGTGTGGGGCGGAAGTCACCGCCCCACTGAAAACCAACCTGCGGGCACTCGGGCGGACCATTTTCCTTTCCGCCTACCGGAAAGGGGCGAAGCAGAAAGGCCAGCGCGAGCGGAATTGGAGTCCATGAGGGCTTGCCCTCTGGCGCGGGTCTGGGCCG
>Ga0187848_10003787_pt1 | contig 10856 bp, 13 predicted proteins | sample June2016WEW_4_40_FD_132424 | JGI IMG/M metagenome (GOLD analysis project Ga0187848, IMG submission 132424) | Peatland microbial communities from SPRUCE experiment site at the Marcell Experimental Forest, Minnesota, USA - June2016WEW_4_40 | ecosystem: Environmental > Terrestrial > Soil >... | reverse complement strand
TGCGTCTGCCCTTACAAATCCTGTTCCTGACGTGGGTCAGTTCAATCGAACACTACTGGGTCATTCTTGCTGAGCGCCGGGGGCGCGCTGTCGAGGGCCTCTCGGAGACGGATGAGTTGGTCCTCGACAAGCGCGTTGAGCGGATAAAGCAACAACGCGCGGACAGCAGCGGAGCGTGTGGTGGGACTCTCATGGGCACGCTGCGGAATTCGTGGCTCCCAACTGCGGCGGGTGCCCTGCATTGTGTAGTGATTCCACCAATCCCAATGCGTGTCGCGGGGGCTGGGGGCACCCCACAGCGCCGATTCGTGGACAAGCGCAGCTACCAGGGGCAGGAGGAAGCATTCGGTTTTCCCGGAACCGGTGCCTGTTGTGACTACCACATCTCGTCTCGCCCCCACCGATTGCTGAAAGACGCGGTATTGGTGTTGATAAGGTTGAAGGTCGGCTCTGAAAGCCCCACACGCAATGAAGTCACCCAACTCATCTGCCGCTTGCGCGCCCCATGAAGCATCTAGGAGCTCGTGCGCGACCCTTCGGAAGTCGAGGCCGCATAGCGGATAGGCAGGCACTGGCTCGATCAGGGGCTCACGCCAGAGATAACAATCACGATCAAGGAGCTGGCGGCGCTCGCGAACGAGGTCAGCGTAGCGCAGGTCGAAGGGGCTATCAAGATATCGTAGATATAGATCCCGAAGCTTGCGGAAAATTGCGAGTGGATTGTTCATGTGAGTGGTTGCCGAAGAAGTTCAGCAGCAAGTCGTGCGATTTCTGGCGGCACGTCAATGTAGGTCAGATTCCGCGTTGCGGGGTCGAACACTGGTGGAAACCCAGAGCAGAGCACGAGTGCCCGTTCGAGTAACCGTGGCGGGCGGCAGGAGCTAGGCAGACTGAGTTTGCGCAATAGCGCGTTGTAACGTAGAACGCCAGGATACCGCCGCAGAAGCAGGTACAGTGCGATCGCCCGCGGCAATTCAAATGTTTTCCTTTTCCATCGAAAGAAATACCACCAACTATCGTAAAGTTGGAATTCGAAAACCCCAGTGCCTGCAGCTTGTGCGTCGCGGCGATCGATGGTCAGCCAATTGAGCCTATCAGGATCGAACTGGCGTATACGCCAGTCTCTGCCTTGCGGGAATTCCGACTGTGGATGCTGGCGCGACGGCGGGTCACATCGCGGCAGGTGCGAGAGGATCGCTAGCGGCGCATCAGGCTGGAGGTAGATACCGGCTTGGGAAGCTGCGTCGGATAGTAGCGATAATTCTGGGGCTAGGATGCGAATCACGTCTGGCACACCATGAGCATCGATCACTTCACAGCCAAGCCTCTGTCCTGCCCGGAGGACCCGCTCTCGCAAAGCAGGGGACCGTGCGCCGCACAATATCATGCGAACACCCTCCGCCACTGGATGTGCAGCCAGCGTTGGGGGAGCCACGCGCCAGTAGTACCTAGAATCGCGCTCAAAGAATTCCGCGTGTGACAAGCATTCGAAATCAAGCCGCAGTTGCTGTTGCAGTGGGAAGCCGCCTTCGTTTGTACCGACTCCACCCGGATATGAATCATCGTCGGCGAAATAGAGTTCTTCCACAGCGGCGCGAAATTGTTGCCACGAGCCTTCACTGCGCGCCGAGAGCCACAGCAACAACTCATTTGCCCTCACCGCATATTTCTCCAAAGTTGCTTTGCGACAGCACGATAGCGCTTCCAGAGGATTCTTGCGCCCCCGTCATCTCTATCGAGCGCAAGTTGCTTCCGACCCGCATCGTTGATGGCCTCAATCCAACGCCAAAGCGTGCGTCTGAAGTCACAATCCGCCCTTTTTGCGCTGTCAACCCCAGTGGCTGGGGGACGAGAATGCAGCAGCACAATGCGAGCGGAACGCTTGTCAGCGTGGAGGGGGTCTGACGGCAAAGCCCAAACGGGGTTGAATGGTACAAATGCAAGGATGCTCTCCGAACGAACATCATCGCGTACAGGACAAACGAAGATTTCGCCCGGCTGCGGCCCAATGAGCAAAGGGTTCTTTAGGGGGATGCGAACTGGGTGCCTCAGACTGGCTGAGGGGAGAATGGTCGCACCGCAGATCGCCGCTCCAGTGCCGAAATCATGGGCGGGCCAGCCATCCCAGCCTTCGCTAATTATGCGGAGCGCATACGAAACCGTTCGGTCGGCGAACCAAAGCCGGTGTTCTCCTGCAGAGTCCCAGTTAGGGGCTTCATGTGCACCATCAGCAGCGAGGTGCGTAGGGTGACCGTCAATCATCACTTGAAATTCGTCGGTAAATTCCCCGGTGATACGAATGCGCGGTGGAGATCCGGCGAGCCACGTATTTCTTTCAATTCTGACACCTCCAACAAAATGCGGCTCAAGGTCGTGCGTTGGACATAAAGCATTCAGAATCTCGTGCTCATCACTCATGGGCACAGGTCGTGTGGGGATCACGTCGCGACAAACGATCCAGCCAGGCGGAACACCGGGCGTCCCGTCATCGATTATGCGGTGTGTAGCGCAACCTGCGTTGGCGAGGGCGGCCGAGACGGCATCCCTTAGACCTGCGTCAGCTAAGACCGTATGACGTTGGTTTAGCGAGAGGCGTGATGCCGAAATAAAGCCGTGGAGTCCAAATTCATCGCCAGGTGCTAGCACATAGAGTTCCCGGCCACCTAAAACCCAGCGCCAACTACGCGCATCGCCACGCCCGCGCCACTCGATGCCGTGCCTCAGGAAACCCGCCGGATTAGCTAGCGTCACAGGATCATAGCAGTCGTCGCGAAGTTCAATCAGACGCAACGCGCCTTGCGTTCCAGTGATTTCGAGCTCGCTCGGCATTCCCTCGCGCCTATCTGGGACGAGCGCCAGTATTTTTACAGCGCCGTCTCGTCCAAAAACGAGTTGAACACGAAGCCGTAAATCAGCGTTCGTTGTGGGTGTCGGAGAAGGCAGGCGCTCCCCGTTCCCTGAAGCTCTCCGCCTAGCTGTTGGAGCCGCGGGCGGACGATACGTTGGCGGCCTTACTGTCCCCGGAGTTTGTGGCTCTGGTAGCGTTGGCCCCTCCAATGCACGTGAAACAGCCAAGCTCGATTGTGTAGACGCCCCAGCCGCGATCGCAAAGGCCTTGCCTCTGGGGGCTTCGTCCGCCGTCAGAGAAGTCTTAGGTAATTCCGTCTGTGCTTCAGTCTTTTTCGCAGGCGCTTCTGGTCGAGAAGCATGTGCTATACATCCGCGCATAAATAAAGGGACATACTAATTAACAAAAAGAGAGCAGAGAGGGGCGGATCAGTTCCGGATAAGTCATTGCAGGATTCGGATACGACCATCCTTTGCCCGATACGCGCCCATTTGGCAAGTATTTGGTCGAGGTGTGCACGTTAAATCAGCAGGGTACACCAGTGACTTGCTCGTGCAAGCCAAATCAGCAACAGAAACCAAATCAGCAGCAGAAATTGGATTGCCGGCAGCCTCCGGCAGCCGGCCATACATCGCCCTCAACGCTGTTACAGCAATCGATTACCTTCAAACAAGTGGCGGCGGATGGTACTTCTAAGCCTGATTATCCGCTACGGAGCGGAACACATTTCTGCGTCTCCGCAACCGCTACCTCTGGATTGGACCCACAGATCACGCCGGTGGCTGGAGCGGTCAAAGTCGATAACCCGACTATCTGTCTGAAGCCTGAAGAGAGGGAGTACAGCATAAACAACAAATCCAGGACAGTCATCCTCAAGGCGGAGCAGGATGGCAAGGAGCCGGGCGGCAAGAATACGTACGCCGCAGCGGATCCGGTGACTCTGGAGTTTAAGGTTGCGCCTTCGGACAAGGACCAAACTTTGCTGGATTCGACATGCGGGGGACTCTTGCCAGAAGCCTCCTCGCCTTCGACTCCTCCTACCATTACGGCAACTAATCTCGTCACACTGATGGGAACGCCAGTACCTTTCGTGCTCGTCGCCTCGGATCCGAAGACGATCCTGATTTATACCACCCGCTATGGACTTAGCAGCGCTGACTGGCAGACGCTTCGTGATCTTGAGCCGCAAATGAATCAGTTGTTGAGCCATAGCGCTCAATCAGTGGGGCTAACGGCGACAAGCAAGCCTTTTAGTGTTGCGCTGACGATTCCTCATGCAGCCGCCCTGGGCGATCCGGCAACACGTATCTCCGCTCTCAACTACACTCAATTCACCGTAAAGGACACAAGCAGAGACACCGTTCGCATCACTGCTGCCACCTCGCCGCCAGATTGCACGGATTGGAAGAACTTTCTAACCGATGTTAAACATCTAGTCTGGCAAATGAGCCCGGAGGCACCCCTCTCTCGCCTCTTCTATACGGCGCAGGTCAACGCAAGCGCTGTGGCCACCGCATTTGGCGCACTCACGACTTCGTCGAGTAGCGGGAGTTCTACAACAACCAGCGGAAGCGCCGGATCAGGTGGCACAGCATCCGGCAGCAGTACCGCGACCACAGGTGGGAGCACTACGCCTGGAGGCACATCGGGAGCTACAACGCCGACATCTACGGGCTCAACCTCGCCCGCCGCATCTCCACCGTCCAGCACGACTACAGCCGGAAGTGCCACAACCGCGCCCGGTTCCAGCGGCGCTGGTCCCAGCTCGACCGCCACGATCGCAATCAGCCAGCCGCCGGGAAGCAAGATCGAGATACATTCCGATACTACGCCTTGCGTAATTGCGGGCCTGACCATGAGCAATAGCAGTGCATGTGGCACCCCAACCGCATCGGCATCGACAGCATCGACAGGTGCGGCAACGGCAGGCGGGACGACAGCTTCCGGGAGTAGTTCGCCCGCAACATCGGCGATAAGCCCCGGGACACCGCCGTCGCCAGGGGGAATAGCATCGGCGGGAACTGATCTGCTGGTATTCTCGAGTGCCAATCCCGGCGACGATAGTCCCATTGCAGAAAAGAAAAGAGTCATAGCACAGCTTGATCTGCCAAGGCCCGAGATGATCATCAACGCTTGGGTCATACAGAATTCCACCACAAGTCCAGATGCCATAGGACCCTTCAGCGGCACGGTCAGAAGCCTCGTGGGTCGATACAATGAAAGCCTGGAACTCATGGTGCTCAAGGGGTGGACAAAGATTCGCGAACGAATCGCCCAAGGCAGCTACTTCGATGACAAGTTTTATCACTATGTGGTAGATCGTTATGTAGCCGACTCCCTCTCTGCCACAGGCCCAGAAGCTACCGCACAATCGTTTTTGAATATGGGTAAGGCAGAACTTGATCTGCCCATAGGGACGCATCGATCAGACTTCGGTATTTGTGAAAGCAAACAGTACTGTCTTGGCTACACTCGCATGTTCCAGCCGATGAAACCCCGGCTAACCGACATGCTGCTGGCTCTGATAGCCGCCAAGGACCCAGTGACCGCGATTAGAGAAACCATTGATGCGGCCCAGGGGTCATCCGATGGCTACGACTCATTGTCTTGCGAAGACAAGAGTTTGACCCGTGAGGGACGCGCCCGCTGTCAGAGGCTTTGGAAGGAGCTGGATCTTACCGACCGCCCGATGTGGAAAAAGAAGGATCCGAACGAAATAAAAAAGCAGGATCCGAAAAAGCAGGATCCGAAAAAGCAGGATCCGAAAAAGCAGGATCCGCACGAATCGAGGGACTGCGAAAAGGAAGATCTCCGTTTGATACTGGGATCGGCTTTCAACAAGGCGCCCGATGGTTTCGGGACGGAACGAGTGTATCTTAGCTGCTTTCGAAAAGAAGCAGATCGATTGCTGCAGCCCGCCGATCCCAACTTTCCGACATCATCTCCGTCTGGAATCGGCTTGATGCGGGCGGCAATTGCCAACTTCCTCTTTAACTACAAAAGCAGTCAGCGATATCCGCACGAATTTGACGCGTATTACTTGAGCCAGAGTGCCGACGCACTCAACACCGCGCTGAGTCCGCTAATTGACGCGTTCAACCGCGATATCGCCACGTTCCAGCGCTTTGTTCGCGCTGACGTCCTTTATGAGGTCGAGCTTATCAACAAACACTACGATCCGCGCTGCTGCGCAAAGCGGCTTTTTGGCCTCGACAAACCTTCATTTTTCAATGAGGGGATCGTTTCAGTTCGGACGACCTCTGGGCAGACAGCGACGGTCAACACCACATCACAGAGTTCCGTCAACGCGTCTGCGGCGCCGCAGCTTTCCGGCTTGCTTAGCAGCCTTGCTGGGTTGCCTAGCTCTTCCGCAGTTCCTCCGGCTTCGGGTTCAGGCTCGACCTCTCAGGCTTCCGGCCAATCGGGAGGAGGGCAGAATTCTCCCACAGCGCTGTTGAGTGCTTTGATTTCCGGCAATTCTCAGCTCGAGAGCGTAAAGCTGGCCGCGGCCTTTCTCAGCGCTTATCAAACTACGTTCGTGCAGATAGGCAGAGCTCTCACCATTACTGCCATGCCGCGCAGCCTTGCGACAGCGTCTTCGGCAGAAATCTCGGTTACCTTGAATGCCGACGAAAGCGCAACCCCACCCACTTTCTCCAGTGGGCCGGTGAACGATCCCACTGCCAATCTGTCAAGGGTTGCAAGTCATGACACATCGACAACCGTTCGGGTGGAGTCGGTGAAGTTATTTGAGGTTTCCTCGTTTGCAGCCGTCCTCCAACGGTCAAGGTCGCGTTTACCGTTAATTCCGCCATTCGTGGAATTGCCCTACATCGGGACGATCGCTGGTATACCGCTTCCTCCCGGTAAGGAATACCATCAGAGCACCGCCATACTGAGTGCGGTGGTTGTACCAACGGCAGCCGATATTGCGTATGGATTGGAATTCGAGGATGATCATCTCGTTGACGCTGAAAAGACGTGTACGCTGGGAACGCCGACCTGTAAATTCCGCCGAGCTTTATCGATACAGGATTTCGGGACAGCAGTCAGCCTGACACGTTTCAACCGGGCGATGGTGCATTGTCTATCTACCGACATGCGCTCCGCACAGTCCAGTATCAACGCTCTGCTACCCATCAACGATCCAGCAAGGAAGTCTGCCACGATCAATTGCGACAACCTGTCCTTTGACAACGTACCGTAACACGGCGTGCCGCAAGGGCTTCAGGCGAGCGAAAAGGTGTAAAAAGATGAGAACAAGCGAGATTGCGAAGCGGATGTTTCTGGTAGTTCTCCCAGGGATGCTGTTAGCGGCCGCGGTGGTGTTGACCGCCTGTGGTGGCAATAGTAGCAGCAACAACAGTTCACCGCAGCAGTTTCTTTTTGTGGCTGATTACACCAACAACCGCGTTCTCGTTTATGACTCTCCGCTCACTAATGGAATGAGTGCGACCTCGGTAATTGGGCAGGCAAACTTCACGACCGGTACGGTCAATACTGGAGGCATTGGTGCGGGCACCCTGAATGGTCCCACTGGTGTAGCGTTAGATGGTGTTGGCAATCTGTATGTCGCAGACTCCAAGAACTGCCGTGTGCTGCAATACCAACCACCTTTTATTAGCGGCATGGCCGCCGCGACTCTAGCGGTCGGGCAATCGAATCTATCGCAAACCTGCCCACCTGCCGCAAGCGCTACATCGAGTTCTTTTGCCGAGCCGTTCGGGATAGTAATCGACAATGTGGGCAATCTCTGGGTCTCTGATATCACTAATCACCGGGTGCTGATGTTTCCCGCGCCCATTGCGGCCGGCGAGTCTGCGACCGTAGCGCTCGGACAGGCCAGTACTAGCGCCAGTGCCGGGTGTAACCAGGGTAACGCAACAGCAAGTCCTACCACTCTTTGCTATCCTACCGGCCTTGCGTTTGACTCGACGGGGAACCTTTGGGTGGAAGATGCCGGGAACAACCGTGTGCTAATGTACCCCCAGAACAATCTCGCAAATAGCGGAGCTGCTGCCACAGTAGAACTCGGCCAGCCTGAATTCGCTTCGACTGCCCCCAACAACGGTAGTGTAGTATCTGCAACTTCGCTCTTTCTCAGTGTCAATCAAGTGGGCGGGCTTGCTTTCGATAGTTTAGGCAATCTCTGGGTGACAGATAGCGGCAACAACCGTGTGTTGATGTATCCCAAAAGTAGTTTAACAACCCCCCAGGCTGCTGCTGCCACAATGGTACTGGGCCAACCCTCCATGACCTCCAATACCGCCAACAGTCCCGCCTTCAGCGCGAGCACGCTGTGGGATCCTGCCGGCATCGCATTTGACAGCGCCAAGAGACTAGTTGTGGCGGATCGCGCCAACTTCCGTACCCTTATATTTGCGCCTCCTATCACGAGCAGTATGAATGCGAGCGTTGTCATCGGACAGCCAGATTTCCAAACTAATACGACAAGTACTCTCGGCATAAGTGCAGCTACTCAATTTGCACCACTCGGTATAGCAACTGCGCCCTAGCAGGATGCTGAAAACTACTCTCGTTTCCACAGCACAAGGTGGTAAGAAGAAGGCATGCGTGGAGACGACGAGCAGCAGTTAGGCGTGTTCAGCTACGTAAGCCCCGAACAGCGCGTTCCGACAGACCATCCGTTGCGTCCGGTGCGTGCTATGGCCGATGAGGGCGTTGCGCGACTTGCGACCGCGGTTCAACAAGCTGTACGCCAAGACCGGGGGGCCGTCGATAGCGCCGGAGAAGTTGTTGCGTGTGCTCCTGCTCCAAGTTCTCTACTCCGTGCGCAGTGAACGGATGCTGATGGAACAACTGGATTACAACCTGTTGTTCCGCTGGTTCGTGGGATTGAACATGGATGACGCGATTTGGGATGCGACGGTGTTCACCAAGAACCGCCAGCGTCTGCTCGAAGGCGACATCGCTGACGCCTTCTTCGCTGCCGTGCTCAAGCAGGCACGCCAGCGGGACTTGCTTTCGGACGAGCACTTCACTGTCGATGGCACCCTGCTGGAAGCGTGGGCGGGGCAGAAGAGCTTCCGCCGCATGGATGACAACCAGTTGCCGCCCGCCGCTGGAACAGGCGAAGGATCGAATCCCACCGTAAACTTCCACGGTGAGAAACACAGCAACGAGACCCACTGTTCCACCACCGATCCGGATGCCATGCTGGCCCGCAAGAGCCGAGGCACGGGTGCGATGCTGGCGTATCGTGGCCACCTGCTTACCGAGAATCGCAACGGGCTGGTAATTTCGACGCTGACGACCCGAGCTTACGGCTCGGCAGAGCGCGATGCCGCATTGCTGATGGCCGAATCGCTGCCGGGGACACATCGTGTCACGCTCGGAGCCGACAAGGGGTATGACGCACGCGAGTTTGTCGACGAACTGCGGCACATGGAGATTACGCCACACGTCGCCCAGAACGATACGAATCGGTGCAGCGCCATTGATGAGCGCACAACTCGCCATACTGGATATCAGCTCAGTCAGAAGGCACGCAAGCGAGTCGAAGAGGATCAAGCATGTCGTGTCCTCTTGCCTGAAATATACGAACGCGCCATCGAAAATGACTACTTTTCAAAAATAATTTCCTGCGACGCTCCGTATTTCTAGCTGATTTCCGAACACGGTTTGTATATTGAGAGTAGGAGTGAGTTCTAAGAAATCAACAGAGGATATCGCTGTCGTTGAGATTGCAGGCGATAACCAAGTGCACGCAGTGCTGTGGAACGGGGGCAGGCTGAGGATCGAGCGCAGGGAGATAAAGTGGGACGAAGGCAACATGCGGTGGGAGACGGCAGTCGTCACCGCTGCCGGAGACAATGGTCTAAAGGAGGCGTCCTAATGCCCTCTCCGGCCATTGAAGCCACTCTACACTCGCTGGACGGTCAAAGCCAAAATGATGCACCAAACTGCCCATTGTGTTGCGTTTTCTCGGAATCCAGGCACGCAAACAAAGGGTTTTACGGAATCAAACTCGGAGTCAGCATAGCACGTAATGTTGCATTTTGAAGGAAAACCAGATGCCAGCAGCCCCAAAACCCCGCAAACCATCCAGACCGTCGATGACCCACCTCGAACCAGCAGAAGTCCTCTCGGTGCTCAAAGCGGCAAAGGCCAAGGGCGCTCGGGAATGGGCAATGATCGTTGTGGCATACAAGCACGGTATGCGGGCCTCCGAGGTGTGTAACCTGCGGTTGGACGACGTTGACTTAAAGAATGGCAGCATCGTTGTCGAACGACTTAAGGGTTCGCTCCGTACCACACAGGCTGTGACCGAGCATCGTGGAGAGCCGCTATTGAACGAGCACCGGGCATTGAGGGAATGGCGACAGCAGCGGCGAGATGACGGCTCCGATTTTCTGTTCACCAGTCAAAAGGGTGGGCGGCTCGATCGCTCTCAGTTTTTCCGGCTGTTCCAGGCGATTGCCAGTGAAGCCGGTTTGCCAGCAGGAAAGCAGCACCCCCACGCTTTGAAGCATTCGATTGCCAGTCATCTGGTTTCCGCCAATGTGAACCTCGCCCTGGTGAAACAGCAGCTAGGCCACAAATCGATTGGCTCCACGATGCGCTACATCACAACGAGCGATCAGCAGGCATCGAAAGTCACCGCAAGCGCCTTGATGAAGATTTTCTGAGTTGTTGATGAGGTATGCCCTCGCATGAGTCGAAATCGCCGCCAGAGCCCCGAGGTAAGTCCGGCTATCAAACTTGCCGCACGCCAGCGTGTTGACGCTGTATGGACGTGCCTGGACGTCCTGTGTCCCGATCTAACGTTGGAAGCCAAGAAAGTGCTTGCCGAGAAGGTGTTCGACCTTTGTCGTGGTGAGGATCGGACAGCAACGAGAATTCAGATCACCCCGGCTCAGGTTGAAAGCATTATTTGATTGGATAAGAACGAAGGCTTCAGCAGACCCGGTATTCTCTGGTTGAGGACCAAGAGTTACTGGGCAGGAGAAGCCTTCATGATTATTGTAGGGTGTGATTTTCATCCCAG
>Ga0187848_10003782_pt1 | contig 10870 bp, 9 predicted proteins | sample June2016WEW_4_40_FD_132424 | JGI IMG/M metagenome (GOLD analysis project Ga0187848, IMG submission 132424) | Peatland microbial communities from SPRUCE experiment site at the Marcell Experimental Forest, Minnesota, USA - June2016WEW_4_40 | ecosystem: Environmental > Terrestrial > Soil > Wetlands... | reverse complement strand
GGGGCGTTCGAGGAAGAGTTGGAAATGGCGGCCCTGCCAGGCGGCGGGAATCTGCAGGTCGCGCTGATACCAGGCGACGCCGAGATAATGCCTGGGCGGCTGGGAGAGGAAAGGGACCTCAACATGGCCTGGTTGGGAAAAATGTTCGCGCAGGGCAGCCGGCTGGAGCTTCCACCAGGCGTCGCCCAGGGTGAGCACCCACGGTGTGTCAACACTAATAGCGTCGCCCCGGCCCTGGGCCTGGAGAATGCCGGGGAGGCGGATGCGGTTGGTGAGCGTGCGGTTGAACCATTGCTGGGCGATGCCGTCGCCGGGCGGGAGGGAAGAAGCGGGGCCGCCGCGGATGCCGTCGCCGGGCTGGCGCTGTTCGGAGGCGCGGTCGAGGGCGAAGCGCCATTCGCCCGCCAGATCGAGGCGGGCGCGTTCCGGGGCGCTGGCGCCCGCCTGGGTCGCAGGCAGCCAGGCTGCCAGGAACCCGGCGGCGAAGATCAATGGTAGAATTCGGGGCATTTTAACGCAGAAATTACCAGACAGAGGCGGAAGGCAAAATGATAAATTCAAAAGTTTTTCGTGGTTGACAAATTCGGAAGAGGAACACAAATTGTATGCGTGCGGATTGTTAAGGAAAAGTTCCTCCGCGACGCGGCGGAACATTATCCCAAGGCCGGGAAGTATTTGGCCGCCTGGAGGGCGACGGTGCGAGCGGCTGCGTGGCGAAACATGGCCGATGTGCGCGGTTGCTACGGCAGCGCGGACATGGTGCGTGTGCGCAGTGGAAAGCCGGTGATCGTCTTCAACGTCTGTGGCAATACCTATCGGCTGATCGTGGCCATGCACTTTAACAGCCAAATGGCTTACACGCTGGGCTTCCTAACGCACACGGAATACAACCGCAATGACTGGAAAGATGAATTATGAAGACAAAGACGAAACTGGGGTTTCAAGACCTGCCAAAGGAGTACGCGGCCCTTTGCCGTGTGTTCCTGCCGCGCCCCATCCACGACGCGGTGGACTACGCGAACGTGACGGAAGCGGCCGATGCCATGGCTTTGTGGCAGGATGATTTCACCCGCGACCAATCCGACTATTTTGAACTGCTTTGCTCGCTTATCGAAGAATACGACTCGAAGAACGTCAAGTGGCCGAAAGTCACCGGCTTGGACGCGCTGAAACACCTACTGGGCGAACAGGGTCTTGCGGCGGCGGACCTCTCGCGCCTTTTGGGTGGCAGCCGCAACCTGGGCGCGATGATTCTGCGCGGCGAACGCAAGCTGACGCTCAATCATGTGCGGACTCTGGCGCGGCACTTTGGCGTGTCCGCCGACCTGTTCCTGGCGTGACAGTGCATTCCGCAGGGCGGACGCAATTGATGCGGGCCAAAGGCCTGGGTGACTGCGCCCGCCAACTGTTGCTGGAACTGGACGAACTTGGGCTAACGGACCCCATCCCGCCGGGCAGCCCCTAGCCGTTTCGGTTTGTCCGGGTTGTGCCAATCCATGTTGCAATGCGGGCATTGCTTCGCCAACGCCGTCTTCAAAGGTTTGCCGCAATAAGGGCAAGGCGCAGTTGTTCCCACAGCGTCAACTCGGCCAGAGTGAAGGACCCAAATCTTGGCGAAAGACAAAGGGCAATGCGTGATCGCGCGCAGTTCATGTGTCGCCATCATCTTGCGGTGCTCGAGGATCAGTTGCCGCAAGCGGGCTTCGTCTTTCTCCGTTAGGTCGGCGAACTGTGGAATGCATGCCCCGCACTTCGGGCAAACCTCCCCGCGGTTCGGGAGTGCGTCCACAGATAGACGCATCATTTCGTCGAAAGTATAGGCTGCTGGCTTTGCGCTCATTAATTTCCGGCGGGGGCGGGGAGGTTGGATAACGGGCTGGGCGGGAGGTTGAAGGTGTCGAACGGGTCGGGACGCGCGGGATCGAAATCCTTGAAGTCGTCAACGATAAATCTGGCGATGGGCAGGTGGTTTTGCCGGATGCCTTGCACGACGCACTTGGCAATCTCGTAGCTGCCATAGTCGCTGTGATGGGTATTTTCTCTCATGTTGGCGAACGCTTTGTGCGAGGCGTCGGGTCCGAGGGCTTCGTAAAAGGCCGCGCCCATTTCCTGCAGGTCAATCAAGGGGACGTTCTTTTCCCTGGCAACGAGGCGGACGGCGTCGGGATAGCCGCCGAAGGAATTGGAGATTTTGCCGCCGGCGTCAAAGGAGCGGCGGCTGACGGAGGTGCAGAGGACGGGAAGGCCGCCGCGGCTGCGGGTTTCGTCAACAATTTGGCGCAGGTCGCCGGTGTAGGCTGGCAGGGCGTTGGCGGCGGTGCTTTTCATGTCATTGTGTCCGAATTGGACGAAGAGATAATCACCTTTTTTCATCAGGCGCCAAATTTTTTGGAAGCGCCCGGCGCTGAGGGAGGAGGCGACGGTTTCGCCCGACTCGGCATGGTTGGCCACGGCGAGGACGGGCTGGAAGAAGCGGGGGAGCATCTGGCCCCAACTGTTGTAGGGCTCGCCGGGTTGATCGCAGACGGTGGAATCGCCGATGAGGAAGAGAGTGGGCACGTTGGCGGACTTGATCTCCAGCGCCGAAAGCGAGGGATGGAGGCCGTTGAATTCGAGGGTGAGGCGGTCGTCCCACGCCCACTTTTCGCTGGTTTTCTCCCGCTCCTTCAGGATCACCTCCCGACCGCTAAAGCCGGCGATGGCGGGCTGGCGCACGTTGACGATGAAGGAGCAAGTCTGGAACTGGCCGGCCCCGGTGTGGAATTGTTGGAGCATGAGCCGGCGCAATTCGGCGGATACGGTCGTCTCGGCGGCGGTTTGGGGATGGCCCAAGGTGACGAGGACCTTGTAATTGCCCTCCGGCAGAGCGACGGAGAAAAAGAAGGGTTTGTCGCTGCTGATGGCCTGGCCCGGATTGTTGTCAGGGCGATCCACGAACTTAAGCTCGGCGCCGGGTTCAAATCCGAAGCCCGGCCAATTGGAATAGGTCATTCCAGGCGTGACTTGGGTCCAGCCCGGAACCGGCGGCGAACCAAAGGAGAACTTGAAGAGGGAAATCTCCTCCTGAGACTGGCTCTGAAATGCCGCGCTCTTTTCGGCAAAACCCGCGATGGAACCCGCCGCCACACTCAGGACGGCGAAGCGGGAGATGGACCCGCCAAAAATCCTGGTTCGCGGCAAGAGATTTGCTGGCATGGCAATTCTGAGTCCTGGTTCTTGATGTTTGCGCGAGGTCAAAACTGGACTGGAACGCGCCAATTTACAATTGCAAACTCATGGCGCTTTTTGGCTTCTCCGGGAGAGGGCCACATAGCCCGCGACGAACAAGCCCGCCGCCCATCCGCCCAGGCTGAGGTAAAGCGTTTTCAGCGGAGCATGATAGTGAAATTCCACGGTGTGTTCGCCGGGTTTCAGGAAGACGCCGCGCATAATGTAGTTGCAACGCAGCATGGGGGCGGGCTGCTGATCCACCGTGACGCTCCAATTCGGATGAATGCGCTCATTCAGCAGGAGGACAGCCGGCATTTTCGCCACCGCGTGCAGCTTGATGTCCTTGGGGTGGTAGTCCGTGATTTCGACGGCGCCGGCATCGGCCATGGGATCGCCCGGAGCTTGCGCCACCGTGTTGGTGGGCCAGAGCAGGACCGTTTGCGCGGAGATGAAATCGGGGGAGACCAGCGTGGCCAGCGTGGCCGCGCCGTCCGCCGGGGTCTGCCAATGGGCAAAGAGTTTGACGCGAGGCAAAACATTGGTGTATTCGATGAGCGCGATTGGTCCTCTCGGGTCTCGATAGACGGTGTAATCGCCGATGTCCTCCAGGACATGCCCGGGCTCTTTCGGCTCCATCCGGAAAGTGAAGACTTGATGAAAGCTGTGATGCACCGGATCGCCGTGCTCGTTCAACAGCCCCAAGCCGCCGGCGTCCAAAAGCAGATAGCGGGTGCCGGTCAGTTCCCACAGGCGCGCGGCGGGCCGGAGGTCGGCGGTCAAAATGTTGGTGCCCTGCAGCTCGAAGTCATGCATATAGGCGTCGTCCATCTCCGGCATGCGGGGCATTTCTGCGAAATCCAGGCATTGAATCTCGTGGTAGGGAAAATCATTTTGCATCCAGAAGTTATACAACGGGCCAAAAAACGAACGGCCGTTGGGATCGTTATTGGAACTGCCAGCCCGGCGGGGCGACAGGCGGCCCATGACGCGTTGCTCCCAGGGCTTTTTTTCGGAGAGAAAATCCACCACCGCATTGGGCGAGTATTTCTTTTGATAATCGAAATAGTGGATCCAGGGCAGGCCGGTGCGGCCCAAATCTAAAATCAAAATGGCGCCGAGGTAAATCCAGGCCATTTTGGCGCGGGAACCGGTCCAGGCACCGCTGAGGATGCCCGCCACCGCGCCCGCGGCCAGAACCAAAAACCCAATGAACCACGCCGCCTCCCGAACGCAGGACTCGGCCATGTGCGTCGCCACCGGCATTTTGAAGCCATGATCCACAAGATACTGGGCCAGGCGCAATTCGGAGGAGAAAAGAACCGCCCAGCCCGCCAAGCAGGCCGCGAGGACCAGCGCGCAAGCGGCCACCCATTTCTTTTCAAACCCGGCCGCCCGGGACCACCACGATTTGATATGTTCGGGAAGAAAAGCCGTTCGTCTCACCGTGTTTCGCAGGTAGCGGCGATGCAGCACCTCCAAACCATACCCGGCCAGAATCAGCCAGATGACGTGAAAGGGATGCAAGAACTTGATGGGGTTGCGAATGGTCGAGAAGTAGGGCAGGCGATAAAGGAAGCTGTAAAGAAAACCATGGCGTCCCCACGCCGCCAAAATCGAAAACAGCGCCGCCCCGGCCCAGAACCAAACGGCGCGCCGCTCGGTTGGAGAGAAGGGGGTATTGGGGCCGCGGCAGGAATTGGCCAGGGCGAACACCGCCAGCAACGCCACCAGAACCCCGGCGTATTCCCCGGTGCCGGTATGGCGCGCGATGAAGCCCAGGCGCTGGATGATGTCGGCGGCGGCGGCTTCGCGAGTGTGCCGGTCGCTGCTGTCCATTCCGGTTTGCTCCTTGGGCCAGAGAGGCGAGATCTGACTGATCTGCGCCACAACCTTGGCCCGAACCTGCGGATCCTCGCTTTTCAGCGCGACGATGCGCGGGTCCTGGCCGACCAGTCCCCAATAGCCGGCGGATTTGTCCTGCTCGGTCATGTTCTGGGCCAGCAGATAGCCAAACACGCCGGGAGTCACCAGGCGCAGCGTTTCCAACTTGGGCAGGCTCCACTGCGTGGCAAAATCCCATCGCCGTTCTTTTGTTTCCGTATCCTGCTGTGTCCCGGTGACACCCTCGATTTGCGTCCCAACCAGCGAGGAAATAGTATGGGCGGCAATCAAGCCCGCAAAACAAACGACCAATACTTCTGTCAGAATTCCCCTCAGCGTCTTTCCGGCCAGGCCGGACTCTTGGGAAAAAGCGCGGAACAGCACAAAGATGCCGACGTAAATGCTCATAATGGCGCCCACGTCAAACCCTTCAATCAGATTCAGGCCCACCGCCAGCCCGGCCAAAACCGCCTTGGCCCAAATCGGTTTGATGGATTTGCTGGAGAGCGCGGCCAAAGCCAGAAAAATCATGCCCGCCGACATGTTCCAGGCTCCCAAACCCCAGCAGGCCGTGGAAAGAAAGTGCATGTTCAAGCCGGCCGCGATTCCCCCAAGCACGCACACCGCCGGATTAAACTCGAGCTGCCGAAAAAAGACCCAGGCGCTGAATCCAACAAAAAACAACGTGGCCGGCGCGTAAATCTTTAGGAACAAGGCCGGCGGGAAAATCGTCATCAGAATGGCCGAAAGGCTGGGGGCGGCGCTGGGAGCCTCCGACCCGATCCACGAGATGTTGCGCCACGTTCCAAAAAACCGGCCGGGCAGGCGGTTGCATTCCGCCAGCATCGCCCCGAGCGGGCCGTCGTTGGCAAAAAGAACCTGGTGCGGCTGGAAACTTTTGTAAAACAAAACCGCCAGGGCCGCGCCCAGCACCCCCGCCAACAGCAGCAAGTAATTGGGAGCGCGGCCGTTTTCCTTCCTGACAATGGGTGGGCCGCGCATATCAATTCCGGGCGGGATGGATCATCATGGATTCCTTTGCGGGTTGTTCGCGCCTGTGCCGGGAGGAACAAAAAAACCGGCCTGTTACACCTTCTGCAGCTTGACCACAGGCGGCAAGCGCTTGGACTGTCGGTTCTGGAAGGCGGCGTCCCGGCGAATTTTCTCGGTTTTCGAAGAAGCAGGATTGCCTTGGAACGACTGCTGGATCAACACGCGGGCATTGGCCTGCTCCATCAACGGCGCCGTCCTTTCCTCAATGAGGTCCAGGGTGGAGGGTTGCAGTTCGGCGCGGCCCGATCCTTTGCATCCCCGCCGGAAAAAGAACGCTTCCTCATTGAACAAACTGCGGGCCTCCATCGCTTGCAGTTTGCTGAACTGCATGTTGGAAACCGCCCGTTCCACCATCGCCGCATCATGCCGGGCTCCCACCCAGCGGAGCAGGCTGCTCAGAATTTCCGTCGGATATTGCAGCAGAAGTTCGTAGGGCACAAACAGCACGGGGAAGCCCTCCGCCTCCGCCCGCAAATAACTGGCCAGGCTTTCCTCCCACAAGGGCAGATTGGCCTGGCAAAAGCTGTCAATTCCAGCGGCCGCTTTGGCCTTCAATTGGCGTTGACGGTCGTAGTAGTGAAAGAGCGACACCAGGGCGTCCTCGGGAGAGCGGTAAAGATAGACGTGTTTGCAGCCGCGAAAAGGCGGAACGGCCCCGCTCCCGCCGGCCCCTGGCCGCCGCTGCGCGCCCCCAAACCGTTCCTGCAATTGCGGAAACGTTTCGTGCGTCTTCACGAAAACACCGGGGGTCGGGATCGTCACATTCCGCCGGGCGATCCATTGGCAATAAAAATCCGGAACGATTCTGTCAAGATGCACCGGCAATTCGGTGGCCGTTTCCACGCCGTGGGTTTGCAGAAAAACATCGGCCAGCAGATAGCGTATCCAGGTGTTTCCAGAGCGGGGAAAGGAGCTGACAAAATTCAACGGCCATCCCTCCCGCAGGAGCCGCATAATTTCGGCGGTGTTGTGCGCTTGAATGGCCAGGCGGAAAATCGGGCGTGGCCCCTCCCGCAGCAGCCGCGGGAGGTGCCGGAAATTGCGCGCCCTGAAAAGGAGCCGCAGCGCCGCGCCATACTCTCCGTGGAGAAATCCAGACTTGGCCGCGTTCCGGAGGCTCGCCGCGGCAGAATCATCCTGTTGGCTTGTCATATTCATCCTCACTCGATCATCCACCGCGTCACCTTCTCATCGCAAATATACTCCGAAAGCGGCGTGGGTGTGGATACACCCAACCCCCGCACCATCGGTAAGGGATTGCCTCTTTCCATGTGAGCAAAACCCTTACACAACGGCGGGGCAATGTCAACACCCTTATTTGCAATATCTTGCGAAATTTTGCCGTTCCATTCCGGGGCGTTCTCCCTTATATTCTGGCGGACGCGGCCAGCGTCCGAAAAGCATCCTGCGTTATGAACAACAGACAGAGCCGGCAAGGGCTTGGTTTTACGTTGCTGGAATTGCTGGTGGTCATTGCCGTCATCGCCATTTTGGCGGCGTTGTTGCTTCCGGTGTTGGGCCAGGCCAAACTCAAGGCGCTGGACACCCAGTGCAAATCCAATCTTCACCAATGGGCCATCGCCTGGACCAGTTATGTCGAGGACAATAATAATTCCTTCAGCACCGGCACCACCGTGCTCTGGGCCAGGGGGGAATGGCTGGTGGCGTTGGAGAAATACTACGGCAAAAAGCCCGACTTGCTCTTCTGCCCCAGGGCCACCCTGCGGCGCGGTCCCGGCGCCAAAGAGACGCAAGTGCCTGTCAACAACCCAAATGCCGTGGACTGGGGCGGCCCCACCACCGCCTGGGCCGCGCCTTTGCCCGATCCGGCCAACCCCGCCCTGCCCATCATCAGCAGCTACGGCATGAATCTATGGGTCTTTAATCCACCCGCCGACGTCTCCAACATCCAGGGCCGTCCCGCCGCCTGGAATTGGAGAAAATTCGATGTTCCCCAGCCGGCCAATACCCCCTTGTTTTTGGACTCCATGTGGCGCGGCGGCGGGCCCAATTTCACCGACCCCCCTCCCGCCTTCAACGGGGAATGGCTTGGAGCCGGGGCGGAGATGCATCATTTTGCCATCGCCCGGCACGACAAGGGAGTCAACCTGCTTTTCTTTGACGGCTCCGTTCGATCTGCCCGCGCCAAAACCTTGTGGAACTTCTATTGGCACAACCAATACGATACCAGCTACGCTGCCAACAACATCCAGTTTCCCGCCTGGATGCAGTGACTCTGCTTCCGCCGGCGAATCCAGGGCTGCCGGGCACTGTCCCTCGTTGTGTCGTGTCGAGCCTGCGGCTCGAAATCGGCGCGCCGCGCCGACTCTGCAACAATCAAATGGGACGCCGCCGGCCACCGGCGCGGCTTGACGATTGGACCGCGGGCGTCTTTAATGCCTCCATGCGAAAGTTCATCGGAATCCTCTGCTGCGCCATGTTGCTGGCCGCTTGCGCCAGCCGGAAGTCCCCGTCCCCCACGCCCAACCAGCCAAAACCCCCCGCCAGCAAGCCCGTCCTCACCCCTGATCTTCGGCCCGTCGGAAAAGTGGCCAGGGTCAACCTCGACGGACGGTTTGTCGTCATCAGTTTTTCCCCGGGCGACGTGCCCAAGCCCGAAGAGCGTCTCAATATCTATCGCAACGGCCTGAAAGTCGCCGAAGTCAAGGTGGACGGCCGATGGCAGACCGGCAACAATACGGTGGCGGACATTGTCCAGGGCGATGTTCAAGTCGGCGACGAGGCCCGGCAGGATTAAAGGATCTGGGTTTCCTCCACAATCCCATGAATGTCAACAAATACAAATTGGTGGTCGCTCCGCGGGACAAAATCGAGGACAAGGTCAACACACTCATCGAGGCCGGCTGGCAGCCCTTCGGCGCCCCGTTTCTTTTGCCAGCGAAGGGCGACGACCTGACGTTGCAGGAAAACATGATTTATCAGGCCATGGTCCGTCCCGCCCAGGCGGGTGTCGCCTGATTCCATTCTCTCCACGGTCCGGAAACATGGGGAGCCGGGCGCCTCTCCCCCCGGTCCCATTTGCTTTTGCCGCGCCTTGCGCCAGTAAAACCTTGCGCCCGCATAGTACGCCCGCCATAATCCGTGCCGTGATCTCCAGCAATTCTCCCGATGCGTCCGGCGACGGATTGTCCCGCCGCAAGTTCATTTTGTTGTCCACCCTGGCCGCGGGCGGTTTGGCTGTGGGCGGGTGCGCCTCTCCCCGGCCCAGGTCGCGCCTCCTCTCCGCCAACGAAAAACTCAACATCGCCATTGTCGGCTACGGCGGCAAGGGCGCCGGCGACGCCGACTGCTGCGCAGGTGAAATCGGCAAGGGTGACAACATCGTCGCCCTCTGCGACGCCGACGAGAAGATCGGCCCCGAGGTGCGTGCCGCCTATCCCAAGGCCGCCTACTATCAGGACTTCCGGCAAATGCTTGACAAGGAGAAGTCCATTGATGCCCTCGATATCGCCACGCCCGACCATTTGCACGCCTATATTGCCGCGACGGCCATGAACATGGGCAAACACGTCTATGTCCAGAAACCGCTGACCCACTCCGTTTACGAGGCGCGGCTGCTGCGCAAGCTGGCGGCCAAAAACAAAGTGGCCACCCAAATGGGCAATCAGGGCAGCGCCGAGAACGGCTTGCGCCGCGCCGTCGAAGTCGTTCAGGCCGGCCTCATCGGCAATGTCCATGATGTCCATGTCTGGACCAACCGCCCCATCTGGCCGCAGGGCCTGGAACGGCCGGAAGGCTCGGACCCTGTGCCGGAGGGCTTGAATTGGGATTTGTGGCTCGGCCCCGCCCCCGAGCGCCCCTTCAAGGGCAGCCGGACCTATCACACCTTCAACTGGCGCGGACGGATTGACTTCGGCACCGGCGCCTTGGGCGACATGGCCTGCCACACCTGCAACCTCCCCTTCCGCGCCCTCAAACTTGGCTACCCCACCGAAATCGAAGCCGAAACCGTGGACCTCACCAAAGACTGCTACCCGATCAAATCCAAAATCCGTTTCCAATTCCCGGCGCGGGAAGATCTGGCGCCGGTCACCTTCCGCTGGTACGACGGCGGCAACCGCATCCAGAACGCCAGACGGGGAGCATCTCATGACGGCAGCAATAAACCTCCCACCGAAGTCACGGCGGACATCTTGACCATCCCCATCTATGAGGAAATCCCCATCGCCGGCTGTTTGATGCTGGGCGACAAGGGGCAAATCTTTTCGCCCGACGACTACGGCACCACTTTCTACCTCAAGTTGAAGGATGAAAGCAAATTCAGCCGGGGCGCCACCCACCCGGCCGTGAACGCCATCCCGCAAACCATCCCGCGCAACACCCACTTTACAAGCGGCAGAGGCGGACGCGGCAGCGACGGCGCCCATCATCGGGAGTGGATCGCCGCCTGCAAAGGCGGCCCGCCCGGTTATTCCAATTTTGACATGGCCGCCTACCTCACCGAGATCAGGCTGCGGGGGTGCGTCGCCATGCGCGCCGGCAAGAAACTCGAATGGGACGGGCCGAACATGCGCGCCAAAAACGCCCCCGAAGCCGCCCAATTCGTCCACCCGGAATTCCGCAAAGGATGGGAAATGCCCTCTTAACCGAACACAAAACACTCAAAAAACACAAAGGAAAAAATATGTCTCCATTGACCCGACGCGAATTCATCGGCTCCGCCACCCTCGGCGCCGCCGCCATTATGGTATCCCCATCCGGCCTT
>Ga0187848_10003780_pt1 | contig 10877 bp, 11 predicted proteins | sample June2016WEW_4_40_FD_132424 | JGI IMG/M metagenome (GOLD analysis project Ga0187848, IMG submission 132424) | Peatland microbial communities from SPRUCE experiment site at the Marcell Experimental Forest, Minnesota, USA - June2016WEW_4_40 | ecosystem: Environmental > Terrestrial > Soil >... | reverse complement strand
GTAGAGAGGGCGATCCTTGAGTGGGCGAAGTACGGTGGTCTCCGCCACATATTTAAAGTTTCCAAGCCGCGCGAGGCTCTCCCCGAACGCTTCCACAAGCACCGTCTTGCGCTCATCCGAGGTCACCCGGCCTTTTTGCTCCAACTTTTCTATTCGGCCTCGGAAGTCCCCGAACGGTACAAGCTCGTCGACGGCTCTAACTATCGCGGAGTCCTTCATGCTTGCCGCGCGATTGATGAAATCGAACATGAAATTGAAGATGACTTCCGAATTGGATCGGGCAAGCATGGGCTTCAAACTTTGCAGCGGGATGCGCCAGCCTTTCGGATCAATCAGAAAAAACGCGAAAGCGTTGTTAGGAATATCCTTGAGGATCGAAGAAATGACGGTAAGAAAATCACCGTTGTAAGTCTTGACCTCGATATCAGGATATCGCTGAGGAACTTTGGAAAGGTGGGCATAAGCTGTCGCATCCCGTTCGACCAGATGAGCCGACATGCGGACATCGCGCCCAAGTTTCTTCCATGACTGTTTGGCTTGGCGTAGGACATTAAGGGCAATCCCGAAGGACGTGTCTTCGAATTTCTCGTTGGCGCTCTGCCAGGGACCGGCGAAACCATCGATATAAACGACGTGAACAAACGCACTCGCCGTCTTGTGGACTAGTTCTTCGAGATAATTCTCAAGAAATACGTGTTTAACGTAAGTCTGCTCTCGCCCTTTATAGTCCGCTATCGACACCATGCTTATTCGGCCGCCACCGCGCTAGCAGTCATCTCAGGAAATTGGCTCCACTCGCGACCATCGAGTTCTCGACCGCCAGATTTTGGACGAAGCCCACCCCATTGTTTGAAGAAGAATGCGACGTTTTGTCTTTCGCATTGGTCGCGCACGCTGCGCACCCATTCCCGCTGCATCGGACGGGCGCGCGGGCCGCTTTCGCCGCCGACAATGACCCAATCTATTCCTTCAAGCTCGAGCGTGCCAACGGGACCAATCAATGGCTCGATTGAAAGAAATCGAATACCCGCTGGCGATTGGCGCAGATGTTCAATCCGCGATTTTCTGCTGCCATCCTCGACGGAAACACCGAACCAGATATGCGATGGCCCTCGGGACCCCGCGTAGCGCTTTTGCAAGAAATCCCGCATAAGCGAAGATCGCTTGGTCAGTACCTGGAAGGTATGCCAATTGGCGCGCTCCATGGTGTCGCAGACGCGCGCAATAAACTCTTTTGGCACTTCCTTCTGAAACAGGTCGCTCATCGAATTTACGAAGATCATGCGTGGCTCACGCCAGCGAAGTGGTTGCTCCAGCCTCTCGGGCCGAAGGGTGAGATCGAATCCATTCTCAAACGGATGACCTGAGACACCTCGGAACCTTTCAGAAAAGCGTTCCGCATAACAATTGTCGCAGCCAGCACTTATCTTTGTGCAACCCGTAACCGGATTCCACGTTGCGTCGGTCCACTCAATCGAGGTCGTATTTGCCATGAAGCTCCTTAGAACAAAGCAGGAACGTAGCACGAGACAGGCGAGTCGGGAAGACGATTCCGCAATCAGAAGAAGACGCCATCCTTGTTCCGGGCTGGATGCTCTAACCGAACATGTCGGCGGCGATGGCGTCCATCGCCTTCTTGTGGTCGTCCGATTTGAACAGGTGCCCGTAGCGGTCCATCGTCACCTGAAGGCTGCTGTGGCCGGCGAAGGTCTGGACGGTCTTGGGGCTCAGGCCCGCGTCGATCCAGCATGAGACCGCAAAATGCCGCAACGCGTGCCAATTGAAGCGCGCGGGCGGTTCGGGATTGTTGGCGGGGTCCTGGCCGTGGCGTTCGGCGAGCGTGTCGAACAGCGGCAGGAACCAGCGTTTGACCATGTGGCCATGATCCGCGTACCAGCCGCGCCTGCTCGGAAAGACGAGGTCATCGGGCTTCTTGCGCTTGGTGCGTAGCTTCCATTCCTTGAGCATGACGACGAGCGGCTGGGCGAGCGGGATCGTCCGCATCCCGGCGGCGGTCTTGGTGACGTCTTCCTCGCCGTAGGCGTCGACGCGCGTTTCGACGGTGACTTCGCCCTTGGCGAAGTCGATATGCCGCCAGCGCAGCGCGTGCAGCTCGCCGGCGCGCACGCCGGTCGAGCTTGCGAAAGCGAGCGTGACGCGAAAATCCTGATCCGCGACCGCGAGCAGGGCGCGCATGGCTTCTTTCGTCGGCGGCACGATCTTGCGCGCGCCCTCGTCGCGACGGCCGATGACTTTGACGCTGCGCGCGACGTTGACGGCGATCATGTCGCGGTCGATGGCGTGCTGAAGGAGCAACTGTAAGGTTCCAAGAATTTTGCGTGCCGTTACGACCGAGACCCCGGCATCGCGCAACCGGTCGCGGAAGTCGCCGACGCCGCGAGCGGTCAGACCGGAGAGCTTGATACCGCCGATTCCGCCGTCGAATTCCTTAAGCCGAGAGGGGCGCGGCTTGCCTTCATGACGCAACGGATCATGACAGATGTAGTTCCGAACGTGCCCTTCCATCGTCTTGTAATTGTGCCGCGTCATGCGCTCGCCACGCTGACGGCGGCCCTCGCAGTAACTCAGGAATTCGTCGGCGGCGTCCTTGACGGTGTATTTCGCCGCACCGCCGCGATAAGTACCGTTCCGCATCTGGCTTTCGGTGGCAATCCGAAACGCATCGGCTTCCTTGCGACTTGCGAACTGACGCCGTTCACGCTCGCCGTTTGCCCCCACGACATCAACCTGCCAGCGCGTGATCAGCGCGCCGTGCGCAGTTTTCCAGGTACGTTTGCGGATCGACATGATTGCGTCCTCGCGAGAGAGACTACCACGCGGCGGTGTGGGGAATCACCAGGAAAATCGGCGGACAGCGCGCTATTACCAATCGTTCCCAATCCTTCCGGTGTGTCCCTATTGGATTCTATCCGAATGGGGAGTATGACTTCAATCGGAATTTATCCGATTGGGGCAAGAACCAAAGATGGCCGGGCCGGCTGAGCTCGTGGAAGCGTTAAGCAAGGCGACAGGGCTGCCCTTGCCCACCGTCGTCGATATCGACCGTCGTCTCGTGAAGGCCGGCCTGCGCACCAAAGGCGGACGCGGCCTTAACGCAGCCCGAATGACGGCACTCGACGCTGCGCGCCTGCTGACGGCAATCATCGGTAGCCCTCAAGCCAACGCCTCGGCCGAGGCGGTGTGTCGCTACGCCGAAACGCATGTCGATCGCCGCCGATCTAGCGAAGGGCTGTTCAGCGGCGTAGAGGTCAACGACCTCGCCCGCCTTTCGCCCCGCCACAGCTTCGTCGACGGGCTGGCGGCGCTGATTGCCTCGGCCTCGGAAGGGGATCTCGCGGCGCTGGCGGCGGGAAGTCGAAACCGCTGGCAGCCTCATATCGAAGTCTACGCTTTCACGCGCGCAACTTATGGAAGAATCCGGCTCTCGGAGATGCCGAACGGCAAGACCGCAAACGCTGAATACACATCGGCGCGTACGGCTAACGAGCGTGCCGCACAAAATGCGCTCGGCCGCAAGAAGGGCACCCTCATCGGAGAAGCCCAAGGCGATCTCGAACAATCGCGGCGGATCACGGAACGCACGATCCTCGCGATTGCGAACCTCTTGGCGGAGGAGAGTTGAGATGACGGAACCCGACCCGGAATTCGCGAAGGACATGCTGCGCGGGGCCGACGAGATCGCACAGTTCCTCTTCGGGGCCGAGGCGATGCGGCGCAAGGTCTACCATCTCGTCGCGACCTCGAACCTGCCCGTTTTCAAGCTCGGTTCGATGATCTGCGCGCGAAAGTCGGTGCTGCTGAAATGGGTCGAAGAGCAAGAGGGGCGGCACGCCAACGACAACTGCAAACCCACGGAAAAGACTGGAAAAATTGGGAACGGTTAGCACCGCTGAACTTGCCAATTGACTCGAATATCTGATTGGAACAAAATAAGAACATTCCCTCGGTTTGTCCGAACGGAAAATGCACAATGGATTGCACGCTACTCATTAATTGAGGACCTCGCCCATCGGGCCAGCCTCAAGCCGGGTTCAAGGCAAGCACTCCCATCTGCCGCCGCGGGAACGCCCTCGCGCAACAGCGCAGGGCTGTCACAACAGCAGCTTGGGAGAACGCTCATGGAACCGCATACGGCACCAATCGAAAAGTCACACGAACTCGCCGGCGACTTGCTGCGCGGCGCGGATGAGATCGCCGAATTCATTTTCGGCCCGCGTGGCGGGCGACGCAAAATCTACTATCTGGCCGAAACCTCGCATTTGCCGGTCTTCCGGCTCGGCGCAGTGCTCTGCGCGCGGCGCTCGGTTCTCATGCGCTGGATCGCCGGGCAGGAAAGTCAGGTGCGATCGCGCGAGCAGGCGAGGACTCCGGGCAATTCGTGACGCGGAATTGCCGAGGGGCCAAAATGCCGTGCAACTCAGGGCGCTGTGCGGCTATGCTATAAGTGGCGCAGCTGCTCGATGGGAAGCTAGGATAAGGCTTTGGCAAAGCGACCGGTGCCAATCGAACAAAAAGAGGTGCCCGAATGGCTCGGCTTGCCATCCGTGCGGGCCCGTCGCGAGCACACTGCGTTCGTGCTCGCGTATAACGCAGTCCGGTGGTTCTATGAAGGAGACACTGCCGGTGCGCTTGGCCTTTGCGATGAGATCGCCGATCGTTTCGGACAAGACCGCGACCCCGCCAGTCGGGAATATGCCGCAAGATCTCTGGCTAATAAGAGTGCTTGGCTCTATGAACTCGGCCGTTGCGACGAGGCGGTTTCAACGTGCGATGAAATTGCTCGTCGGTTTCGGGGAGACAGCGTCCCCGATCTGCAAAAGCTGGTCATAAAAGCGCTATCGAATCAAAGCGTTTGGCTTCATGAGCTAGGCAATCGTGAGAAAGCGCTCTCCGTCGGCAACAAAATTGTTAGCCGCTATAAGAACAACGATCCAAGGCCGGAAGAATACTACGAGGCGATCCGCAATCAGATTAAGTGGCTCCGCGAGCTAGGCCGGGATGATGAGGCAAGAGCCTATGTCGAGGAGTATTTCCCGGCTCCGCAACCTGCTCTTTCATGGAAAGAGGAATTGCCTGTGAGCGAAGCCTCCTCGCGGCAACAGGTAGAAATGGATTTAAATTCATGGCTAAACGATGTAACATCAACGCCCCCGCCCCCGGAGGGCGGGATTATGAGGCCAACAAGGAAAAACACGGACGACGCGAAGCCGGGTGGGATGTTTGAGCTGGCCGTTGGTGCAGTTGGAGTTGTAGAAGCTGCCAAAGTGATCGTCAGGCGGGCGTCTCCTGATGAACGTGCTCTAATCGCGGGCATGGCGCTGCCTGAGCATGAGGATATTTTTCAGGCTATCATTCTTGCGAAGAAAGAATTTGCGGCCCGGAGGGCTGATTTTTCCAAGCCGCCATTACCCAGACTGTCGCCTGAGCAACTCGCGGCGATCAAGCAGAGAGCGAAAGATCGGCCTTGGGGCAAGCGCGGCGACGACAAGCGCAACCCCTTCGAGTGGGTGCGCGACAATTACAAGGAATGGGCGGGATTCGGTTTGCTCCAGGCACATCTCAAGGCGGATAGAAATCTCTATGAGGCTTTTGCCAAGGCCGCAAAGCGGCTGGGGCTGCCGGAATGGCTTGACGTTCCAACCGAGGGAGATGCCCTCATTCGCAGGTTGGTCAAGCCGGAGGACCAGCTCCGTGCGCTCGTCGCTCGTCATCTGCACTCGGCAACGATGAAGATGGCGAAGCGTTTCCTTGCCGCCGGATAGCGTTGCGAGCGGGCGTAGTCCATTTAACGCAATGGATAATTAACCTTTGAGGTAGTACCCTCTGCGTGGTGAGCCCGTACGTTCTCACCAGGCTCGCGGTGAGCTGGCCTAAGGCCGTCTTTGACATTTGAGCCGTCGCTAAAGCGTTTCGCGACGGGGCGTAGCAACTCGTGTCCCTCGTGACGACGGGAGGAATTCCCATGTCCGAAACACCTTGCCGGACGAAGTCGCGGCCGAAAGGCGACGACGCGGCTTGTCCAGTCACTTGCCCCAATGCTCCGGCAATTCCGCGGCTGGTGCGGGAACAGGTTGAAGCTGCTTTCGCTCGCGCGGCGGCCGAGGAAGCCGCGCTGTGGGATCGATGCTTCGGCGAGAACGCGCCCGCCGATCCAAAGGCGAAGACAGCCCGAATTATCCGCGTCGCCTCGATGCGCGCGGCGCTCGCCATCGTCAACAGGCGATCGAACGCGCCGCCGTCGTTCGAAGATTTCTTTCCCGATCAGGACGCATGAGCAGAGGAGCGCTGCCATGGACATGTCGAGCGTTCAGCTTGCCCCAAAGGCCGGTCCGTTCGCAGGACTTCTGTTGAAACTCGTGGGTGCCCCTGAAGAGACGTTGCGGCGATGTCCCAAGCAGGACAGCGGCTACGCGCTCATGTTGGCGGCCCTCATGGTCGCGGCCGGCGGATATCAGACCGCGATTTTCTCGATGGTGGGGAGCGTCGTCTTCACTCCAGGACAGTTACGCATCGAAACCGTGGCGGTGGCCTTGGCGCTGGCGATGTTTGTCGTTGCGATTGACAGCGTCCTCTTCATGCGGAGCGGCTGGTTTATCGCGGGCGAGAGTCAGATACGGAGGGGAGGTCTGGACATCTCGGGGGGCCGGGCCACTCAAGCGAGAGGCGCCCTGTCGCTCGCGATCCGGCTGGCCTTGTCGATGTCTCTGGCGGCAATCACAGGAGTCGCGTTCTCTGCCCTCATCTTCCGCGCCGACATCGTCGCGCAGGAAAAGCAATTGTACTTGGAAAGGAATTCTCACGTCCTCGCCGACGCAAGCAGCCTGGTCGACGCCGAGATCAAACGCGCTACGGAATCTGTCGCAACGGAAAACGAGCAGGTCGCTGCGTTGGCGAAGCAAGTTTCCGTCGTCCGCAAGAACGTGATCGACCCTGGCTCAGGCGATCCGCAGATTCAGCAATCGCAAGATGAGCTGAAGCAACTGCTCGCGGAAAAGGCCAAGGCCGATGACGAGGTCCAGGCCGCGGAGTCATTCGCGTCGCATGAGCTTGGCGGGATCAAGGGGCCCGGCAATTCCGGCATCGCCGGCGATGGACCCAGGCACAAGGCGGCGCAAGAAGAGGTCGCGAACGCAAAGCGTCACGCGCAGGAAGTCGCGAGTGCCCTGGATGCCGCGCGCGCTCGGCTTGACGCGTTGCGCAAACAGCTCGCGTCCGCGAATGACGCGACGAAGGAAAGGTCAGACAACCAGCTTCCCGGATTTGAGAGCGCGCTCACTGCCGAGAGCGCCAAGCTGTCGGATTTGAAGGAGCAGCTCGCAGATTTAACGAAGGGACGCGACGACGCAATCCGCAATGCCGTCGAAAACGCACCAGATTACGTCGGCCTCGACAACGGCTTTCTGGCCCAGATCACGGCGCTGGAACATCTGGCGCAGCAGGACTCCAAAATCGCCTGGTTCATTCTGCTGATCGAGGTGACGTCGGCCGGATTTGAACTCGCCGCCGTTTTGGCGAAGACCTTGAGTTATGTGCCCACGACTCTTGCAGCGGTCCTTGCGTCGGAAGCCTATATGAGCGACGTGCGCATCGTCGATGGCATGACGGCGGAACTGAATGGGGGATCGAAACAACGAAACACTGCCGAGGCTGAAGTTGCGCCGGGGCACGCGCCTGTCAATGACAATTCGGTCGGGCTTGATCCAATGTTTGTGCCCGCTCCATTCGGGGGGCCCGACGATCCTCCGCCACCGCCGAAGCGTCGGCGCGGTCGTCCGCGAAAGTCCCCTGTGGTCAACTGAAGGGACTAAAGCTGCCAGCGGACGAGAAGAGAGAGGACGGCGAGCAGGCCGACCATGGCCAGCGAGAGGTAGAGGATCTGGCGCACAACGCTGCGGGTCCGAAGCGGCAATTGAACCTCCTTTAGCAAGGCGCGGGCGTCTGCGACTGGCGGCGGAGGCGGCGGGCGTAGCGCTCCGCGGCGCGTTTCTCGCGCAGCGCTTTCAGGGCCGCCCGACGCCACTCGCGCGCGGCCCTGAGCGCGTGCGGTTTCTCGCGCCGGGGCAGATGGCGCAGGCCCGCGAGCCTCTGCCGATACTCCATGTCGATCGCGATTTCCTCGGCCTCGCCTTCTTCGCGAGCGTCGAATTCGGGCGAGGATGCGCGCCGGCGCGTGATCTCGATCGCCGCGCCCGCGCTGAATTTCAGTCTGGGCGGCGCGTCAGGTTCCCTTTCGGTCTCATGATTGCTTTTGCTTGCCGGATAATCAGGGGACGCGGACGTGGCTGGCCCGGTCCCGCGATCACTCCCCATTGAGATACCCTTGCCGTTTGCGCCATTCGCTGTCGGCGTCTTCCTGTTCGCGCTGCTGTCGCTTGCGCGCGTCGTCGATGACGGCCTCGAACGGGTTCGGATGCGGCGGCTCCGGCTCCATTTGCCGCGGCTGCGGATCGGGTTTCGCGCCGACAAATCCGTCGGCGAGGCTTTCGAGAAAAGAGATGAAGCCAAAGCCGAGCCCGGTGCCGATGCCGGAGCCAATATCCGCGCCGGACTTCATGCCGGAACGCTCGTGCCTGGGCGAGCCGGCGAACGCGGCGGCGACGCTTCGCTCGGCGTCGTGAGGCGCGGTCGCCACGTCGGCCGCGTCATGGAAGGCGCGCGTCGTGTCCTTTTCGGCGTTCCTCTCCTCGACCTGCTGGAGGAAGAGCGTGTTGTCTAATCCGGCCTCCTGGCGCGCGCGCAGGCCGAGGCGGACGTCGCGCTGATCGTCGAGAAGCTCGCGATAAAGCCCGTTGCGGGTTTCGCGCAGCGCCGCGCACGCCTCGTCGCGCCGCGCTTCGAGAACGGCTTTCTGATCGGCGACGAGTTCCGCCTTGAGGGACGCGAGCGTGTCAGCATCGCCGCCGTCTCGCCGGGCGGCATGAAATTCGGCCCAGCGGTCGCGAAATTCCTCGCGCACTTCGCGATAAATCGATAATCGCAATTCGGAAAATGCCGATTTTCCTTCGGCGAAAAATTCCATGCGCTCATGCCGCTGCATTTCCTTGAGAATTTTCCATTCCTCGGCGGCGGCATTTTCCGGATTATTCGGCTCGCCGATCAAAATCGGCTCGTTGGCGCGCAGGAATTTTTCCGCGCGCTCAAATTCTTTTTCATTTTCGCGGAAGGCGAGCCAAGCGTTGCGCGGCGGCGCATCCTCGCGCTCGTCGGGGTTCAAGAGCCGCTGCTCGCAATAAATGCGGCCATGTTCGCGCTCGTATTCGAGCGCCCATGCCTGCGCGCGGCGGCGCTCGAAATTGTCGTCGAGGCGCAATCCGGTTTCCGGATGCACGACGTTGAGCATGACGTGAACGTGCGCATGCGCCTTGTCGTCGTGCGCGACGAGAATCGCCTGATGCTCCTCCCATTTCATATGGCGCAGAAAATCCCCGGTCGCTTCGATCATGTGCTCGCGCGTAGGATCATCGTCGGGCGACCAATTGAGACTTAAATGCTTGACCGAATTTTCCGTCGCGCGGCCTCCGGCGCGGACGCCTGATTCCTGCTTGAGAAGTTCGGCGTTGCGCGCAGTCCACAGCATCTCATCGACGGCGGAAGGGACATGGTCGTGCGCGAGATTGAGCGTACGGGTCCAGGCGACGCGTTCGTCGGTCTCGGCTTCGGGATCGTGGGTGAGATAGGTGGCGAGGCCGGTGAAGGATTTGCCGCCCGACAGGATTTTAACGATCATCGTGGCACCCGCGTTCGAGAACCTGGCGAATGTCCCTGAGCAGCGGATCGAGGTCGTAGGGCACGGGATCGCCGGTGCGGTGCAGGTGCCGCACCATCTGGTTGAGGTTATTTCCGAGACGGACGAGCTGTGCATAAACGAGCCGCCCGAAATTGCCGTCAGGTTGGCGCTTCAGAGCGACAGCGTGATTTTCGTCGAGAAGGACGGCGCGCCCGAAATGCACTGGGCGCATGCCGAGCGCCGCGGCACGGCGGCGGATGCTTTCAAGCTCGCTCGCAGTGAGGCTGAGGTTGAGCTGCTTGCAGCGCGGTTCCGATTTCGTTGGCCGGCCCATGGTCGCGTTTCCCTTGCAGAGCGCATGCGTCCTGGGGTTTGGGGGCCATCTCCACCGGCCCCCAACGAGACCCTTTGCCCTAGGCAAAGGGACATCTCGCTACCCTCTTCGGCCAATTTATTCTTTTCCCGTTTTCCCTCCCATTGTAACGACTTGTAATTCGCAGACTTTACTACGCGTTTTCACAACATCTGAGATTGAGACAATTTTTCCAACGCATCACATTACAACGCCATTCGTTACGACTTAATACAACTTCCGTGCGCAGCGCTTTCAATAGCCGCGCTTCGTATCGCCCAACAGTGCGATTACCAAACTTTACCTGACAGTCGCATGCACGCGGATCATGCGCTTCGCTATGCTGGCAAGAACCAACAAGGCGGCGGACAGAAGGCGAGCGAATGAGTTGGTTGTGGCCGACGGAACGCGAGAAATGGGCGTCGCCATTCGCGCTGTCGCGCCCGCAACCGCATCTCGGCCTGCCCGCGCTCGACGGACGCGACCGCGAGCTTTACGAGCGGGTGCTTCCGCGCGGCCTGCTGCTGCCGCGCTTCGTGCCGGACCGGCCGCCGCTCAATTACTGGATGGCACCGCACGAACTCGCGCGCTACGCCTTCGTGCCGGGGCAGATCATCCTCGGCAAATTCGCGGGGCGATTTCTCGGCCATCTCGACGACCGGCCGCAGATCACCATGGCGGGCGCGCGCGCCGGCAAGACCACGACCGTCCTCGAACCAAATCTCTATCTCTATCCGGGGTCAATGCTAGTTCTGGACCCGAAATGCGAGCTGGCGC
>Ga0187848_10003779_pt1 | contig 10881 bp, 12 predicted proteins | sample June2016WEW_4_40_FD_132424 | JGI IMG/M metagenome (GOLD analysis project Ga0187848, IMG submission 132424) | Peatland microbial communities from SPRUCE experiment site at the Marcell Experimental Forest, Minnesota, USA - June2016WEW_4_40 | ecosystem: Environmental > Terrestrial > Soil >... | reverse complement strand
TTGATCAAGGGCGGGAGCCTGGAAAACGCGGTCGTGATCCGGGAGGACGCCGTTTTAACGACCGAGCCGCTGCGGTATCCGGAGGAATTTGTGCGGCACAAGATCCTGGATCTGATCGGCGATCTTTCGCTGGCGGGCGCGCCCCTGGCCGGCCACGTCATCGCGGTCAAGCCGGGGCACGCGGCCAACTGCGAATTGGCGCGGCTGATCGGACTGGAAATACGCAAACCGCTGGAAGCGGCCCGCAGTTTCGCGCCGCCCCCGCCCCCGCCCGCCGCCCCGGGCGAAGGCCCCGTGGAACTCAAGGAGGGCGAGGCGCTGGACACCGCGCGCCTGATGAAGATTCTCCCCCATCGCTATCCCTTTTTGATGGTGGACAAAATCACGAAAATCGAGGGGGAAAAAATTGTCGGTGTCAAGAATGTGACGGTCAACGAGCCGTATTTTCAGGGTCATTTTCCCAACCATCCGATCATGCCGGGAGTGCTGCAATTGGAAGCGATCGCCCAGGTGGCCGGGGTGATGATGCTGCGGCAGGCGGAGAATTTTGGCAAACTGGCCTATTTCATCTCCGCCGAGAGCGTGCGCTGGCGCAAGCCGGTGCGTCCCGGCGACATGCTGGTGATCGCGGTGGAGCTGACCAAATCGCGGGGCAAAATCGGCAAGGCCAAGGGCGTGTGTTCGGTGGACGGCGAGACGGTGAGCGAGGCGGAGGTGACGTTTATGCTGTTCGACCGCCAGTGATCCATTGGGAATTGCGGATTGCGGATTGCGGATTGCGGATTGAAGAAACATCAAAGCGCTGGTTATGAGTCCGGAAGATTTTAAAAAGCGAACGAAAACATTTGCCCTGCGAATCATTAAATTGGTGGGGCAATTGCCGGCAACGGCGGTCGGCGCCGTAATTGGGCGGCAATTGCTGCGGTGCGGAACGTCTGTGGGCGCGAATTATCGTGCGGCTTGCCGCGCGCGGTCGCACGCGGATTTTATTGCCAAACTGGGGATTGTCGAAGAAGAATGCGACGAATCTCTTTATTGGATGGAATTACTGATTGAATCGGGCGCGATCAAACCCAAACGACTGTCGTTGCTGATGAAGGAGGCCAGCGAAATCCTCGCCATGGTTGTCCAATCCATCACCACCGCACGCCGCGCAAACAAATCCGCAATCCGCAATCCGCAATCCGCAATGCCATGATCCATCCCAAAGCCCAAATCGGTTCCGGCTGCGTCATTGGGCCATATTGTGTCATCGGCGAGAATGTTGTCTTGGGGAACCATTGCCGTCTGCATTCGCACGTTGTGATTGACGGGCACACGGTGCTGGGCGAAGAGAACGAGATTTTTCCCTTCGCCTGCATCGGACTGCAAACGCAGGACTTGAAATGGAAGGGCGGCGTTACCCGCACCCAAATCGGCGACCACAACACCTTCCGGGAATATGTCACCATCCACAGCGCCACGGGCGAGGGGGAAGTCACCACGGTCGGCTCGCACAACCACATTCTGGCCTATGCCCACATCGCGCACAACGTCACGCTGGGCAATCATATCATCATGTCCAACGTGGCCACACTGGCGGGGCACATCCGGGTGGAGGATTATGCGGTGATTGGGGGGCTGGCGGCGGTGCATCAGTTTTGCCGGATTGGGGCCATGTCCATCATCGGCGGTTGTTCCAAAGTGGTGCAGGACGTGCCGCCTTACATGCTGGCCGACGGGAATCCGGCCAAAACGCGCACCGTCAACAAAGTGGGCCTGGAACGCAACGGGGTTGGGGAAGAGGCGCAGGCGGCGCTGAAACAGAGCTATAAAATTCTGTTTCGCGAGGGCCTGACCATTCCCAACGCGCTGGCGCGCATCGAGGCGGAACTGCCGGCCCTGCCGGAAGTGCGGCATCTGGTGGAATTTATCCGCGCCAGCGAACGCGGCATCAGCAAGTGACATGACCGGTTCCTGGAAATGCAAAATGCAAAATGCAAAATGCAAAATGCAAAATGAAAGGCAAAGCCACGGCTCGATGGGGTTTCTGTGCGCGGGCAAATAATTTTTGACCCGCCCCGCTCTCAAAACTATGCTGCCATGATGGACGAGAGGAATCCGGTCACGCCGGCCACAGCTTCCGGGCGCGCTTTGCTGCCCGCGCCGCCGTCATGGTCGTACGCGGCTTATATGGGCCGCGCCCTCTTTGGCTTTTGGGCCACGGTGCGGGGGTTGGCGGCGTTTGCCCTCATTACCTTCGGGGTGATCACGACCAAATTCGGCGCGGCCCGCGATGTCACCTTTCCGGCCATTCACCGGGAACAGGCGCGCACGGGGACGCGGGTGCTTCCCATGTTTCTGTTCATCTCGGCGGCCTTGGGCTTGGTGGTCGTCGGGCAGACGATTACGCTGTTGAACCAACTGGGAGCCACTTCGTTTCTGGGGCCGATCATGGTGGCGGTGGTGGTGCGCGAACTGGGCCCGCTGTTGACGGCGATGGTGGCGCTGGCGTGGTCCGGCACGCGCAACGTCATCGAACTGGGGACGGCCCGGGCGCTGGGAGAAATCGAGGCCCTCGAAGCCTTGCGTATTGATCCCATTCATTATCTGGTGATGCCGCGGGTGATTGGCATGGCGCTGGCGGTGTTTTCGCTGACGATTTATTTTATCCTCGGCACGCTGGTCAGCGGCTATTTCTTTGTCTTCGTCACCAATATTCCCCTGCGGCCGGATGAATATATGCAACAATTGACCGACGCCATGAGCGGCCTGGATTTCGTCATCCTCGCGTTGAAGTCCTGCCTCTTTGGCGTCGTCATCGCCGTGATTACCTGTTACCACGGGCTGGCGCAGCCCTTGCGCTTGGAGGAAGTTCCGCAGGCCGCCATTCGCGCCGTGGCGCAAAGCGTGGTGGCCTGCGTGCTGCTGGATGCCGTCTTCACCGTTATTTACATCCTCGCCTGATTATGGACGACGCCGGCCTCCAACCCAAAACTCCCGCCCTGGAAATGACCGCCCTGTCGGTGGGATCGCGGGGAGACCCGGACACACCCATTCTGGAAAATGTGAATTGGTCGGTGGCGGCGGGGGAGTATTGGGTGCTGGGCGGCCTGCACGGCGCGGGCAAAACCGATTTCCTGGCCATGACGGCCGGCCTGGCGCCTCCGCTGCGGGGGAGCTACCGGTTGTTCGGACGGGAAATGCCGGTCACCGGCGACGAATTTCTTTCCGAACGACTGCGCCTGGGCCTGGTTTTTGACGGCGGACAATTGTTCCACCACCTGACCATCGAGGAAAATGTCGCGCTGCCCTTGCGTTATCACCGGGACCTGGTCCGCGGGGACCTGGAGAACAGCGTCAAGACTATTCTGGAGGCGACCGGCCTGTCGCCCTGGGCCGGCCGCCTTCCCGGCACGCTGGGGCGCGGCTGGCAAAAACGGGCGGGACTGGCGCGCGCCCTGGTGTTGCAGCCGGAAGTCCTGCTGCTGGATAATCCCCTGGGCGGACTGGATGCCCGCCATCTTCAGTGGTGGCTGGACGCGCTCAGGCAATTGTCGGCGGGACATGGCTTGGCGGAGGGACGGCCCATGACGCTGGTGGTCGCCGCCGAGGATTTGCGGCCGTGGCGAAATCGCGCCGTCCACGTCGCCATTTTGCAAAAAGGCCGGTTTTCTTCGCTCGGCCACCAGGCGTCCCTGGCCGGCCAGACGGATCCGCTTGTCCAGGAATTGCTGGCGGAGCAACCCGCCCCCGCTTGATATAAAGGAAACGACTATGCCACTTCAAGATTTGACCCCTCAACTTCGCACCCGGCTCAACCCCATGGAAAGGATTGTGGGCTGGTTCATCATCGCCGCCACGGCGCTGATGATTTTGGCCCTGGGCTATTACCTGTACCGAACAGCGGAGCAACGGGGATGGTTTGAAGTCAAGGCCGTATACCGGACCTACGCGGACACGGGCCAGGGGCTGAAGGTGGGCGACGCGGTGCGGCTGATGGGCTTTCCCATCGGCCACATCACAGAGATTGCCGCGATGCCGCCGCGGGGCAAGGGCTCCGATCATAATGTGATGATCACGTTTGTGGTGGTGGGGACCAATTACAATTACATCTGGACCGGCAATTCCCGCGCCAAATTTGTCAGCTCCGGCTTGATCGGCAAGGAGTTGGACATCACCAAGGGAACCATTGGGTACAACACTTACATAAATTATCCCGTGCAGGAAATGGCGCTGGCGGACATTAAGATCTCCCCGCATCTGCCGAAATTGAGGCTCGGCCAGGAGGTCTCTACAGGGACCAATCTGGAAAGCAAGGCCTGGGTGGCGCTGTCCAACAACGTGGAGAAACTGGCGGGGCTGGGCTTGTCCAAGGTCTGGACGATTGACACCACCTCCCGGAATAAAAACATCACCGCCGTCTGGAAAGAAGAGGAAAATCACTACGAACCCTTCGTCGGAACCAACAGCTACATCCTGTCGCCAGATGAATCGCCCGGGCTGATGGACCGGGCTGAAGGCATAGTGGCCCAGATTGAGGCGGCGCTGCCGAATTTTCTGGCGCTGACCAACCAGATCGCCGCCACCCTTTCCAACAGCGTGCAATTGACCTCCAACCTCAACGCCGTCGCCGCCGGCATCCGCCCGGCCGTCAGCAACGCGGCGGCGATTACCGCCAACCTGCGCGATCCGCACGGATCGCTGGGCGAATGGCTCATCCCCACCAACCTGAACCTGCAGTTGGCCGCGACCCTGCTCAACGCCAACGGCACCCTGACCAACGTCAACCTCGCCATTACGAATGTCAACACTAATCTCGCGGCCATGTTTCAAGAGGTGGGCAGTTCGCTGGACAATCTGGCCGACCTGACCAGCAATTTGAACCATCAGGTGCAGGTCAACTCCAACATGCTGAGCGAGGTTTCCCAAATCATTGTCAACAGCGATAATTTCATCCAGGGTCTCAAGCGCCACTGGCTCCTGCGCTCGGCCTTCAAGCCGGCCAAGACCAACGCCCCTCCCGCGCCGCGCAAGTAATGCCAGGGCGGGCAGTCCTTTGCCCGCCGCGGCGCGCACGGAGTGCGCGCCCTGCCACCCAAGACGGATGCGTTGCCTCACGCTGCATTCTCAATCCGCCCATTCCCTCAAATCCCCATGCTGGCGAGCATGGTGGCGATGCGGTCCACCACCCCCACCAATTGGGGATGGGACTGTTCCAATTCATGCACGGAGGATTGCAGGCCGAGAATGGAATGCTTGAGCGATTTGGGGTTTCGTTCCTCGCGCGTGGCTTCGTGGGCCGAGACTTCCGTGAACCCCGCGATGCTTTGGGCCTGCTCCTGATTGGTTTTGGAAAGCGCGCCGATTTGCGACTTTAACTGCCCCAGTAAATCCAGCAACTCGGCGCGGTTCTCGTCTTTCAACGCGCCCGCGTTCCTGATCCTCTCTTCAATTTCTGAAATCGTGTCTTTCATGATGACAGTCTTGTCTCTCAAGAACATAGCCAAATGCCGCGGAAAGGAAAGCCTGGAAATCAAAGCGCGGGAGAACGCGCCGCTCTTGTGGGGAGGTGGGGCCGCGGGCCGGATGGCGGTTGGGGCGCGGTTTCTCAGTGCGGCGTCACCGGCACCAGCGTCATGGTGTGCGATTGCGCGGGATCCAAACGAGGCCCAAAATAGCGTCCTGTGGCAAATGGATAGTGACCCAAAACCGGCTAAAAAGAAAAACGCGCTTGAAATCGCCCGCTCGTCTGGGATAATCCCATTATGAAATTGGTGGCTGACAAGAATGGGCGAATTTGCTCGGCTGAGCTTTTTCCGCCGCGCACCGCGTTTGACGCCTCCCGCCAGCCGGAGGGGAGTGTGCGCGTGGTGGAATTGGTGGAGAAGGAGGTTCCTTTGGTAAAACCAATTCGCACGGCGGAGGGTTTTGTGATGTTGCCAGTGAAAGCCAGTCGTGAAGCCATCCGCGCCGCCCTCCGCGCCGACCGGGACTCGTGACAATGCGGTGCGCCGTCCCATCTTTTGCGTTTCCTACGCAACCGGGGTAATCAGTCGGCGAGGGCACCGACTGGGACACGCGAGGGCGCGTGTGCTCCCCGGGAACAAAAAACGATCCCGCTTGCGCGGAGCCTCTGAAATTACGACCACTTCGTGATCGAGGATGGATTTTGACGCGCAAGGGGCCGATGGCGCTGCCCTGATATTCCATTGACCACCCGCCCTGCTCTGGCGCAAATTCGGCGGCATGGCTGGAAAACTCCGCGTCATGATGCTTCCATGGCCCCTGCTCGCCCTGGCCTGCGCCGCCGCCTTTGCCGGGGCTGAACCGGACATGGCAGGATGGACGGAAGCGCCGGTGAAGTTCCATGTCCAGTCTCCTTACAATCTGCCGCAAAGCGACCGTTATACCGTTTCCAACGGGGTCTATCACCTGCGGGTGCTGAATCACGACGCTGCCTTCGCCTCCGGCAACACCACCAAACCCCGCACCGAACAGCGTTTCGACCCGGACTACACCTCCCGCCAGATCCAATACGCCGCTGACTTGATGGTTCCCGCCGGGACCAGCAACGTCTGCGTGATGCAGATTCACACCGGCAATGCGGATTCTCCCCGCTACGGGGCCACCACCTTCATGCTGTTCATCAAGAGCGACAACGGCGGCTCCCTGCATTTTTACAGCGGAGAGCAAATACTGGCCACCAACCTTTACGACAAGTGGTTTCACCTGGTCGTGCGGCACGATCTCAACACCCATCTCATTGAAGCCTGGATAGACGGCAGGCAGGTCTTCACGAAGAAGGACAACGGCGCGCCGGATTTTTACATGAAAGACGGTGTTTACACCCAAACCGGCGCCAGCCCCGAAATGGAGGTTTATATCAAAAACATCCAGTTTTGGACCCATCCCTGATCCGCCAAGCGCCATCCTATTTGGTTTACTGATTGAAAATCAGCAATTATCACGGCATCCGGATTCTGATCGTGCTGGCGGCGATCGCGCTGGCGGCGGTTCGGTGGCCCGCCCGCTGGGTTGAGAATTTCTATTCCACCGGCCTTTATCCGCAACTGGCGGCCTGCGTCAAACCTCTGACGCGCTGGTGGCCCGTTCCGGTGCTTGACATGCTCCTGATCACGGCGGCCCTCGGCCTTCCCGCCTGGTGGATTTGGAGAATCCGCTCCGCCGGGGCCGGGCGGAAGTGGCTGGCCGCCGGGCGCGCGGCCTACGGCACGCTCACGTTGGCGGCGGCGTGGGTCTGCGCTTTCGAATTGCTGTGGGGACTCAACTATCAGCGGCTGCCGCTGACCGCCAAGCTGGATTGGGAGGCCAAACGGGTCACGCCGCAGGCCACGGTGGCTTTGGCCAAGTCAACCATTGAACATTTGAACGCGGAAGCGGCCGCCGCGCGCGGGCAGCCCATGCCTGCGCCGGAACAATGGCGCGCGGCCCTCGAGCGGTCCTTTCAGCAAGTGGCGCGGGAATTGGGACACCGCCCGGATTTCAGCGGCGTCGCGCCGCGGACCTCGCTGGTCAATCCGCTGCTGGACGCCGGGGGCTTCGACGGCTTCATAAACCCTTTTGGATATGAAGTTATACTTGACGATAACGTCCTGCCCTTGGAGAGGCCCTTTTTGCTGGCGCACGAATGGGCGCACCTGGCGGGGTTTGCGGATGAATCGGAGGCCAACTTCATCGGCATCCTGGCGTGTTTGCGCAGCGACCTTCCGGCGGTCCGGTATTCCGGCTGGCTGAGCCTGTCCTTTTATCTGCCCAGGCGAAGCCGCAATTCCCCGGAAGCATGGCCGGAGCTTTCTCCGCGGGTCGTCAGCGACATAAACGCCATACGGGAGCGGGCGCGGAAGCGGCGCAAGCCGGCTGTGGCCAACCTTCAGGCGCGCATCTACAACAGTTTTCTCAAGGCCAATCGCGTGCAGGCTGGAATCGGCAGCTACGGCCTGGTCACCAGGCTCATGGTGGGCACCCGCTTCGAAGGCAACTGGACGCCGGCGGGGCGGTGATGATCAGGCGCGGCGCGGGCGCCTGGAGCGGCGGCCGGTGCGGAACAGTTCCATTTGCGGGTCTTTGAATAATTGGTAGTTCTTGAGCACGCGGATCACCTGCAACAGGTCGGATTTGTCGTAGTTGCGGTTGACCTCGGTGCGCGCGATCAGTTCCACCAGCATGGTGCGAAAGGGAATGACGGCGTCCACTCCCTTGGCGCGCAGGATGGCGATGCTTTGCCCGCGCGCCGCCGTGGTTTGCGGCAGGGCCGGCACAATCAGTATCTTCAAGGGCGCGAAATCCGGACTGAAGGCGCGCGCGGCCTGCTGGAAAACGGCCGGCTCGACGAAGCGGAAAATTTCGGGTGAACTCTCGAGCAGGGCCGGCCCGAAGGATTCGGTGTGCCAGCCGCGCACCACGACGAGGGCGCGGTTGACGGAGGGCAGGTCGGCGGAATCCAAGATGAAGGGAGCGGCGTTTTCCGGTTTGACGGGTTGCGGATTCCAGACGACGAAATCAATGCCGTCAAGCTCCTGCTTGCCGCGCGGTTCGTACTTGCGATCCTGGCGCACAAGAAAACCGTGCAGCTCGAAGTATTCCCGGACGATGGTTTCATTGATGGCGGACATGGCTCAATTTCCTCCTTCGCCAAGCCTGCGGAGGACAGGGCGGATTGCGGCAGGGCGTGGGGGCGCCAACACCTTTTCGATGAGGGCCGGCGGAACTTTGTGGCCGGGTTCGACTTGACCAATGCGGCGGGCGAGAACGAATTTGATTTCGCCGGCGCTGACTTTTTTGTCCAATTGCATGGCCGCGAGCAGGCGCGACCGGGCCGGGGCGGAGAGAGTGATGGCGGCGGGCAGCCCGGCGCGGAGGAAAAGTCTTTCGATGCGGGCCGCGTCGTCCGGCGGCAGGCCGGTCAAGGCGGTGGAGAGCTTGGCGGCGGCCACCTGGCCGATGGAGATGGCCTCGCCGTGCAGGTATTTTCCGTAGCCGGAAATGTTTTCGATGGCGTGGCCGATGGTGTGGCCAAAATTGAGGATGGCGCGAAGGCCGGTTTCGGTTTCATCCTGGCGGACCACTTCGGCCTTGAGAGCGCAGCAGCGCGCCACCACTTCGGCCAGAATTTTGGTGTCGCGGCGCAGCAGCCGGGACAGGCCGCGTTCCAGCCGGGCAAAAAGCGGCGCGTCGCAGATGATGCCGTATTTGATGACCTCGGCCAAACCGGCGCGAAATTCGCGGGGCGGCAGGGAGCGCAGCGTCCGCAAATCGCAGAGGACAAAACGGGGCTGATGAAAGGCGCCCACCAGATTCTTGCCGGCTTTCAGGTTGACGCCGACTTTGCCGCCGACCGAGCTGTCCACCTGCGCCAGCAAGGTGGTGGGCACCTGGACGAAGGGGATGCCGCGCAAATAAATCGCGGCGAGAAATCCGGCCAGATCGCCCACAACGCCGCCCCCCAGGGCGACGATGAAGGATTTCCGCTCGAGGCGGTGCGCGGCCAGTTGGTCGCAGGCGGTCTGAACCATTTTGAGGCTTTTGGAAGTTTCGCCAGGCGGCACGCAAATCAAGCGCGGTTCAAACCCGGAGGAACGGAGAGCGGCCAGAACCGGTTTGGCGTAGAGGCCCGCCACGCGATCGTCGGAGAGGACCGCGCAACGGCGGCCGAGTTCCATTTTGGCGGAAAAGCGGCCCACCGCGGAAAGCAAACCGGCCCCCACGAAAATGGGATAGCTTCGATTTCCCAAAGAGACGGCGACGGTGCGCATGAGGCAAGCATAAGCAGCCGCGCGGGAGGCGCGAGTGCAAAGTTTAAGGCCTTTTTCCCGGCCTTTCCAGTTCGCCGCGCTTCCGCTATTTTTGTTCCATGCGTTATCGAATTCTCGGCGGGACCGGTTTGCGCGTGTCGGTCATCGGCCTGGGCACCTGGCAGTTTGGCGGGGAATGGGGGCGTCTGTTTTCGCAGGCGGAGGTGGACGCGATTTTGGACCGGGCGGCCGAACTGGGGATAAATCTGATTGACACCGCGGAATGCTACGGCGATCACCTCGCGGAGAGCCTGGTGGGCGATTATCTGGCGCGCCGCGGCCGTGCCCGCTGGATTGTCGCCACCAAGTTCGGCCACCGCTTCCACAAGTTCATGGACCGCACGGACGCATTTTCCCCGGCGGAGGCGCGGCGGCAATTGGAGGCGTCGCTGCGCGCGCTGCGGGTGGAGAGGATTGATCTTTACCAGTTCCACTCCGGCTCGGACGCCCATTTCCTGAACGAAGCATTGTGGGACGCGCTGGCGGAGGAGAAGCGCGCGGGGAGAATCGGCCATCTGGGGGTCTCGATCAGGCAGAAGGGAAGCGAAACGCAGGCGCGCGAAGCCCGCCGGCTTGGGGTGGAGGCGCTGCAGGTTTTCTACAACCGCCTGGACCGGCGCGCCGAGCGGATCTACTTCCCGGCGGCGCGGCGCGACCGTCTCGGCCTGCTGGCGCGCGTGCCGCTGGCCAGCGGCTTGTTGAGCGGCAAATACCGCGCCGGCGTCACCTTCCCGCCCAACGATGTCCGCGCCACCTTCGACCGGGAAAAGATGGGCCGGGACCTTGCGGAAGTGGAAAACATTCGCGCCGGAGAAGTTCCCGCGGGCATTCCCATGTCGCAATGGGCCATCGCGTGGTGCCTGAAGGATCCGGTGGTTTCGGCGACCATCCCCGGCTGCAAAGATGCCGCGCAAGTCGCCGCCAACGCCGCCGCCGCGGAGTTGGAGGCGGAAATATAGAAATGGCGGATTGCAGATAGGAGAGAGGCCGGTGACTGCAATTTTTTGCCGCATCCTGAGCATTTTCAACAGAACTGCATCCATGGCATCTCGCCGGGATGCGATGAACGGGTTTGCCTCGTGCGGCT
>Ga0187848_10003777_pt1 | contig 10883 bp, 8 predicted proteins | sample June2016WEW_4_40_FD_132424 | JGI IMG/M metagenome (GOLD analysis project Ga0187848, IMG submission 132424) | Peatland microbial communities from SPRUCE experiment site at the Marcell Experimental Forest, Minnesota, USA - June2016WEW_4_40 | ecosystem: Environmental > Terrestrial > Soil > Wetlands... | reverse complement strand
GACGTCTTGAACTTAAGGAACTCGCCGAACCATTTGGCCTTCTCGTCGCTTCCCTTTACCGGAGTTATCTCCACGTGACGCTCAAGCGCCGGATAACCGATTATATACCTCTCCATCTCGCTTTCTGACAGCATGTCCTCTATTTTCCTTGTGCTCTGCAGGAAATAGAGGTTTGGGGTATTCTTGAATTCCAGGCCGCCGACGTTCATCCATAAAACGCCCCCGACCTTGCCCTTCTTTTTAAGCTCCTGATGGCCTTCTGGCGACGTAATCTTGACCACGAGGTCAACCCCGGGGTCCGATACGCCGCTTACGCTTACCTCGCTGCCGCTGTAGAAAAAGTCTATCGTTATATGGTCGTGGTTGGCCTGGGCCGTCAAGGTCGCCCATGCCGCGCATGGCAGGAGCGCCATCGCCGAGACCACAGCCAGAATGCGCAGTGACCTGATCATGAGTGTCCACCTCCCATCGAAAGGAGCAGCGACGGCGTCAACGTCAGCTCAAAGATGATCTTCACGGTAACTGCCAGCACTATCACGGCAAGGAGTATTTTCAGCTGGTCCGCCTTGAGTTTCCTGCCGAAAACCGCCCCAACCTGCGCCCCGATGGTCGAGCCAATAAGCAGCAGCACGGCGAGCGTGAAGTCCACGCTGTGGTTGGTATAGGCCTGGAGGAAGGTTACCTCTATGCAGGTGAACAGTATCTGGAACAGGCTTGTGCCCACCACAACGTGCATCGGCATCCTCAGGATATATACCATAACCGGCACCATAAGAAACCCGCCGCCGACCCCCATTATCGCCGCGAGAACGCCTACGAACCATCCGAAGAAGATGGGCAGTATGACCGAATGGGTCACCCCTGACTTCTCGAAGCGGGTCTGGAGCGGCAGCGTCTTCAGGAACCTGGCCGTGCCTGATTCCCTGGCTGGCTTATCGTCGTGCGCTGCGGGTTTCTTCTTCATGCTTTGGAGGCTCTCTATCAGCATGTAAGCGCCGACGATTCCAAGCATAAGCACGTAGGTCATCTTGATGACGAAGTCCGCGTTGCCCATCGCCTTCAGGATTTTTATGCCCTGAACGCCCACAAGCCCGCCGGCAAAACCGCCGGCTAAGAGGTAGAGTCCCATCTTGAAGTCAACGTTGCCGACCTTCCAGTGCGCGTAGGTGCCGGATGTTGAAGCCGCGACTATCTGGTTGGAGTCCGTAGCGGCGGCCACCGTGGAAGGTATGCCGAACATGATAAGCAGCGGGGTCATCAAAAACCCGCCCCCCACTCCGAAAAGGCCGGAGAGCAGGCCCACGGCCAGCCCGAGTCCGACCGGTACGATTACGTTGATGCTGGTCAACGCCACAGGCAAGTACAGGTGCATCTTAAATTACTCCTTTCTAATTGTTTCAGACGACGTTTGCGTGCCTGGCTATTGTTATCACCGGCCTTGTGGCACTTTTTACAAGCCTGCTCAACTCCCTGGCGGAAACGCTGCCGCCGTCGGTAACCGTCGGGCCAAGGAGCACCATCTCAATATTGTCGGACTCTGCTATCGACTCCCTTATGGCCGGGAGCAGGTCCTTGTCCGTCGCGCGGACCTGGACGTCGACACCCTCCATACGGCACTTCTTCCCTATCTCCGCGCCCCTTTTCCCGGCGTCATCGCGGGTTTTCCGGCCTTCGCTCATCTCTATCGCCGCCGTGGGTTCGCAGGCCTCCGCGAACGCGGACGTCGCTATCATGTCCGAAAATTTATCTATCAGGCCCCTCTCCTTGAGCAGCAAGACCGACAGGTCCTTGCCCAGCGTCTTTGCGAGATGAATCGCATAAGACAGGCCGTCATCGAAGTGACCATTATTGCGATAGGTCACAAAAAGCAGGCTTCTCCTTCTCATCCTTTACCTCTGAGCTTGTGTTGGATTATCACAATCCTGCCTGGAATAGATAGCAAGATGGGTGCCAGATTATAACGTACTGAATTTATTTATATTTCTGAAAATTTACGGGGAAACCTATGTTCCAATATGGAACAGCAGTGAACGGTTTACTCGCCGTTCAGTATCCTCCAAAGGCTCGTCCGGGATATGCCGAGAGCCGCAGCGGCCTTTGTTTTGTTGCCGCCAAGCATGTCGAGAACCCTTTTTGCGTAGGCCCGATCCAGCTCCCACATAGTCTTTATCTCGCCAGGCTCAAACGTCTCAATCTGAAACACCTTGAGACTCTGGGGCAGGCTTTCGGGCGTAAGTTCTTTGCCTTTTTCGAGGATAATAGCCCGTTCGATGATATTTTCAAGCTCCCGGACATTGCCCGGAAACGTGTAATCCTTAAGGATTTTCATCGCCTCCTTCATTACCCCTGAAATTTTTTTGTGCGATTTTGGCAGGTGCTTATCGAGGAAGAATTTTACCAAAGGCTCGATGTCCTCACTCCTCTCCCGGAGCGGCGGTATGAATATCTCCATCACATTGAGCCTGTAGTAGAGGTCTTCGCGGAACCGCCCTTCCGCTATCATGGACTTAACGTTCTGGTTCGTCGCGGCTATGAACCTCACGTCGACCCTTATCGGCCTCGTCCCGCCCACACGGTAAAACTCGCCGTCCTCTATTACCTTAAGGAGCTTCGCCTGGAGGCTCGTCGCCATCTCGGATATCTCATCCAGGAAAAGCGTGCCGGTGTCCGCCACCTCCACCAGACCCTGCTTCGTCCTGACCGCGCCGGTGAACGCGCCCCTCTCGTGGCCGAACAGTTCGCTCGCCAAAAGCTCCTCGGTGAGCGTGGCGCAGTTGATGGACAGGAGCGGCCCGTTCTGCCTGCGGCTCGTGTAGTGTATTATCTTGGCCAGAAGGCTCTTGCCGACGCCGCTCTCCCCGGTAAGGAAGATATTGCATTCCGAGTCCTTCAGGCCGTCTATCGTCCGCAGTATCTCGTTCATGCTGCCGCTTTTGGCGATGATGGAGACCTTCTTCTGCTCGCCGAGAATTGTACGGAACGCCAGGTTCTGCCTGGTGAGCTCCTTCCGTTCGAATACCTTCTTCACTTTCAGTACCAGCTCGTCGAGTTCAAACGGCTTCGTTATGTAATCAAGCGCGCCAAGCTTCATCGCCTCGATGGCCGATCCGATGCTCCCGTAGCCGGTCATGATGATCACCTCGACCTCCGGGCGCCTCTCCCGGACCTTCAGAAGAAGCTCAAGGCCGGTCATACCCGGCATCTTTATGTCCGCGATGAGCAAGTCGTAGTCTTTCCCCTCAAACGCCTTGAGCGCGTCCAAGCCGTTGTAGACGGAGGTCACCCTGTAGCCCTCACTCTCGAGCGTGTTCCTCAGGTGCTTCTGGGTAATCTCCTCGTCTTCCGCTATCAGTATGTCGAAGGGCATCTATTCATTCCCCCTGTACAGCGTTATCTCAAAAACGGCCCCGCCGCCGTCTTTGTTTCTGGCCCTTATGTCTCCGCCGTGCCTGCCGACGATATTGAAGACTATCGCAAGACCGAGCCCCGTACCCCTGTCTTTGGTAGTATAGAACGGTTCGAATATCTTCTCCACCCGTTCCGGGGGTATGCCGGGGCCGGTATCGGACACCGTTATCCTGACCGCCCCGGACTCGTCCGAGACCCTCACGGCCAGTTCTCCCTTCCCGTTCATAGCGTCTATCGCGTTTGTGAAGAGGTTTATGAATACCCGTTCCATCTGGTTCGGGTCTATATCGAGGCACAGTCCGGCCGGCGCATCCAGCCGGAACACCACGCCCTCCGAGCCGTAGGCGCGCGTCGTGCCAAGCAGGGAATACGCACCCCTTATCAGGCCGCCGATGTCCGTCGGGGCGAACTCCGGCTCGCTCCCCCGCGCGAATTCCAGCAGGTCCCTTACAATCCGCTTCACCCGCGCCGTCTGGCCGACGATGTCGTCGACTGCCCCCTTTATCGCCGAGGCGGTATCGCCTTTTATCTCCCTTGAGAGCACCTGAACCGCAAGGTATATGTTGTTCAACGGGTTGTTCAGCTCGTGCGCGACGCCGGAGGCGAGCGTGCCTATAGCGGCGAGCTTCCTGGCCTGGAGCAGCTCCTCGTTTTTCTCCCCAAGCTCGCGTTCGCGCCTGGCAAGCTCATCCTCCATCGTGTTAAACTTCTCAACCAGGAGATCTACCTCATCCTTCGGCTTAGCATTGGCCGGCAGGGTGGGCACCCTCGGGTAGAAGCCCTTGCCGGTATGCTCGACCACGTCAATGAGCATCCGCAGCCTGAGCGTCACGCTCCCCAGAATCATAAACAGCATGCCGAGCCCGATGAGCAGGAACAGCGGGAACACTGCGATGAGCGCGAGCTGCGAGAGCTTAATGGTATGCTCGACCCTGTCCCTCGCCGCCTTGTCGAGGTCCTTCGTCACCTCCACTATGTCCTCGCCGGTCTTCCTGAGACTCGTGATTTCCGTGTCGACCGCGCAAAGTCCAGACACCAGGGCATCATCGGGCGGCAGCCCGAACGCGTCACGGAGGTACTTAGCGCCATCGTACGGCCGCTCCATGAACGTAAGCTCTATAAGGGGGAAGAACCGGCCAAACCGGGGGCTGATAGCTTTTCCTCGCTCGATATCGGCATTTAGCCCCTTCAGCGAGGCCTCTATCCTGTCGAAGCGGGCCCTGTAGTCCGAAGTCAACGACCCAAGCCCCTCAAGCTGGCCCCCGACATCCCCCTTACGGGCGCTGTCGAGGGTCTCCTCCATCTCACTTAGATATCTGTGCACCTGAACGGACTCCGCCACTGATTTCTGCGGCCCGTAGAGGAAAAAGTTCTTCTCATGCCTCCTGATCTGGAGCGACTTTGTGCGAAGGGTATCTGTAAGCTCCAGGAATACTATCTCGCGGCGCATCTGGGCGAAGTTGATATATTCGAATACCACCAAAAGCGCGATGATGGACGCGCTTATAAGAAATCCCAGGACTATCTTCCTCTTAAGGGACATAAGCCTTTCATTTTATTGGTCCATGTGTGATGCCCCGTCCATTATACCAGTTGTAAAGTCAGAGTCAACTTCCTTATCTTAACAAGGGGGTGCATTTGTTTTTAACCTGTTGAACGGCATGCAATTTTGGAAGCCGATTACCCTCAAACCTGGGCCATAACTGCGCTGGTTAACACTGATGATGCATCGACTCAGGATATCGCCAAAAATGAAGTTCATTTTAAACTGGACGAAATAGGGGCTTTTATTTTAAAATAGGATAATTCTTTTGGGTAATATAAGCTAAAGCGATAAAATCCGCAGGAGACTTATGGGTGAGCATCTCATGACAAATTTGATTACGGCGATCCTTGAAGGCGATTGTGCCGAATCGGTTTCCCAGGCTAAAAGTCTTCTTGGCGGCGGAGTCAGTCCCGAACAGGTTGTCACGGATGGCATCGAGGCCGCCATGTCGAGACTGGATGCAAAATGCACGCTTGAACAGTTCAACCTTCTCGAAATCATGCTGGCGGGCCGCGCTGTCATGGAGATAATGAAGCTCCTATATCCCTCGGGGATAGCTATGGCCGCTTCGAAAGGGACGGTCGTAATCGCTACGTTGGAAGGAGATATTCACGACCTCGGCAAGAATATCCTTAAAACTGTCCTTATCGGCAAGGGTTATCGCGTCGTCGATTGCGGCAAGGACTGCCCTTTGCAAAAGCTAATTGATATTGTGGAAAAGGAGCGTCCTTTGGCAGTTGCCATCAGCGGCCTTATTACCCCGATTATCCCGCTTGTGAGGCAGGTAAAGGACATGCTGCTCCTACGCAGGCTGGACTGTGTGAAGGTAATTGCCGGGGGTGCGGCGTTAAAGCAATCTTCAGCCAGTAGACTCAATGTCGATTTCCTGGCGGAATCGGCATTCGACGTCCTCCCTTATCTCGATGAATTCACCGGGGGCAGGAAATGAACAGCCTGGAACGAGTGGCCGCGGCAATAAATTTTCAGGAGACAGACCGTGTACCGGTTATAGCCCAGGTTTTCGGTCATGCCGCCTCACTCGCGGGGGTGTCTTTAGACGATTATGTCCAGGACGGTGAAACGCTCGCCAGGTGCCAGTTGCACGCACTGAAGGAGTATGGTTATGACGCGGTCTTCTCAGTGATGGACGTGAGCGTGGAGACCGAAGCGGCCGGTTCTGTTTTGCGGTACCTTCGGGACCAGTACCCCGTAGTCGAGAAATACGCGCTGTCAACCGACGGCGACTGGGATGAACTCCCAATTCCCGATCCGCTGAAGGCAGGCAGGATGCCGGAGATGCTCAAGGCGTTGAGGATTCTAAGGCGAGAGATAGGTGATCGGACGCTGGTGGTTGGCTGTGTCATGGGTCCCTTTACGCTTACTACGCAATTGCTCGGCATGGAGACCGCGCTTTACTTGGCGATAGACGACCCGTCCAGGCTGGAGCGGTTGATGGACTTTGCAACCGAGACCGTCATTCGGTTCGGCCGGGCTCAGCTCCAGGCGGGAGCGCATCTGCCGATAGTTTTCAATCCTTCCGCCTCACCCGTCGTCATCCCACCGCAATTTTTCCGGGAGTTCGAACTGCCCCGGCTGAAGCGGGTATTCCAGGCTTTCATGGGGAGCGGCGCCGTCGCCAATTGGCTTCATATCGCGGGTCCCGTCGGTCCGGTACTGCCCTATTATCCTACGGCAGGGGTCCATATTGCGAATTTCGACTATTGCATAAGCCCAAAGGAGGCGATGGACGGGCTTCCGGCTACCTGCCTGGACGGCAACATCAGACCTGTCAGTTTCATAGATGGAAGCCCGGAGGACATAGAGGCCGAAGCCGCGAAGCTTCTCGACGCTTTCCGCAACCGCGGAGGCTTTATTCTCTCATCAGGCTGCGAAATCCCGCCTGAATCCAAACCCAAAAATATCGCCGCGATGGTTAATTCGGTGCGTGCAAGGTAGTCAAAGGAATGCCACAGCTTATAGTAATTACCAACGATATAGCGAGGGAAATATCATTTACTGAAGGGTCCTCGCTGCGTGAACTTCTATACGAAGCAGGTCTGAGGGTACGTTCCGGCTGCCTGGGGAACGGTGCATGTGGCCTTTGCCTGGTGCGGATTGAAGCTGGAGACGCGGGCGAACCGACCACGAACGAGCGCCTCAGCCTGTCTCCCGAGCAGATCGGAGCAAACATCCGCCTTGCCTGCCAGTTGATGCCTAAGGGCGACCTTAGCATCCGGATTATCGCCGCCTCAAAAACCAACTGGAGGGACTTGACGCCGGGTGATCTTCCCTGCGCTCCGCCGCCTCTCAAGCGGCCGGCCGGTGCGAAATCCATCGAGACAGCATACGGCTTGGCCGTGGACCTGGGAACAACTCATATCAGTCTATCCCTCTGGGACTTAAAACAAGGCCGAAGGCTCTCCGGACGCATAGGTCTCAATCCCCAGTCATGCTGTGGCTCGGACGTGGTGACGCGGCTGATTGCCGCTTGTGAATCGCCGGACAATGCCCGGAAAATAGCCGGGATGCCCCTAGATGCCGTGTGTGAGGGTCTGCTGGATATGTGCTCAAGGGAAGGTTTCGGCCTTAAAGACGTTGTTAAGGTCTTCATTGTAGGCAATACCGCCATGCTTGCCTTGTTGACGGAATCAGACCCCCGGACGTTATTGCAGCCCGGATCCTGGACACTGCCTGTCGCCCTGAGGCCGGACTGTCCAAAAGGATGGGCGGGCGTCGTTGGGCTCCATCCCGAGGCAGCCGTGGAAGTCGTTTCTCCTGTGGCGGGCTTTGTGGGTTCAGACCTTTTGGCCGGAGTGGTTGCCACCCGCCTGACTGACCAGCCGGGCAGTTTATTGATTGATTTCGGGACGAATTCCGAGATGGCGTTGTGGGACGGCAACACGCTCTGGGTGACCTCCGCCGCGGGCGGGCCTGCTTTTGAAAGCTGCGGGATGAAGTCCGGTATGCCCGCCGAGCCGGGCGCGATTTACCGTGTTGACCGGCATGAAGGTTCCGGCGAGCTGAGTTTCCAGGTGATCGGGGGGGGAGAGCCTAAAGGATTCTGCGGATCCGGACTCGTAGACCTGGTAGCATTACTGCGCAGCACGGGGGAGTTGAAGCCTACCGGCAAGTTTGCATCGCCGTATCCTGAAGACGGCTTTGTTGTTAAACCGGAAGGTCCGGCTATCCGCCTGACCAAAGGGGACGTGGACATGTTTCAGCGCGCGAAGGCGGCGATCGGTGTCGGAATAAAGACGCTGATGGGAATGGCGCGGATAGGTTCGGCGGACCTTCGGCGCGTCTTCGTGTGCGGGGTATTCGGTACTCGGCTGAATACCCTGAACGCCCGGCTCGTCGGACTTCTGCCGGATATACCGGACGAACGCATCGAACTTTGCGGGAATACCGCGCTGGCCGGGTGCGAGCACCTGCTCTTATCGGCTGAAGTGAAAGAGGAATTGGAGCTTCTGCGAGAGCGGGCATCCATTATCAACCTCTCCAGTATATCCGATTTCGAGGAACTGTTCTTGGAGAATCTGTACCTGCAGCCGTTGAGGGTGGACGAGACATGAAAAATCAACGATACAGCAACCCGCAGTTGTTCGAGGCCTTTATTAAATCAGCCCAGTATCTTGTCCGCCTCAAAACGCAGCAGGACGTCTGGGACCATCTCGGCAAGTTTATAATGACTTATTTCCCGGCGGATTGGACCGCCCTCGTGCAGCGAGACCCCGTCAGCGGAGTCTCGGTTTGCCACTGCACATTGCCCCAGGAGGCCGCCGCACAGATCATCCGCACGAATGAAGTGAATACCCTTATAGCCGACGTGCTTGATAGCGGCTTTTTTGCATCCCAGACCATCCTCACCCCTTCTCCCTCTATGACCGTTTTCCTTCCCATCGCGGAAGAACACAAGGTCATCCTGATAGGCCACAAGACCAGCGAGCCGCTTCCAAAAGAGCTGCTTAACATCTATATTGCAATAGCCGGCCTGGCCGGCACGACCTATGAGCGGCTGCGAGCGGAGGAGGCGCTCCAACTGGCAAATGCCTACAACAGGACCCTTCTTGAAGCAAGCCTGGACCCCCTTGTCACCATCGGTTCGGACGGGAAAATAACCGACGTGAACGCAGCGACGGAGATAGTTACAGGATATACGAGGGACCGACTTATCGGGACCAGTTTCTCGGACTACTTCACCGATTCCGAAAAAGCCGAAGCGGGGTACCAGCGGGTATTCAGGGAAGGGACCATAAGAGATTATCCGCTGGAGGTCAAACATCAGGACGGCCATATAACGCCCGTCCTGTATAATGCCTCGGTATATAAAGACGAGACCGGCAAAGTCATAGGCATATTCGCCGCCGCCCGTGACGTTACAGAGAGAAAGCGGGCGGAAGAGGCCCTGGCGTTGCAGGCGCGCCATGCGTCCCTTGGCGGGGATGTCGGGATGGAACTCACCAAGGGCGATACCCTGCGCACCATCCTTCAGGGATGTGCCGAGGCGATAGTCCGGCGCTTGGAGGGGGCTTTCGCCCGTATATGGACGGTAAACCGGGCCGGGGACATGCTTGAGCTGCAGGCCAGCGCAGGCCTGTATACCCACATAGACGGCCCCAGCGCACGCGTGTCGCTGAACACCGACCGGAAGATCGCCCTGATAGCCCGGACCCGCGAGCCGCACCTCACGAACTCCGTAATCGGGGACAGTCTCATTATACATCAGGAATGGGCTATAAAGGAATGCATGGTTTCATTCGCCGGCTACCCCCTGGTTATCGAGAACAGGGTTATCGGAGTAATGGCCCTATTCTCTCGCAAGCCTCTCCCGGAGGTAACGTTAAGCGCGCTTGCATCCATTGCGGACGGAATATCTATAGGTATTGAACGCCTGCGCGTGAACGGAGAGATCAAGAAGCTGAACGATGAGCTCGAACAACGGGTCGTGGAGCGCACTGCGGAGCTGACGGCCGTAAACAGTGAATTGGAGGCTTTTACTTATTCAGTATCTCACGACCTGCGCGCCCCACTCAGGCATATACATGGCTTCGTTGACCTCTTAAACCAGAACTCCAGCCGGGACTTAGACGATAAAGGTAAAAGATATTTAAAAAATATCTCCGAGGCGGCGTCTCAGATGGGAAACCTAGTGGACGACCTCCTTTCCTTCTCTCGGATGGGCCGCACCGAAATAAAGAAGATTCCTATAAACCTGGGAAATATCATATATGGCGTGATAAACGAGATGAAGGGAGACTTGAAGGACAGGTCTATTGAGTGGAAAATAGAAAAACTCGAGCCGGTTTACGGCGACCCCTCCATGCTGAGGCTGGTCATTGTAAACCTTATAGCCAACGCGATTAAATTTACCAGGACAAAGGATAAGGCTGTAATCGAGATTGGCTCGTACGCCGAAGCCGGTGAGAACGTGGTCTATGTAAAGGATAACGGCGTAGGATTCGATATGCGTTATGTGGACAAGCTCTTCGGCGTGTTCCAGCGGCTCCACAGCGCGGCTGAATTCGAGGGAACCGGCATAGGACTGGCCAATATCCGCAGGATTGTAGGCCGGCATGGTGGCAGGACCTGGGCTGAGAGCGCCTTAGGCGAGGGGGCAGCATTTTATTTTTCGCTGCCATCGATTAAAAAAGATAATGTATGATAGTCGCTTGACTGGAAACCGGGTTTGTCAAATAATATGATAGCCTAAATTTATTTTCCAAATAATATCGTTTATAATGCAAAAAAAGATATTTTATGGTATATATTAAAAAACAAGTATGTCTATGATCTGAAAACCGGACTATCTTAGTAACCGTTATCATTCATAGTTTGCTCTCACTCAAGCAGTCGCTTCCATCAAAGCAGTAAGCTTCCATTCAAGCAGTTTCGCTCCCATAAGATAAAAAAACCCGCAAGAACCCAAAAG
>Ga0187848_10003774_pt1 | contig 10885 bp, 6 predicted proteins | sample June2016WEW_4_40_FD_132424 | JGI IMG/M metagenome (GOLD analysis project Ga0187848, IMG submission 132424) | Peatland microbial communities from SPRUCE experiment site at the Marcell Experimental Forest, Minnesota, USA - June2016WEW_4_40 | ecosystem: Environmental > Terrestrial > Soil > Wetlands... | reverse complement strand
GGGTTCCAACCGCCTTATCCACAAGATGTAGAGTTTGTATTGTTGATGCCGCCCCCGCGACCGGATAGATTGGAAGTTGCGCGGTGCGTCATTCTGATTGCGCACGGCGCGAGGCTGAAGGTGTGCCTCGCGCCGTTGGTTGGGTCTGGCTGCGGTCCCCGGAGGTGTGGTTTGCTCAAGCTCAAAAAGGTCCAGATGCTCGGCTTCAAGTCGTTCTGCGACCGCACGGAGGTCCATCTCGCGGGAGACGGCATCGCCGCGGTGGTCGGCCCCAACGGCTGCGGCAAGTCGAACATCTCCGACGCCATCATGTGGGTGCTGGGCGAGCAGTCCGCCAAGAGCCTGCGCGGCGTCCGCATGGAGGACGTTATCTTCGCCGGCACACGCGACCGCAAGCCCACCGGAATGGCCGAGGTCTCGCTCACCCTGGTCGATCCCGAGGTCTACGACGGCGCTGCCCTGACTGGTGAGGAGGGCAGCGACTGGTCCAGCGACGGCTCCAGCGAACGCGCCCTGGACTTGGCCGGCGACTGGGACGAGACCCGCCTCCGCCGGCAGAAGGCCGAGGAGACCGAAGAGGCCGTCCGCGCGGCGCAACCCGGAGTGGTCATCGGCATCGACGGAAGCGTCGTGGACGCCGGGCAATTGGACCGCGACCAGCTCGACGAGAGCGAGAACGAGGACGAACCCGCTCCCTCCGAGGCCGCAAAAGACGCCGCCCCCGGGGTCGTCCTCAAGGTCCGCCGCCGCCGCTTTGGCCGCTCCTCGGTCCGCGCCGGTGAGGTCACCATCACCCGCCGCCTCTTCCGCTCCGGCGACTCCGAGTACCTGCTCAACGGCAAGATCTGCCGCCTGCGCGACATTCAGGACATCTTCCTGGGCACCGGCCTGGGCGGCGAGACCTACGCCATCATCAGCCAGGATCGGATCAGCCAGATCCTCAGCGCCAAGCCCATGGACCGCCGCGCCATCCTCGAAGAGGCCGCCGGAATCACCCGCTTCAAGACCAAAAAGCGTCTCGCCGAGCTGCGCCTGGAGTCCGCCAAGGTCAACCTCGCCCGCGTCAACGACATCTTCGAGGAGGTCACGCGCCAGATGAACTCGCTCAAGCGCCAGGCCTCCAAGGCGGAGCGTTACAGCCTGCTGCGCGACGACCTGCGCGCCCGCCTGCGTGTCGTCCTGGCCAGCCGCATGGGCCAGCTCGACGCCGAACAGTCCGCCGTCGCCTCGCAGATCGCCGTCCTCGCCGCCCGGATCGCCGAACAGTCGGCCGCCGTCGACGCCATGGACGCCGAACACACCGCCGGGGTCGAGCAGGGCTACCAGTTCGACCAGCAAGTCCGCGAGGCTGGCGCGCGCGCCAACCACTCCGCCGTCGAGCTGGAGCGCGTCACTGCCCGCATGGCCGCCAACACGGACCGCGTCGCCGAACTCACCGCGCGCATCGCCTCTGGCGGCGACGACCTGGATCAGGCGCGCGAGCAGCTTCGCGTGCTCGCCGGCGAGCTGGAATCGCAGCGCAGCTTCCTCGAAAACGCAACCGCGGAGGCAACCGTCTCGCGCCAGGCTGCGCAGGCCCAGCAGCAGCGCGCGCAGGATGCGGTCCGCGCGGTCGCGGCCAGCGAGCAGCAGGCCGAACAGAACCGCCGCAGCGGCTTCCAATTGCTGGAGCGCGCCAGCCAGAGCCGCAACCAGCAGGCGCAGGCCGAAGTCGCCCTCGCCGGTCTCGACCGCGAGTCCGAGCGCCTCGTCGCCGAGTCCGACGGAGCGCGCCGCGAGCTGGCCGAGCTGGGCTTCGAGCGCGGCCAGGTCGCCGCCACCTTCGGCAACGTCACCGAGCGCCTCAAGTCCCTCGAAGCCGAAATCTCCCAGTTGCAGCGCAGCATCGACGAGGCCCGCGCTGCCGAATCCACCGCCCGCCGCCGCGGCGACCAGTTGCGCTCGGAGCGGGCCGCCCTCCAGGGCCGTCGCACCTCCATCGAGGGCCTCATCCGCGAGCACAGCTACTCCACAGACACGGTGAAGAACATCTTCAAGGCCAACTCCGCCGCCGCCGCAACCAACCCGCTCTCGCCCCTGGGGACCCTCGCCGACTTCCTCGAAGTCGACGGCCAGTACGAGGGCATTGTCGATGAGTTCCTGCGTGACGAGTTGAACTACATCGTCGTCAAGAGCTGGGACGCGGCCGACGCGGGCGTCCGTCTGCTCGCCTCCGACGTCGCCGGTCGCGCCACCTTCCTCGTCCACGGAGAGGAGGATGCGGACCGTCAACTGGGAATTGCGAATTGCCTGCAGGCCCCCGAAGGCGTCGTCGCGCTCAAGGACTGTGTGCGCGTACTCAACGGCTTCGGCACATCGCTGGAGTCCATGCTGCCCAAGCTGGCCGACGGCTTCATCGCGCCCGATGCCGCCTCCGCGCGCAGACTTGCAGCAGAGCATCCGCGCGGCTTCTTCCTCAGCCCCTCCGGCGAGGCCTTCCACAACTCCACCGTCACCGGCGGCCAGGTGCGCGCGCAGGGGCCGCTCGCCCTCAAGCGCGAACTCACCGAGGTCGAGCGCAAGCTCGACGCCACCGAAGTTGAACTCGCGCAGGCCGAGCAGGAGGCAGCGAACCTCGAACGCGAGGCCCGCGAACTCACCGCCGCGCTCGACGGCAAGACCCAGGAGTGCCGCGACGCCGAGCGTGAATCCGCCAACTCCGGCGCAGCGCTGCGCCAGATGGAGCAGGAGTCCGCGCGCATCGAGCGCCGCCTCGAGGAGTGGGCGCTCTCCGCCGAGCGCAACCGCGAGGCGCGCGCGCAGCGGCAGGACGCCATCGCCCGCCTCGAGCGGGAGGCCGCCGCCTTCGAGAGCGAGCGCGCCGCGCTCGACTCGCAGTTGGCCGAGCTGCAGCAGCAGCTCGACGCACTCCGCAGCCAGCGCGAATCTCTGCAACAGTCCGCCGCCGAAGCCGCAGCCGCGCTCGCCGGCCTGGAGGAACGCCGCCGCAACGCCGCCGCCACCTTCGAGCAGACGCGCCGCATGGCCGACGCGCACTCCGCGCGCATCAGTCAGATCGAGCAGCAACTCCAGTTCGCCGGCGCGGAAAAAGTCCGCCGCGAGCAGGAGACCACCGAACTCGCCGCGCAGCACGCCGCGCTGGCCGAGACGCGCGCCTCCGCGCTGGCCGAGGGCTCCCGCCTCACCGCCGAGGCCGCCGAGCTCCGCGCGCGCATGGCCGAGCTCGACACCAAACTCCGCACCCTCCGCCACCACACCGAAGCCCTCCGCGAAGAGCGCGCCAACCTCACCGCGCGCGCCGCCAAGCTCGCCTCAGACATCGAGCACATCGACGCCACCTGCCTCAACGACCTCGCCGTCGAGGCCGCCGTCCTGCGCGCCGACGACGCCATCCTCCGCATCGAGGGCGAAGCCCTCGCCGCCGCCGAGGACGAATCCCGCGCGCTCAGGCAGCGCCTCGAGGCCATGGGCCCGGTCAACATGATGGCGCTCGAGGAGTACCACGAGACCGCCGCGCGCCACGCCTTCCTCGAAACCCAGCGCCGCGATCTGCTCGAGTCCATCCAGAACACCCAGGCCTCCATCCGCGAGATCGACGAGGTATCCCGCGTCAAGTTCGACGCCGCCTTCGAGGTCATCAACCGCAACTTCGGCGCCACCTTCGCCAAGCTCTTCGGCGGCGGCCAGGCCTTCATGCGCCTCACCGACGAGGAGAACTCCGCCGACTCCGGCATCGACATCGTCGCCTCGCCCCCGGGCAAGAAGCTGCAGAACATCATGCTCCTCTCCGGCGGCGAAAAGGCCCTCACCGCGCTCGGCCTGCTGGTCGGCATCTTCCAGTTCCAGCCCGCGCCCTTCTGCGTGCTCGACGAGGTGGACGCCCCGCTCGACGAGGCCAACATCGGCCGCTTCGCCGATCTCATCACCCAACTGGCTGCCACCACTCAGTTCCTCGTCATGACCCACTCCAAGCGCACCATGCAGATGGCCGGCGTCATCTACGGCGTCACCATGCAGGAGCCCGGTGTCTCCAAGATCGTCAGCGTCAACCTAACCCGCCGCGAGGCCGCCCGCGACCGCCGCGAGGTCGCCTAGAGAAATGTCGCCGTCATCCTGAGCGTAGCGAAGGATCCCTGTATTTCGCTTTTGCTTGTTTTTGCACCAACGCACCAACCAACTTAGCGCACGCTGGAGGAGCTTCATTCAGTCCTCCAGCGTTTTTTTGTTTCCCAAACCAAGCCGAAGAATCGCCAGAATCGGAAGGGCACGGCTTCACAGGCTGCGGAAAAACCCTGTCTTGCTTAAGGGCACGGCTTCAGCCGTGCCATAAGTACCGCAGAATAAATGGGGCTTTAGCCCCTGAGGTACGGTTTTCGTCCGCACCAAGACTTCATCCGCAGCCCGTTCACACGTGCCGCCGTCCGCGCCTTCATCCCAAACCGCACCATCGAGGACTACACTGTTCTCGCGCGTAACGGGAGGTTCCCCATGCCACAACAGGTCGTGGCAATCGTCGGCAGCTACCGCAAGGGCGGCGCCACCGACTCCGCGGTGCAGGCCATTCTCGCCGGCGCGCGGGAAAATGGCGCCCAGACGCACGCCATCTATCTCACGGACCGGCATCTGGAGTTCTGCACCAACTGTCGCCGATGCACCCAGGCGCCGGGCCTGCAACGCGGCTGCTGCGTGCAGCAGGACGACCTGCAATCCATCCTCACCGAGATCGACGCCGCCGACGCCCTCGTCCTCGGCGCGCCCGTCAACTTCTGGAACGTCACTGCAATCTTCCGCCAGTTCACCGAGCGGCTGATTGGCTACGCCTACTGGCCGTGGGGTCAGGCATTGCCCGCGCTGCGCAACCGGCGCATCACCCGCAAGGCCGTGCTGGTCAGTTCGGCTGCCATGCCCGGCTTCTGCATCCCCCTGCTCACCGGGGCCGCGCGCGCCCTGAGCGTCACCGCGAAGTATCTCGGAGTCAGGCCGGTCGCCAGACTCTGGATCGGTCTCACCGGAAAAGAGCCACACCAGCCGCTCTCCCCGCGCACCCTCGCCCGCGCCCGCCGCATCGGCCTCTCCCTCGCCTGAATCCGCGCCGTCTGCCCCATCCTCAACCAAACAACAATACCGTCATCCTGAGCGAGACGTGAAACGTCGAGTCGAAGGACCTGCGGTTGCATGTTTCTGTTTGTCATCCTGAGCGGGTGCCCCAGGTGCCTCGCATTTGGGCACCTGGGAGAGCACAACCACCGAAGACGGGTGCCCCAGGTGCCGGGTGCCCCATTCATGCGCGTTCTTTGCGCATGAGTGGGATCAGCTCTACGCCGTCATCCCGACCGGAGCAACGGACAGCCTGATCGTCCGTTGCGCAGTGGAGAGCCTGCCCTGAGCGAGGCGGAGCCGAGTCGAACGGGGACCCCCGCATTTCGCCTTCGTCGTTGCCTATTCCTGTTCTTCTCCGTTGTCTGTTCTTGCTGTCATCCTGAGCGGAGCAGCTCGCGCACTTTGCGAGCTGCGCAGTCGAAGGACCCCGATGAACTCGCGCCCGCCCCAACCGCCCACCCCTTTCTCCCACAAACTCCTGCTCATCGCTCACAGCTCATAGCCGAAACAAAAAAAACGCCGTCGTCCACCCGCAAAATCCCCAGCATATCCGCATGTCAAGCCCCTCAACACCCCAAAAAACAATAACCAACACCATATCAATCACTTGCATCCGAAAAATAGTTGGCATAGTAGTTATGCCCCGCTTGATACACTTAACATATGGATCAAATCCATCGAGGGGCAGCTTCGATCGTGCGGAAACAGACCTCCGCCGCCCGCTCGAACCGCTCTTTCTCAACTGAATAAGCAGCACAGAATCAATATTTTGCCAGCAACTCCCATGCAATGAATCTTTTGCCGGAGCCACCCCGCAAAATCCGTAATTTCCACCCATAACCCGTATGCTCTGAATCTTTTAGCCGCAACTCGCCGCGAATGAATATTTTAGCCAACCACAGCCAGCGCAACAGACTGATTCCAAACCACTTGCTCCTAAATCATCCAGTATGTAAATTTTCCCTGTGGCCACCACATAACAATCCACTTACGCACCTACCCGCCGCCAAGGGGGATGGCAGGGGGATGGGGAGAACAAACAGCGATCAAATGGCGAACAAAAGGCAAGCAACTCCCTTACTGCTTCGCCACGGGAGGCGGAGGCGGAGGCGGTGAATTCGGAGGCGGCGGACCCGGACGCGGCGGGCGAGGAGGCAACGCAATTCCATCCTGCTTGGCGACCTCCGCGATCATCCCAAGATGATCGTGCATCGTTCTCATGGCATTGAACACAGTCGACGCCAGCGTGGGGTCAACCGCCACCGACGCCTCCATGTAGAAGTCGTGCAGCTTCTTCCGGTGCGCCTTGAGGATAAACGGGATGTATTCCGTGTCGAACTCCTTGCCCGAAAGGCCATTCAGCTTGTCGTACTCCGCTTGGTCGTCCTTGTTCATCTTCTTCGGCAACAGCACGCCCAGCGAGTCGGCAACTGTCGCAAACTCCTTGTTGATCGCCTCGTGGTCGGGGACAATCTTCTCCGCGAAGGCTTTCACCTCCGGCCCGCCCTTCTGGATGGCGAGCTGCCCCAGCTTCACGTCCGCGATGCCATCCTCGGTCGCCGTGCGCACAAACGCCTTGTCCTGCAGTTGCTGCCCCATCTGCCCGGGAGCGCCCAGCGTCTCGCGCATCGAACCCGGCACCGCCGGCTGCGCCCCATTCGCCCCATTCGGACCGGGCGGCATCGCACTCTGCTGGTCAGGCTGCGGCGAAAGACCCGTATCCGTTTGCGCCACCAGCGACCACGGCAGCAACACTACCGCCGCTCCAACCACCGCGATCCAACGAATTTTCTTCATGGCAAGACTCCTGGAGTTTGATGACACTCCCTAGCTCTGGTTCCCGGTTCGCAACTGTCTACTGCACTCCCCTGCTTGGAGCGTTATCCTATCTCCATATGCTCTGAAGTGGCAACATTCCTCTTTCATAACGTTCCGTTCAAACAATCAACTCCACCCATGTACTCGGGAGTCTCACCCAGCAATGTCGCACGCCAGCGCCTCCGTCGCATCGAACCCGCCCGCTCAGCCGCCGGTTGCCCGCCGCGATCCCACGTCCACAACGCTGCACGGCGTCACTCTGCACGACGACTTTCGCTGGATGCGCGACAAGAGCTCGCCCGAGCTGTTCGCCTACCTGGAAGCCGAGAATGCCTACACTGCCGCCGTCATGGCACCCACCGCCGAGTTGCAGACCAAGCTCTACGACGAGATGCTCTCCCACATCCAGGAGACCGACGAGAGCGTTCCCTACCGCCTCGGCGACTGGTTCTACTCCACGCGCACGGTCGAGGGCAGCCAATATCCTATCCACTGCCGACGCGCCGCAGCCAGTCCCGACCTCAACTCCGCCTTCGATCCATCCCAGCCCGAGCAGATCATCCTCGACGTAAACGCGCTGGCCGAGGGCAAGCCCTTCATGGACGTCGGGGCCATGGCCATCAGCCCCGACGGCAACCTCCTCGCATACACCACCGATTCCACCGGCTTTCGCCAGTACACGCTGCACCTGCGCGACCTGACCACACTCACCGACCTCGCAGACTCCGCCGAGCGCGTCGGATCGCTGGCCTGGGCCGCCGACTCGCGCACCCTCTTCTTCTCCACCGAGGACGAAACCACCAAGCGCCAGGACCGCATCTTCCGCCACACCCTCGGCGCAACCGCCGCCGAAGACAACCTCGTCTTCCACGAAGAGGACGAGCGTTTCAACCTCGGCGTTTCCCGCACCCGAGACGGCCTCTACCTCATGATCGAGTCCGGCAGCCACACCACCAACGAGTTCCACTCTCTCTCCGCCGACGAACCACAAGCAGACCTTCGCCTTATCGCCCCGCGCGTGGACGAACAGGAGTATTACCCGGACCACCGGGACGGTCTCTTCTACCTCCGTACCAACGACGCGGGCAAGAACTTCCGCGTCGTCACAGCCCCAGTCGCCACGCCCGGCCGCGACCACTGGCGGGAGCTGGTCCCGCTCGATGCAGACTGCCCGTTGGAGGACTTCGACCTCTTCCAGTGCTTCGCCGTCGCCACCCGCCGCAAACTCGGCCTGCCCACGCTGGAGGTCCTCCGCTTCACCAACGATTCGTTGTCATCCCACACCCTGAGCGAGTGTAGCGAGTCGAAGGGGGAGGGATCTGCTTCTGCTGCTTCGTCGTTCGAATCACCCGTAGAGATCGCCTTCCCCGAGCCCACCTACTCCGCAGCCGCGCACGTCAACCGCATCTTCTCCACCGATGTCCTCCGCTACAGCTACCAGTCGCTGGTATCGCCGCCCTCGGTCTACGAGTACAACGTCGCCCGGGCCGACTCCGCTCTCCCCATCGGCCAGTCGAAGCTGCTCAAGCAGCAGCAGGTTCCCGGCGGCTTCAACCCCGCCCACTACGCCTCCGAGCGCCTCTGGATCACCGCCTCCGACGGCACTCTGGTCCCCATCTCCATCGTCTACCGCCGCGACCGCTTCCGCCGCATCGCCATCAATCCCCTCTATGTCTACGGCTACGGGTCGTATGGCTACCCCCTCCCAGTCGGATTCAGCCCCACGCGCCTCGCGCTGCTCGACCGCGGCGTCGTCATGGCCTACGCCCACATCCGCGGCGGTAGCGAGCTGGGCGACGCATGGCACGACGCCGGCAAGATGTCCCTCAAGAGCAACACCTTCACCGACTTCATCGCCGCCGCCGAGCAACTCGTCATGCGCGGTTACGGCAACGCCAACAAAGTCGCCATCGAAGGCGGCAGCGCCGGAGGACTCCTGATGGGCGCGGTCGTCAATCTCGCCGCCGCATCCGGCAAGCCCAACCTCTTCCGCGTCGTCCTCTCGCATGTCCCCTTCGTCGACGTGATGAACACCATGCTGGACGCCAGCCTGCCGCTCACCGTCGCCGAGTACGAGGAATGGGGCAATCCCAACGAACCTGAGGCATTCGCCAGGATGCTCTCCTACTCGCCCTACGACAACCTCGACGCACTCAAGGACAAACCCATCCCGGCCATGCTGGTCAAGACCAGCCTCAACGACTCACAGGTAATGTTCTGGGAGCCGGCCAAGTACGTCGCCAAGCTGCGCACCATCAAGTCCGACGCCACACCCTTGCTGCTGCACATCAACATGGATGCCGGCCACGGCGGAGCATCCGGCCGATACGACTACCTCAAGGAGATCGCCTTCGACTACGCCTTCATGCTCACCCAGCTCGGCGTCGTCCCATCGCCCTGAGCCATCCCTTTTCAGAAATGGTATAGTCGGCGAATCAGCAACTCAGTGAGTCAGCAAAACAGAGAGCAAGAGGGAGAGCGACATGGGATTAGTACCGATGGTGATCGAGCAGACGAGCCGGGGCGAACGGGCCTACGACATCTACAGCCGTCTGCTGCGCGACAACATCATCTTTCTGGGCACGCCGATCGACGACAACATTGCCAACGTGATCATTGCGCAGATGCTGTTTTTGAGCGGCGAGGACCCGGAAAAGGACATCCAGCTCTACATCAACTCGCCGGGCGGATCCATCACCGCCGGCCTGGCAATCTACGACACCATGCAGTACATCAAGAACGATGTGGTGACGTTCTGCATCGGGCAGGCGGCGTCGATGGGGGCGTTTCTGCTGATGGCGGGCAAGAAGGGCAAGCGGTTCGCGCTGCCCAATGCGCGCATTCTGATTCATCAGCCGTCCATGGGCAACCTGAGCGGGCAGGCCACCGACATCGACATCCACGCGCGGGAGATTCTGCGCATCCGCGAGATCACCAACAAGCTGATCAGCAAATCGACGGGGCAGTCGCTGGAGCGCATTGAGCGCGACGTGGAGCGCGACTTCATCATGACGGCAGCGCAGTCGAAGGAGTACGGCATCATCGACGACATCATCGACCGACCGCGAACGTAGGCTCTGAACTGTTGTGTGCCGAGACCCCGGCCCAGGTACCGAAGTGTGTAACCAGAAAGGGGTATCTCCGTGACTTCCGTGTAATGAGGCGGGGGTGGATTCGGTGTAGACTTTAGAAGTTCCCTATACGACGGTACGTGCCCAGGAGTTGCCGCAACCATGAAAACGTCGCGCGGTTCAGACGAATCGCTTCGCTGCTCATTCTGCCACAAGTCGCAGGACGCAGTGGCGAAGCTCATCTCGTCGCCATCCGACTATCCACGGGCCTACATCTGCGATGAGTGCGTGGGGGTGTGCAACTCGATTCTGGAGGACGACCGGGGCGAGGCGCTGCCGGGGGCTGCGCCGGCGCCGCTTCCCAAGCCGCAAGAGGTGAAGGCGTTTCTGGACGATTACGTAATTGGGCAGGAACAGACCAAGAAGAAGCTGGCGGTGGCGGTCTACAACCACTACAAGCGCATCCAGATGAACAAGACGCGCGGCGGCGATGTGCGCGGCGGCGATGTGGAGCTGACCAAGTCGAATATTCTGCTGGTCGGCCCGACCGGTTCGGGCAAAACGCTGCTGGCGCAGACGCTGGCCAAGATGCTGGATGTGCCCTTCGCCATTGTGGACGCGACCACGCTGACCGAGGCCGGCTATGTCGGCGAGGACGTGGAGAACATCATTCTGAAGCTGCTGCAGGCGGCCGAGGGCGATGTGACGCGGGCGCAGAGCGGAATTATTTATATCGACGAGATCGACAAGATCGGGCGCAAGGACGAGAACCCTTCGATTACGCGCGACGTTTCGGGCGAGGGCGTGCAGCAGGCTCTGTTGAAGATTCTGGAAGGGACGGTCGCGAATGTGCCGCCGCAGGGCGGGCGCAAGCATCCACACCAGGAGTTTACGGC
>Ga0187848_10003769_pt1 | contig 10898 bp, 13 predicted proteins | sample June2016WEW_4_40_FD_132424 | JGI IMG/M metagenome (GOLD analysis project Ga0187848, IMG submission 132424) | Peatland microbial communities from SPRUCE experiment site at the Marcell Experimental Forest, Minnesota, USA - June2016WEW_4_40 | ecosystem: Environmental > Terrestrial > Soil >... | reverse complement strand
TTGGGTTCGCCGTTTTTAAGTGCCGATAGTATGCGTTGGTCAAAAAAGTCCATTTCAGGCTCTAATTAGCGAAATCAGACTTATAACCATTTTTAACCATTTTCGGGACAAACCAGCGCGCGCGGTTGGAGCACTGCTCCTTGCTATATTCCCAACTGATGTACCAGCCACACCTGTATCGTGGCACGGGGCAATTCATCTTGTTGTTGCTATAATAGCTTTCATAGGCGGTGCATTTGGAACACTGGCAATCTCGGTAAAATTAGGGCAAAATCGATTGTTTGATGGCTTAAAACGTATTGCTCTGCCCTTGTCGCTGATTGTAATAATTTTCTGGGCGATTGAGTTTGGATTACCGCTTGTTTTCCCACACCTGAATGCGCGCATAGGTGGGCTAACTGAACGGCTGTTTCTTGGTTTCGTTCTTCTCTGGATGGGGGTCGTTTCCGCCTACCTTGCCACACAAACGCGTCCTGCCAAAGCAGTGCCCAACCAGACTAAGGCATAGGTTTTGGGATATAATAGACAAAGAGTTGTGTGCACTTTGATTGATAATCGATTTCTTCAGACGTTTTTGTATTAATTCTACAAAATGTTGACGGTATCATTTTCTATCCTAACTTTGTCGCCTGTTTTGATTTTTGAGGTGTCAACTTTGTCAACACATGGAATTTCGCTGATTATGGCGCCGACCGCAACTACGGTTTCGCATTCCTTGTTAATCATGCCTGCTGGTGCGGTGCCGTTCTTCTTCATGCGGTACAGCGTGTACGAGCCGACGGTTGAGCCTTTGCCTGTTGGGAACACAAGGATTTTGCCTTTGACGCTTTGCCCCTGCAGTTCATGCCCTTTTTCGATGATTATGCCTGTGTTTGGGTCTACTCCGCCGTAGAACGATATGGGCTGGCTTGTTACGAGCGCTTCGCCCTGAGCCTTGCCTTTTGAGATTGATCTGCCTTTTAACTGCTCCATTTTCCAGTCACCGCTGCCTGTACGCATTCTTCTATGCTGCCCATTTTTGTTTTCATTAGGTTCTGCCTTGAATAGAAGCAGCCTTTCGCCGACGTTGTTGCCAACGACTTAAACCTGTCCTTCAACGGGGCGACTGCCATACATGTGTCGCAGGCGAATTTGGCGCCAGCCGCTTCAATCACTTGGGTGTAGCCTCGTTTGTCGGCGAGTTGTTTGGTTGTCCTTGAGGTGGCAACCCAAAACTCAGTGCCCTCAGCCACCTTTTTACCCTTAAGCAGTTCAGCGACTTTGGCAATTTCGTTAATTGAACAATGCGGGCAACCAACACAGACCAATTCTATGTCGCTCACTTCATCGTTAATTTTATCGTAAGCATTTTTTATGTCAGCTTGCTCGATTGTAACTGTCTCTTTCGGTTGAGCCTGCAATTCGGCTCCAGGCGTTACACCTTTCATGTAAAAGAGCGGTTTCGCGCCATAAGTCACAACAGAAGCACAGAACGATTTGAGCTCATCTAGTTCAACCGCTTTTATGCCTGTAATGTATGAAATTTTATTTTCCGCCTTCTTGCCAATCGCATAGCCCAGTGCACCCCAATCCGAGAGCTTGGTTAATTCTGCCATCACTTGCACGTGAACATCTGGAACCCGATTCTCATCTAAATGCAACCCGTAACATGGTGTTTTGCCAACAAAAGCGGCTGCCAGCGCGGATGGTCCGCCTTCACGGTTTGTTTTTGCGCCAATAACTGAGTTTGCGAAGGTAACGGCTGAGCTTTCTGACCATGCGATGTGTTCGCCATAGAGGGGTAAATTACCAATCAAGTAGGGCGTGCAAGTGCAGCTAATCAGTATGCCCATTTTTTTGAATGCGTCTATAACAAGATTTTGTTTTTCAGCAAACTCTGGGCTTATGCCTAGTTGCTGCCAGTTCTCCAGGTCCATTCCTGCAGGGTTGAGGGTGGTGAGGACTTTGACTTTGCCGTCTTTTGCCAACGCATTTAGGAATTCTAATCCTGCGTCGCCAAGGTTATGGTAGGATACGCCTGACACTTGGACGCTGCCAACTTTGATTAGACTTTTTGCGCCATAAATGTCGCCCAGCGCAGTCAGGATTTCCATGCTTTTACGTACGGCGTAGCCTTCAGCGCCGTCGAGCATTTTTTGTTCTTGTTTTGTTAACTGCATTTTTGTCACAGGTACTTGTTTAAGTCCACTTTGATGTATTCTTCTTTTTTAAAGCCTTTGCCCGTTGTCACGAACGGAGCGGTTGCATCTAAGCCTGCTTTTGCGGTGGTGGCTTTTTTACCCTCTGTTAAGTCGCCTGATGGATCAAGCGAAGAGCCAGGCTGATTAGAAAGAATAACCGCATTCTTGTCAGCTTGGAACCTTGTCGCAATAGCCCATTCCACGTCATTCGGGTCATAAATGTTAATATCGTCATCCACTATGACGCAGTGCTTTAGCGATTTGTGTCCTTCAAACGCCGCGGCAATTGCTTTTTTGCCATCATCAGCGTTTTGCTTTTTAATTTGCACAACAGCATGGAGCCAGCTGCATCCGCCTGGCGTAATGTAGACATCTTTGCATTGGCAGACCTTGTTGACTTCGTTGAAGATTGTAGGTTCTTTTGGCATGCCCATAAGGAACTTATGCTCGTTTTTACCCGCAAGGATGGTTTGATAGATAGAATTTCGCCTGTGAGTTACGCATTTAATTTCAACGATTGGCTGCTGACGCATTCGGTCAACAACGCCTGTTAAATCGAGAAATGGCCCTTCAGAAGCTTTCTCTTTGGTGATGCGCCCTTCGAGTACAAACTCGCAGTCCGCTGGGACTTCCAAATCAACCGTTTTACACTTAACAAGCTCGGTTTTTTCTAGGGCGTTAGCCATTCCCAGTTCATCAACGCCTTTTGGCAGGGAAGTGGCGGCTGAGAGCAGTACAGCGGTTGAGTTTCCAATGCAGATGGCTATGTCGAGTTCGCCGCCTGCTTTTTTGAGCGCCGTGTCTGTTCCGCGGTCTTCCACGATACGGGCGGCGAAGTGATTTTTGTCTTTAAGCATTAGGCGGTGGAAGCACATGTTTCTGCCTAGCTGCGCGTCTTCAATGATGGTTACTGCTGAGGCGATGTATTTCCCGCCGTCCTTTTCCGTGTAGTGCATTATTGGGAGTTTTGTTAAGTCAACGTCGGTTTCCACGATTTCTTGGCATTCCCCTTTTTCAGCTATTTGCGGAGGCACGGGATGTTCTATTGCGTTAGACAATTTGGCAAGTAACTGGTCTTTTTTTAAGCCCAACGACCATGCAATCAATTCTTTGGAAGATACGAGTCCCGCCACAACGGGATAACTTGACTCTTTCACCTTCTCAAAATAAACTGGTTTCTCGCCAAGAGCGCTTATTATGCCAGCCAGCTCATATTCGGTTGACACTTCTTTGCTTATCCTTGTTAATTCACCGTTTTTATCCAGCGCTTCTATAAAGTTTCTAAGCCCCAAGTTGATCCAACCTAGTATTTTTCAACGCCAATCTTTGCACTCAATACTTCAAAGCCCAAGCTTTTAATCGCGCTTAGAACTTTTCCCTGCAAATCTTTACCCGGCGTTAATGCAGTCATACATCCGCCTCCACCTCCGCCTGTAAGTTTTGCTCCGAAAGCCCCTTGTTTTCGCGCTAAATCTACCAACATGTCGAGTTCTTTGCTGGACACGCCGATTTCTTGGAGCAAACGATGGTTTTCGTTCATAAGTTCCCCTACTTTTTTTAGATCATAATTTTCCAGCGCCTTACGCCCTGCAAAGGCTACGTTTTCAGCTTGCTTAAAGATTGGGTCGTATTTTGCCGGATTCTTCCTTTTTCGTTCGGCGACACCCTCTACCATGACTTTGGTGTTTGCGACTTTGCCCGTGCTACCGATGACAATTTCGATCGGCCTGCGCAAATGCAGCTTTTCAATCTTGTCTGGTCCGCCAGCCACGTCTTTTTTAAACCACATTAAGCCGCCGTAAGTTGCAGCAGTGTTGTCGATGCCTGAGGGGTTGCCAGCATACGCTTTCTCCGCCTCATAAGCAATTTGATTAATTTTCTCATCAGACATCTGCATGCCAAGCTCTTGCCCAATGGCTCTTGCGATGGCAACACTGCTTGCTGCAGAAGCGCCCAAGCCGCTGAAACCTGGAAGTGTTCCACCAACCCAAATGTCCAGCCCTGTTTTGGAGTCTATGCCCATGGCTTTTAGCATTCTCTCGATCGATTCGATTTGCTGGAGTCGTTTTTCTTCACCATAGCCCTTAGCGGTTTTCCGTTCATCTTTAACGTTGATTCCTTTTGCCGCTTTTTTTACTTCCGCATCAGCTGTGGAATCTATCGCGGAAACTATGCCCGGGGCACCGTGGACAACGAAGTGTTCGCCGAACAAAATTACTTTTCCGTAACCTGACCCTTTACCCATTACTGTAGCACCTTGAAATGTAGCTATTACACCAACCAAATAAAAACATTCTTTTCACTTGGGATAGACAATAGGGGCTTAAGGTCCTTTTGGGTTAGTGGGCAAAAATAATGTTAGGCAGATCAAGCCATGCGCTAATTCGGATAAGGCATAGAAAGAATGGTGGGCAAGACACCTTATCTTATATTAGCAGCCAGACCGCCCAACTTTTGCTGGCAATTCTCCACATTCCTTTCTCGCTTAAAACCAGATTACGTTCTAATTAAATATAAAATAATGTTGGTAACAAAATGAAGCAACAATCGCTTAGTTATATAGGAACTTTACGCTTGGTTGCACTTTGTGGTGTATTCATCCAATAATCGACTCAGAGTGTGCATGTAATCGAGATCAACTTAAAGAATAAAAGAAACGACAAGAAGCTCTCACATGATGAGACGCAATATAAATAATTAACTAAGAGACCAGATGCCACTTTTCTTCACTTTTGTTCACTCAACCTGCAAACACTTCAAACCCTAAATTAAAAAAGCAACCCAAACCAACCTGAACAAGAACCAGCAAAAAACTATTCAATAAAGTCTAACCACAACATCTAGGCAATGCCACAAGAAGAGTACAAAACGCTCTTTAGCTAAAAAAGGCCAACTAAATACACACAACTTTTGATTTAGACAGCCTAAAATTTTGAGCTCCTACTTTCTGAAGCTTACAGCTGCATATCCTACTACGCTTGAATAGTCGCCTGTTATGTCGCCGCTGTTGTGGTAGCTTAAGAGTTTAGCTTCTTTTGAGTTGACTCCTTTTGCATAAGTGATTAGGGCTGTTATTGGCGCGTAACCGCATGCTGTGATGTTTTGTGTTTCGACTGTTTCATAGAAGCGTTTTGCATCCATGTCTGTGACCGCTTTGAGTGCAGCTTGGTCTTTTGCGGTTGCTGTTTTTGCTGGTTCATAATGCGTCATGTCAGAAGAAGCGATGACTACGGTGTTTGTGGCATCTAAAACTTCCTCAAGCGCCCGTCCCACTTCGGCAGCGGAATCATAATCTTGCATTAGGAAGCAGATTGGCACAATCTTGAATTTGTTGCCGTAGAGGAACTGCAAAAAGGGCAACTGAACCTCTATTGAGTGCTCGTGACGATGCGCAAGTTCGTCTACGTCGATAAGGCTGCTTTCGTTGGTTATCTTATTTGCCATTTCAGTATCGATTTCTATGTCGCCAAGCGGTGTACGCCAAACGCCTTCACACATCAGGCTCAAAGCGCTGCCGTAACCCGTATGATTTGGACCCATAAGCACTACGGTGTCAGGTTTGCCATCCAAGGCTAACTCGTAAAAAGCTGACGCTGCCACAGGACCAGAGTAAATATAGCCTGCATGAGGACAAATCATGCCAACTATGTTTCGGGGGTGAATATTCAGGTTTACAATTGGAAGTTTTTTTGGACCTAAGTCATTAAGGAAACAGGTTTTAATTTGTGCTCTAAGCGCTTCGGCGTTGCCTTCATAAAATTGACCTGCTACGGTTGGACGCCGAATTGTCGGCAACGGCTAGGGTTCCTCCTCCTCTTCCCGTGTAACCTTCGCTTCAAAATCCTCTATGGTTGCTGGCGGGTCTTTGTCTGCGGCTAATTCGCCTCTTTCACGAAGGACCTGCCTTGTTAGTAGCCAGAATATGACGGCTAATGCTCTTCTGCCTTTGTTGTTTGTTGGGATAACTAAGTCTACGCCTACGAACTCGTTGTCTGTGCTGCATAACGCTACGATTGGAATGCCAACTTTTGAGGCTTCTTTTACTGCTTGTGCGTCTGCTCTTGGGTCTGAAACAAGTATGACTTCAGGGTCAATTCTGCCTGGATACTGCGGATTGGATAGTTGCCCAGGGATAAAGCGGCCAATTAGCGGTGTTGAACCTGTTAGCTCACAGAATTTTTTGACTGGTTCTTGAGCATACAGCCTTGTTGCTGCCACTGCTACTTTCGCGTGCTCGTAGCGTGATAGGAATTTTGCGGTAACTCTTATTCGGTCGTCTGTTTTTTTAACGTCAAGTACGAATAATCCGTCTGGTCTAACCCGGTAGATGAAGGGTTCCATGTCGAGGGTTTTCATTCTTGTTCCAATGTGGATACCTGCGGAAAGCAAGGTGTCTCTTGGTAAGAGAAGCTCCTCTGCAGGAGGGGCTTCCTTAGACTTCTCATCCGCTGCTGGTTGTTCATCTTCGAAGAGTTCCTCTTGGTTTTCCTCTTCTTGTTGATTCTCTTTTATCTCGTCTTCGGACATTTTTTCATCTTCTGTTTACCGTATTTTTAAATCAGCCATTTTGGCTCTATTACCAAGGAAATGCTCAATCCTTATCAGCTCGTTAAGTTTGGCTATGCGTGCGCCTTCAACTACGCCTGTCTTGATTAGGGGGCACTTGTAAGCCACAGCCAAATGAGCAATGTGCCAGTCGCATGTGTCTCCTGAACGGTGCGACACAACTGGATCGTAGCCATATCGCTGTGCAGTTTCAATTGTTTGAGCTGCATCGGACAGGGTACCTATCTGGTTGACTTTTATTATGATGGCGTTTCCAGCGTTAATCTTTATTCCATTATTTAACCTTTCAGTATTTGTTGTGAACAAATCATCCCCGCAAATCAAGCAGTTTTTAGCTTTCCGAGTTAACGCAGCGAAACTTTCAAAATCTTCCTCATGGAATGGATCTTCCACGTAAGCAAGATGATATTTCTCGATTAATTCAAGCATGAATTCAAGCTGTTCAGCTGTGTCACGCTTTTTACCTTCATTATCGTAAACGTATTTTTCTTCCTTAGGCTTCCAAAGCGAGGAAGCAGCAACATCAATGCCAAAACCGCATTCAAAATCCAGCTCGTTACCAACCTCTTCGCATCCTTTAGCGATGACGTCGAACGCGTCAACAGTGTCAATGTTTGCTATCCACGCGCCTTCGTCGCTTTTTCCACCGTTAAACTGGCTGTTTTTCTTTCTTAGAGCATCACCAATTTTGCGGTGAATCTGAGTGTTGGCTGTTTGCGCTTCAAGAAAAGTTTCAGCACCATGCGGCAACGCCAAATATTCTTGAATGTCAGGCGCTTTGCCTCTTGCATGTTGACCGCCGCTTATGCAGTTGCCAAGAGGATAAGGCAACGTTGTTGCGGCGTTTCCTCCCATAAACTGGAATAAGAGTAAACCATGAGAGTTTGCCGCTGCTTCGGCATTGGCTAGAGAGATGGCACAGGCGGTATTTCCGCCGATGTTTTTGAAGTCTGTGCTGCCGTCCAGCTCGTGCAACGTATTGTCAATTTCTTCTTGAAAATCAGAGTTTAATCCTGCAAGTTCAGGAGCGATTAAGTCGTCAACTTTTTTTACGGCTTGCTCCACTCCGCCTTGCGGGTAATAAACCACTTCAGCTTTTCCGCGGCTTTTTCCCGCGGGAGCAGATGCTCTTCCGAAACCACCAGTGGTGATTACGTCAACTTCTATTGTTTCTTCTCCGCGATTGTTGAAAATTTTTCTTGCAATGAGGCCCTCGATAATGGATGACAAGCTTTTAAACCTCAAATGGCTATAATTTTGTTACGAGCTTATTTTAGGTTTCGGAACCACAAAAATACGCATTCAAGAACCAATAAGTATAATAGCGCCTTGCTTATTTTTTGAACAAAAAATCTGGCTATGGCATTAGCCTTGACTACTGTGTCAAAACCGCAAATTAACAGACGCTAATAATGCCTACCTAACAAAATAAAGGTAGGTAAACATGAAGATGATTGAATTCGTACTCTTAGCGGTTGGCGCAGTACTTGGAGTTTTTCTGCGTTACGTAATCGTTGATTCTCCAAAAACCGTCGGTGGACTACCAGTTAATGTTTTAGCAGTTAACGTTATTGGCAGTTTTACGCTTGGAATTTTTTCGGTCGTAGCGCTTGCTTTAAACTTGGATGCAAATTATACACTGCTTGTGGCTACTGGATTTTGCGGTTCATTCACAACCATGTCCTCCTTCGCTCTTGAAACCAGCAACTTAATGGATAGCAGCCGCTTTAACTTAGTAATACTGAATATAATAGCGAACGTGGGATTGTCTCTGGTTGCCCTTATAGGTGGAAGAGTTATAGGCAACGCCATAATGTCGAGGATATTATAATGCGGATGAAAATGTGGAGCGTAATAATAAGAATCAAAAAGAATGATCAAGTTGGCGGCAAACGGCTTGCGCCCCTTGTAATGGATTTTCTAATTAAGGCTGGAGCCAGCGGCGCCACGGTTTGGACAGGCGTTGACGGGTTTGGGAAACGCGGCAAATCAACATTGAAACTTGAAGGCGTCACAGTTAACATGCCACTGATGATAGAAGTTATTGATGAGCAATCAAAACTTGAGCCACTTCTCCCAGAACTAAAAAGAATAGTGGGGGACAACGGTTTAGTAAGCATACAAGATATCTACGTAATATAAAACCAAACCAAATTAGTCAAACATCATCATCCTACTGACGTTAGGAAAACCATGTTTTTCCTAGTCTTGGTTGAGTGAACCACTGTTGCACCGAATTTGGATTCTGGTCTATTCGCTTCTCCGTGGCTTCTATGGCACTGCACACCCATTGTCTTCTTGTCCTGCGAGACCCAAACTACACAACCTATGGTTGCACATTCAGGACACTTTCTCTGGTCACCGACATTAACCATAAATTAAATCCCCCGTTTTCGCTACTTGTTCTTTGCGAGAACTTTCCCGCTTATTTTCTCTCAGAGCCGAAGCCCCGCTCTTAATGTACATGTGTTTTTTCCCTTCTTATTGTTATATTAGAAAAGAATCAGTGACTCATCAGGTCAGCCAGAGAACAAAAGAAACTCTTCAGTTACATGATGAAGCCTCACGCTTATAAACGCAAACAAAAAACGCATTTCTAAACCTACACTCCAAAACTTTTTGAGCTTCGTTCAAACGAGAATAAACTTTTGGGTATATGAATAAATGATTAAAAGCTCTAAAATCCTTTTAGCAGTTTGTCAAAAAGAGCTTTGCTTTTTGCGATTTCTTCTATCGGAGTTTTATGGTCTAGTTCCAGCGTTATTGGACCATCATAACCGTAACCATGAAGGCTAGCGAGGAAAGCTATGAGTTCTGGTTTTGGTTCAGTGAAGGGTTCATGCGATTTGTTAGCCATGTGAACGTTGCAAATGCGCCTTCCATACTTCTCAAGAAGGCTGTCTGTTTCTTTGCTTTCCAGCGCATGGCACAAATCAAACGTTATTCCCATGTAGCCATCATCAATAACGGTTAGCACTTCCTCAAGCTCTTCGACGTTTTTGCCAAAACCAGTCGACTTATACGACAAGTTCTCCAAAGCCAACTTGATGCCTAAGCTCTTAGCAAACGGTTTGATTTCGCCAAAAATTTCAGCCAAACACTGCTCTTTAACAACCTGAGGCAACTTTTTTGAAACATTTGAGTGCACGGTCATAAGCGGCGCACGAAGCGCACGGGCAAACTCAAGCGATATTTTCCCGAAGTAAACTGCCCTGTGGACTTCGACAGGGTTTCTTACATGCAGGATGGCGGAGTGAAGCGTTAAACAATTCAATCCAGAAGCAGCTAACGCTTTTTGTTCCCGATAAACATCCGTATCTCCCTCTTTCTTTACGGCTTTCATGTTAAACTCAATGTTCTCAAAACCAAGCTGCTTTACGGCAACAAAGTTCCCATCTAAGCTTAGCTTGCTAAAAATCCCGTTAGACAAACTCAACTTCAAGCTCGATGCCTTCTGTGCCTGTAGCTATCATTTTATTTAAATGGGCTTTAGAACATAAACAAGGCGGTCATTTTACCTTTTCAAAAAATACAAGATTCAAGTTATCCGTGACTTTCTCAACTTTGAACGTCTTGTAGCCAAGCTTTTCATAAAGGTGAATGCTTTTTTCGCTTCTGTGACCCGTAAAAAGCTCGAATCTGGAGCACGATGGAAATACGTACTCAATTTCCAGCAGTAGCTTGGCGCCGATACCTCGATTCTGAAAATGGGGATGAACCATCAGCCTGCCTATATAGCATGTCTCATTTTCCTCAGATGCTCTGACTGAACCGACGATTTTTCCATTAACCATCGCCTTCAGGAAAACATGGCTCTTAAAATTGTCCTTCAATCCGTCAAGCGTCTCGACGAGCGGAGGAATGTTATAGTCGCTGTATATCTCTGCCTCGCTTTGGTACGCCAGCTTTTGAAGAGATAATATCTCTTGAGCATCCTCAATGCTTGCCTTCTTGATAATCACGCAACCGCTCATTTAGTATCTCTAACCCGCTTAGGACAATAGTTAATTTGGCTATAAATCATATGAATGTGTCATGTCAACTTTCCAACGTTACACTCGTAGAGGTCTGCTGGGAACGCTTTTACGCCTCTGTGAAAGCGTAAATTGTTAAACCAGTCTCTGTATTCGCCTATTTTGCCTTTGAGCCATC
>Ga0187848_10003768_pt1 | contig 10898 bp, 5 predicted proteins | sample June2016WEW_4_40_FD_132424 | JGI IMG/M metagenome (GOLD analysis project Ga0187848, IMG submission 132424) | Peatland microbial communities from SPRUCE experiment site at the Marcell Experimental Forest, Minnesota, USA - June2016WEW_4_40 | ecosystem: Environmental > Terrestrial > Soil > Wetlands... | reverse complement strand
TCGGGGTCGGGCTTGGGCTTGGGCTTGGCGTTGGGGCTGGAGCGGGTGCCGGCGTCATGTCGGCCGCAATCAGTCGCAGGGTGTTGTAGGCGTCCAGGCGGCCCCCCGTAGCCACCTTGCCCGCTAGTGCCGGCACCTGGTCCACGCCGGCCAGGATCGCGCTGCGGACCTGGGCCACAGTGGCGTTGGGGTCGAGGGCCCAGGCCAGGGCGGCCACGCCGCTGACCTCGGGCGTGGCCATGCTCGTGCCCGACAGGTAGCCGTACTGATTGCCCGGCAGCGTGCTGTAGATGCTCAAGCCGGGGGCGGCCAGGTCGACGGTGCTGGCGCCGTAGTCGCTGAACCAGGTGAGATGGTCGTTCTGGTCGCTGGCGGCCACGGTGAGGACGTTGGCGAGCCGGTCGTTGGCCGGGTACTGGGGCGTCGTGTCGTTGTCGGTGCCGTTGTTGCCGGCGGCGACGACGAAGAGGATGCCGGCCTGGCCGGCGCTGGCGATGGCGGCCTGGAGGGCGGGGTCGTCGGCGGCGCCGCCCCAGCTATTGTTGGCCACGCGGACGTTCACGCCGTAGACGGTCCGCATCATGGTGGCGTAGTTGATGGCCCGGATGGCGTCGGAGGTGTAGCCGTCTCCGTTGGCGTCGAGGAATTTCAGGGCCATGATCGAGCAGGACCAATCGATGCCCGTCACGCCCTGGCCGTTGTCGCCCACGGCGCCGATGATGCCGGCGACGAAGGTGCCGTGGCCGTTGTCGTCCATCGGGTTGCCGGTGTTGTCGACGAAATTGTAGCCGTGCAGGTCGCCGCTGTAGCCGTCCTGGCCGGCGTAAGGGTTGTTCCAGATGTTGGCCGCCAGGTCGGGATCGGTGTAGTCGACGCCGCTGTCGATCACGGCCACCACGACGTTGCGGCTGCCGGTGGTGAGGTTCCAGGCGGCGGTGGCGTGGATGTCGTCGCCGGGCGTGCCCCCGTCTTGGCCCGTGTTCTCAAGCGCCCATTGGTTGGAAAACTGCGGATCGTTGGGGACGCTGGCGTACTGGCGGAGCGAGTCCATCTCGAACGTGTCGATGCTCCGGTTGGCGGCCAGGGCCGCGGAGACGGTGGCCGCCGCGGCGCCGGTCGAGCGGACGAGCACTTCGCCCTCGTAGCCCAGGCCCTCGAGCACCTGGAAGCGGATGCCCTCGCCCGCCAGCAGACTCGCCGTGCCGGCGGCCGAGCTGATGCCGCCCAGCGCCGCGGTGTCGAACTGGACGATCCAGTCGTAGGTGTCGGCGGGCGCGGCGGCCGACGGCGCGGCCGGCGACGACAGGCCCTGGGCCGAAAGGCTCGGCGGGGCGGCGTGGGCCGCCTCGCCCGGGGCCACGTAACTGGCCGACCACCCTTGGCCGTACAGCACCGCGGGCGACGCCGCGCTCATGAGCCAGCGCCGTTCCAAAAGCTCGACAAGAAGACGCTTGGCAGCGGGACGGGCCCTGCGCCGGCCCGAACGAGTGCTTCGAGATCGCATGGTGCCTGGCCTGAGGTCGGTCGCCGACAGGTCCCAAGGCAGCCGTTGCCGGCGGTGCCCGGAAAACTGCGGGACTTTCGACTGCGTGCCGCGAGTGGGCGGCGGACAAGGACGCAAAGAAAAGAAGAAAGGAGGAGCGATAACGCTATCTGAACTCTGTGTCAAGATCGCCTGGTCGTCAAACGCCCGCAGGGATTTTCTGCGCCTTCTCGGGGGCCGCACCGCGGGAGAGGGCCCGCGGTGCGGGGCACGTCTTGCGGCGACGACCGCCCAGGGCTCGTTTTCGCCACACGATGCGTTTTGTCAACCCGACGCAGGGTCGCTCAGACGGGCGCTGCGGTGCGGCGGGGGATGGCCAGTGGCCGGACGGCGTGCGGGCCGGGGCGCCCGGCCGCCGGATCGATCTTGGCCGCTCCGCGCGCGGGGCCTGCCTGGCCGCCCGCCGCGGCCCCGCGACCCGGCATCAGCCGCAACAATGCCGGCATCACCAGGCCGCTCAGCAGGCAGCAGGCCATGCCGAGCGTCAGGACGCGGCCCAGGCTGTGCAGCCCGCAGTGCGCGGCGATCATGAGGCCGCCGAACCCCACAATGTTCTGCAGCGTGTTGATCACGACCGCCGCCCCGGTCGAGGCGCTGATGCGGTACGGAGCCCGCTCCCGCAGATAGTCGTGGACGATATGCACCCCCGTGTCGACGCCCACGCCCAGGATCAAGGGCAGCACGATCATGTTGGCCGGGTTCAAGGGGATGCCGAGCCATCCCATCAGGCCGAAGAGCTGCAATTTCGAGGCCACCAGCGGCACCAGGGCCAAGAGCGACAGCCGCAGGCTGCGGAAATCGAGATACACGACCGCCAGTACCGCCAGCACCGCGTACAGGGCCCCTTTCTCGTAGGTCGTCTTCATCTGCCGCGAGGCTTCATAGATCTGCAACGGGTTGCCGGTCACGTTGACGTCGACTTTGCGCACCGCGTGGACGAACTTCTCCAGGGCGTCCATGTTCCAGATGTCGGCCTTGGTGCAGACCTGCATGGCGTACCAGCCGTGCCGGCCGACGAAGCGGGCCACGAGGCCCTGCGGCAGGTCGCCCAACTGCGGCGGCTCGGGATCGGAGACCCCGCGGAGCGCCGTGAGCCGCGCGAGCACGTCCGCGGCCAGCCCCTGCTGGAAGGTCGCAAGACGGCGGCGATACTCCTGCTCGGGCAGGGCGCGGACCAACTCGCAAAGCTGCCCGAGCGCCCGGGTCTCGGCCGTGGGCGGGCCTGCCGCCGCCATTTGCCCGAGCCGCGTCAGGGCCGCCGCCAGCGCCGCCTGCGGCACCACCGGGATCTGCCCCACGCGGTCCGGCATGCGGAATGCCGTGGTGATGTTCCAGCTCTGGAAGTCATACGTGGGCGCGTGGTCCGGCAGGTTCCTCAGCCGCGCGTGGATCCGCTCGATGACCGGCCGGTTGGCCTGGGTATCCTCCGGGAAACACGAGACGATCTCCTTCACCGAGTCGACCATGGGCAACTCGAGAAACTTCTGCTTGCGGGCCAGGAGCTCCTCGCGGGTCTTGGCCACGGACACGGCGAACGAGGCCCCCAGGTCGTTCTGCCGCAGCAGGCGTTCTTCCAGCTCGACGCTCTCCAGGCCGGCCGCCTGCATGTGCAACAGGTTGTGGTCGTACCACAGGTGGCCCATCCCCAGCGCCAACAGGAGCGTCGCCGCGGCGTAGCCGCCCAGGAGCAGCTTCGGGCGCCGCAAGAGCGGGCCCAGCCAGCCGTAGATGTCCAGCGGGGCCGGGGCCCTCCACGCGCGGCGATCGCCGTCCCACCACTGGATCATCGCCGGCAGCGTCGTCAACGCCGCCAGCCAGCACAGCAGGATGCCGCCGCCCGCAATCATCCCCAGCTCCGCGATGCCCGGAAAGTCGCTCAGCCCGATCACGAAGAAGGCCATCGCCGTGCTCAGGGCCCCGGTGGTGATGCCGGGGCCCATGCTGCGGGCGGTCTCCAGCAGGGCGTCGCGGGTCGAGAGGTTTTGCGACTGCAGCCGGAGGTACTGCGCGATGTAGTACACGCCGAAGTCGCTGCCCAGGCCGATGATGATCGTGGCAAACGCGCTGCTGAGGATGTTCAAGTGCCCCACGGCCAGCACGATGAACCCGAACGCCCAGGCCATGGGCACCACCAGGGCGATGATGGCCATGGTCGGGTGGCGGATGCAGCCGAACCCGGCGATGTACAGCAGGGCCACGCCCACCAGCGACAGGATGCCCGCCTGGGTCATCGCCGTGCCGCTGGATTCCATCTCGTCGTTTTCCATGATGGGGATGCCGGTCAGGCCGATCCAGGTTTGGGGATGGCGGCCCCGCACTTCGCCCACGATCCGCCGCAAGGCGGCGATGGCGTCGGCATATTCGGCGAAATTGTCGCCCTTGTTCTTGACCATCCACATCTGGAGCATGCCCACCCGGCCCCCGTTGGCCATGATGTAGCCGCCGCTCTTGAGGAAGTCGCCCCATTCGCCCGGCTGGTTGAAAGCGGCCGTGTCGCGCATGTCGGGCCACGGGGAGTGGTACGGGCCGGGCTTCCCCAGCGCCTCGCCGAGCATCTTCAGGGCCTGGGCCTGGGCCTCACGGCCCGCCCCGGCGGCGGCCGCCGCCTGCCGCGGATCGCCGCTGCCAAGCTGCTCCGCAAACCACGCCACCTGCCCGCCGACGTTCAACGCCGACCACTGGCCCTCGATCACCGGCCGAACCGAGCCCAGGAACCCCTCGATCTCGGCCAACTTCTCGGGCTTCAGGTAGTACAGCCCCTTGGCCTGAAACTTCGCCGTGTCTACCCGGTGGAACACCGAGCGGAAGAACTTGGGCTCCCGCTTGAGACGCTCGGCAAGCTCGTCCAAGACGGGAAGGATCGCTTGGCGGTTCTCGCCGCTGACGACGACCACCACGTCGTCCTGCTCGCCGAACTCGTCGGCGTACTCCAGCCAGCGGCGGTTGTAATCGCTCTTCGGGCTCAGCAGGCTGGAGCGGCTCGTCTGGAACTGCAACCGCGTCTGGGCCAACACCAACGACCCGGCGGCCAATAGCCCGGACACGACCATCGTGGCCACCGGGAAGCGGATCACCAGGGCGGTGATCCACTCCAGAGGCTTGGCCACTAGCGACGATTCTGCCCGCGGCATCCCTTCCGCCGACATCACATTGGCCCAGCTTGTTGTTCCACGATGCCCGAGATGGGGGGCGGACGGCCGCGATCGATCCTGACTGCCGGCTGCCGGGCATCGTGCCCGGTCCCCCCAAATGAGAGCAGGAATTGCGGGATTCTAATACTTGCCCGGCCCGGCCGCAAGACGAATAACGCCACCGCAGACCTCCCCAGAATGGGCATGCGAGGACCGTTTGGCGGGCCGGTCGCTCGCAGCGAACGGGGTGGCACGTCCCTGAGCGGAGCGAAGGGCGTGCTTTGCGAGCCTTCCACGCCCTTCGCGCCTCAGGGCGTGCCACCCGACGCGCGATTGCCGGCCAGCCGGGCCCTTGACGGTCTGGGCGGGCCGCCTTATGCTGAGGATGTTCCGAATAGGAACTCGGAAGCTGGTGAGAATCCAGCACGGCCCCGCCACTGTGATCGGCGACGAAAGCCGTCAGGAACCCCCAGGCCCGCACCCAGCGCGAGCCGGTCGGGCTCCCGAGAAGCCACTGTCCCCTGGGGGGATGGGAAGGCGACGGCGAGTAGAACGACCCGAAAGTCAGGATACGACATCGCGCCCCAGCGGCGCGGTCCTTCGCGGGAAAGGCATTACTTCGTCATGTACACAAGCCCAACCTCCCGCAGGTGGGCTTTTTTGTTTCAAAGAATAAAGCCGCGACCGTTGGTCGCGCCTGTGTTCTGCGACCGATGGTCGGCGTGTTCCGCCACAAACGGTCGCAGCTTTATGAGACTCAGTCCCCATGGCAAACGGTCAAGTTTACCTGGTGGGTGCCGGGCCGGGCGACCCGGGGCTGCTGACGCTCCGCGGCGCGGAGTGCCTGGCCCTGGCGGACCTGGTGCTCTACGACTACCTGGTCAACCCGGCGATCCTGGGCCATGTTTCGGCGCCGGCCGAGTTGGTGTCGCTGGGCCATCCCCACGGCGGCCGTGGCATGTCGCAGGAAGAAGTCCAGCGGCGGATGATCGACGCGGCCCGGCAGGGCAGGACCGTCGTGCGGCTCAAGAGCGGCGATCCGCACCTGTTCGGCCGGGGGGCCGAGGAGGTCCAGGCCCTCCACGCGGCGGGGATCGCCTGCGAAGTGGTGCCCGGCGTAACGGCCGCCCTGGCCGCCGCCAGCCATGCCGGCGTGCCGCTGACGCATCGCGATTGCGCCTCGGCCGTGGCCCTGGTGACCGGCCACCGGCGGAGCGACGCCTCGGCCGGTCCGGAGCTGGACTACGAATCGCTGGCCCGGTTCCCGGGCACGCTGGTCTTCTACATGGCCGTAACGTCCGTCGAGCAATGGAGCGAGGCGCTGCTGCGGGGTGGCCGCCCGGCGGGCACGCCCGTGGCCGTCGTCCGCCGCGCGACGTGGCCGGACCAGGAGGTGATCCGCTCGACCCTGGGCGAGGTGGCGGCGGTGATACACGGGCGGCAGCTCCGGCCACCGGCGGTGATCGTGGTGGGAGAAGTGGCGCGGGTCGAAAAATCCCAAATCCCAAATCCCAAATCCGAAACGATCGCGAATGACGGCTAGGATTACCCTCGTGGTGGGCGGCTGCCGCAGCGGCAAGAGCGCTTACGCGCAGCGGATGGCCGAGTCGCTTCCGCCGCGGCGGCTCTTCGTGGCCACCGGAGCGGCTACCGACGACGAGATGGCCCGGCGGATCGCCTCCCACCAGTTGGCCCGCCGGGACCGCGGCTGGGAGACGGTCGAAGAGCCGCTGGACGTGGCGGGCGTGTTCGGCCGCCAGCGGGAGCACAACGTGCTGGTGCTGGATTGCGTGACGTTGTGGGTCAACAACTTGATGTACGCCGCCGGTGCCCAGTCGCACGAGATCGACGAGGCGGAGATTGCCGGCCGGTGCCGCGAGATGCTCGCCGCCGCCCGGGCGGCTACGGGCACCGTGATCTTCGTCACCAGTGAGGTCGGCATGGGCATCGTACCCGAAAACGCGTCCGCCCGCCGTTTCCGCGACCTCTTGGGCCGGGCGAACCAGCAGATCGCCCACGAGGCCGACGCGGTCACGCTGCTGTGCTGCGGCATCCCACTGCAGATCAAGGATAAAGGATGAAGGATGAAGGCGGGCGGACCCAAGACCTAAGACCTAAGACCTAAGACCTAAGACCTAAGACCCAAGACTTCTAACATGACCTCGCTCTTGGACGCAACCCTGGCGAAGATCACCCCTCAGGACGAGACCTCTCGGGCGGCGGCCAAGCGACGCCTCGATCAGCTCATCATGCCGCATTGGGCCCTGGGCCGGCTGATGGACCTGGCCCTGGACCTGGCCGGCATCACCCGCTCGCTGCGGCCCGCGCTCGGGCGAAAGGCCGTGGTCGTGATGGCTGGCGACCACGGCGTGGCCCGCGAGGGCGTCAGCCGCTATCCCCAGGAGGTGACGGCGCAGATGGTCGACGGATTTGCCGGCGGGAAGGCGAGTATCAACGCCCTGGCACGGCTGGCCGGTGCACGCGTGGTGGTGGTCGACATCGGCGTGGCCGCTGATCTCGGGCCGCTGGCCGCGGCGGGGAAGATCCTCGACCGCAAGATCGCCCCCGGAACGGCCAACATTGCCGCCGGGCCGGCCATGACCCGCCAGCAGGCCGTCCGCGCGATCGAGACGGGCATCGAGGTGGTGGAGGAACTGACCGATTCTGTCGATCTCCTGGCCGCCGGCGACATGGGCATTGCCAACACCACGCCGTCGGCGGCGGTGGCTGCCGCGCTGGCGGGGCTCCCGGCCGCCGAGTTGGTGGGCCGCGGCACCGGAATCGACGACGGCCAACTGGCCCGCAAGATCGCCGTCGTGGAGAAGGCCCTCTGCGTGAACCGCCCGGACCCCGGCGACGGCCTGGATGTCCTGGCCAAGGTGGGCGGGTTCGAGATCGGGGGCATCGCCGGGGTGGTGCTGGCCGCCGCCGCCCGGCGAAAGCCGGTCCTGGTGGATGGCTTCATCTCGACGGCCGGGGCCCTGGTGGCCCACGCCCTCTCGCCCACCGCCACGCAATATGTAATTGCCGCCCATCGCAGCGCGGAGCCGGGCCACCGCGCCATGCAGGAGCGCCTGGGCAAGCAGCCGCTGTTGGACCTCGGCCTGCGGCTGGGCGAAGGCACGGGGGCGGTCCTGGCCATGCACCTGGTCGAGGCCGCCGGGCGGATCCTGACCGAGGTGGCCACCTTCGACGAGGCCCACATGTCCCAAGCATAACGTATCCGGCACACTCCGTGTGCCGTTGGCAGGCGGCACACGGAGTGTGCCGGATACATTGAGATAGCCATGAAGCGAATGTTGGCGGCCGTGCGATTCCTGACGATCCTGCCCATCCCGGGGCGGTGGGGCGCCGGCGCGGACGAGCTGGCCGGCAGCGTGCCGTGGTTCCCGCTGGTCGGGCTGGCGCTGGGCGCTGTGGCCGCGGGGGCAGGCTGGGTGACGGCCGCGGCGGCCGTCCCGCCGCTGGTGGCCGCCGCCGGCCTCGTCGTCCTCTTGGCGGCCTTCTCCGGCTGCCTGCACCTGGACGGGCTCAGCGATACGGCCGATGGTTTGCTCAGCTCCCGCCCCCGCGAAGCGATGCTGGAGATCATGAAGGACAGCCGGACCGGGGCGATGGGCGTGGCGGCAATCGTCGGCGTGGCGCTGGTGAAGTTCGCCGCCCTGGCATCGCTGGCGTTGCGGGTTTCGCCGGACGCCACGGAAGTGTGGTTGGCAGCCGTGTTCTTGATGCCCCTGGCCGGCCGCTCGGCGCTCGTGGTCCACATGGCGATCTTGCCCTGCGTGCGGGCCGACGGCCTGGCCGCGGTCTTCTACCGGCGGCGGGCACCGTGCGGAGCATGGTCGCGGCTGGCGGCGGTGTGGGCGGCTGCCGTCCTGGCCGCGGCGGCCTGGGCCCTGCTGGGGGGCCGCGGCTTGGTCGTCTGGATCGCCTGGCTGGCGGCTGCCCTCTTGCTGGCCGGTTATGTGTATCGCAAGCTGGGCGGCGCCACCGGCGACACCCTGGGCGCCGCCTGCGAGCTGCTCGAAACCGTCCCCGCCCTCACCCTGGCGGTCTGGCCCATCCAGGCCGGGAGGTGACCCGTGGCAGCGCGACACGGCGGTAATCTGCGAGACTTGGCCCTGCGGGCGGGCCGCGACCGGGACCAAATCCTCGATTTCAGCGCCAGCATCAATCCGCTCGGGCCCCCCGCGGGGTTGCGGCCGGTCCTGGTCCGGGCCATCGACCGCCTCGTTCACTACCCCGACCCCGACGCCGCCGGACTGGTCGATCTCCTGGCCCGGCACTGCGGTGTCCCGGCCGAGCAGGTCGTCGTGGGCAACGGCTCCACGGACATCCTCTTCGCCCTGGCCCGCGCGTGTGAGTTCCAGCGGGCCCTGATCCCCGTTCCCTCGTATGCCGACTATGCCGCCGCGGTCGAGACGGCTGGGCGGCCCTTGGAGTTCCTGCTGCTGGACGAAGCCGCGGATTTCGCCCTGGACTGGCCGCGGCTCGTGGCAGGGCTTGGCCCGGCGGACCTCGTGATCCTCGGCCAGCCGAACAATCCCACCGGCCGGCTGTTTGACAACGAGGCGCTGCTCGCGGCCGCCGCGTCGCATCCGCAGGTGACGTTCGTGGTGGACGAGGCCTTCGCCGGTTTTGTCGAGGGGTATCGCTCGCCGGTGGAGGGAAAAAGGGGACAGTCCCCATTTGCCGGAACGGCCCGGAGGGTGCTTCGCACAAATGGGGACTGTCCCCTTTTTCCCAGCAACGTGATCGTTGTCCGCTCGCTGACGAAGCTCTACGCCGTGCCGGGGCTGCGGCTGGGCTATGCGGTGGGGTGGCCGGCGGCGGCCGAGCGGATCCGGCGGCACATCCCCCCTTGGTCGGTCAACGTCCTGGCGCAGGAGGCGGCGGCGTGCCTCCTGGCCGACCAAGAATACGCCCGGCAGACGGTGGCCTTCGTCCGCCGCCAGCGCGAGTGGCTCGCCCGGGAGCTTGCCGGATTGCCGGGACTGCGGGTCTATCCCTCCGTGGCAAATTTCCTGCTCGTGCGGCTGGAAGAGGAAGGCGGAAGCGCGGCCGACCTGGCCGGCCGGTTGTTGGAAGAATGCCTTGCGATCCGCACGTTCGAGTCCGCGGAGCATCTCGACGGGGCGTACCTCCGCGTGGCCGTGCGGACCCAAGAGGAGAACGAGCGGCTCGTGGCGGCACTGCGGCGCCACCTGGGCGGAAGGCACAAGGCGGAAGGCGACAGCCGGCGGCTAACAGCCGCCGGAGATAGTAGGGTGGGTCGAGCGCAGCGAGCCCCACCAACGGGACTTCGACCTGATTCTGGTGGGGCTCGCTGCGCTCGACCCACCCTACCCTGCCGCCGCCGGGCGGCGGCCCTGATGATCCAGGGCACCAGCTCGAATGCCGGCAAGAGCGTCCTGACCGCGGCGCTGGGCCGCATCCTCATGGAGGACGGGCTCCGCGTGGCGCCCTTCAAGGCCCAGAACATGTCGCTCAACTCGTTCGTCACCCGCGACGGGGGCGAGATGGGCCGCGCCCAGGTCGTCCAGGCCCAGGCCTGCCGCATCGAGCCGGACGTGCGGATGAACCCCGTGCTGCTGAAGCCCAACTCCGACACCGGCTGCCAGGTCATCGTGCGCGGAAAGCCGGTCGGCAACATGCAGGTCGGCCAGTACATCGACTACAAGCCGCAGGCCTGGGCCGCCGCCGCCGCGTGCTACGACGAGCTGGCCGCGGAGTTCGACGTGATCCTGCTGGAAGGGGCCGGCTCGCCCGGCGAGGTGAATCTCAAGCACCACGACATCGTCAACATGCGGATGGCCCGGCATGCGGACGCCCCGGTCCTGATCGTGGGCGACATCGACCGCGGCGGGGTGTTCGCCTCGCTGGTGGGCACGATGGAAGTCCTCGAGGAGTGGGAGCGGGAGCTGGTGGCCGGCTGGATCATCAACCGTTTCCGGGGCGACGAGGGCCTGCTGCGGCCCGCACTGGACTACATGCTCCACCGCACCGGCCGGCCGGTTTTCGGCGTGGTGCCGTACCTGGATCGGCTCGATCTGCCGCAGGAAGACTCGGTGGAGTTCAAGGCAAAGGCGGAAGGAGCAAGGAGGAAGGAGGAAGGTAGCTTTCATCCTTCATCCTTCATCCTTCATCCTTGCGTTGAAATCGCCGTCATCGACCTGCCGCACATCGCCAACTTCACCGATTTCGACGCGCTGGGGGTCGAGGAG
>Ga0187848_10003767_pt1 | contig 10899 bp, 8 predicted proteins | sample June2016WEW_4_40_FD_132424 | JGI IMG/M metagenome (GOLD analysis project Ga0187848, IMG submission 132424) | Peatland microbial communities from SPRUCE experiment site at the Marcell Experimental Forest, Minnesota, USA - June2016WEW_4_40 | ecosystem: Environmental > Terrestrial > Soil > Wetlands... | reverse complement strand
GCGTGTTTCGACACGGCTTTTCACCATGACCTGCCGCGCGTGGCCCGGTTGTTGCCGATCCCGCGCCGCTACGAAGCGCAGGGGGTGAGGCGGTACGGGTTTCACGGGTTGTCGTATGCGTTTCTAATGGGAGAACTGGCCCGCCTGGCCGGAACGGAAGCGGCACAAGGCCGGGTCATCCTCGCCCACCTCGGTAATGGCGCGAGCTTGGCGGCGGTGCGTGACGGCAAACCCGTGGATACAAGCATGAGTTTCACCCCGACAGCCGGGGTGCCGATGAGCACCCGCTCAGGCGATCTCGATCCTGGGCTGGTTTGGTATCTCGCGCGCACCGAGAGCCTCGATGGAAAACGGTTCAATGAGATGGTCAATTTCCAGTCCGGGCTGCTCGGCGTGTCCGAAACCAGTTCCGACATGCGCGACTTGCTGGAGCACGAAACGCAAGACGTGCGGGCGGCGGAGGCGGTCGCGCTGTTTTGCTACCAGGTGAAGAAATGGGTCGGCGCGTTCGCCGCGGCGTTGGGCGGCTTGGACACGCTGGTGTTCGCTGGTGGCATCGGAGAGAACGCGCCCGCAGTCCGCGCCCGGATTTGCGACGGGCTGGGATTCCTTGGAATCGAACTCGAAGAAAAGCGAAACGCAGCGAATGCGGGCGTGATTTCCTCGGAGACCAGCAGGGTTCCCGTCCGCGTCATTCATACGGACGAGGAATGGATGATCGCGAAGACGGTCTGTCGCGTTTTGGGTCTTGCCCTTGGAAAGGACAAACAAGCATCGGAAGTGGAACAATCATGACAACAACCAGCGTGGTGAGAAATCACGGCTAACACCCTTTATTTTCAATAACATTCCCGCTTTCTACTCGCATCTCCTTTGTTTTCATATACATTCCCGCTTAGCCCCCGAGTTTTCCACAGCCGTCCTTTGTTTTCAATAACATTCCCGCATCGGTCGGTCAAAAAAAGAATTCTTTTTCACGGAAGCAGACTTCCTGTCCAGTTGAAAAAGAGGACTCTTCTGCTGCTTTCATACCTCCTGGATTACGGTTGAGGACTGATTCGCGTGGTCGCATCGAAAAGAGTGTCCGCAAATGCCCCCGGGCGCCCGCACAGCGGACACTCACTATGCTAGCCTATCTTGCTCCGCCTGTCAAGAGACAGAATGCAGCAGTCAGGGTTCAGGGGTCTGGAGCCCGTAGGACGCACGTAGGGCGATTATGAGCCCCAACGGGGCGACCCATCCCAGCCCAGGACAACGCCCTGGTGTAGGGCCGAACTGCGTTCGGCCTATTCAATGTCTCCGCCCTGAAGGGGCGCGCGACGATCATGAGCCCCAACGGGGCGATCCATCCCAGCCCAGGACAACGCCCTGGTGTAGGGCCGAACTGCGTTCGGCCTATTCAATGTCTGCGCCCTGAAGGGGCGCGCGACGATTATGAGCACCAACGGGGCGATCCATCCCAGCCCAGGGCAACGCCCTGGGAATCAAGTTAAAACCTACGCCACAATCGGTATCGAGGGGGAGCACCATTGGGTGGCAAGTTTTCAGAAGGAGCAGCGGAAGTTTTTTGCAGACGTACGCGGTTGATTACGACGAAGGATATGTGTGGGATTGAAGCAAGATCGTGGGTCGCCCCTTCAGGGCTCACGCGTTGAAACGGATTGGGCCGCGTGACCCAGGCCGACGGCCTGGGCTGGGCTGGGTCGCCCCCTTGGGGCTCAACAACTGGAATAGTTGAATCCCGTGCGGAAAGGGCTGGGGAATCGGGGCTCGGGGCTGGGGATTCGGGATCAGTTGTCCGCTATCCGCTATCGCCTTGCCAGCCGTCGATACTGACAACTGAAAACTGAAGACTTATTTTCGGCGGCGTGCCACGTACCGTACGGTGCGTGGCGTGCCCCATGCAGATTGAATGCGTGCGGTTGCCGCTGGGGTGTCGGGCATGAGAAAAGCCCACGGTCGGGGCTGCGCTGCCGGCTAGTAACCTACAGAGGTCTTGCCAATTGCGGCGCAAATTGGGTCCATATGCTTACTGTTGTTATTAATAATGCTTGAGTCGTCCGGTGCTTCGAGAACAATTATCGCATCTCCAATATGCCAGCACTCGGTTCTGTGCACCTCCCTTCTTCCCTGCCACCTCACAAAATCCTTAATCGCCTTCAGTCGCCGCAGCGTTTCTGGGTCTGCCTTCTGGTCCGCTTTCAAGCGATCCCTAATCAACACGAGTTCTTCCAACGCTTCTCTTAGGAACTCTTGGACCGCGCAGATTCCAGGCTTATGTTTGTCGCAATTATCGAAGGTGTTGTCGACTCTTTGCCCCACAAATTTTGGGGGCGGAAGTTGATATCCATTCTTATAGCACTCGACATCATCAATGATAACGTCTACTTGCCGCTCGAATTCTAGCCAGAACTGGCGTATCCGTGTGCGGAGGAACGCTTCGAGCATGCGCTTTTTGAACGATACAGGAATATCCGCCCGCTGCCCAGCCAACTCGTTATCCTCGATACTTGAGAAGAAGTTGGTGAGAGCTTCTAAAATGGTGCTTACCATATGTCGCGCTGGAGTGGCACTCAACCTTTGGACGTAAGCAAAAACTTCCGAGACCTTCTGGCAGTCCAGAGACTTATTGTATAAACACACGAAATATCGGAGCACCCCACGCTTAATCTCCATGCGCACATATTGCGAGGTGTACTTCGGTCCTGATGCCGCCAGTTGCTTCCGGACACGGTCGGCGACGGACTTGTCTTTGAACAAGAGATCAACCATCGCGGTCGTGTCCAAGAACCCGCCCATTCATCCCTCATCTTCCAACGAGAGGTCAAGACCCTTAAATGGCGCATTCAGGTCGAAACCGGCGTCGAAAAGTGATGTGTACAGAAGTGACAAGTCCCCCTCGGTTGGTATTGGATTACGTCTTAACTTCTCGAGGGCACCCTGAAGCACTACCAATTCACCCCGGGAGCAAGGGGCAGAGCGATGCGCGGCCAACGCGCCTAACATCAGAACCAACGCATCGTCAAAGCTCGTATACATTCCGGTGAAACGCGCCAATCTGAAGACCTCGGCGAACGCCAGAGCAGTATGATTCTCCCTTTGAAGCTCATCCAGTTCAGAGATTGCTTTCACAAGATGCGGGAGGCACTCTGCCACACTCTGAGAAATCCGTGCGATTGAAGCGTCGGCGGTAAAGTCCTGCTTCTGCTGAGAGAACACCCTGTACAGTTCCGGAGGATCAATGTGCTGCTTCGCTTGGACCTCTGGGGTCAAGGCATGAGGCGAGCTTGGAAATTCACGCTCCCCAGTTGAGTAGATTGGCATCTCTATCGAACTAGGCAGTATTTGCACAGCCTCGCCATTGGGCTTACCGGCAGTGTCAGGCATATGTCACCACCCAAGGAACACTAAGAGATTCTCGCGTGTGTTTTTCATGGTTGCACGGACGAATTCACTCGCATCTAACTCAGGAGCGACCACCATCTTCTTTGTATAGGCGTCGACGTCAATTACAATGGCATCCTTGTTGAACCCACTGGTTTCGATGACGAATGGCTTTGCCACTTGTATCGTCAATGTGCGAGGCAGATTTGAAATGTGTAGCGTGTGCCCACGGCTGTCATCTTCCACCCTCATTGTGACTTCGTTTACTTTAGTGCCGAACGGTTTCATACGATCCTCTTCGGCGGCCCAGGCCCTAGAATTTCGCATGAGAGCGCTTGCCTCCTCGAGGGAGTTTGTCCGCAAGGAGTGGACATGACGGCAACCCACTCGGGTGAAATTCTGCACCTTCAGATAATTCTGTATAAGATTAGTGAGGCGCGTTGTGAACTCGTAGAACAAGCTGAGTTTGCTAGGGTAATCCTGGGTCACGTAGGCTTTCGCGCTGTCGAAATTGAGAGCCAATCCTTCATCCATCCAGTCACATAGGACAGAACTTATGGTTGCGTTAGTGACATGGATTTTGGGGTAGTCGCGTGCCATGTCAGCAAGGACCTTCCCTGAATTGTCCCAAAACAGGAAAGCGGTCTCGTATCGGACCTCGAACGTGATGCGTTCCAGAGTGAATTCATCTAGTGATAACATAATTTCCCATCCTGAGCTCGTTTAGAGTGACTAGCAGAAGGCTAATACTTGTACCTGGCTAGGTCAAGGGCTGAGTCTATTTTTTTCGGAGAAAGCGTAGCCTGGACCTGTTTGGCCGGCTGGCGCAGACCCCTGATCATTGGGGTCTGCGATTTCTCGAAGGGACCCAAAAGGCAGTGACAAGTGACGAGTGACCAGTGACGAGAAACAGGCAAAATCAGTCGGCTTGTAGAACGGCACACTGCCGGAGAGTACGCCCGCGACGCTGTGTGTCAGGTGCCAGGTGTTAGGTATCAGGTGTCAGGTACTGATGCGGGGGCCGGCCGCTACGAAAAGCTGTCCGCCTCCCGCTTTCGGCCTACTGCCTACCGGCTACTGCCTACTGCCCTAATGCGACCGTCTGCGCCAGCCCGCGATTGACGGGAATGCAGAGAACCTTTGGAAACAAATTGTGCGATAATTGGACGCAGGAGTTGAGATGAAACTGCTGATCACTCTTTACCCGGACGAAGACGGCTTTTTCATTGCTGAATGTCCATCCATTCCAGGCTGCGTAAGTCAGGGGAAAACGGAAGAGGAAGGAAACGTCCGCGATGCCATCAAGGGATGCCTCGAAGTTCAGGCCGAGAACGGGCTGCCTCTGACGGTCACCACGCGTGAAGTGGAAGTTGTGAGCTGATGCCGCCCGTTCCGCAAGGTGAAGCCCGAACCGAAAAAGGCTACATCTCCCAAGAAATAGGAGGCTACTTATGCAGGATGCTTTCGCCGCTCAGACTGTCGAAGCTCTCAGCCAAATCGCAAAAGAACTAAGTGAGATTAAGAACCTCCTGGTTGCTATGGCTAAGGACAAAGCTGCCCAGGAAACCGGGAAACCCAAGGATAAGACCTAAATATTTCAATACACGCGCCCGGAGACCGCCACTCGCATGCGGGAGCTGCTGGCCCTGCTGTTTCTCGGCAGAAAAGTCCAGAGCGAGATTCTTCGCGCAGTTTATCCTGAGCGGACAGAGCGAGATTCTTCGCGGAGTTTATCCTGAGCGGGCAGAGCGAGATTCTTCGCTTCGCTCAGAATGACAGCGAAGCACTCAGAACAACAGCGAAGGACTCAGAATGACAGCGAAGGACTCAGAATGGCAGCATGGCAGGCGAGTACACGGATGCCAGGCTGAGCAACGCAATCGAGCCGCCGGCTGGCGCAGACGCTAAGAAGCGACCCTCTGCGCGAGCGCGCGCGAAAAATGCCGACCCCGCAGGGCGGGGTCGGCGCTACAAAGGCGAGCGGCGCTCGCCCCGAGGCCGAACGCGGTTCGGCTCTACACCGGCCCCCGAATCCCGAGCGCCCCGCCCCTAGTCCCTAGCCCCCAACCCCGAGCCCCCACTCTCGCTATCCTTTTCAAGCCAAGGGGCATCTAATGGAAGGTGGTCAAGATTGAACCAAAAGGTGGTCAATTTTGAACAGACAGGCGCCCTATGGCGGCTTATTGTGATCATGGCTGTACCCGAGGAGAGCCGATTCGCGGTGTCCGTGATGGTGCCGCTCTTACCTCGGCAGATCGAGAAGAGGGGATGAAGGTGCAGAGGAGGCTCAAGAACATGAACATTTTCGGACGTGGCGCAAGGTTCTCAAGGCCTCGATGGGGCAAGCAGATTTTAATTTCCCTGTTGCCGTTGGCTCTGTTGTTCGCGACTTGCCCTCAGAGCCTGTTGGCCCATCAAGACACGCAAGCCCCAGCGCAGGCCACGCAAGCCCCGCCGCAGGCCGCGCCGGCGCCGCCCTACACGCAATCGACTCCGGAACAGTTGCAGCAGTTGGTAGCGCCCATTGCGCTGTATCCGGATTCGCTGGTGGCGCAGATCCTGGCGGCTTCCACGTTTCCCGAGCAAGTCGTCGAGGCCGACCGATGGGTACAAGCGAATCCTAATTTGACGGGCGACGCTTTGGGTCAAGCTGTGGACCAACAACCCTGGGACCCCAGCGTCAAGGCGCTCACCGCATTTCCATCGGTCCTTGGAAATATGGACAAGAACCTCTCCTGGACGTCATCGCTAGGCGACGCCTATTACAACCAGCAACAGGATGTGATGGATGCCGTACAGGTGATGCGCCAGCGGGCGGAAGGAGCCGGCAATCTTAAGACCACGCCGCAGCAAACCGTAACGACGCAAGGCTCGACGATCGTCGTTCAGCCTGCTAACCCCGAGGTTGTTTACGTCCCCGCGTATGATCCGTGGCTGGTTTACGGAGGTCCCATCATGGCGTGGCCGGGATGGTACCCGTATCCCGGAATTTGGTTTGGCGGCCCGTACCTCTCGTTCGGACCCGGCTTCGGAATCGGCTTCTTCGGAGGTTTTGGATGGGGCTGGAATAATTGGGGATTCAATTGGGGTGGCCGATTCGCAACTTTTGGCGGCGGCAGGTACTACTCGCGGAGCACCACGTTTTATAACCGGAACGCCTTCTACCGAGGTGGGGGCGCGCGCGGCGGGGTTTCCAACCGTAGCAGCATCAACCGAGGTGGGGGCGCGGGCGGCGGAGTTTCCAACCGTGGCAGCATCAACCGAGGTGGGGGCGCGGGCGGCGGAGTTTCCAACCGTCCCGGCGCAACGGCCAGAGCTTTCAACGGAAACAGGCAGGCGGCGCGAGGCTACGCTGCACCCCGCGGTCAGAGCGGCGTCCGCTCGGGCGCCTTCAGCGGCATCGAGAAGGGCGGACAGGCGAAAAGCTATTCGTCGCGGGGAAAGGCCAGCGTTGGTGGCGGCGGTGGTGGAGCAGCGCGCGGTGGCGGTGGCGGAGGAGCACGTGGCGGTGGTGGGCATCATTAATCAAAGGTTCGTTATGTTCTTAGTGGACTGTAAAACTTGGAAATGGAGAGAAGCCATATGCGGCGAACGAAGCTGAACTTCGACAGATTTCAATGGGCCAATCTTTCTATATTAGCCGCTGTCCTTTTGACGGCGTGCTTTCCCATACGTTCTATGGCGCAACAACCGGGCCAGAAAACGTTTTCATCGCCGGAAGACGCGAGCAACGCACTCGTCACGGCAGCGCAGAGTAACGACGCAAAAGCGCTGCTCGATATCTTCGGACCAGATGGAAAGCAAATCGTCTCGTCGGGAGACGATACCGAGGACGCCGAAAGCCGGGCTAATTTCGTACGGAGATATCAGGAAATGCACCGTCTGGTGAAAGAACCGGATGGAAACACTATCTTGTATATCGGCGCGGAGAATTGGCCCACGCCCATACCGCTCGTGAACCAAGGGAATTCGTGGTATTTCGACACCGAGGCGGGCAAGAAAGAAATTTTGTACAGGCGAGTTGGCCGGAATGAATTATCGGCCATTAGCGTTTGCCAGGAGCTCGTGGCGGCGCAAAAGGAATACTACTCCACGAAGCACAACGAGTATGCCAAGGAAATCTTCAGTGATGAAGGGCAGCACAATGGCCTTTATTGGAAAGCTGCGGGGAGCGAACCCCAGAGCCCCGTCGGGCCACTGGTGGCATCGGCCTTTGCTAAGGACTACGCCAAAAGCCAAGACGTCGCTCCGGCTCCTTACCGCGGTTACTATTACCGCATGCTAACGGGTCAGGGGAAAAATGGCCCAGGCGGCGCCAAAAGTTACATCGTCAACGGCAAAATGGCGGAGGGTTTCGCTTTCGTGGCCTATCCGGCGGAATACAGGTCGTCCGGCGTGATGACATTCATCGTTAACGGGGATGGAGTAGTGTATCAGAAGGATCTCGGCGAGAAGACCGATGTTCTCGCCAAAGCTATGAAGGAGTACAACCCCAATTCCAGTTGGCAAAAGGCTGAAGAGGAGCAGGAGGAAACTGCTGCCGAGCAAAAAACCAAGTAAAAGGCATTCTGTCGCGGTACTCACAGCTTGTAGGTCACCCCGCGCCCCCCGCACGGCGTATCGATTGTCCGCCCTCAACGCATCAACCTGAGCCTGCGTGCAAGAAAAGTGTTGTCCGCCCTTCGTTACCAGTTCGGCGGCCATGAGGAAAAGGCCGCCACCAAAAAGGGATGTGCTTGATGACTGTCTCCCGTTCGGACGCGCTGGTGCTCTTTGGCGTGACGGGCGATCTCGCCCACAAGATGATCTTCCCGGCACTCTACGCGATGGTGAAACGAGGCGCCCTCAAGGTCCCGGTAATCGGCGTCGCCTTCCCGAAGTGGAGTCTGGCGCGTTTGCGCCGGCGCGTGACGGACAGCATAAAGCGATCAGGCGGGATCGATAACCAGCGTGCCCTCCACCATCTTCTGTCCCTGCTCAGGTACGTGAGTGGGGATTATCATGACCAGGGTACGTTCACGGCGATAAAAAAGGAGCTGGGTAGCGCTCGGCGCCCAGCGCACTACCTGGCCATCCCGCCCGCGCTCTTCGAGACGGTGATCAAAGGGCTTGGCGCCGCGAACTTGGCCAAGAACGCGCGCGTCATTGTCGAGAAGCCGTTCGGACGCGACCTCGCCTCCGCGCGGGAGCTCAACCGCGTCGCGCGAACGGAGTTCCCGGAAGACTCGATCTTCCGTATCGATCACTTCCTCGGGAAGGAGGCGATCATGAATATCCTCTATTTCCGCTTCGCCAATTCCTTCCTGGAGCCGATCTGGAACCGCAACTACGTGGCTAGCGTCCAGGTAACCCTATCCGAAGATTTCGGCGTGGAGGGCCGCGGCGCGTTTTACGAAACCGCTGGCTGTCTGCGCGACGTGATTCAAAACCACCTCTTCCAGGTTGTCGCGCTACTTGCCATGGAGCCGCCGGCCGGTAGGGGCTTTGGAGCCGTGCACAGCGAGAAAGCCAAGGTCTTCCAAGCCATGCGCCCTCTGAAGCCCGACGACTTGGTGCGCGGCCAGTACGCCGGCTACCGTAAGGAGCCAGACGTAGCGAAGAGCTCTGACGTCGAGACTTTCTGCGCCCTGCGGCTTTTCATTGATTCGTGGCGCTGGGCGGGGGTGCCGTGGTACCTGCGCTCCGGCAAATACCTGGCTGATACCGCGACCGAGGTCCTGGTGGAGCTGAAGCCGCCGCCGCAGAGGCTTTTCGCCGACTCAGCGCCGACGACCGGCCGGGCCAACTACCTGCGCTTCCGGCTCTCCCCCGGCGCGGCCGTCGCCCTCGCCGCTCGCGTCAAGCTCGCAGGGAAGGAGTTCGTCGGGGACCAGCGAGAACTCTACCTGTTCGAAGAGCCGCCGGTAGAGGAATCGCCCTACGAGCGGCTTTTGGGCGACGCCATGGCCGGCGATGGAGCGCTCTTCACCCGTGAAAACGCGATCGAGGCCGCCTGGGCGGTGGTCGATCCAGTCCTTAAGACCCACCACCGGGCTCACCCCTACAAGCGCGGCAGTTGGGGGCCGAAAGAGGCTGACGCGATCATCGCTTCAGACGGCTGTTGGCACAACCCCAGACCGAAGGAGGCATCCGGAGGGTGAGCCTGCCGCGGCTGTCTTTCTGCCCGCCCTGATCGCAGCCGGCCAGGCAGGCCATGCCAACGCCGCAGCGTTCTGTCCAGGAGAGCATTGAACCATGAACACGAGAACTCTTTCCCCGGAACTGCTCCACAAGATGGATGCCTATTGGCGCGCCGCCAACTATCTGTCGGTCGGCCAGATTTATCTTTACGACAATCCGCTGCTGAAGCGGCTGCTGACGCTCGCGGATGTGAAGCACATGCTGCTGGGACACTGGGGCACGACCCCCGGGCAGAACTTCATCTACGTGCACTTGAACCGGGTCATCAAAAAATACGACCTCGACATGATCTACGTCTCCGGCCCCGGTCACGGCGGCCCGGCCGTCGTGGGCAACACTTACCTCGAGGGCACTTACAGCGAGATCTATCCCAACATCAGCCAGGATGAGGCCGGGCTGCGGAAGCTCTTTGTTCAGTTTTCGTTTCCCGGAGGGATTCCCAGCCACGCATCGCCGGAGTGTCCAGGCTCGATCCACGAGGGCGGCGAGCTGGGCTATTCGCTCAGCCATTCGTTCGGGGCGGTGTTCGACAATCCCGATCTGATCGTCGCCTGCGTGGTCGGCGACGGCGAGGCGGAAACCGGACCGCTGGCCACGGCTTGGCATTCCAATAAGTTTCTCAACCCAATTACCGACGGAGCCGTGCTGCCGATCCTGCACCTCAATGGCTACAAGATCAGCAACCCGACCGTCCTGGCCCGCATCGAGCACAAGGAATTGGAGCAATTTCTACGAGGCTGCGGCTGGACACCCCACTTTGTGGAAGGTGATGAGCCGGAAGAAATGCATCAACTCATGGCCAGTACTTTGGAAAAGGCCATCGAGGGCATTCGGCGAATCCAACGCAATGCACGGAACAAGAACGACGCCACTCGGCCGCGCTGGCCCATGATCGTCCTGAGGTCACCCAAGGGCTGGACGGGGCCGAAAGTCGTCGATGGTCTGCAAGTTGAGGGCACGTTCCGAGCGCACCAGGTGCCGCTCTCCGACCCGGCCACCCATCCCGAACACCTCAAGCAGTTGGAAGACTGGCTGAGGAGCTACCGGCCGGAGGAACTCTTCGATGAGCAGGGCCGCCTGAAACCGGAACTGGCCGAACTTGCGCCCCAGGGCGAACGACGCATGGGCGCCAATCCCCACGCCAACGGCGGCATTCTGCTGCGCGACCTGCGGATGCCGGATTTCCGCGACTACGCGGAGGACGTGCCCTCGCCGGGGGCGCCCGGCATCGGCGACACGCATGTGCTGGGGCGTTTCCTGCGCGATGTGGCGAAGCTAAACAGTGAGCAGCGGAATTTCCGGGTCTTTGGCCCTGACGAGACGCTCTCCAACGGC
>Ga0187848_10003763_pt1 | contig 10905 bp, 8 predicted proteins | sample June2016WEW_4_40_FD_132424 | JGI IMG/M metagenome (GOLD analysis project Ga0187848, IMG submission 132424) | Peatland microbial communities from SPRUCE experiment site at the Marcell Experimental Forest, Minnesota, USA - June2016WEW_4_40 | ecosystem: Environmental > Terrestrial > Soil > Wetlands... | reverse complement strand
TCATCAGCGGGACCAACAGCACCGCCTCCCAGCGTTGTGGCACCCACAACCGCAAGGTGTGTTTTTTGTACCCTACGAACCACCGGCTTTGGCCGGTCTTAATGGTGCGACCCCCTAGCGCTGGATGTGGTCGGTTGGGGGACAAGACAAGGCGCACGGATCCCGCCTGTGAGACGCCGCCGGAGGCGACCTGGACGGTCGCGCTCCCCGGAAGCCGCCAAGGATTGGTGGGCTGGAATCCATCTGATATCTTGAGCGGTGGCGAGGGGTTTGCATACCGGCGTGAAACAACTGACGGGCCAGTGGTTCGAGGCCATTCCACCCGAAGCGCTGTTGCCGCAAGATTTGCACGCCGCGCAACTGGCCCACCGCCTCGCCGGGCAGTGATAATGGGTGCAGGCGAGCAAAGCCTGGGAAAATCAGAATTGTCTTTCATGCGGATGAAATCACTTACGAAGTGGTCACTTGGAAGAACAGCGCGCATCCGTGTCCCGACCATGGCCGCTTGGGCGCGAATCAATCTCAAGAGCGTTTCCCGGCGCACCTTGAAGCAACTCCGCCAATCATTGACATAATCAATACAGTCCCACCTTTTTTCGATTAACACTGCGCGGGCTTGGGCTGTATAGTCGTGTCATGGGAACTGGCTCCTCAACGGGTGATCGTCAGGTTGCCGTCCTCGACCAGGGTACGGTCGGGCCGGGGACCAGTGCGTACCGCGGCGGCTCGAAGCATGGCTTCGACTTGGTCAAATCCACCAAGGCTTATATCCGGTCCATGCGGCTGTATTACTCGTTTGTCACGGGGATTGCCGGTTGGCTGGGCGTAGCGTATTACGAGCATCTGGCCGGCAATCCCGCACTCCGCACCATCGAGGTCGCGCCGGCGCCCGAGAAGAAGCTGCTGATCCTTGTGATCCTTTTTCTGAGCTGGGGTGTCAACCAGATCGTCAATGATTACCTCGGTCTGAAAGAGGACCGGATCAACGCCCCGGAAAGGCCGATGGTGACCGGGGAACTGAACCCGCGTTTGGCGCTGTTGGTTTCCGCCACGCTGATGGTCATTCCCGGGGTCGTCACCTGGTTTTATCTTCAGCCTGTGGCGGTGCTGTTCCTGGCGGGAGGAGTGCTGCTGAACATTCTCTACGAATATGCCAAGGCGCGCGGCATCTTTGGGAATATCGTTTTCGGCCTGATGATCACGATGGCGCCTCTCTACGGCGGCTACGCCTCGGGTCCGACCGCGGCAACCGTGTTCCAGCCGAATCGGATTTCAGTCCTGCTGCTGGTCCTGGTTATGAACGCCTTGATGACCTACTACACCTATTTCAAAGATTACCGCGGCGACCTGCTCGCCGGCAAACGGACGCTGGTGGTGGTTTTTGGCCCGGAGAAATCGCGCTGGATCGCCGTCGCCTCCGCTTTGATTCCTACCATCGTGTTCGGCGTTTTGCGCGTGACCGGCATGCACCAGACGCCGCTGAACAACACGTTCATCATACTGGGAGTACTGACGGTCTTTCTGCAAATCTGGACCGGTGTGCTCTATTGGAAGAACCCCTCGGGCGGGAAGGCTTACGCTTCCCTGGAAACGAACTTCCGGGCTTGCACCTGCGGGCAGGCGGCGTTGATCGCCATTTTCAACCCGGACCTGGCGATCTGGCTGTTTACCTTCTCGTATATTTTTGTGGGGTTCCTGTTTGACCTCCGCCGCAACCCGAGAGAATAAGCCACCCGGACCTGTGCATGTATTTGAACCAGCTTGGATCGGCAGGGTTGAATTGAGCAACCGGATCGTTCGATCCGCGACCTTCGAGGGAAGGTGCGACGCCGGGGGACGGCCAGGCCCGGCCTACCTCGGGTTCTATCGGAAACTGTCCGCGCAGGGGCTGGGCGCTTTGATTACGGGCTTTGCTTATGTCAGTCCAGACGGGCGCGCCATGCAGCCGGGCCAGGCCGGGATGGATTCCGACGACAAAGTGGCCGCCTACCGGCAAGTGACGCGCGCGACACATGAAAATGGGTGCCGCATTTTTCTGCAATTGGCGCACGCTGGGCGGCAAACCGTGTCCGCCGCGACCGGAGGCCGGATTTACGCGCCGTCCTCCATAAGATCACCCTACTTCAACCAGCGGCCCTGCCAGCTGACCGAACCCGAAATCAAGAGAATCATTGACAACTTCGCCGACGCCGCCCGCCGGGCTGGCGACGCCGGTTTCGACGGTGTGCAGATCCACGCCGCGCATGGCTACCTGGTCCATCAGTTTCTTCATCCCGCCTGCAATGACCGGAACGATATCTACGGGATTGATCCGGCCAGCGGCATCGGAACGGTTTTCCTTCACAGGATCATCGAGCGGATTCGCTTGATCTGCGGAACGCATTACCCTCTGCTGATCAAAGTCAGCTCGGGCGATTCGTCCCGGCGCCCGATGACTCAGTCCCAGTTCATCCATCTGGTGCGGTTCCTGGACCAGAACCGCCTCGACGCCATCGAGGTCAGTTACGGCACGATGGACCGCGCTTTGGACATCTTCCGGGGTGAATCCGTGCCGCTGGAGGCGATCCTGGACTTCAACCCGAGGTATCGCGCCAAAGGCGCCCTCAAGCGGCTATTCTGGCGAACCTGCCTGTTGCCCTGGCTCAAGAGGAGTTCTATTCCGTTCACTCCGATGTACAATCTGGCGGCGGCGCGGCTGGCCAAAGAGCACACCAGCATTCCAATCATCTCGGTGGGCGGTTTCCGCCGCGGCTCCCATATCCGCAGCGCCATTGAGGATCAGGGCATTGATTTCGTAAGCCTGTGCCGCCCCATTCTTTGCGAACCTGATTTCGTGAAAAAACTGCGGCGGGATGAGGATTACCAATCCCGCTGCGCCAACTGCAACCGCTGCGCCATCATGTGCGACTCGGGTTACCCCACCCACTGTTATGAAAATCGAAGAAAGAATCATCTCGATCATCCAATCCAACACGGAGGCCAAAGAAGGCATTACCCTCCGCAGCAACCTGCGCCAAGATCTTCGCCTGGACTCGTTCGGCACCTTAATGGTTATTAACGCGCTGGAAGACACCTTCGCGATCACGCTGGAGGAAGCCGATTTTGCCCGCGTCAATACTGTGGGCGACGTGGTCTCGCTTCTGCGTGAAAAACACGCTTGTGCTTGAGGTGAATATGCATCCCGAAGAATTCTATCAATCCCTGGCGATTGACAAGTCGCCGCTCGTGGCCCTTCGGTTCAATCCCTATTACCTGCTGTTGGGCGGATTGCGCCACGGGCGGCCCCAGCTCGAGGGCGAGACTTATTTCGATCTCGCATCAAATGACTACCTTGGGCTTGCCTCCGATCGGCGCGTTCACCAGGCGATGACGGAGGCCATCCGGGAATATGGGGCCTCGATGTGCGGGACCCCGATCGCCACGGGCTATGCGCGAATCCTGGCTGAATTGGAGCGTCAACTCGCCCGCTTCACCGGGCTGGAAGCCGCGCTGGTGTTCCCCTCCTGCTACCAGGCCAACGTCGCGCTGTTCTCCTGCGTCGCAAAGCCGCAGGACGTGATCCTGGTGGACCACTACGCCCACGCCTCGTTGGGCCAGGGCATCAAAACCGTGGGCTGCAAAGTCAAGCCATTCCTGCACAACGATATGGAACATCTGGAACGGCAGCTCGCGGCCACAGCGGGGTTCCGTCAGGCTTTTGTGGTAACAGAATCGGTCTTCTCGACCGAAGGCAGCATTGCGCCCCTGGGAGTGATGGTGGACCTGTGCGGACGTTACAATGCGATTCCGGTTGTGGATGATTCACACGGCATCGGGGTGCTGGGCAAGACCGGCCGCGGCATCCTGGAAGAAAAGGCCATCGCCAATTATCCCGGAATCTATACCGCTTCACTCGGCAAGGCGCTCGGAAATGCGGGCGGGATGATTGGCGGAAAGCATCTCCTGGTGGAAGCACTTCGCTATTCTTGTCCAGGGCTGATCTACTCGACCGCCCTATCGCCGGGCTGCGCTGGGGGAGTCCTCTGTGTGCTTGAGATCATCCGCAACGAGTTTGGCCGGATCGGTGCCGCCATGCGGGATAACCACCGGCGCCTGCTCGAAACCCTTCGCCACCGCCAATTCGATCTGTGCTCCGGCCCCGCTCCGATCGCGGCCATCCATGGCGGATCGGCCGAAAACACGATCTCCCTGGCGCGGGAGTTCTTTAATCACCGCATCCTCACAACGCCTTTCGTGCCGCCCTCGGTGCCCGACGGAAAGGGCACCCTGCGCCTGATCCTGGGGGCGAAGCTGGACGACGAAGGATTGAAAAGTTTGATGCGAGCGATGGACAGCCTTTCCCCGCCGGAATCCACTCCCCAGGCTCCCGTCAGTGATGAGTGCTTCAGGCGGCCGGCCGGCGCAGGTGTGCCCGCGGGAGTTCTCCGGGGAACACTCGACTTTGCGTAGCTCCGGTTATGCCAACCCAACCCCTATCTTCCTGCGGAACCGGCGCAACGAATCGGCTTTGCGCGCCCCCGCCAAGACAAGACGATCTGTGTGCGGCCTCCGTGGCGCGCGAGGCAAATGAACCCGAAGCGACCCGGACCACGAGGCCTAGTCGTCCCGCGCGCGCGACTTATCTCTTCATCGCTAACCCGCACGCGCGCAACGGCCGCGCCCGAAAAAAGCTGGCCCAATTGCGGTTGGAGCTGGAACGCCGCGGGGTGAAGCACGATCTGGCGCTTTGTGAATGGCCGGACCACGCCCGGACGCTGTCGGAGCAAGCCAATCGCTCCGGCTATGATGTGGTGGTAGGCGTGGGTGGGGACGGCACGATCAACCGGGTGTTGAATGGGTTCTTCGATGCGAATGGCCGGCGACTATCGAGTGCGCGCATGGGAGTAATCCACATCGGCACCAGCCCGGATTTTTGCCGGAGCTATGGCATGCCGGCCGGTGTGCCCGAGGCCGTGGACGCGCTGCTGGCAGGGGTGGCGCGGCCAGTCCGGGTAGGGAAGGTCGTTTATGAAACGAGGCCTTCGCAAGCCGGAAGGACCGCGCCGGGAACCGCTTTTTTTGGCTGTTGTGCGAACGTTGGCCTCGGGGCATCGCTGGCGCGTTTGGCCAATGGCGGCATCCGCAAGTACGCCGGGGATTTCCTGGGAACATTCGCGTGCCTGCTACGCGTTCTGCTTGCCTACCGGCCACAGACGATAAATCTGGAACTCGATGGCCGGCCACAGCGTCTCGACAAGGTCTATAACATCGCCGTGGGCAAAACTCGCTATATCGCCTCAGGCATCAAGGTCTGGCACGAATTGCGGGAGGGGGATGACCGCTTGTATGTGATTTGTCTGCGGGATCTTTCCTGGAGCCGGATCAGCCAGGTTCTATGGGCCCTCTACCACGGCAAACCGATTGCCGGCGGGCGGTGCTTCTCGCTGGCCTACGCCAAGTGTATTCGACTCGAGGCGGCGAGCGCGCCGGCCGAGGTCGAATTTGACGGTGATCCGGCCGGATGGTGCCCTTGCCGGATCGAAACGGCGCCGGATCCGCTGGATCTGATTGTCGGAGCAACCTCATGATCAGCGAAAAAGCCATTTGCGAGTTGTTCAGCTCGATGCTGCCGCGGGGTCGAGCCAACGATTGCTTCGAGTCCGACGCGGAAATCATCAGCCTGAACGGTGCGCCGAACTGCTTGTTCACGACCGACGAGTTTTCCGCGGAAGACTTGTTCCGCGAGAGCGATCCGTATCTGCTGGGGTGGAACATTGCCGCCGGGGCCATCAGCGACATCCTGGCCTGCGGAGGCGTCCCGCTCTATTACGCCCACGCGCTGACAGTTGATCCGCGATGGGACGCTGCATTCCTTCGCGAATTGGGAACCGGGGTGCGGGACGTCCTCAAAGCAACCGGCGCGCGTTTCATCGGCGGAGATTGCGGACGGTCTGAAATCTGGCGCTGCACGGTGTCGGTGATCGGTTGGTGCGAGGGCACGCCAGTACGGCGCCGGGGCGCCCGGCCCGGGGACCTGATTTATTTGTCCGGGGAAATCGGAGCCGGGAATCTGGAGGCGGCGCTCCGGCTCTATGGGGGCCGGAGTTCGCAAATATCGGAACCGACAAGAACTCAATTCCCGGTGCGGTTGCGCGAATCCGCCCTCATGAGGGAATTCGCCTCCTGCTGTATTGATACGAGCGACGGCGTTTGCGCGGCGCTCAACGCCCTCGCGGATTTGAACGCATGCGGTTATGCGGCGGCGAATTTGCCTTATTTGGCCCCGGGGCTGGGCTTTTGCCGCCGCGCTTCCCTGCCCGGCACGTTGCTGTTCCTGGGAGAATGCGGTGAGTATGAGTTGTTGTTCACGATTAGGCCGGAACGGGAGGAGGCATTCCTCATCGAGGCGCGGAAGTTGGGCTGCCGGTTCCACCGGCTCGGGACGATTACAGAAACCGGCCGGGAACTGCGTGAGGATGGCCGCACGATTGACCTGGAATCCTGGGGGCACCAAGCGCGCGACTTTGAATCGCCAGCGCAATACCTTGCAGTTTTGGGCCAATGGCTCGGCCGGCTGCAGGCCGTTGGTGTAGAAACTAACTTACCGGAAAGGAGCTGAAAAATGGCGCATCGAGTGGTCATCACCGGCCTTGGCCCGGTTACCAGCGCGGGCATCGGCAAAGAGGATTTCTGCCGCCAGATATGGACCCAGCGCTGCAATCACCGGCCGATCCCCCCTCAATTCACCCGGACCTTTGCCCATCGCTCTCGCTGGTATGTGCCGTTGCCGGGAGTTTCGCTCGCCTCGCATGGCATCCTCTTGCCGCACGAAAACATCATGCAAGCGGCTGATCGGATGGCTGTGCTGGGTGCGAAGTTGGCTATGGAAGATGCCGGTTTCGCGCCGGTTAAAACCGAAGGGGCGGCTGGATTTGCCGGGGTTGAGGAAGCCGGGGTCGTGCTGGGCGCCGGTCTGGGCAGCATGCAGGCGGCGCTGGAGTCGCACCTGTGCCATTGTCTTCCGCGCGAAGCATTGCAGGCGGCACTGCCGGAGCGCCGCCTGACCTTTAGTCGAATGGCCGTGCCAAAAACGATGCCCAACTCGCCTGCCGCGTGGACTTCCATCTGTTTTGGCTTATCCGGTCTCTGCCACACCGTGAACGCTTCGTGCGCCTCGGGCACCTACGCTATCGGCGAGGCTTTTCGGAGAATCAAGGATGGCTATGAGCAGATGGTGCTGGCCGGCGGTGTCGAGTCGTTTGAGGACCGGGACGGTTTCATGATGCGGGGATTCGACGTGTTGGGGGTCCTGACGCAATCCGCGGATGGCCTGGCCCGTCCCTTTGGCCGGTATCGCAGCGGCTTCTTGTTCGCCGAGGGCGGCGCCTGCCTTCTGGTGCTGGAAGAACTGGAGCATGCGATACGACGCGGGGCGCAGGTTTATGCGGAAGTTTCCGATTTCCGGGCCAACAGTGATGCCTCGAGCATCGTTCAGATTGATTCGACCGGAAAGCAGATCACCAGGTTGCTCGGCGAGCTCTCCGGAGGCCGGAGAATAGATTACCTCAACGCTCATGGCGCGGGCACGGTGGCCAACGACCAGGTGGAAGCCAAAGCCATTCAGACCGTTTTCGGAGGGCGTGAACGGCAACCGCTGGTCAATTCCACTAAAGGTATCCTAGGCCACACGCTGGGCGCCAGCGGAGCCATCGAGGCGGCCGTAACAGCGCTCTCCGTCTCGGGCGGCACGGTGCATGGCAACCTCACCCAGGATCCCATGGAGGACCTGAATCTGCCTCTGGAAAATGTAAAGCGCCCAATTGATAATGCTCTGTCGGTCTCATACGGCTTTGGCGGGCACAACGGCGGATTGCTGCTGACGCGTTACGAGCCTTCGCGCCAGGAGGGGGGGCGGCCAAGTTCCCGGCGAACATGAGCGCGACGGAAAGAATTCTGGTCACCGGCGCGACGGGCTTCATCGGAAGCCATGTTCTGGAGAAACTCAGCGCCGCAGGGTTGGAGGTCATCGCCCTGGCGCGCCGGCAATCGGACCTAACTCATGTGTTTTCGTTGAAGGTCGAGGTCCGCTATGGTGACATCCGGGATTTCGACGGTTTGCGCCAGGCTGTCAGAGGCTGCACCCAGGTTATTCATACCGCAGGCCTGGCCTGCGATTGGGGCCCGCAGGAGGAGTTCCATCGGATCAACGTTGCCGGCACGGTGAATGTCGTGGAAGCCGCCCGACTTGAGGGCGTTTCGCATGTGACGATCACCGGCAGCATATCCTCCTATGGTGAAGAAGACAGCCGCGAAGCCAAGGACGAAGCCTCTCCCTATCGCCCGCATTATCCCTATTTCATGGACCATTTTCTCCCCTGCGGCCTCAACTGGTACCGCGACAGCAAAGCGCTCGCCACACAGGAAGCAATCGCGATCTCCCGAAAACATAAAATGAACCTGACCGTGATCGAGCCGGTTTGGGTCTATGGCGAACGCGAGTTCGGCACCGGCTTCTATTCCTATGTCAAAGCCGTGCAAGGCGGCCTGAGATTCATGCCGGGTTCGACGCGAAATCTGTTTCACGTAATTTATGCCGGGGACCTGGCCAAGGGTTACCTCTTGGCGGCGCAACGAAAGCTGCCGGGAGTGGAGCGCATCATCATCGGCAGCCCGGCGGCGCAGCCCATGCATCGAGTCTTCGGCCTGTTTTGCCAGGAAGCGGGTCTGGCGCCGCCGCGCTATTTGCCGAAGTGGAGCATATACCCGGTCGCCTTTGGACTCGAATTGGGGCACAGCCTCCTGCATATCCGGAGGCCCCCGCTGCTGACGAGGGGACGGGTCAACATGTTTTACGACTCAATCCTCTATTCAACGGAAAAGGCCCGGCGCACCCTGGGTTTCGAATGCGACCATACGCTAGAGCAGGGAATACCCCGGACCGTAAACTGGTACAAGGCAAATCATCATCTCTGAGAGGTCCTCCATGGTCACCATCCGCAATGTCCAAGGTCTTAGACGCTACTGGTTTTTACTGTGGCTCAAAATCACGATCTTCTTCCATTTTCTGCCGTGGTTGATCCGTCCACGCGCCAAGGCCGGCAGCGGCAGGCCGGCCTCCGCCCCGCTCCGCCGCCGGCTTTCCCCGAGGCGGTTCGTTATGTTCCTCCGTCGCTTGCTGCTGTTCCTGTCGAAGCTCGATCACAACAAGTTCGTGAAAATCGGCTCCGCAACGCGCATGGACCTCTACGTGCCCAGCTTCCCAACTGAGGCCTTTTATGCGGGCTGCACGAAATTTTTACATTTCGACCGGCCGCTGCCATGCGTGACGGTCCTGGTCTCGGTGACTTCAGCCTGCCGCTTCTCCTGCCCCCATTGTTACCAAAGGCGCGATCACGGTCGGGACATCGCGCTCGACACCCTGGTCTCGGTCGTCCGCAGACTACAGGACCGGGGCATTGCCTTCTTTAACATCGAGGGTGGGGAGCCTTTCCTGGTCTATGATCGGCTCAAATCAGTGTGTGCGGCCATTGATAGACGGTCAGAAGTATGGGTCAATTCCACGGGCGATGGCATGACTCTGCAACGATTGCGAGAACTGAAACAATTGAACCTCACAGCGATCATGTTCTCGTTGCACACGGCGGAACCTGCCCGGCTCAATCGGTTCATGCAGTCCGACAAAGCCTGGGAGATGCTGACGCGCGGCATCGAACTCTGCCACCAGGCCGATGTTCCTGTGGCCTTCAACTCTTGCCTTGGACGAGACCAATTCTACGACGGCGAATTTGAACGCATCATGGAAACGGCAAAGGAATCCAACGGATGCCTGGTTCAATTGATAAAGCCCAAACCGGCGGGCGCCTGGCTCGAAACGGGTCCTGCTCCATTCGACCAGCAAGACCTCGACCGAGTCACTGGCGTGGTTCAGCGCTATAACCATGACCCCGCCTATGCCGCCTACCCGGCCATTTCTGCGCAGATCCTCGTGGAAGACAGGACGCGTTTTGGATGCACCGCCGGGGGAACGGACCGGTTTTACATCAATGCCAAAGGCGACGTGCAGCCTTGCGAGTTCTTGAACATTTCCTTTGGCAACATTGCTGAAGAAGACTTCGACGCCATATATGCCCGCATGCGCAGGGCGTTTACTCCGGCTGGGGAGACCTGGCTTTGCGAGGCCTGCACTGCGGCCATATCTCACGCATACAAAACTCAAAAGACCGCCACCCTGCCGTTGACCAGGGAGCTTTCTTCCCGGATCTGCGATCACTGGGACAGAGGCAATCCCACGCGTCTTTACACGCGGATAGAAGAGTTGCAGTGAAGGAATTGTTCGTTGTGATGCAGCCGCCCGGCCGGGCAAAGGGCATCACGCTTTGAAAGCCAATTTGCCTGCCGTTGCTTGAACGACTTTCAAAAAGTGAGCCAGAACTGGAGTTTGGAATCCCTGCCAAAGCACGCCAAAGGGCACCCTGGGAAAGTCGTTCAGCGGCAGAGTCCGAACCTGTGATTTGTAGCTGATTTCTGGAATTCCAACGGTGACGGCCAAACCGTAACCCTTCTCTACATAGGTTTCCGCCAGCGCCAAAGTGCTGACTTCAATGCGGCTGAACCAATCCACATTGCGTTTGGCTAATCCTTCCTGAAAAGCACTGCATATGACCTGGTTCGTGGGTATTGTGACGAGGGCTTCCTCGATATGGTCCTGTTCCCAAAGCTCTTGTGCGGTCTTTATCTTGTGCCGTGTGGGCACCATAAGCACCAGCGGCAAATGAAAAAGGGTAAGGGCATGAATCCCAGGAGGCGGCTTCCCTCCCAAAAGGCCAAGGGCTACATCAATGTCACGCTGTTCAAACCATTTCAGAACCTGCGGGTGGTAGCCCTCTCGCATCGTCAGTTTTAGCTTGGGAAACTTCTGGCGGGTCG
>Ga0187848_10003761_pt1 | contig 10911 bp, 10 predicted proteins | sample June2016WEW_4_40_FD_132424 | JGI IMG/M metagenome (GOLD analysis project Ga0187848, IMG submission 132424) | Peatland microbial communities from SPRUCE experiment site at the Marcell Experimental Forest, Minnesota, USA - June2016WEW_4_40 | ecosystem: Environmental > Terrestrial > Soil >... | reverse complement strand
TCTCGCATTGGCGTTCGAATACCCTATGAATGTAATCCTGACGACTGCTGGTGGATACGTACCACTCGGTAACGTCGCGTATTCCTTTTGGATGTTTGAGGAATGGCCCTGGAACAAGCGCGATATCGCCCAAGGCGGTCCCCCCGAAGATGCCAATCACACCGCGCCCTGTCGCTGCGGCTGCCTGCGTGGTTCGGACGATGTGGTCCAGATCGGCTTGCGAGATAGGGCCGAACTCCTCCAGATTATCTTCGGGATTCAGCTTCTCTTCGTCGATTGGATCCTGGCGGATAATGCAATCGAAGAAATAGCCGCCACTGGGCATGCGCCCGCTTGGCGGGACAGTCATATCGCCCTCGGGGTAGATCAGCGTGTTACCTTCGGCGTCTACCGTCGTGTTGAAATCCTTGGGAACCAGAACTTCCAAGCCGTTAAACTGCCACGTCTTCCATCCTTCGGCCGGAAATCCAAACATGGTGTTCCGCGCAAAGGCGCCGACCACATCGATCCCCATCGCGTCCATCAGATCTTCGTCCAGCGTCCCCAACATTTGGAACGGCTCATGAACGCGCACTGGCCGCTTTTCAAGTCCATAATGATTGCGCAGCGCGACCACGCTGCTCACATGCACGCCCGTGGTGGGAGTTCCGCCGAAGTCAATCGGAATACGGTCCGGTTGCTTGTGGCTGAGCGTGGTAATGAGCCGCTCACGGCTTGCCGTCGTATTTACTAGAGTCGCCATATCGTTCACTCCCTTGGTATCAATCCTTTGTTTTTACTTTCCGCATCCACAGGCCGTGCTTTTGGCTCTGGTCTGGCAGCTGCGCCCCTCTGGCTTCAAACCACGCTCCCAACTTCAGGAAAGGTCATGCAATCGGCATATTCGTTCTGAAAGGCTGAGTCGGCGGCAAGGCTGACATGCTCGATTGTTGGCAAAGCGGGTTCGCCAGTGGCAAGAAGCAGCATCTTCGCGCCTCTCAAGGCTGTGTTGCCGGCCGCTTGAACGATCGTCCTGGGCGCTTCGATCAAGCCGATTCCGATTGCGCTCTCGATCTGGACATAGTTGCCGAATGCGCCGGCGAGGTAAATGGCGCGTAGATTGCCGGTATTCGTCCGCAGGTTCCGCAGCAATACCCGGAAGCCGGAGGCGATGGCTCCCTTGGCCAACTGCAGTTCGCGGATATCGGCCTGGAAGAGAACGACAGGATCCTTTACCGGGAAAAGATTGCTTCGATTGGCAATGCGCCCGGACGGCAGAATTTCTCCAGTCTCCAGCCCCACCGCGACAGCGTCCACGAGGCCGCTGCCGCAAATTCCCCTGGGCGCTACGTCTCCGATGACCGACGCGCGCATCTCCCCATGCGCGAGCGACACGTGTGACACGGCGCCCGTGGCGGCCCGCATTCCCATGCGGATGGAGCCGCCTTCGAAGGCCGGTCCCGCAGCCGTCGAGGCGCAGATAATTCCGTGACGATTGCCGATAGCGATTTCACCGTTCGTGCCCAGGTCGACCAGTGCCAGCAGATCCTCGGCGCGGGAGATGCCGACGGCGAGAATCCCAGCAAGAATGTCCGATCCCACAAAACCGCCCAGGCAACGCTCAAAGCGAATGCGGCAGTCCGCGGGCAGCGCCCAGCCCAGATCCGCTGGCTGAAAATGCTGCGCACCCGGATGAGGGGACTGGAACGGCACATGCGAAAGCGGCTCGACATCGAGCCCGGAAAACAGATGGTGCATCACCGTGTTGCCGACCAGGACTACCTCGGCAATCTCCCGTTCGCGGCCTGCGGCAAGCTTCGCAATCATCTGCCGAAGCGCAAAACGCACCACGGTGGTCAGATCTGCTCCGGACAACGCTGCCTGGATTCGATGCATCACGTCCGCGCCGAGCGCTGCCTGCGGATTGAGATCGGTCTGGATCGCTAGAACGCTGCCCGTGGCCATGTCGATCATCTGTGCAGCGATGGTCGTCGTACCCAGATCGATGGCAATCCCCAGGCCGGACTTCCCCACCCCAGACAAACCGGAGTTGTCCGTCAGCACATCCATATGCCATTGGCCACACTCGAGAACCAGCGGCATCTCCGCGCGTGCCTGGCAGGCGAGCCGCCATCCATCGGCAAGCTCTCGCACTGAGAAGACAGACAGGTCCGCATCGGTGACCGGGAGCGATCCCGAGAGCACGCGCACACGGCAACCGCCGCATTGCGCTGCTCCTCCGCAGGGGAATTCGAGGCCGTATTGCGCAAGGCTCAAAGACAACGGGGTACCGCGCGGCATGTCGCCCCCGACCGACAAAGGCTCCAGTTGAATCCGCACACGCTCGACGGTCATATGGCTTTCACGATGGATTCTCCCAGCGTGCCCCGCACCATCGCGCCCGGAGGCACAACCAGAAAGTCGGCCGCATCCCACTCGCTGTTGACGAGGCGCTCGAGCATCGTGAAAGAACCCTTGACTTCCTCGCAGGTCCATCCTTCCTTTTCCGCTTCGGCGTGGGCGCGGCCGCGGCAGGCATCGTCGGATTCCACTCCGGTCGATATGTAGGTCAGCCCGGAGTAGTGCTGGCGAAACGCACGGAACTGCTCGAAGAGATAGTCTCCGTTCTCCTCGCCATATTGGACGACGAGTTCCTCACGACTGCGTCGTTCTCCGATCCTGTTCTTTGCGGAGGAATGGGCTGGCTGGAGAGTTTGATCCTGGGTTTGATTCTCAATCCAGCCGGGAGAACGGAAATAGACGCCAGGATGGGCTTCGAAATATGCCTGATACTGCTGGCGGCTGCCCATCAACAGGCCAATGCAATCATGTGCACGGGGACGAACGAGTTGCGTTTTGCCCGCGCGCAAGCCTTCAGTTCCTCTGCCGCACAGCGCGTATCCGAGGAGGATGGCGTCGTAGCCAGCCTTGTCCGCCGCGTCGATCCGCTCCTGCAGATGCGGACGCATCGACGCACCCAGATCGTGCAGGCCCATCGTCAGCGTCTCCACATCCACCGAGTGGGGCGACCGGGAGACAACGCGGCTGATTTCCCGCGTGAGAACCTGGCAGTGAATTAGTCTAAGCCTCATGACTCCACCTGGCAATCGCCGCACCGCACAAGACCGCGCCGCGCACAACGGCCCCATTCAATTAAAAGCCGTAGCTCGCCTTATCGTAGAGGCTTCCGTACTGCGCCTCCAGATCGCGCATCAGCGCCGCTTCATCTTGTGGAAGACCGTCCAGAGCTTCGTCGATGCGCGTCAGCCACTGCTGCTCCTTGCGTGAGAGATGAAGCTTCGCCTGCGCGATACCGTCCTTCAGAATCTCCACCGCGGCGCGGCCCGCAGCGATGGTCTGGTGATAGGGAGTATCTGCGCCCACGATCGCGGTAGCGATCTTGATCGTAGCCGCCGGCGACAGCACAGCCGCCTGCGGACTCATCCACTCGTCGGAAACGGTCATCCAGTCTCTCAGTCGCAATGCGCCGCCTTCTGTGGCGGCTGCGGTGTTCATCAGCCGGCAGTCGTAGGCCAGCAGTTCCGTAAACACCTCCGGTGCATTCCCGGAGAGCAGGCGCACGTTCTGCACCGACTCATTGCTCCACAGGTCGCACATCGCCGCCGCAATGTTGCCCAGCGGACTGAAGTGCGCGCAACTGGCCGACTTGCCTTCCATCGAAATCGGATAGCCGGTAATGGCCTTTATCACCGGCCCCTCATAGGCGCAATCCTTCGACGGCCCTACGGCACCCCGCTCGAATGCGGCCAGGCTGCGCACGCCGCTCATGGCCCGGACAACCGCTGCCAGCACCTCGGGAAGCATCTTCTGATGGGCGAGCTGCATGGCGGTGTTAGCAAAGCCGCAGGCCGAATCGCCGCCCGCCACCACGCCCGGATGCCGTCCGCAAATATCGCCGATCTCGCCCCATAGCCAGAACATGTCCCGCGGCGCAAGCACGCCCAGGGCAAAGACGATGCCCCGGAAATCCCCGAACATCAGCGCCTGGTCGTGTACTTCCTTGCCGCCGATCGATTCGATGGAAAGAATGTCGGCGCCGGCCTCCGCGCACAACTCCAGCGAGCGCTTGAGGCGCTCCCACGGCTGGCCAGTCCTCATCAACGGCGGCTTTAGCTGATCGCGAATGTCGGTAGGCGTGACGCGCAGAGCGGCAGCCAGATGACGCTTCTCGTAGTAAGCTCTCAGGTGCCGCTTCAACAGCGCTGTAAGTTCGGCGCCCCACTCCGGCCGCTCCGTCATGGGCGGCAAAAGCTCGAACTCCAATACGATTCCAGGGACCGCCAGCGAGGCCGCACGGCGCAGAATCTGCTCCGCCATCTGCTCGTAGTGCGCCACCACTTCCGGCCAGGTCTCGTCCGTCATGTTCATGGGCGGCAGGGTAAAGTTGACCTCGGGAAAGACGGCGCCGCCGCCGATGGTCAACCCTAGTCCGCAGTGAAGAGGATGCGGGCAGACACCGTACAACAACAGATCTGCGTTCGGAATTGCAAGCTCTGAATACTTTCGAATTGCCGGCTCGGTTTTGATCATTTCGTTTCCGCGAGAAGCCCCCTCACCAGATCGACAGCGCCGCCGGCGTTCTCGCTGTATCCATCCGCGCCGATCTCTTTGGCGTACTGCAGCGTGACCGGAGCGCCGCCGATCAGCACCTTCACGCGCGTCCGCACCCCCGCGGACTTCAGCGCGTCGATGGTTGTCTTCATGGCCGGCATGGTCACGGTCAGCAGCGCCGACATGCAGACAACCTGGGGCTCCTGCTCGGTCACCGCGGCCACAAACTTCTCCGGCGCCACATCGGTGCCCAGATCGACTACATCGAATCCACTGCCCTCGAGCATCGACGCCACAATGTTCTTGCCGATGTCGTGCAAATCGCCCTTCACCGTGCCGATTACCACCTTGGCGGACATCTTCTGGCCGGAAGCCACCAGCAGCGGACGAAGCAGCTCCATCGCGCTCTTCATGGCTCGCCCGGCCAGCAGGAGTTCCGGAACGAAATACTCTTCCTGCTCGAACAGCCGCCCCACCTCGTCCATCGCCGGTACCATGGACTCGGCAATCAGGGTCATCGGTTCCGTGCCGGCGGCGATCGCGGCCTGCGTTACGGCGTGCGCCTTCTTTGCATCGCCATCGAGGATTGCTTCGTAAAGTTCCTTACACTGAGCCATGATTCACACCCACAAAGTTGAATTCCTTAACAGGAGCCTGACGGGCGATCTCCTTCATCGCAAGCGACCGGACACGATTCGTCAGGCCAAACAGCAGCAGGCTGAAGCAAAGCTCGGAGGTCACGCTGTTGCGGAAGAACGGAAGAGCCGCCACGTAGCACGCTCCCAGGCCCGCCACTGTCCTGGGATACATCTGCCATACCGCCCAGACCGCAAAGTTGCTCGCCAGAAAGAACGATACCGACGCCAGCAGAGAACAGACGGCAACCCGCGGCCACGAGCGGGAAGTCCGCAGCAAACCGGAACCCAGCAGCATCGCCAACAGATACCACGCCCAGGTCACCGCCGCAACAGCGGTGAGAGGAAACCCATAGCGGTGGGTAGTCATGAAAATATCAACGCCCACAAGAAGAGACACCGGCAGAACAAACTCCCTGGCCTGACGCGATGCTGCAAAGAACAGCAAACACGAAAAGATAGGTACCACGTTAAATGGGCTGGTGAGTTCGATGCGAAGCAGCGCCACCGCGATGACGAGGCTGTAAGAAAAGACCAACGGAAACTTGCCTTCAAAAGGCTTCATCGTAGACCTCGCGTTCTTCCTTTACACCAATTTCCACCGCGGCCACCGCAGATGAGATACAACCTTCTTCGTTTGCATGATCTCCTGCCGGCGCTTTCCTAAGAGAATTTCCATGAGCCAGCTGCTCCCCCGGGACGACCTTCCGGCAAAAAATACCATTCAGAGTGATCCAGTTACGGGCGCACAATTGTGCTCCCAAGCCAGAATCTGCCGCCTGGAGCAGCGCTCAAACTCCGAAGGCTCTACATTGGCACGAAAACGGAGGCGCATAGGCTGCCGCAAAAGAAGATAAATTGATTACCTGTAATCTAACGGCCGCACACGAGGATGTCTTCTCTCGAAGTGTCCAAGAGTATTCGAATATTGTCCACATGTGGAGCAGCCGAACGATCCCTTTCGTCTCCAAGTATCGAAAATCGTCGACAGTTCAATATCAGCTATCGTATATTGTCCAAATGCTGGTAGACCTCAAGCTCGCCAAAGTCTACGATGGCCTATTGTATTTAGCGGACGCGGCGCGCAACCTTCAGTCGCTCCAGAGCCATCATCATAACGAGTTAGAGGTGAACCTGGTTGTGCAAGGAACGATCACTTATGTGGTGGACGGTTTACGGTTCACTTTTACCCCGAGAACGCTGCTCTGGCTCTTTCCTCGGCAGGAGCATCAACTGGTGGACCGATCGATCAACGCGCAAATTTATGTTGCCGTTTTCAAACCCTCGCTCATTGCCAGATCCTGCCGCACAACTGCATATGAGGGTCTCAAGCGGGAGACCAACGATCAAGGCGGAGTATTAAGCACGCTGCTCAGGCCGGATTCCTTCGACCTGATTCAGAAGACAATGGATTCGCTGATGCAAGGCTCTTTGGATGCGGATCTACTGAATCGGGAAGCGGGATTCGGGCAAACGTCGGACTTCTGTTTCACGCATAACGACCCAGACGCCCTGAACGCAGGGCTTCATTATCTGTTGTTGCTTTGTTGGCAAAGTCAGGTTGCCGGGAAAGCGACTCGCGATCCGGTCGTGTTACATCCCGTCATCCGTCGTGCCCTTAAGATTTTAGATGAAGGCGTTGGCGAGGAGAGCCTCGAAGAGCTGGCAAGGAGTTGCGGAGCGAGCAGATCATTTTTGAGCCGGAAATTTCACCAGCAGATTGGTGTCTCATTGAGCCGATTTCGAAATTCGCTGCGCCTTTCCCGTTTTTTTGAACAATATCAGCAGCCAGATCAAAAAACCATAACGGAGGCGGTGTTCGCTTCGGGCTTCGGCAGCTATGCCCAATTCTACAAAGTCTTTTCCCAGGCCTACGGCCGCGGGCCTAGAAGCTGTCTCGGGGTAGATGATGCAAACAGAAAGACGCCGAAACGTTGATATAAGGTTGCACGCAGAGCCATGAGTGCATGTGCGCAGGCGAGGAAATCTTGCCGCGCATAGTTGTGCTTAGCAGAGCAGGTTGGAGTATGTCAATCCGAGTTGGCGTGGCCGCATCGATTTACCCCGCTGGGCATGCGATTTGGACAAACATGAGGTGCTCTAAAGCTCAAGTTCCTTAAGCCGACGCCTCCGGTCAACCTCAGGACCTGCGCACTCCTTCTGCAACGGGGATCAGTGTGATCGGGGTACCGCCTTACTGACTGGCTGCGGGTGTCCCCTTCCTGGTCGCAGCGGCCACCTCAAATTGCCCCCTCAGGCTCACGATCTGTATTATCGCCCAATCTCCGTCCCGCGTGCTCACCTCTTAGGGCCCTTCTCTGCGAGAATAAAGAGGTGTCAGGTTCGTTTGGCACAGCGGCGAAGTCGGCACAGCGTGATTGCCGCTGGACCGAGCGCGGAGAAGGCGTCCCTGATCCCCCACGATGCTGCGAAAACCGGCGTGTTCCGCCATAAAGATGTTTTCCCCGTAGGGAGTGCCCCAATCAATACATCACGATGAGGGTTGAGTACCACCGAGAACCTTCAGCAGGGGGGGAGTTGAAAAACGATGACGGTCAACGGTGTGCGCGCTGCTAAAGTGCATTTCGACAAAATGAACCCTTGGGGCAACGAAGCCAGCACTGTTCTTCAACAAACTCTTAGTTAAGCAGGGAGCCAAGCCGAAGACCAGCCATTCAAACCGACCCACACCCCCAGAGGAGCACGTCTGCCCGTGATCGGAGAATTTCGGAAGGTACTTTTCCCACAATGTCTTGTCCAATTGCTATAGAAGCGGAGATCCCTTCCGGCGTAATATAGTTTGTCTCGGGTCTTAATTGCCCCAATTGTCCCGAAAATGCGCCTGCTTTTGTCCGTGATCAGCTTGTTTTGCGGCATTGATTTCCACATGAGCCCTAGTTCGCGAGAGTCCGCGCCCGAGAATGCCGCGAATCTAAGAGAAGGCCTTCAAAACGGGCGGCTTCTTTCAGATGCTCTCAGTCTGACGTCGGTGCTGATGCAGGCTGTCGCTCATAGTGCGCCGGCAACAGCAATATTGCTTACCGTCCAATTCATAGTTTCGCATGAAGGTGTTGTGGGACCGCTGGCTTACCTGGTTGCCTTTTGTATCGTGCTGACCTTTGGTGTCGGCGTGATTCAGTTAGCCCGGCATCTACCTTCGGCGGGCGGCTACTACACCTACGTGAGCCGCACGGTTCACCCCCGGGCCGGGTTTCTCACGGCGTGGCTTTTTTCCCTTTACAGTGCGTTGATTCCTGCCTTCTGCCTGACGATGATGGGGTCGGTTCTCGAAACTTCACTCCGATCACAGTACCACGTCTCATTTCCATGACTTATATTATTACTACTTGGTACGGCATTTACCGCTTTCGTGACCTATTGCGGTGTGGAAGTCTCCGCAGCAGCATGGCATACAAGTCTGTCGTACCGTTGCCAGCCCGGCCAATCTCATATGCGCCGGCTATGGTGGCGGGGTGGTTTGTGGCTGGTGGTTTGGTGCTGGTTGTTATGAAACTAATCGGTCAGGAACAATGGCTGTTACGGGCTGGATCAGCCACGAACGACTGAACTGTGGCCCGCCAAATTCGACGACGCTCCGGAGAATAGCTGCAATCTACGCAAAGCTGGACTAAGAATGAGCGCCGAAAGGACAAATTAACGTGCAAAGAACAGCGAATCGGAATACCCTAACATCACAAGTAAGCGCCATGCTGGCTGCCCTTACTCTGCTGGGAACTGTTTCAGCGTGGGCGGCGCAGGTAATCACAGCGCCAACCAAAGTTCCCAATGCAAATTCTCCCTCCTATCCGCTCAAGGTCAGTGCCAATGGGCGCTATCTGGTCGACCAGAGCAACACTCCTTTCCTGATTGTCGGCGATGTTCCTCAAACCTTGGTCGGCATGGTCTCCACGTCGGATGCAGCAAGCTATTTCGACGATCGCCAGGCTCACGGATTCAACGCGATGTGGATCAACGTGATTGCAGCCTTTCCCTATTATTATTCCAGCCCGGATGATGGCAGCACTTACGACGGTATTCGTCCCTTCAGCGGCTACGTTCCCGGCGGCACAGATACAGCGCATTACGATCTTACTAAGCCTAACGAGGCATACTTTGCCTGTCTCGATGAGATGCTCGCGCTACCGGCAAATCATGGTATGGCGGTTTTTCTCGATCCCATCGAGACCGGACAGTGGCTACAGACGATGCGCAATAACGGTCCGGTTGCCGCTTACTCCTATGGCCGGTATCTGGGCAACCGCTATAAGCACTTTCACAACATAATCTGGTTGAACGGCAACGATTTTGAAAACTGGAAAGATCGTGGCGATGATGCCGTGGTCCAGGCAGTAGCAAAAGGCATCAAATCCGTCGACCCAAGTAGCCTCCAAACAGTCGAGTTGAACTACCAAAATAGTTCTTCGTTCGATGATTCGACTTGGGTGCCGCTCGTTCAGATCAATAGTACTTACGCATACTCGCCAACGTACATCCAGATGTTGCATAGCTACAATCAGACGCCTATTGCACCGACCTTCTTGCTTGAGGGACATTATGATTTAGGACCGGATCTCGGCGATCCGAAAGATTACGGGACGCCCTCGGTGCTCAGACGCCAGGAGTATTGGGCTATGCTGAGCGGGGGTAAAGGACAACTCTACGGCAACGGCTATACTTGCTATTTCTTTCCGTTTTGGAAGAACTATATCGACACGGTCGGGGTGGCGCAGTTAATGATTTGGCACGAATTCTTTTCTTCCCTACCGTGGCAGGACCTCATTCCGGACCAAGACCATACCGTAGTCATTGCCGGATTTGGAAGTCCTGGGAATCTACAAACCCGCGTCAGCAGAAGCGACTTCTCCACTGCCTCCAAGACGCCGGACGGCTCTTTTGTTGTCGCCTATATGCCCACCGCTCGGCAAATCACCGTCAACATGGCGAGTTTGAAAGCGCAGGCAAGCGCCAAGTGGTTTGATCCCACGAACGGAACGTACACAACCATCCCAGGAGGGCCTTTCGCAAACACGGGAACGCGACAATTCACCGCGCCAGGGAATAACCACGACGGCGACACCGACTGGGTTCTATTACTGGATGCTTCAGGAAGTACACACTAGGATCGGAACTGAGTGAACAGCTTAATCCTGTTGTGGCTATCGTCGGAACCCGAATGTCCTAGGTTTGCTCGCTGATGCTCAACAGTCGGTTCAGTAGACGCGGAAAGGAATTGATGTGCTGAAGTGCGCGGTCGACACACATTCACCGACATCCAGCATTAGACTCATATTTCCATTTTGAGTCGTAATTCTGAACCCTCAGAGCGTCGCAATCGTCAATGTTTATAAGGGTGCGAACGCGGTGAAAACGTTCTGGAGGTTAATACCCAATGGGTGAGATACAAAAACGGCCTTTTCAGCTTTCCTTCAATGCGTCTCTCAAGGTCGGCTTTCAAGGTTCTCACGTTACGTCTGACGGTGGCCTGATCTTGGTGCGTGAACTCGACGAGCGGCTCGGGTTCTGTGAATTGATCGCGCAACATCTGACGGACTTCCGTGGGAAGAATGCGCAACTTAGCTTCGCCGACTTGCTGCGGTAATCAGTCTATAGTCGCTTGGCTGGCTACGAAGATCTCAACGACGCCGAGAGGCTTTCCCAAGACCCGACCTTCCGGCTGATCGGTTCGGAAAAGATCTGGGATCGAGGCGTCGCTCTCACCTCGCGG
>Ga0187848_10003758_pt1 | contig 10917 bp, 6 predicted proteins | sample June2016WEW_4_40_FD_132424 | JGI IMG/M metagenome (GOLD analysis project Ga0187848, IMG submission 132424) | Peatland microbial communities from SPRUCE experiment site at the Marcell Experimental Forest, Minnesota, USA - June2016WEW_4_40 | ecosystem: Environmental > Terrestrial > Soil > Wetlands... | reverse complement strand
CCTGGAAGGCATTCTGGAGTTCCTGAAGTCGATCGGCAAGACCAACGTGATCATCGCCGAGTCGCCCGCGGGCGGATCGGTGATGGACGGCTTCGCCAACTACGGCTACAACCGGCTGGCCAAGAAGTACAACGTGAAGCTGGTGGACCTGGACGCCGAGAAGGTCGCGGTGGTGCAGTGCATCGACGAGAAGGACTTCCAGCCGCATGACGTGCGCGTGGCCAAGATCATGATGGACCCGGCGAACAACTTTGTGATCTCGGCGGCCAAGCTGAAGACGCACGACCTGGTGGGGATCACGCTCTCGCTGAAGAACGTTGTGATCGGCGCGGCGCACAAGGATACGGGCTCTGGACTTGCCAATGCGGGTCCGGGCGGAGGCAGGTCCGACAAGCGCCTGATGCATGGCGGAGGCTCGCACGGCATCAACTACAACATCTACACGTTGTCCAGCGTGCTGCACCCGCACCTGGCGGTGATCGACGGCTACGAGGGCATGGAAGGCACCGGGCCGGTGCATGGCACGGCGATCAGCCAGAAGGTGTGCCTGGCCAGCCTGGACTGGCTGGCGGCGGACCGCGTGGGCGCCGAGCTGATGGGCGTCGACGTCAACAAGATCGGCTACCTGAGCTTCTGCATCAAGTCGGGCACGCGCGGCCAGGGAGACCTGAGCAAGATCCAGATCGTCGGGCCACCGGTCAAGAACTTCGCCAAGAACTATCAACTGCCCAACACCTGGCAGCAGATCACCAGTTGGCAGCGGCCGATGCTGGCAACCTGAGCAGGAACGAGGAACAAGACACGGGACGGAGAGGCCACGGGCTTCTCCGTCTTGGTTTAAGGAAGCTCTCAGTGCGTACCTTTTCCGGCGCGGCATGAGTTTGCGAATCGAACTCTCGCCAGAGGGGGGACGCAACTGATAGCATCGTTGGCCGTAGAGAATGGGGGCATTAACGATGAAGAGAATTGCGATCCTGATGGCCGCGCTGGCGCTGGGCACCACCCTGGCCTCGGCCCAAATTGCCGCGACCTCCGCGAAGAGCTACGCCAAGCCGGCGCACCGGACAAAGCGCTTCCTGGTTACCGACTTCGGCGCGGTCGGCGACGGCAAGACGGTCAACACCAAGGCCATCCAGGCGGCCATTGACAAGTGCGCCGCGAACAAAAAGGGCGGAGTTGTCGTGGTTCCGCAGGGAACATTCCTGAGCGGCGCGATCTTCCTGAGGCAGGGCGTGAACCTGCTGGTGGAGAAGGACGGCGTTCTGAAGGGAACGACCAATCCGGACGACTACCCGCAGATCCAGACGCGCTGGGAGGGCACCGAGGAGATGTACACCGCGTCGTTTGTGAACGCGGAGGGAGTCACCGGGCTGACCATCTCCGGCGAGGGAACCATCGACGGATCGGGCGAGGAGTGGGTGCAGAAGAATCCCTATCGCCGCCCGCCAGCGCCGGCTGCGCCGGGAGCGCCGGGTGCGGCTGGTGCTGCGGGAGCTGCATCTGTGGCCGCTCCGATTGTGACTCCGCCTCCTGCACCTGCCGCTGCTCCGCCTGCGCCGCCGATGGCCGCAGCGGCCCGTCCCGCTGCGCCCGGCCCAGGGACCGGCCCGCGCCGCGGGCGTCCGCGCCTGATCGGCATCCAGAACTCGAAGGACGTACTCATCAGCGGGCTGAACCTGCACAACCAGGCGGTGTGGTGCCTCTTCGTGCTCTATAGCCAGGATGTTGAGATCGACGGCGTCAAGATCACGGCCGAGCACAACATCCCCAGCTCCGACGGCATCGACATCGACTCGTCGAAGCATGTGCACATCACCAACGTCTTCATCGACGACGACGACGACTGCATCTCCATCAAGAGCGGCAAGGACGCCGACGGCCTGCGCGTCAACCGCCCCGCCGAAGACATTCTGATCGAGAACTCGCACTTCGCCTACGGCCAGGGCGGTGTCGCGATGGGCAGCGAGACTTCGGGCGGAATCCGCAACGTCACGGTGCTGAACTGCGTGATGGACTCCGGCAACTGGGCTCCCATCCGCTTCAAATCGCAGCCCAGCCGCGGCGGCGTGGTGGAGAACATCACCTACAAGAACATCACGCTGCACGGCACGCGGCAGGCATTCGAGATGAATATGGAGTGGCGCATGGTGGGGCCGAGGCAGCCGGATTCCAACCCCCTGCCCGTCGTGCGCAACGTGAAGATCATCAACGTCTCGGGGGATGTGCAGAACGTTGGCGTCATTCACGGCCTCGCGGGAAGCCCCATCCAGGGCGTCACCTTCCAGAACTGCAAGATCACGGCCGACCGCGGCTTCCGGCTGGACCACGCACGCAACGTAGACATGAAGGGGTTGACGATCGACGTGAAACAGGGCGATCCCATCACCAAGACCGACGTGGAGTAGAGGACAACGGAAGATTTAACCCGATCGAAGAAGGTGCCCCGATGCGAAAGACGATTTCGGTTTTACTGGGTGCGCTGCCCGTGGCTCTGGCCGCGCTGGCGCTGTGTACCACTGTGGCCTCGGCCCAGATTGCCGCGACCTCCGCCAAGAGCTACGCGAATCCGGCGAAGCGGACCAAGCGATTCCTGATTACCGACTTCGGCGCGGTGGCTGACGGCAAGACGGTGAACACCAAGGCCATTCAGGCGGCCATTGACAAGTGCGCCGCGAACAAAGAGGGCGGAGTTGTCGTCGTTCCCAAGGGAACGTTCCTCAGCGGGGCCATCTTCCTGAAGCAGGGCGTGAACCTGCTGGTGGAGAAGGATGGCGTGCTGAAGGGAACGACCAACCCCGAGGATTATCCGCAGGTGCAGACGCGCTGGGAGGGAACGGAGGAGATGTGGACCTCGGCCTTCGTCAACGCCTTTAACGTTACTGGCCTCACCATCTCGGGCGAAGGAACCATCGATGGATCGGGAGAAAACTGGGGTCAGAATCGCCCGCCCGCGCCGCCCGCTGCAGGAGATGCAGCCGCTGCGCCACTCACTTTTCCACAACACTGCGGTTTCGCATACGGCACCACCTGTGGCCCTGTCCCAGTTCTATCCCAGCCTGTCGCGGTTCCGGATGCCATGAATCCCGCTTCCTCGCCAGCCGCCCCGCGCCAGTACCGCGGCCGTCCCCGCCTGGTCGCCATCCAGAACGCCAAGGACGTGCTCATCACCGGTGTCACCCTGGAGCACCAGGCCGTGTGGTGCCTCTTCATCCTCTACAGCCAGAACGTTGAGGTCGAACGCGTCACCATCCGGGGTGATCACTCCACCCCCAGCGCCGACGGCATGGACATCGACTCCTCCCGCCATGTGCATGTCAATCGCGTCGACATCGACACCAACGACGATTGCATCTCCATCAAGAGCGGCAAGGACGCCGACGGCCTGCGCGTCAACCGCCCGGCGGAAGACATCCTGGTCGAGAACTCCCACTTTGGCGCAGGCGGCTCCGGCGTCGACATGGGCAGCGAGACCTCCGGCGGCATCCGCAACGTCGTCATCCAGAACTGCGTCATGGACAACAACAACTCCGCGCCCATCCGCTTCAAGTCGGCGCCCAGCCGCGGCGGATTGGTGGAGAACATCACCTATCGCAACCTCGTGCTGCATCAGACCCGTCAATTCATCGAGATGAATCTGAACTGGAGCAATCGCGCGATGGCGCGGCAGCCGACGCCTCCGCCGGCCAATCCGCTGCCTGTCTTCCGCAACGTCAAGATCATCAACGTCTCCGGCGACGCGCAGACGGCCGGCACTATCAATGGTCTTCCAGACAGCCCCATCCAGGGCGTCACCTTCCAGAACTGCAAGATCACCGCCAACACCGGTCTCCGCATCTCCCACGCACGCGACATCGACCTCTCCGGCCTCACCCTCGACGTGAAACAGGGCGAGGCCATCACCAAGACCGACGTACAGTAAAGTTAACGGTCCAGGTTCTCAGTTAAACGACCGAGGAGATGCAATTGAGTCGAGTTCACTCTTCCACGAGGCGGTCCGGATTGCGACCGGCGGCGTTCGTCGCATTCGGCGTAGTCATTGCTGGCTGTGCGGGAGTGTTTGCGTGGTCGCAAGGTGCGTACAAGATTGAGGAGCCGCAAGCCCAGCAAGCGTCGCCGGCCCCTGCTGCGCCGCAACAGTTTGTGGAGACCTGCACGCTCTGTCACGGCGGGGACGGACTGGGCACGGACCGCGCGCCCACGCTGGTGAACTCCGCCCATCTGCGCGGAATGGCCGACAGCGATGTGGCAGCCATCATCCAGAAGGGCAAGGGAAACATGCCCCCCTTTCCGTTGCCGCAGGCCGACATCGACCAGATTGTCCGCTATATCCGCAGCCGCAACGCAGCTCCTGAGACAACCGCGGTTGCCGGCGATGCCAAGGCCGGCGAGAGCATCTTCTTTGGCGAGGGGCAGTGCTCCTCCTGCCACACGGCGGAGGGCCGGGGAAGCTCCTACGGGCCCGACCTCTCCAGCATCGCCAGCCGGCTGAGACTGGCGAACATGCAGCAGGCGCTCACCAACCCGGGCTCCAGCGCCAGTTCAGGAGGCGGCGGCGGTTTTGGGGCCGCTCCCGCCACCTACAACAGCGTCACCGTGGTCCTGAAGGATGGCAGCCGGCTACAGGGGCTCAACCGCGCCCAGGGTAGCCACGACCTGGTCTTGCAGACCAGGGACGGCAAATTGCATCTGCTCCAGGTCGGGGAATACCTCTCGGTGGTTCCCGGCAGTACGTCTGCCATGCCTGCGTATCAGGGAACTGCCGGCCAGTTGCGCGATCTGCTGGCGTACCTGAGCACGCTGAAGGGAGTGGGCGTGGGAGCGCTGGCCGCGCCGCTGCCGCCCGTCACCCAGCCCGAGATCGACCAGGTCCTCCATCCCAGGCAGGGGGATTGGCCCAACTACAACGGCACTCTGGACGGAAACCGGAACAGCACGCTCCATCAGATTAATCAGCAGAACGCAGCAGATCTGCAACTGCAATGGGTCTATTCGATCCAATTCAATGGCCTGGAGACGACCCCGGTCGTGGTCGATGGAGTCATGTTTGTCACCGGCAACAACCAGGTCTACGCCGTGAGTGGAAAGACGGGGCGGGAGATATGGCGCTATCAGCGCCCCAAGAGCGCGTCGGCGCAGATCAGCGGAGACGCGGCCATCGGCGTCAACCGGGGCGTTGCTGTGCTGGGCGATCGCGTCTTTTATCTCACCGACGACGCGCACCTGATCGCCCTGAATCGCCTGACCGGAGGGCTGCTGTGGGACGTCAACACCCACGAAGGTGCGGCCGGACAGTATGGCGGAACTGCCGCGCCGCTGGTGGTGGGCGATCTGGTCGTCACCGGAGTGAGCGGCGGCGACAATGGGATTCGCGGCTTTGTGGCCGCCTATAAGGCAACCACCGGCGAAGAGGCCTGGAAGCTGTTTACCATCCCCAAGCCCGGCGACACCGGGCCGGTGGCCGATACCTGGAAGGGATCGGCGCTGGGGCTGGGCGGCGGGGCCACCTGGACCACGGGCAGCGCCGAGGCGGATGGCAGTGTCATCTACTGGCCGGTGGGCAATCCCCATCCCGACACCGACGGCGACCAGCGGCTGGGAAGCAACCTCTACACCAACAGCGATCTGGCCATCGACGCCAGGACCGGCAAGCTGCTGTGGTACTTCCAGTTCACTCCGCACGACCTGCACGACTGGGACGCCAACGAGCCGGTCGTTCTGGCGGACACGCTGTGGAAGGGGCAGCCGCGCAAGCTGCTGCTGCACGCCAACCGCAATGGCTTCCTGTACGTTCTGGACCGCACCAACGGCAAGCTGCTGCTGGCCACGCAGATGGTGGACCAGATGAACTGGGCCAGCGGGATCGACCAGCAGACCGGCGCGCCCAGCCTGCTTCCGGCCAACGAACCCAGCCTGCAGGGCACGGTGGCCTGTCCCGCGGTGCGCGGCGCCACCAACTGGTACGCGACGGCATTCAACCCGGCCACGCGGCTCTATACCGTGATGACGGTGGAGGACTGCACCCTCTATCGCAAGGCGGAGGACGGCGGCTACGGACGGTACAACGACCCCGCCCACCCGCCGCAAAAAATTCTTCGCGCATTCAATATAGAAACCGGTAAAGTGGTGTGGCAGATCGTCCTGCCCGGGCCGGTGCAATCGAACTATTCGGGCGTGCTGACCACCGCAGGCGGCCTGCTGTTCTTCGGCGAAAGCAGCGGAGGATTTGCCGCGGTCGACGCCCGCTCCGGGAAGTACCTTTGGCACTTTGAGACCAACCATGCGATCAAGGCCTCGCCGATGACCTACGCAATCGATGGAAAGCAGTACGTCGCAATCGCATCGGGGACCAATGTTCTATCGTTTGCGCTTGCGAAGTAACGTCTTTAAAGTAAAAGAAATTGTTGTTGAAGTTGTTTTGGGATTTTTCAACCGCACCGGCTTTCCGCGCCCAGGCGCCGCTTCCCACTCACCGCTGAGGACGAGGCGGCACAGGCCACACTCACGAGGGAGAGAACACAATGAATCGAAAGACATCGCGCCGTAACTTCATCGGCACTTCAACTGGCTTCGCAGCGGCTGGTCTGGCCTCTCTCGCGAACCCCATCGCGGCCGCCGCGCAGACGGTGGGCGTCAAACCGGGCGACCTTCCCGACCTCACCATCAAGGAGGTCAAGGTCTATGTCACGGACATGAGCGGCATCCATAAGCTCAATGGTTCCGAGACCGGCGAATTGATCTCCGTGGTCACCAACAGCGGGATCGAGGGCAACTACACCATCGGCGATCGCAGTACGACTCCGGGATGGCTGGAGTGGGCCAAGCCGATGCTGGTTGGAAAGAACGTCATGGACCTGCTGCCCACCTTTACCTCCACCACCGGGATGAAAGGCTCCGGGGGTTTCAACGGAGGCGCGGGTTCCCCTGTCCGGCGACCGCCGCCGCCCGTCGCTGCCGCAGGGGCCGGCGCGGCAAGAGGGGCCGGTGCGGCCAGACCGGGCGGAGGCGGCGGATTCGGCGCGCCAACGGCGCCCCCGGGCCGTCCGGAAACGGGACTGATGGCACGCAGCGGCGGCACATGGCCCAACTACTACGCTGCTGCCGCCGACGTATGCATGTGGGACATCCTGGGCAAGGCGGTCAACCAGCCGATCTACAAGATCCTCTCCGGCGGCACGCCGACCAAGACGCGCCTGATGGCCTACGCCAGTTCGCAGCACCTGCCCACCGTGGAAGATTATGTGCCGGATGTCTTGAAGGCAAAGGAGCAGGGGTACCGCGCCTACAAGATCCATCCCGGCGGCGGGCAGCACGCAACCGGCCCGGCGATCCCCAGCTACATCGGGCACATGGAGGAGATCCGCGAGGTGCGCAAGGCCGTGGGCGACGAGTTTGTCCTGATGCACGATCCCGTGCAGCAATACAACCGTTTCGAAGCCATGGCCGTCGGCCGCCTGCTGGATGAGCTGAACTACGCGTGGTTCGAGGACCCGGTCCGCACCATCGATGAGGAGGGCCTGATCGAGCTGGTCCGGGAGCTGAGCCTTCCCATCCACGTGGGCGAGTTCCTCTTCTCCATCGCGGACTTCGCCGAGTACATCAAGCGCGACGCGCTGGGCGTGGTCCGCCTGATCGCCGACAACGTGGGAGGAATCTCCGGATCGATGCGCGTGGGCCTGCTGGCCGATGCGCACGGACTGGAGTGCGCTCCGCACAACTGGGGCAACCCTCTCGACCTGGCGGTGCACTTCCATGTGGAGCTGGCGCTGGCCAACGTCTACTGGTTCGAGATGCCCTTCCCCGCGGAGTATACCGACCGTTCCTTCTTCAGCTACAAGTTCCGGCCAGACAAGGACGGCTACATCCCGGCGCCAACCGATCCGGGGCTGGGCTACGCAATCGACCGCGCGGCGCTGGACAAGGTCACCCTGCGAATCGACCGCTGAGGGGCGGCTGCACTCGCGCGTCAGATAAGGAGGAGTCGCAATGTTGCGAACCAGGATACTTCTGTGCGTTCTGCTGTTGGGAATCTTTCCGGCAAGAGCGCTGGAGAGGCCGGAGGTCACCTTCAAGGTCTTCCAGTTCCCGCCGAACATGATTCCGCGCATCGACGGCAACGACGACGACTGGGCGATGGTGCCGGACAGCTACGCCATCGGTATGGACCAGTTGGAAGACACCGAAGCGCCGGCCGGGACAGTGACGCCGCGCGATCCCAGCAAGCTGGACGTCAAGGTCAAGGTGGGCTGGGTGAAGGGCCTCAACAGGCTGTACTTCCTCTACGAGGCGTCCAAGGACTACTGGGACTTCTCGCGGCCCGACCTGCACAACGACATCTTCGAGGTGGTGGTGGACGGCGACCTCTCCGGCGGGCCGCTGATCGATATGTACCACCGCGACGTGTGGACGCAGCAGGCGGTCGGCGACATGTCCAAGCTCGATCCGCGCATCACCAGCTCGGATGCCTACTTTGCCCAGCAGGGTGCGCACGCGCAGAACTACCACATCTTCACACCGGCGCTGAACAAGGACTGGACCATGGACTGGGGCTGCGCGCAGTACACCAAGGAGCTGCCCTACGCCAACCACGCCATCAAGTACAACTTCAAGCCCGGCGAGCCGGGCAAGCTGGTGCTGGAGTTCTACATCACGCCCTTCGACTACGCCGGATGCGAGGGGCCGGAGCGCGCGGTCGAGTCGGTCCTCACCGAAAATAAGCTGATCGGGCTTTCCTGGGCCGTCATCGCGTATCACGACTCCGACAAGAGGCAGTTCTGGAACCTCTCCCACAAGCAGACCTTCTTCGGCAACGCCTCCGACCTGGTCGCCTTCCGCCTGATGCCGCTGGAGCCGCAGTTCCGCAAGGACATCGACGCGAAGTGGTCGTTCAAGGTCGCCGACGCGGAGCGCCGTCTGGTTGTCTTCAAGGACGAATCCGAGGGCGAGATCACAAGCTGGAAGTGGGACTTCGGCGATGGCACCACATCGACCGAGCAGAACCCGATCCATCAATACAAGGACCGTCCGGGCAAGGAGGGGATCTATTCCGTCATCCTTGACGTCAGCGGCCCCAAGGGCACATCGCGGCTGGCCAAGGTCTGGGACGTGCATGTAAGAGGCAGCTCGCCGCCCGCCGCGGTGCAGCCATAATGCAGGATTGCCGCGCTGAAAGATAGCCGCGCGGGGGAAGTCAATTCGCTCTGACCTGGGTCGGCTTACAGCGAGCGAGTGTTGACAGAACAAGCATCCGGAGATTGTGTGCAGATGATGAATCCAGGTTCCAGCAAGACCAGCTCCATGCGCTTTCCGGTCCGCTATCTGCTTGTGCTCTGGCTGATGGTCATCAGTGCGGCGGTTTACCTCGACCGCACCAATATCTCGATTGCCAAGTTTGGGATTGGCAAGGAATTCGCAATCAACGATGTCCACATGGGCTGGGTGTTCGCCGCATTCCTGGTTGGCTACGCAGGCCTGCAGATTCCCGCCGGCGTGCTGGCGCGGCGGCTTGGCGCGCGTCTCACTCTAGGATTGTTGGGCGTGTGGCGACCGATCTTCATCGTCCTGATCGCGTTTATTCCTCGTGGAATTGGAAATCCGCTGATCATCCTCATCCTGCTGCGCTTTGCCCTGGGCGCGGGCGAGGCCACCATGTTTCCCGCCACCAGCCAGTTTGTCGAGCGCTGGTTTCCGGTCAGTGAGCGCGGCAAGGCGAACGGCCTTATCTTCGCCGGCATCGGCCTCTCCGGTCTCACTCCGCCGCTGATGACTGCAATCATCCAGCACTTCGGATGGCGAGCGTCCTTCTGCTTCAGCGCAAGTCTCGGCGCGCTGGTGGGACTGGTCTGGTACCTTGCCGCCCGCAATACCCCGGAGGAACATAAGTGGGTGGGCGATGCGGAGCGCCAGCTCATCGTCAGCCAGCGCCGCGTCGCCAAAGTCGCTGTCAAAGAGGACGATGCACAATACGGCAAGCATAAGATTCCCTGGCTGCAGATCTTCAGCAGCAAGGCGGTCCTTGCCATCACGCTCAGCTACTTCGCCTACGGCTATGTGGCGTGGATGTTCTACACCTGGTTCTACACCTACATGGTGCAGGCACGTCGTCTCGACCTGAAGACCAGCGCGCTCTACACGATGCTGCCGTTCCTCGCCATGACCGCCGGCTGCCTGCTGGGCGGCGTGTTGAGCGATTCCATCGCGAAGCGCTACGGCCTGCGCCAGGGACGCTGCACGCTCTCTGCCGTCTCTCTCGCGATTACCGCCGTTCTCCTGATTATGGGTTCGCGGATCGAGAGCGCGATGGCGGCTGCGTTTATGCTGGCCTTCGGAGTGGGCGTCCTCTTCATCGCGCAGAGCATCTACTGGGCGGTTGCGGCCGACATCAGCGGGGAGTACGTCGGCGTGGTCTCGGGAATCATGAACATGGGGGCACAGGTTGGGGGCGTATGCACGGCCGCATTGACCCCCGTCATCGAGGCCCACTTCGGCTGGAATGCGTCGTTCTCAACCGCTGCGGCGATTGCGGCGTTGGGCGCGCTGGCATGGCTCGTCATCGACCCGAAACGCGATGTGCTGGTCGTCCACGGATAGGAGCCGGGTGTGTCTGGACGGGCGCGTATGCCGCCAGTTACACTCCTCCCGAAAGATTCGGTCCGCCGAAGAGCGGTCCGTTTGATTCGATTCGCAGCCCCGTCCGATTCGTGGACTGCGCAATCCGCCACAACCAACGAGTGAGGGAAGGGAAGCACCGATGACGCAACCGATTTCACGCCGGCAGTTTATCGGCGCCGCAGCCATGGCGGGCGCCGCGCTTACAGGCATGAGCAACACACTTGCATCCGCGCAGGCGCCCAAATCCGCTCCGGATTGGGACGAGAAGAACGGCGCTGCTCCTCCCGCGCCGGATGCTCCGCAGGCCCT
>Ga0187848_10003757_pt1 | contig 10917 bp, 9 predicted proteins | sample June2016WEW_4_40_FD_132424 | JGI IMG/M metagenome (GOLD analysis project Ga0187848, IMG submission 132424) | Peatland microbial communities from SPRUCE experiment site at the Marcell Experimental Forest, Minnesota, USA - June2016WEW_4_40 | ecosystem: Environmental > Terrestrial > Soil > Wetlands... | reverse complement strand
GAGAAGGTCTTTGCAGGCGACATAGCCACCGTACCGGGCGCTTCAGGGGTTAATAACCACATGGGTTCAGCACTTACCGAAGACCGGGCCGCGATGGATGTCCTGATGGCCGTCCTGAAAGGCCGGGACCTTTTCTTCGTGGACAGCAGGACGAGCCCGAAAAGTCTCGGGTATGAAGCCGCCCGGGAAGCCGGGGTTAAGACTGCTTCCCGCAAGATATTCCTGGACGACTCCCTCGTCCCGGCGGATATAAGGCGCCAGCTTGCCCGGCTGGTTTCGGCGGCAAAAAAAGGCGGAAGCGCGATAGCCATAGGCCATCCGCGCCCCGAGACCCTGAGCGTACTGGCCGAGGAGCTGCCGGATATGCACAATAAGGGTCTAGAGGTAGTAAAGGTATCGGAGCTTCTGGTAAATGGGCCGAGTCAGAAAAGATAGATAGCGGAGGGGTATTGCTTTTTTCAAGTCATCATAACGTTTCGCAAACGTCCAGCGCTCCGAAAAACGGAGCAGATGGACACTCCACCAATGATAACTTTCAAAATAGCAATATCCCTCAGGATGCTGAATTACTAACGATAGGCCGATGTGCCCACTGAGGATACATTCAAACCGGCATTTACTGCCGGGAAAATAGGAGATAATTTGCTGATACTTGGCATAGAGACATCCTGCGACGAGACCGCAGCGGCGGTAGTTGAGGACGGAAAGCGCATTCTCTCAAGCGTTGTATCCTCGCAGGTGGACCTGCACGCAAAATACGGCGGGATAGTGCCTGAGATCGCCTCCCGCGCGCATATCGAGAACATAATGCCGGTAATCCACGAGGCGTTAGGCGCCTCCGGCGCGGGTTTAAGCCGCCTTGACGCCGTGGCGGTGACGGTTGGGCCGGGCCTTATCGGGGCGCTCCTGGTGGGCGTGTCGGCGGCGAAGGCACTTGCATATTCGGCCGGGCTGCCGCTTGTAGGCGTCAACCACATCGAGGGCCACCTCTCGGCCATATTCCTTGAGTCGGACGACGTAAAGATGCCGTTCGTGCTCCTGGTGGTATCGGGTGGGCATACCCATCTGTACCTGGTAAAGGGCTGGTGCGATTACGAAAAACTCGGCCAGACCCGTGACGACGCGGCAGGCGAGGCGTACGACAAGGTCGCAAAGCTCCTTGGCCTGGGCTACCCAGGCGGGCCGGTAATAGACGGCATGGCCGCGGGCGGGGCCGACAGCATAAGGTTCCCCCGGAGCTACCTTGAGGCTGGCTCGCTCGATTTTTCCTTTTCGGGCCTGAAAACCGCCGTGATGAACTATGTCAGGGGCCTGGGCGGATCGACCCGCGTCGGGACCAAAATCGGTGACACTCCCATTCCTGATTCGGAGACAGCCGCGATATGCGCGTCGTTTCAGGCGGCGGTGGTGGACGTACTGGTCAAAAAGACCGTCCAGGCGGCTAAGATGACCGGGGTACAGGACATTGTGGTCGCGGGCGGCGTCGCCGCAAACAGGGCGCTAAGGCTTGGGCTTACGGACGCGGCAAAAGCGGAAGGGAAGCGTGTATTCATCCCCAGCCCCGTGCTCTGCACGGACAATGCGGCCATGGTCGCGGCGGCGGGATACCACCTCTTCCAGGCCGGGAAAATCGCCGGACTCGACCTGAACCCACAGGCGAATCTGCCGCTGGAGAAGATGCACGGCACGGGATAGGCTAAAAACATCTTTTTATAAGTTTTTACAGGAAACGGGATATCAATGAAGAAGATAAACGTTGTTAATATTGTTGCAGCCATGGTTATTTTTGTACTTGGAATTTATTTAGGATTTAATAGAGGAACAAAGTTGGGATATGAAAAGGGAACAGAGTACTTGTCAATGATAGCATCGATTCAAGATGCAGGGATAGCTGTTGAGCTTAATAACGATGTTAAGCTTTTAAGATATCTTCAAAACAACGAAATTAATGAGAGCAAAGAAATGTTGGAATCTCTTGTAGACGTTCATGTCATGTCTCTGGGCAATACACTAAAACCTATGTGGTCTTTGCCTCCGATGGATCCTTATAAAAAGAGGATTCATGATGCTATAGAAAATGCAAAACAATATAGAGAAAAATATCCAGAACATGAACCAAAATTACCGAAGATAAAAAGGGAGATAGAAGAGGCTTTTAGAAATATAAGTGGACGATAATTAACCAGCGCTATATGAAAATCGGCAACGTTGAAATAACCGGAAAAGCCGTCCTTGCCCCGCTCGCGGGGATAACGGACATGCCGTTCCGGATGATATGCAAGGAGCAGGGCGCGGCACTTGTCTATACCGAGATGATAAGCGCGGAAGGGCTTATCCGGAACCAAAAAGGGACCGACGAGATAACCGAGTCCTGCCCCGGCGAGAGGCCCGTGGCGTTCCAGCTCTTCGGCAGGAAGCCCGCGTCCATGGCCAGGGCCGCGCGCTTGCTCGCGGAAAAGGGCGCGGACATAATAGACATCAACATGGGCTGCCCGGTCAAGAAGGTAACGAAGGGCGGCGCTGGCTCCGCGCTCCTGAAGGATATAAGCGAGGCGGCGGCGGTAATCAGGGCGGTCGTGGAGGCGTCTCGCGTGCCGGTCACAGTCAAGATGCGCACGGGAATTAATCTGGATAAGTTTGTCGCCGTGGAGTTGGCGCAGGCGGCGGAGGCCGCCGGGTCGTCCGCCGTGGCTGTACACGGGCGCTCGGCGGGTCAGGGGTTTGGCGGCAAGGCGGACTGGTCGAAGATTGCCGCTGTGAAGGCGGCCGTAAAGATTCCTGTCATAGGCAACGGGGATATAGTCTCGGCAAACGACGCCAGGAGGATGCTAGACGAGACAGGCTGCGACCTGGTGATGGTCGGACGGGGCGCACTGGGAAACCCGTGGATATTCTCCGAGATAAACGCGCTGCTTGAGCACGGGGAACTCCCGCCGCCGGAGCCGAAGGTGCGGGGCGAGACGCTCCTAAGGCATCTGAGGGCGGTAACCGGGCGGATTGGCGAGAGCGCGGGAGTGAAGGTCATGCGGAAGCACGGGGCGTGGTACTCGAAAGGGCTTGTCGGCTCTCCGGAGTTCCGGCGCGTGATAAACCATGCAGGGACTATCGCGGAATTCGAGGACGCAGTACAGAAATTCTTCTCGGTCTCGTTATGAAAACTCCAGCATGGCGATGCCGGTCTTTTCGTTTACCTTCTTCTCCGCTTCGATTCCGGTAATCTCCAGCAGTACAGCCTCGACTACCAGGAAAACCTTGTCGTCCTTTCGTATGCAGCCGGTGAGTGTCTTATCGGACTTTCCGACCGCGCCGTGCAGGTGGACGGCAGGCTCCCCGTCCTTGAGGAAGACCGAGCCGACGCCGACTATCTCGCGTCCGTCCGCAAACCCTTCCCATGAAGGCTCTGGCGGAAGGACCGGCTCTTTCGGCCCGCATACCATGCCTGCGCTCCGCATGCCGCCCAGGAGGAGGAAGAAGCCGGATTTTACCGACTCCTTCCGTGCCACTTCGGTTATACCGTCAAGGAGTCCGTCTCCGTCCTCGAATTTCATTACGATGGCCCTGCCGATGCTGCCGGAGCGGTACTGCATATGGCTTAAATCCTCCTATTACAGTAAGGCCACATTTAGTGGCACTAATAGGCCTTATTTTCCGTTTCACGATAATTAAACAAGCATCTGACCCGCCAAGCAAAGTGTCCCAATAGAGCATAATAAACAGCATTAAGAAAAAGCAGAAAGACAAATAATGTATATCCAGTTGTTTCATGAACCATACCAATGAATTCTCCAAGGAATGCCGGCGGAAATAAAATCATTTCTAAAATTAAGCCAGCAATAATAATAACACCACTGTGTTGTCTATTAAACCAAGTGGATAGTGCTACAAATAGAAAAGGCGTGAGTAGACCTACTATTGCTGAAATAATGATATATCTTTTCATTATAGTAGCCCCTACTGGATTACTTGCCCCTTGGCCACAACGACTATCCCGCCGGGGCTTATAGTGAACCTGCGCCTGTCGTCCTCGGGGTCATATCCTATGGTCGTGCCAGCCGCGACCTTCACGTCCTTGTCTATTATCGCTTTCTTAATCTTGCAGTGGCGGCCTATCTCCACGTTTTCGAGGATGATGGAGTCGTGGATTTCAGAATAGCTGTTGACCCTTACGTTCTGGGAGAGCACCGAGTCCTGTATCCTGCCGCCCGAGATTATAGCGCCTGAGGATACTATGGAGTCGAGCGCGATGCCCAGCCTGCCGCCCTTGTATTCCTGCGCGAACACGAACTTGGCCGGCGGGTACTGGCCCTGGTACGTCCTGAGCGGCCACTGCTGGTCGTAGAGGTTGAAGAGCGGCTCGACGGATGCCAGGTCCATGTTGGCTTCCCAGTACGCGTCTATCGTGCCCACGTCCCGCCAGTATTTGGCCCTCTTTTTGTTCTCGTCATGGAAGTTATACGCAACGACGTTACACCGCTTGTGCATGGTGGGGATGATGTCCTTGCCGAAGTCGTGGGAGGACGGCGACTTTTCCGCGTCCTCCCTGAGTATTTCGATGATAGCGTCGGTATTAAAGATGTAAATGCCCATCGAGGCGAAGGACCAGTTCTTCTTGCCAGGGATTGTCTTGGGCTCCCTGGGTTTCTCCTCGAAGCCTATGATATTGTTGTCCGTGTCAACTTCGATTATGCCGAAGTTCGAAGCTTCGTCGCGCCGAACCTCGATGGCGCCGACCGTGGCGTCCGCTTTCTTGCGCCGGTGGTACGCCAGCATCTTGGTGTAGTCCATCTTATATACATGATCGCCGGATAGGACTATGAGCTGGGTCGGCTTCTCCTTCTCGATAGTGTATATATTCTGATATATCGCGTCAGCCGTGCCCTGGTACCAGTGCTCGTCCACGCGCTGCTGGGGAGGCAACGTCATGATGTATTCGCCCATCTCTGGGTTCAGGAAATTCCAGCCCAGGTTAAGGTGGCGCTCCAGGGAGTGGGACTTGTACTGCGTAAGGACGATTATCTTCCTGAGCTTCGAGTTGACGCAGTTCGACAGGGTGAAATCGATGATGCGGTACTGGCCGCCGAATGGGACCGCGGGCTTGGCGCGGTGCAGCGTAAGCGGGTAGAGCCTCTCGCCTTTTCCGCCGGCCATAATCATTGTCAATACGTTGTATGTCATCTGACCGGTCCTCTCATCCCAAAGATATTAACAGGCAAATCATCGGCGGTCAAGAGAGTTTTAACGAATTCTTGTTTTTTGCCAGAGGCTTATGTATAATGGCGGCAACAGGAGGTCCACATGAAGGTTGTCTGCCCCAACTGCCATTCGGTTTATCTGGTGAAGGACGAGAACGTGCCGCCGTCCGGCGCCAAGGCCAAGTGCCCGAAATGCGAATTCCTGATATCGCTTTTAAGGGAACCATCCTCCGATATGCTTGGCCGGGATGTCGATTACGGTAAGACAATGGTCCTTTTTATGCAACATCCCGCCCAGCAGGAGCAGCAGCAGAAGGACGTCGAATCGAGGCTGTCGGACGATGTCCTGAAAATGCCGGAGGGCATGAAAGCCCTGCTTAAGGTGGTGGAGGGCGACGAGCCGGGCAGGGAGTACGCGCTCGTAAAGCCCAGGACGATAATCGGCAGGAGCAACGCCAATATACAGCTCACCGACCCGGAGGTCAGCAGAAGGCACGCGGAGATTGCAATCTACGGGGACAGGGCGGTGGTCAAAGACCTGGGCAGCACGAACGGCACGTTCCTGAACAGCTTAGGCGTGAGGCTTTCCTACATAAAAGACGGAGACGAGCTTCAAGTGGGCAATACCGTCTTCAAGTTCATGTTTTCCTGATATGTTCGCTCTTTAAGGGTATCCGGAGCTTCACGCTCGTCCCCTTGCCGCACGTGCTGTCGATGCAGACGTTGCCGCCGTGCGAGCGGATTATGGATTCGACGATGGGAAGCCCCATCCCCGTACCCTCCTCCTTGGTCGTAAAGAACGGGTCGAAAAGCCTGTCCATACAGCTCCCGGGGATGCCGACCCCCGTGTCCTTGAACTCTATGAAGAACTTGCCGTTCCCATTTTCGTCCTTCCCGTTTTCATCCCCATCGCGCCCCGTGCAGACCGTCAGCGTCCCGCCGGAAGGCATCGCCTGGAGCGAGTTTATCACGAGGTTTAAAAAGGCCTGTTTCATCCTCTTCTCGTCCATCAAAACTTCGGTGATGTCCTGGCCGTATTCCCGGACGATGCTTATGCCCATGCTGGCCCCCTGGAACTCGACCATCTCCAGTACCTGGTCGATTACCCTGTGCGGGTGGGTCATGACCAGGGAGAGCTTCGGGACCTTAGAGTAGCTCAGGAACTCGTGTACAGTCTCGTTCAGCCTTATCGATTCCTTTTCCACGATCTCCATCAGCTTCCGGACCTCGCTTAAGTAGGCCGGGACTTCCTCCTTCATGAGGTGCAGGTTTATCAGGAGTGAGTTAAGCGGGTTTTTTATCTCGTGGGCCACACCCGCGGCTATCGCGCCCATGGAGGCCAGCCGGTCTAACTGCATGATCTTGGCCTGGGCCTCCTGGAGCTCGCGGTTGACCCGTTCAAGCGTCGTTACCTTCTCTTCCAGCGCATGGTAGAGCTTCGAGTTCTCGAGCGCGATTGCGGCCAGGTTCCCGAATATCGTCAGTGTCCTGAGGCGGCTTTCGTCGATGCTGCGGTCTCCGCCGGGGGACTCGACGGCCATGACTCCCATGACCCGGCTCTTGGAGAGAAGCGGTATGAACGCGACCTGCGGCGAAGAGAGCAGGGCTGCGAAATCGGGGTGCAGGGGGTCTTTCCCGCTGGTTATGTCCTTTATCACCTTGGGGCGGCGGTTTATGACCGTCTGGATGGGATGTCCCTGGCCGCGCGAGATGGGGACGACGAAGCCCCTGACCTTTACGTCAAACGGCGCCCTTTCAAGCAGCTCGGCGATGTTCCTCCGGCCCGGGTCGGTATCCTCTTCCTCGAGCGCGGTCACACCTTCCCATATCTCCCTGGCCTCGTCGCCCCTGAGCGGACCGACCCCGAGCCAACCCTCGAGGGTGTTGGCGGATTCGTTCCTGATAAGGAGATAGGCGCGGCTGTAGCCGAAGCCGTCGTCGGCGGTCAGTGAGGTGAGGATGATGTAGAGCTTTTCCTCGGTATTGAGCTGCGTCTGAAGCAGTCTGTTGATGTCGTAAAGCGCCAGCAGCTCACGGTTAGCCCGTTTCAACTCCTCTAGTGGGTCTTTTTCTCTCATGAGGTATCAGATAAAATATCACAAAAAGCAGTCAATGTCATTAAAATCAGCCTACTTCGTCATATTCCCGTACCCTGAGCGGCACGCCCAGTTCTTCCTCCGCGACCTTCCTGCACGCCGCCACGTCCACCCCGGGCATCGCGAGCACGGTCACCGTCACCTCGGGTATCTCCTTTTTTGCACGGATTACGAAATCCTTCATCCCTGCATACGCGCCGCCCTTTATAAGCGGCCTGCAAAGGTCGTTATACTGCTCCTCGGAGGGGGAGTTCAGGCTGACCGAGAGCGAGTCCACAAGCCCTTTAACCTCGGAAATAACTCCCGGGCCGTGTATGAGCAGGGCATGGCCGTTGGTATTTACGCGGACCTTCACGCCCTTCTCCTTCACCCTCATGGCCACCTCTTTTATGACGTCGAGCCTCAAAAACGGCTCGCCGTACCCGCAGAACACAACCTCGTCGTACCTCTCGAAACCCTCCATCGCACGTAGTATCTCGTCGATGGACGGCTCCTGACGGAGGCGGAGGTTGTGGCCCTTTACGAAGTCCGTCTTGTTCCTGACGCAGAATATGCAGGCGTTGGTGCACCTGTTCGTTATATTCAGGTAGAGCGAACTGCGTATGGGGTATGCGATAGCCCCTTCATCCGGCAAACTGTCAATGCCGAAGAGGGCAAGGGCATTGAGGGTTGTTATCCGTTCCACGTCCTCCACGCTCAGGCCCATTATGTCCGCGAGCGTCTCAGCCACGTACCTGACGTATGCAGGCTCATTGCGCTTCCCGCGCATGGGTTTAGGCGCCAGGTAGGGGGCGTCCGTTTCCAGGAGCAGCCTCTCAATAGGCACCTTCCTTATTATCTCCCGCAGCGGCCCCGAGTTATTGAAAGTAAGAGTCCCGCCGACCGAGATATGCATCCCTATGTCAAGGGCCTTCCTCGCGGTCTCATAACTCCCGGAAAAGCAGTGCATTGTCCCGCCCCGGGCGGGTAGGCCGACTGACTCGATGATGTCCATCGTATCCTTCTCCGCCTCGCGCGAGTGGATTATGACCGGCTTTCCGGCCTCGGCCGCCAGCCCCAACTGACGGATGAAATGCTCCCGCTGCACGTCCCTGGGAGACAGGTCGTAGTGGTAATCGAGGCCTATCTCACCTACCGCGACCGCCTTCTTGTCCTTCAGCAGCGCGCGTAGTGAGTCGTAGTCTTTCTCCGTTACGCTTTTTACGTCATGCGGATGGAAGCCGGGAGCGAAATAAACCTCTTGGTGGTCCGCTGCAAGCAGCGCGGCCGCCTGGCTCGATGCGGGGTCGGCCCCGATCGTGACAATATGTGAGACCCTCGAGGATTTCGCACGGCTGAGGACGTCTTTAAGGTCGTCCTTGAACTGATTCATGTCGAGGTGGGCGTGAGTGTCTATAAGCAAGCTTATTTAACCTTTCAAAACAATTTCACGATGGATGCTAGGCAAGGGTATCGCTTTTGGCGTCCGGGGCCCTGCGTTTCAGGGGTATCCTGACGGTGAAGGTGCTGCCCTTGCCCTGCGCGCTCATTACGGATACGGACCCTCCATGCGCCTCCACAAGGGATTTTACCACCGCCAGGCCAAGTCCGGTGCCCCGGATGCCGGACGTCTTCCTGGCGCGGTAATAGCGTTCGAATATGTGCGGGAGGTCCTCTTCTGAAATCCCGCAGCCGTTGTCCGAAACGCTCATCTCGAAGTTATCGGCAGACCCGTCGCCCGGGACCGTGCGGCCAATCAGGCTGACTTCGCCCCCGTTTGCCGTATATTTGACCGCGTTCGAGAGCATGTTCGTCACCACCCGTATCATCTTCTCACGGTCCACCTCGACCGGAGGGAGGTCGTCCGGGCAGAAAACTCCGAGCGCTATGCCTTTTTCCTTCGCCTGGACCATCACCCCGGTTACAGCGTCGCCTATAAAATCCGCTGGTTTCGCGGCCTTGAATTCCATTGCCATCATGCCCGCCTCGAGCTTCGTCAGCTCCAGGTACTCCTCCACCATGTCCAGGAGCCTTTTGCCGTTGGCCTTTATGGTGCCCAGGTACTCGTTTTCCTCGGCGCTCATCCTGTCCGACCCTACTGCGGTCAGGAGGTCGGAGTATCCGAGAATACTGGTAAGCGGAGACTTTAGGTCGTGCGTGATGAGCGAGACGAAGTCCGCTTTCCTCTTTTCCAGGAGCTTTTCCTGTGTCACGTCGTAGAAGGTCTTGACCTCGCCGATTACCTTCTGGTCCAGGTTGAGGACGAGTGAGGAGCTGATCTTGTATTGCCGTCCCTTTATCTCCATCTCTATGACCTCGCCGCAGTGCTCCATTACGTCCTTGTATACAATGCACTTGCTGCAGACATCCTCAAGCTTCTTTTTCACGCTGACCTGGACCTCGCTATGACAGAACGTCCCGGAGATGAGCCAGCAGCGCAGGTCTTCCGACATAAAGGCGGGGCAGTTTTTATGTACGCAGTCGAAGACCTCCCAGCACCGGCGGTGGTGGTTCGGGTCGCCGCATTTGGGTAACAGCGAGTCCTTCAAAAGCCCTTCGGGAAGCTCGGCCACCGTCCTGCCCTTAAGCTCCTCCGCTTTTACACCCCATATCTCTTCCATCACCGGGTTTATCTCCAGTATTTCGCCCGTGATTGATACGAATATCACCCCGTCGGGTATGCTCTTGAATATCGCGGCCAGCTTCTCGTGCTCTATCGTGAGCGCAGCGGTCCGCTCCCTGACCGTCTCTTCCAGAGCGGCATTCGCCTTCTCTAATTGGCCGTAAGCGGTCGAGAGCTTCGCGACCATCGCGTTTATCGTCTCGGAGAGTTCCCTGAACTCATTGGGGCTTGTGATAGCTGAGCGCGCGGACAGGTCTCCCGCTATGATGCGGTAGGCGGTGTCCCGCAGCTCTTTTAAGGGTTCCATCACGCGCTTCCGCATGAAAAAGTAGGGTAACATGAGGACCGAAGCGGTAATGGCGGACGCGAGCATTACCTTGTACTGGGTCTCAAAACCCAGGTAATCAAGCGTTAAATGGGTGCATATTATAACGAGGACGGCGGCGAACCACCAGGCTAAAAGTCTCCGGTCAAGCTTATAGTTCATGCTCTTGCCTCGACCCCGTAATGGCCTGTATATAAGTCGTAAGTCGTCATTCTATGTCGTCCAAATTGAACCCCCTGGAAAGTCCTCCGTAAAGCGTATAGATAAACGTGCCGGTGATGGTGAAAGAGTCTTTTTTCCAGCTCTGCGGCAGCGGGTTGTAAGGGCTTGCATCCAGTAGTGCCTGCTTTGCGGCCTCGTCCAGCATAGGGTATCCGGAAGACTTAAGAAGCTCTATGCCGGAGATTTTACCCGATTTGGCTATGGTGAACTGCATTACAAGGTTTCCCTCAAGCCCGTCGCGCCTGGCCGTCTCGGGGTATTTCCATATCATCTCAATCCGGGTCTTTAAACTGTGCATGTACGCGGTGGACATCAGGTCTTCAGTATCGAGCGTAATGGAGTCGGCCTTTGATTTTTCGGTTTCCTTGTCTAGCTTCGCGTACCTCTCCAGATCTTCCTCCGAGGGCCGGATCAGCCTGCGCGGAGTGCCTTCGACCCCATTCGACCCTGGCGATGGGGACGACGGGGCGGACGGCCCCT
>Ga0187848_10003755_pt1 | contig 10919 bp, 5 predicted proteins | sample June2016WEW_4_40_FD_132424 | JGI IMG/M metagenome (GOLD analysis project Ga0187848, IMG submission 132424) | Peatland microbial communities from SPRUCE experiment site at the Marcell Experimental Forest, Minnesota, USA - June2016WEW_4_40 | ecosystem: Environmental > Terrestrial > Soil > Wetlands... | reverse complement strand
GAGTTTCTGCAAGCCGTTACCGAAGTCTTTCGGTCGATAACGCCGGCGCTGGACCGGCATCCGGAATACGTCGAATCACGAGTGCTCGACCGTCTGGTCGAGCCGGAACGTGTCGTCATGTTCCGCGTCCCCTGGCAGGATGACAAGGGGCGAATTCAGGTCAACCGCGGCTTCCGCATTCAATTTTCGAGTGCGATCGGTCCATACAAGGGCGGGTTGAGATTCCACCCGAGTGTTTACCTTGGCATCCTGAAGTTCCTGGCCTTCGAGCAGGTTCTAAAGAACTCCCTGACAACGCTCCCCATGGGAGGCGGCAAGGGCGGATCCGACTTTGATCCCAAGGGGAAGTCGGACGCCGAGGTCATGCGCTTTTGCCAGAGCTTCATGACGGAACTTGCCCGGTACATCGGCCCGGACACGGACGTCCCGGCGGGCGATATCGGCGTAGGCGGACGCGAGATCGGGTACCTGTTCGGCCAGTACAAGCGGCTCCAGAACGAATTCACGGGCGTGCTGACGGGCAAAGGTCTTACCTGGGGCGGATCGCTGATACGGCCCGAAGCCACCGGATATGGATGCGTGTATTTCTCCGAACGAATGCTGCACACGCGCGGCGAGAATTTTAAGAACAAGACGTGCCTGGTTTCCGGGTCGGGCAATGTGGCGCAGTACACGGTGGAGAAGCTCAACCAGCTCGGCGCGAAGTGCGTCACTCTCTCCGACTCCGAAGGCACGATTTACGATGAGGGTGGAATCAACGCGGAGAAGCTGGCCTGGGTGATGGACCTGAAGAACAACCGGCGCGGCCGCATCAAAGAGTATGTGAAGAAGTTCCCCAAGGCCGAGTACCTCCCCAAAATGAACCCCTGGCACATACCCGCGCAGTGCGCCTTTCCGAGCGCGACGCAGAACGAAATCAGCGGAGAGGACGCCAAGCTGCTGGTCAAGAACGGCTGCTACGTCGTGGGCGAGGGCGCCAATATGCCGACGACGCCCGACGGCGTGGAGGTTTTTCAAGCGGCGAAAATCCTCTACGGTCCCGGCAAGGCGGCAAACGCCGGCGGCGTGGCCACCTCGGGCCTCGAGATGGAGCAGAACTCGATGCGTATTTCCTGGACCCGGGAAGAAGTCGATGACAAGTTGAAGCACATCATGATCGCGATCCACGACTCGGCTTGGGAAACAGCCAAGGAGTACGGGGCTCCAGGCGACTACGTGATGGGCGCAAACATCGCCGGCTTCTCCAAGGTGGCCGACGCGATGCTGGCGCAGGGTCTCGTCTAGAAGAACCGCGAAGACGCTGGGACGCAAAGCGGGGACAGGCACGAAGTTTCGCAAAGGCGGCGAAATTCGAGCCTGTCCCCGTTTTGCTTGCGGTGAGTCGAAGCAGGCGGCGAATCGCGGTTTTTCGATGTGTTCAAATAAGGGGGAACAGAACCCATATGGCTTTTCGAGGCGTGGATTATTTTTGCGTGGACTCCCTGTTTAGCGAAGAGGAGTTGATGGTGCGGCAGACGGCGCGGCGGTTCGCCGAAGAACGGATCGCGCCGCTGATCCGGGATTGTTACAGGGATGCGCGCTTTCCGGCGGAATTGATACCGGAGATGGCGGAACTGGGATTCTACGGCGCCAACCTGGAAGGGTACGGCTGCGCGGGGATGAGCAACGTGGAATACGGGCTCATCATGCAGGAACTGGAACGCGCCGATTCCGGCATCCGCAGTTTTGTTTCGGTGCAGGGCGCGCTGGTGATGTACCCCATCTTGACTTACGGCTCCGAGGAACAAAAGCAGAAGTGGCTGCCGCGGTTGCAGAGCGGCAAGACGGTGGGTTGCTTCGGGCTGACGGAGCCGGACTTCGGATCGAACCCGGGCGGCATGCGGACGCGCGCGCGGCGCGACGGCGACGGCTGGGTGCTGGACGGCGAGAAGACCTGGATCACCAACGGCACGCAGGCGGACGTGGCGGTGGTGTGGGCCCGCGGCGAAGAAGGCATCCACGGGTTTCTGGTGGAGCGCGGGACGGCGGGATTCACGTCGTCGGACATTCATGGGAAGTGGTCGATGCGGGCGTCGGTGACGTCGAGCCTGTCGCTGGCGGATTGCCGGGTGAAGGAAAGCGACCGGCTGCCGGGGGCGCGCGGATTGAAGGCGCCGCTTTCCTGCCTGACGCAGGCGCGTTACGGAATTGGCTGCGGAGTGTTGGGCGCGGCCATGGAGTGCTACGAGACCGCGCGGCAGTACAGCATCCTGCGCAAACAGTTCGACGGCCGGCCGATCGCTTCGCACCAACTGGTGCAGGAGAAGCTGGCCTGGATGATCACGGAAATCACCAAAGGGCAGTTGCTGGCGGTGCAGGCCGGGCGGCTGAAGGACCAGGGGAAGCTCGAGCCGGCGCACGTTTCGATGCTGAAGCGGAACAACGTCGGGATGGCTCTCGAATGCGCGCGATTGAGCCGCGACCTGCTGGGGGCCAACGGGATCACGGACGAATACCCGATCATGCGGCACATGTGCAACCTGGAAACGGTGAAGACTTACGAGGGAACCGACCACATTCACGCGCTGGTGATTGGGGAACGGGTGACGGGAGTGGCGGCGTACAAGTAGTGGGCGGGTGTGGTGAAGCACTGGCCGGCGCGGACCGGCGGCAAGACCGCCGGCGGTACCAGGAAGTGGGGCAAGCTAAAGCATGCCCCACCAAGCATGAGCCACGAAAATACTGAGGCGAGGACGAGTCGGGATCGATCATGTTGCTATACGCACTGACAACCGTGGTGAGCGCCTTTCTGCTGTTCCAGGTGCAACCGATTATTGCCAAGATCATACTGCCGTGGTTTGGCGGATCGGCGGCGGTGTGGACCGTCTGCCTGCTGTTCTTCCAGATGGTGCTGCTGTTGGGATACCTTTACGCGCACGCGGTGGTGCGGTATCTGGAGCCGCAGTTTCAGAAGTTCCTGCATGGCGGCCTGCTGGTGCTGAGCGCGGTAGCGCTGCCGATCTATCCGGCGGTGCGGCTGAAACCGGCGGGCGGCGCGGACCCGACGGCGGGAATTCTCGGGCTGCTGGCGCTGACGGTGGGACTGCCGTACTTCATGCTTGCCACGACCAGTCCCCTGCTACAGGCATGGTATTCGCGGCGGTATAAGGGCAAGATGCCGTACCGGCTGTACGCGCTGTCGAATGCCGGGTCGATGTTCGCGCTGTTGAGCTACCCGGTGCTGTTCGAGCCGCAGTTTGGCACGCACCTGCAGGCCTCGATGTGGTCGATCGGGTACTGCGTCTTCATCCTGTTGTGCGGCTTCACGGCGTTCTCGGGCACCGAAGAGGCGGCCGCCAAAGCCGTCGAGGCGGAAGCTCCGGCGGCGGCCAAACCGGCGGCGCGGCAGTATGCGATGTGGCTGCTGCTGCCAGCCTGCGCGTCGCTGCTGCTGCTGGCGGTAACGAATCACGTTTCGCAAAACGTGGCGGCCATTCCGCTGCTGTGGGTGCTGCCGCTGGCTCTGTACCTGTTGAGTTTCATCCTGTGCTTTGAAGGGAGTGGCTGGTACCGGCGGAATCCTTATTTACAATTGCTGGCGGTGGCGCTGGGCGGGATGGCGTACGGGCTGACGGTGGACACCACGGGAAGCATGCCGATCTGGTGGATGCTGCTGCTGTTCGGGCTGGGCCTGTTCACGTGCTGCATGGTGTTGCACGGGGAACTGGTGCGGCTGAAGCCGGACCCGCGATACCTGACGCATTTCTACCTGACGATTTCGGCGGGCGGGGCGTTGGGCGGCGTCTTCGTGGCGTTGATCGCGCCGCGGATCTTCCGTTCGTTCTACGAAATGCCGCTGGGGCTGGTGTTGTGCGCGGTGCTGGTGCTTTTCGCGCTGAGCCTGGACGCGGAAGCGGCGCCATGGTTTGCGGGGTGGCGGTCGATTCTGCCGGGGTTGGGCGCGGCCGCGACGGTGGCCATGGCCGTGTACCTGGGAATGCAGATTCGGGAACAGGCGCGGGACGCGCGCGTGATGGTGCGGAATTTCTACGGCGCCCTGAAAGTGCGCGATACGGGGCCGGAGACGAATATGATGGCGGTGCGCACGTTGACGCACGGGACCATCAACCACGGCGAGGAATACCTGAACATCGCGAAGCGGCGCCTCGCGACGACGTATTACGGCCCCAACACGGGGGTGGGGATCGCGATCCGGGAAAAGCAGAAGCAGGGCGCGATGCGAGTGGGAGTGATAGGCCTCGGAACGGCGACCATCGCCTCCTACGGGCGGCTGGGCGATTACTACCGCTATTACGAAATCAATCCATTGGTGCCGCCCATCACCAAGGGACAGTTCTATTTCGTACCTATGTGCGCGGCGAAACTGGAGATTGCCATGGGCGACGCGCGACTCACTCTGGAGAAAGAGGCGCCGGAGAATTTCGACGTGCTGGCGGTGGACGCATTTTCGAGCGACGCCATTCCGGTACACCTGCTCACCAAGGAAGCCATGCAACTGTATTTCCGCCATCTCAAGACGGATGGAATTCTGGCGGTACACGTGTCCAACCGGTACCTGGACCTGCAACCAGTGGTGGCGGGGGAAGCGCGGGCGCTGGGCAAACTGGCGCGGGTGGTGGACACCGACGACGACGAAACCCAGGACATTTTTGGAGCGACGTGGGTGCTGGTGACATCGCCGGCCACGGGTTTTGACGACGTGGAGACGAAGAATTCGGCGGAAATCGAGTCCAAGAAAAAAGTACGTTTATGGACTGATGATTACAGTAACTTGTTTCAGATCCTGAAATAGGTGTAATATAGATCCAGCCGCGTCCGACCAGCCAATCAATTTATTGGTAAACAGAGCTTGTGGTCTGTTATCATCGAACTGCCGAGGCAAATCATGGACGCTGCATACAACTCCGTTAAGAAGATTGTTCTCTCCGTAGTCGCCACCGCGCTGCTGTTGGCGGCGCCGATCTGCGCGAACGCGCAGACTATCGTCATTAATCCGTCTTTCGCGGGCAACACGATCCAGATCAGCAACTCGAGCTGCAACAATTCCCAGATCCTCAACCTGACCAGCACGGGCGCGGCGATCCCGGTGACGGTTTCGGTGTCATACACGTCCACCACCGACACCAACAACAACGGGCAATGGCTGTACGCCAGGACTGGCGCGGCGGGCCCGACCACCGGGGGAGGCGGGTTCGTCGACACGATACCGAACATTTCGAGCGCCGCGGGCCCCGCGGGCATCAACCTGACGATCGGTATGCAGCGAACCATCGCGCCGGCCACCGACCAGGCGTTCGTGACGTTGACTCCCACGAGCGGATCTCCGGTTGTGATCACCGTGGACTACGTTTATAACAGCAGTTGCGGCGGGAACGTCGGCTCGATCACCAACGGCTTCATCACGATCACGCCGGGGACGCTCACCATGACGGCGCCGCAAGGCGGTTCGCAATTGCTGCAACTGCAGGTCCAGAACGATACGGGGTCGACGATTTACTTTTCGGCCGCCACTCCGCCGGGCGATACGTGGCTTTCGACGAATTCGACATTGAGCACGCCGGTGGCGGGCAGCAGCGCGGCGACGGTGAACGTGACGGCCAGCGCGGCGGGGTTGAACGTAACCGGATACACGAGCCACGTGACGGTGACGTCGTCTTCAGGAGCGGCGCTGCTAGTCACGGTGACGTTCGCCGTGACGGCGGGCTCGGGCGGCTCGGGCACGCTGCTTTTGAATGGCGCCACGGTGGCGAACACAAGTTTCGATTACGTGACTTCGGGCTCGGTTCCAGGTTTGTCGTGCATCACCATCACGGATTCGAATACAAGCGTGACCAGCTACAGCTACAGCTTTACTACGAGCAACGGGGGAGGCTGGCTGAACGTGAACAATAGCTCGTCCAACTCGCAAACCAACCAGTCGTTCGGCACCGGCTGTCTGTATGTGCAGCCCAACAGCACGGTGATAGGGTTGGGATCAGGGGTGTACACGGCCACCATTACGGTATCGGACACCGCTGGATCGACGGCGACAGCGAATGTCGCGCTCTACGTGAGCAGCGGAGCGGCGTCGGGAGTATCGGTATCGCCGGGCGTGATTTTCAACTTCCCCGGCGTATCGGCGGGCGCGACGGCGACGGAATCGCAGGGGTTCACGGTGACGGCTCTCTCCCCCATCACGCTGGGGGCGGCGGCGATACAAAACGCGCCGTCGTGGTTGACGATGACCGCCGGTCCGGTGGGCGTCGGAACGGGTACGGAGACGTTTACGCTAACGGCGAACCCGAGCGGATTGGGAGTGGGCAGCTATGGCGCCACCATCCTGATTTCGAATTCCAACTCGCAGAACACCACGATTCTGGTTTCTCTGGCGGTGGGGCAGAACACGGGCGGCGGCGGAGGAGGTACGGTGACCTCAACGGTGCTGCCGACCGCGCTGAGCTTCGCTCAGGAGTTCAACAGCTCGGCGTGGTCGAGCGGCGGCGAGGCGCAGACCATCACCATCACGGGCGCGTCCGGCACGCAGTGGAGCTACGGCGTGTCCTACGGGACCAGCGGGGTGAACTGGCTGCGGCTCAGTGCTCCCGGGGGGGCGACGTTCGGCTCCGGCCCGTCGAGCCTGGTGGTGGATATCCAGCCTTCCGGCCTGGCGGCTTCGACGACGCCCTATACGGCGATCATCACGGTAACGACGCCGAGCGGAGCCTACCCCGTAAGCGTATCGTTGCTGGTGACGTCGGTGGGTAACCACGTGCTGCTGGCCAGTCCAGCCTCGACGACGTTCACTTATAACGGCGCCAATCCGGCGTCGCAGCAGGTTGTTTTCAGCGACACCAATATGGGTTTCCCGGGCACCCCGGGGACGACTCCTTCGATTGCGGTGACCACGCCAACCACGTGGCTGACCGCAACCTCGACGGGGAACACCATGACGCTGAACGTCAACGCCACGGGCCTGGCGACCGGCGCGTACGCAGCAGCGGTGACGGTGACGGCAGCCTATCCGAACAGCCCGCTCACGTATCCGGTAGTACTGGTGGTGAATGGCGGGACGAGTACGGGGCCGTTGACGCTAAGCACGTCGGGGATGACGTTCAATGCGGTCGCCAGCGGCAATCTGCCGGTATCGCAGACCCTGACGGTGACGGCGCAGAACTCGACCAGCTCTTCGGTGGCAGTGTCGGAGCAGAGTTGCACCAATGTTACCTGGCTGTCGATTGCGCCTTCGGGCGGTTTCACGGCCAGCGCGTCCCCTTCGAACTTCTCGGTTTCCGTGAACCAGAGCGGAATCGGGGGTGGCGCGACCTGCAGCGGGACGATCAGCTTCACGTCGGGATCGAGCACGCAGACGGTGGGCGTGAGCATGGTGGTGGCGGCGAGCGGCACGGGCGGCAACGTCACGGTAACGCCGGCGGGCCCGCTAAGCTTCAGCTACACGATTGGGGGCAGCAGTCCGGCCACGCAGACCTTGGCGATCGCGAATGCGACCACCAGCACGTCACCGATTTCCTTCACGGTGACCAGCTCGGCGACCTGGCTGACGACGAATGTGAATTCCGCATCCACGCCGTACACGCTGACGGTGACGGCGAATCCGAGCGGCCTGGCGGCGTCGTCGACGGCATACGCGGCGACTTTGATTATCACCCCGAACGGCGGGAGCGCAGTCACGGTCAACGTGACGTTCGCGGTGGCGGGTCTGCCGGTGGTATCGGCGACACCGACGACGCTTTCATTCACGTACTCGGTGGGAGGCGCGAATCCGACGACGCAGGTAGTGGCGGTTTCCGGCGGAGGAGCGGCGGCGAATTTCACGGTGTCGACGTCCAGCTCGGGCTGGCTATCGGTTACGCCGACTTCCGGGACCACTCCGAACACGGGGACGTTCCCCCTGACGGTGACGGCCAATCCGCTGAACCTGAACGCGGGGCAAACGTATAACGGCTCGATCACCGTTGCGGGAACGAGTCCGGCGACGGGAAGCACCATCATCAATGTGACGTTTGCGGTTTCGGCGCCGCTGCCGACCATTACCAAGGTGACCAACGGGGCCAGCTTCGCGACGGGCGCGGTATCGCCGGGCGAGCTCATTTCGATCTTCGCCAACCCCAGCGGCTCTAACCCGATCGGGCCGACTCCCGCGGTTCAGCTCGGCAGCGCTAACTGCCCGAGCCCTTGCACCAGTGTTCCAACGAACATGGGCGGAGTGCAGGTGAAGTTCCTTCCGCAAGGGATATTCGCGCCTCTCCTCTACGTCAGCGCCTTGCAGATCAATGCCGTGGTTCCGTACGAAGTGCAGACTGCCGGGGGCAGTGTGTCGGTTGAGGTGGTGTACCTGGGCCAGGCGTCGAATGCTTTTGTGTTGCAGACGACGACGACGGCTCCGGGGATCATCGCCTTGAATGGCTCGGGAACCGGGACGGCGGCCATGAACCAATACGACGCGAGCGGGAACTACCAAGGGATTAACTCCGGTAGCAATCCGGCCAGCCCGGGGTGGGTTCTGGTCTTATATGTGACGGGCGAAGGGTCGATTCCCTCGGCGGTCACGGGCGCCGTGACCTCGGCCGCCAACGTAAAGCCGCTGGTTGGGCCGCCTACGGTGCTGATAGACGACACGCCGGCAACCGTGCAGTACTATGGGGAAGCCATTGGTATTGTTTCCGGGGTGATGCAAATCAACGTGCTGATTCCGACGGGCATCCGAACAAGCCAGGCGGATAGCCTTTCGTTCACGATTGGCGGCAACACCAGCCAGTCGGGTATCTCGGTGCAGATCAAGTAGCGGGTCTTCAAAACCAACTGGTAGCGCCGGCGGTCCTGGCCGCCGGTGACTTGTGCGCGCTTCAAAGAAGGACGCCGGCGGCGGAGACCGCCGGCGCCACCTAAGGCCTACACGTTTCGGGGAGGCGGCACGTCAGAAGCTATGTGAGCCGTTTTTGCCTGATGGTGGGCCTGCTAGCGGTGTCGGCATTCGCCCGAGACGCCAGGCTGGATGCCCTGCTGAAGAGCGTGGAAGCCCGGTACAACCACGCCAATTCGCTACAAGTCCTTTTCCGTGAAGACTATACGCCGGTTGGGCACGCCCGGAAGCAAGAGAGCGGGATGCTGCTGCTGCGCAAACCGGGGCGCATGCGGTGGGAGTATACGGCGCCCAAGGGCAAGCTGATCGTCTGCGACGGGAAGAACATGTGGATGTACACTCCGGCGGAGAACCGGGTGGACAAGATGGCGTCGCCCACGGAATCGGGGGACATGCGCGCGCCGCTGGCCTTCCTGCTCGGTAAATTACACTTCGACAAGGAGTTCAGCAACATTGCCGGGCGGCCGGAGGGGTTGGACACGCGCATTACGGCGGGACCGAAAACGGACAACCTGCCGTATTCGGCGGTGGAGTTCGTGGTGACGCCGGAGGGCCGCATTCGCGAGGTGAAGGCGACCGGGTTCGACCAGGCAGTCTACGATTTCACGTTCGACCAGGAGAAACTGAATCCGCCGATCGATGGGAAATTGTTCCATTTCGAAGCGCCCAAGGGAGCGGAGATCGTGGAGGCGGGAGGATAGCGATGGCCGAGTTCGTGCTGAAATATGCGGACGGGCGCGGGCAGGTGCACCAGCAGGTAGCCTCGGCGGCCTCGGAGAAGGAATTGCGCGACCGCATTTCGGCGCAGGGTTTCCTGATCTATTCGGTCAAAGCGAAAGGGGCGGCGACGGGGCTTCTGGGCGGACGGAAGAAGCTGAACCTGGAAAAATTTCTGATCTTCAACCAGCAATTCGTAACGCTGGTGCGCGCGGGCCTGCCGATTCTGAAGGGGCTGGACCTGCTGGCGGACCGGCTGACGGATCCGAAGCTGGGACCGCACGTGAAGGCGGTGCGCGAGGAAGTGCGCAACGGAACGCTGCTCTCGGAGGCCTTCCGCGCGCAGGGAGTCTTTCCGAAAATCTACGTCACCTCGGTGATGGCGGGCGAAAAGAGCGGCAGCCTGACGGAAGTGATGGACCGGTACATCAGCTACCAGAAGACTTCGCTGGCGGTGCGGAAAAAAGTGATGGTATCGCTGATGTACCCCTGCATCCTGGTGGTGCTGGTGGCGCTGCTGATGGTGTTTCTGGTGACGTTCGTGGTTCCGAAGTTCGCCACGTTGTACGAAAGCTTCCACGCGGACCTGCCGGCGCCGACGCGATTACTGATCGCGGTCGGGCACGCGGCGCAGGCGTACATTGTGGGCATCGTGGCGATCCTGCTGGGGGGGATCGCGGTGTTCCGGTGGTGGGCGCGGAGGGAATCGGCGCGGACCGTGATCGACCGTTTCAAATTGAAAATACCGGCGGTGGGGGACATCTGGTTGAAATACCAGGTGGCGCAACTGTCGCGCATCCTCAGCACGCTGCTGACCGGGGGCATTCCGCTGGTGCAGGCGATGGAGACGGCGGCGGAATCGCTGAATGCGCCGCTGCTGCAGCGGGCGGTGGAGACGGCCGGCAAGAGCGTGCGGGAAGGGCAGCCGCTCTCGGGGTCGCTGAAGGCGTTGAAACTGTTTCCGGGCCTGGCGATCGACATGATCGAGGTGGGCGAATCCACCGGCGCGCTGCCGCAGATGCTGAACAGCGTGGCGGAATTTTTCGAGGACGATGTGAACACGCGGATGCAGGCGATGATGTCGCTGATCGAGCCGGCGATCATGCTCATCATGGGGACGTTCGTGGCATTCGTGCTGGTGTCGCTGTATCTGCCGATTTTTTCGCTGGCGGACACGATCCGGTGAGGGAGTAGCGTATGGCAACGATGGACAGAATGGGACCCGGGCCGGAGACGTCGGTGGAAGTCGACCAGGCGAAAAGCATGGCGGCGCGCTACCGCTGCGAGTTCGTGGACCTGCGCGTGGCCTCCATCGACCACGACCTGTTCCGGTCGATTCCCG
>Ga0187848_10003754_pt1 | contig 10920 bp, 4 predicted proteins | sample June2016WEW_4_40_FD_132424 | JGI IMG/M metagenome (GOLD analysis project Ga0187848, IMG submission 132424) | Peatland microbial communities from SPRUCE experiment site at the Marcell Experimental Forest, Minnesota, USA - June2016WEW_4_40 | ecosystem: Environmental > Terrestrial > Soil > Wetlands... | reverse complement strand
GCAACGGCTGCATGGCCTTCCGGCGGGAGAAATACGTCCCGCGCGGCGGCCCTTCGGGCGGCGACGGCGGCCGCGGCGGCGACGTCTACCTGGTGTCGACTCTTCACCAGAACACACTGCTTCAATTCAGTTACAACCCCGAACATCGCGCCGAGCGGGGCCGGCACGGTGAGGGCAGCAACTGCACCGGCGCCGACGGCCGCTCGCTGGAAGTGCTGGTGCCTGTCGGAACCGTAGTTTACGGCGAGGCCACCGGCGTCCGCCTTTTCGATTTCACCGAACCCGGCCAGCGATTCCTGGCCGCGCGGGGTGGCCGTGGCGGCCGTGGCAACACGCACTTCGCCACCGCTACCCACCAGGCCCCGACCGAGCACGAGCCCGGACGCCCCGGCGAAGAGAAACGCCTGCGCCTGGAGTTGAAGCTGCTGGCCGATGTCGGTCTGGTCGGCTTCCCCAACGCCGGAAAATCCACCCTGATCTCGCGCATCTCCGCCGCCCGCCCCAAAATCGCCGATTACGCCTTCACCACCCTGGAACCCCATCTGGGCGTGGTCAAGCTGGACGACTTCCGCAGCTTCGTAGTAGCCGACCTTCCCGGCCTCATCGAAGGCGCGCACGCCGGCGCGGGCTTGGGCATCCAGTTCCTGCGCCACATCGAACGCACCCGCCTGCTGGCGCACCTGGTCGATTTATCGGCGTCCAGCGGCCGCCAGCCGGAGGAAGATTTCGAGATCATTATGCGCGAACTGGCTAGTTTCAGCCAGGAACTCGCCGCAAAACCGATGATCGTGGTGGCCGCCAAGATGGATGCCGCGCAGGACCCGGAGCGGGTCGCCCGCCTGCGCCAACTGGCCGAAGAGCGCGGACTGCCATTTTTCGAAATCTCCAGCGTGACGGGGCAGGGAATCGAGGCGCTGAAGCACGCCATGGCCGAACGCGTGCTCGTGCCGCAACCATAGCTGGCAGCCGTTGTTCCGGAAGTGGTTTTGCCACAAAAACCCCCGAAAGGGGCGAACATTTTCTGGCCGGCCGTCGTCATATTCAGAAGAGTGCTTCGCCTTAATCTCATGCCAGGTCAACGTTGCGGGCCAGCGGGTGTCTATAACTGGTGAGACTATAGAATTGCGCCGGCTCCGGCCGGCGGCGGACAATGCCCAGATTGCGAATTATACTTTGGGCCGGCCTTGGCCGGCCCGCTAAAATCTGCCTTCTCCTGTTGGTGGCGCTTTTCAATCTGGCCGCCGTGGAGCACCATGGGCGAGTCACCTTCAACGGTTTGCCGGTGCCAGGGGTCACCGTGACCGCAACCGAGGCCGGCAAACGCCTGACCGCGGTGACGGACCAGCAGGGCGCCTACACCTTTCCGGATCTCGCCGAAGGGATCTGGACAATTCGCGTCGAGATGTTGTGCTTTGCGCCGATCGAGCGCGAAGTAGCCGTAGCGCCCGACGCGCCCAGCCCCGAATGGCAATTGCAGATGCTTCCGCTGGCGGAGATGCATGGCGCGGCCGCGCCGCCTGCGGCTCAGGCGGCGGCCAGCGCGGCGCCCAGCCAGCCGCAGCCGGCCTCGCCAGCACCGGCGCCGGCGCCCTCCGTTGGCGGCAAGAAGAACGCGATTCCCACCGTGGCTCCGCCGCAGAACGGTTTTCAGAAGACGGATGTGAACGCATCGGCCGACGCCGCCCAGGTGGACACTCAATCCGATAGCCAGGCCGTGGCTGAGGCCGGGAAGCAGGCCGACGACGGCTTCCTTATCAATGGCAGCGTGAACAACGGCGCCAATTCGGCCTTCAGCCAGTCGGCCGCATTCGGCAACTTCCGCCCTGGCGGCCGCGGGCTCTACAACGGCAGCATTGGCTTCACGATGGACAATTCGAACCTGGACGCCAGCCCGTTTTCCATCACCGGCCAGAACACGCCCAAACTTTCTTACAACCACTTCACCGGCATGGCCAATTTCGGTGGTCCGCTCAAAATTCCCGGGATGCACAATAATTGGGCCAATCGTTTTTACGTCGGCTATCAATGGACGCGGAATCGCAATGACAGCGTGCAAACCGGTTTGATGCCCACCGAGGCCGAACGTGCCGGCGATTTGTCGCAGGTCCTCAACCTGCAAGGCCAGCCGGTCCAAATAGCCGGTTTTCCGGGGAACCAAATCCCGCAATCCCTCATCAGCCCGCAGGCGGTCGCACTGTTGAGCCTTTATCCGCGGCCCAATTTCGCCGGGTCGGCCGGCTACAATTACCAGATACCGACCCAGAGCGCGACGCATCAGGACAGCCTGCAATCGCGCTTCAACAAGATGCTCAATCAGAAGAATATGCTCAACGGCGGTTTCAATTTCCAGGATTCGCGCTCGGACACGCCCAACCTGTTCGACCTGGTGGATGTCACGGATACGCTGGGCGTGAATGGAAACGTGAACTGGCGCCACTTCTTCTCGCAACGGTTCACCGCGAGTTTCATCTACTCGTACAGCCACTCCGATTCGCGCGTCACGCCGGATTTCGCCAACCGCCTGAACGTTTCGGAAGATTTCGGCATCACCGGGAACGACCAGAGCCCGGTGGATTGGGGACCGCCCAACCTGCAGTTTTCCTCCGGCATCAGCGGGCTCTCCGACGCCCAGGCAGCCAACAATCGCTTGCAGACCAGCGCCCTTTCGGCCAACCTGTTCTGGCTGCACGGCGCGCACAACATCACCTTCGGCGGCGATTTTCGCCGGCAGCAGTTCAACTACCTGACGCAGCAGAACGCGCGCGGCAACTTCACCTTCACCGGTGCCGCGACCGAGGTCTACTCCAATGGCTCGCCTGTTCCCGGCACCGGAAGCGACTTCGCGGATTTCCTGCTCGGCGTGCCCGACACCAGCTCGATCGCGTTCGGCAATGCCGACAAGTATTTCCGGGATTCCGTTTCCGATGCCTTTGTATCCGACGACTGGCGCGTCAGCCCGGGACTGAGCCTCAACCTGGGTTTGCGCTGGGAGTATGGCGCCCCCGTCACCGAAGAGTACGGGCGGCTGGTGAACCTGGACGCCAGTCCGGGTTTTTCTGCTGTGGCGCCGGTATTGGCTTCGAATCCGGTCGGCTCGCTCACCGGCCAGCATTACCCCGATTCGCTGCTGCGCCCCGACCGGCACGCCTTCCAGCCGCGTGTCGCCATCGCGTGGCACCCGCTGCTCGGCTCCTCGATGGTGGTGCGGGCGGGCTACGGAATCTACTACAACACTTCGTTCTACCAGCCGCTGGCGGTGCAACTGGCGCAGCAGGCCCCGCTGTCGAAAAGCCTCACCGTCGCCAACACCGCGGCCAATCCGCTGTCTCTGGCCGACGGGTTCCTTCCGTCTCCCACGACAACCCAAAACACTTTCGCCGTCGATCCCAACCTGCGCGCCGGCTATTCCCACAACTGGAATCTCTCCGTGCAGCGCGACTTGCCGGGATCGCTGGTCGCCACTCTCACCTATCTGGGAATCAAGGGCACGCGCGGGATGCAAATGTTCCTGCCCAATACCTATCCGCTGGGCGCGGCCGATCCCTGCCCTTCGTGCCCAACCGGGTTCCTTTACGTAACGTCGAATGGCAACTCCACGCGCGAAGCGGCGCAGACGCAGTTGCGGCGCCGTTTACACAACGGGTGGATGGCCAGCCTGCAATACACCTTTGCCAAGGCCATCGACGATTCCACCTTGGGAGGGCGTGGGCAGGGCGGCACGCTGATTGCGCAGAACTGGCTCGACCTGAGCGGCGAGCGCGGCCTGTCCAATTTCGACCAGCGCCACTCGGTGAACGCGACCCTGCAGTACACCACCGGCATGGGCGTGGCTGGCGGAACGCTGGTAAGCGGCTGGCGCGGCGCCGTACTCAAAGACTGGACGTTCGTCGTGCAACCCACCGCGGGCACTGGCATGCCGTTGACGCCCATTTACCTGGCTGCCGTCAGCGGCACCGGCGTAACCGGAAGCATCCGGCCCGACTATACCGGCGCGCCCCTCTACAGTGCGACCGATGGCCGCAACCTCAATCCCGCGGCTTACACCGCCCCGCCCACCGGCGAGTGGGGCGACGCGGGGCGGAATTCCATCACCGGGCCGGCGCAGTTCAGCATGAACGCATCCATGGCGCGAACTTTCCGCGTCACGGATCGCTGGAATGCGGACCTGCGCTTCGACGCGTCCAACGTGCTCAACCATGTGACGTATTCGAGCTGGGTTACTACCGTGACCGACACCGCCCTGTTCGGATTGCCCACGTCCGCCAACGCCATGCGCGCCATGCAGGTCACCCTGCGCCTGAGGTTCTAAGATGATGATGACCAGCGAAAAACCGGCCGCTCCGGCTTTCTGCCTGGGCGCATCGCTCGCCGCCCTCGCCGTTCTCGCCGCAGCGGGCGCGTTCGCCCAGCAGCCGCCCGAACCGGCGGCGAAGTTTCAATCCACCACGCAACTGGTGGTGGAGACCGTATCGGTGAAAGATAAGAGTGGCAAACCCATCGAAGGCCTGACGGCGAGGGATTTCGTGGTCACCGAAAACGGCCAGCCGCAAACCATCAGCTTCTGCGAGTTTCAGCAGCTCGATAACACGCCCGCGCCCGCACTGGCGCCCACGACGGTGGCGCAACTGACCGAATCGAAAGCCGCGCCGGCCGTCACCAGCACGCCGATTGCGCCGGAGGCTCCGGGCGACATCCGCTACCGCGACCGGCGGCTGCTGGCGCTCTATTTCGACATGAGCGCCATGCCGGTGGCGGACCAGTTGCGGGCGCTCGGGGCGGCGCAGAAGTTTCTGCGCTCGCAGATCACCACCGCCGACCTGGTGGCCCTGATGGAATACGACGGCGGCGCGGTGAAAGTGCTGCAGGACTTCACGGCCGACCGCGACCTGTTGCAGCAGACCATCCAGAAGCTGATCGTCGGCGTGGGCGAGGGATTCCAGGAATCCGACAGCGACGACATGGCGTCGGACACCTTCTCCGCCTTCGGCCAGGACGATTCCGAATTCAACATTTTCAACACCGACCGCCAGCTTTCCGCCATTCAGACCGCCGCGAAAATGCTCGGCAACCTGAATGAGAAGAAGGCACTCATCTACTTTGCCAGCGGCATGCAGCTCAACGGCGTCGATAACCTGGCCCAGTTGCGCGCCACCACCAATGCTGCCATTCGCGCCAACGTCGCGATGTTCACTATCGACGCGCGCGGCCTGGTGGCGCTGCCGCCGATGGGCGATGCCACCAAAGGATCGCCCGGCGGCTTGTCCATGTATACCGGCGCGGGCGCTATGGCCAACATGCAGAGCCTGCAAAGCTCGCAGGATACGATGTACACGCTGGCTTCCGACACGGGCGGCAAAGCGTTGCTCGATGTCAACGACCTTGGCCGCGGCATCCTCGAAGCGCAGGAAGCCCTTTCCAGTTACTACATCATCGGCTACTATACGACCAATTCGGCATTGGATGGCAAGTTCCGCCGCGTCAAGATCTCGCTCAAGGAAATTACTTCCGCCAAGCTCGACTACCGGCAAGGTTACTTCGGCGGAAAGGAATTCAACAAGTTCACCGTCGCGGACAAGGAACGGCAGCTCGAAGAGGCCCTGATGCTCGGGGACCCCATCACCGACCTGACCATCGCCATGGAGGTCAACTACTTCCAGCTCAACCACGCCGAATATTACGTGCCGGTAGTGATGAAGATTCCCGGCAGCGAGCTGGCGCTAGCGAGGCGCGGCGGTGCCGAGCGCACGGTCATCGATTTCATCGGCGAAATCAAGGACGAGTACGGAACCACCATCCAGAACATCCGCGACAAGGTGGATATTAAGCTGAGCGGCGAAACCGCCGCCGAGCTAGTTAAGCGTCCCATCGAGTACGACACCGGCTATACCCTTCTACCCGGAACCTACTCCATCAAAGTGCTGGCTCGCGATGACGAAACCGGCCGTATCGGCACTTACATGAGTAAGTTCGTGATTCCTAATCTGAATAAGGAAGACAAGCGGATCCCCATCAGTTCGGTCGTCTTGAGCAGCCAGCGTGTGGATCTGCGTGACGCTCTCTACACCGCCGGCAAGGACAAGCTGCAGGTGATGAATCCCTTAGTTCTGGACGGTCAGAAGTTGATCCCCAGCGTGACTAGAGTATTCAGCGCAGCCCGAGAGATGTATGTGTACCTGCAAGCCTACGAATCCGCCGCCGCGCCCGAGCCGGTCGTCGCCTTCGTGACGTTTTACCGCGGCCGGGCGAAGGTGTTCGAAACCCCGCCCTTGCAGGTGTCGGAGCTGCTCGAAAGCCGCATCAAGACCTTGCCGCTGAAGTTCAGCCTGTCGCTGGCCAAGCTGCCGCCCGGCCGCTATAACTGCCAGATCTCAGTGGTCGACCCCGCCGCCCAGAAAGCTGCCTTTTGGCAGGCGCCAATCATGCTCGTGCCATAGCGCGGCGTGGCAGGGCCCGGGAACGTTCCGTCCGTCACCGACCTTGACTTGCGCGGCAGTCTGCGCCGTGTTGTTAAGTTGGTTTTGGTCTTTCTGTGTGACTCCGATACTCAGGGAGGGAGGGCACACACCCAAAGATGTGCCAAAACATTCCAGACTTGAATTGTTCTTATCATCGCAGATCGGTGCGCACGCCCACCCAGCGCTGGTACCAGCCGACTCCGAGCTGAGTTACGACGGCTAAGACAAAAAGATCGGCAAAAAGCAGTGCCGCGTGGCGGAAAACGCCGAGAGCGCAAAAAGGGTCATTTTACCTACGCGCTACCTCCGTGCTTTTTTCTTAATAACAAATTGTTTTCTGCACGATGGACAAAGGTTGCCGCCATTTTCCACATAGTCCGTGGGTAAGAATATTTTGCAGTAGGGACAGTTATATATATTTTTCCTAATAGGTACAGGTACAGGTAATTGCTGATTGCAGATTGGACAAGAGCCGTCCTTGCTCGCGTAGCCGTCTGGTAAGCGAAATTTACAGTGTGGACATTCCATATGGTCGTCTCCTCAACTATCCCCAGGGGCCGGTTCCGATCATGCTCCAGAGCCTGCTGGCGGACCGCTTCAAGCTCAAAGTGTACCAAGATTTTATCGCCGGTAAAGGTTGGCCGGGGGTTTGAAATATTTGCGGTGCCATGCCAGCCCTTTGTAGTGCCGCGATTGCCGCCGCGGTCAAAATCTGCCGAGATGAGTCTACGTCGTTGAGGGTGTGCGGCGTGCTGATCGTTGTCCAAGCTGAATCGTCGAAGCTGGGGCTGCCCGCGCCGGGCGCGTCCTCGCGGATACGCTTGCTTCGACCGCCGGATGCGAAAAACCGCACGCCCGGTGGATGGTGATGGGGCGTGATTCCTAACGCTAGACCCGATCAACCAAGCCGGGCGGCGGGGAGCGCCGGGGCAGTCACAGCCTGACGCAATTTCCGTAATTCTCAGAAAACAGGTTGTTTGCCAGAGAGACAAAGGGGTGCGCAACACGCTGCCGGCACCTGCCCGATGAATAATGTGGGTGAGAGGGGCGTGTTTCGCGCTCCCTGAATAACCCCTGGCTTCGGGTAGTCACCGTCTACCGCACAACTCAACTTGCTCGCAGCGGAATGGCTGCCAGCAACGCGAGCGCGGGTACAACAGGGCGAGGAGAACAGATGCCGAGAATGCTTTGGATGGTCCTGGTGGTTTGGATTGCCGCAGGCCAAACACAGATAGACCTGAGCACCCAAGTCAAGAACGTACCGATTAAAGCCGGGACCAGCCTGCCAAGCACGTGCGCGGTGGGCCAGATCTTCTTCCTATCCAGTGCGCCGACGGGAGCCAACCTGTATGGCTGCACTGCCGTGAACACGTGGTCGGCGCAGGGCGGCCAGGCGGGAGCAAGCGCCATGATGCAGGGAACGCTCGCCAGCATGCCCACAGCCTGCACCGTGGGCCAGACCTACTTCGCCACCGATGCGTCCGCCGGGGCGAATCTGTACGGCTGTTCGGCGGCCAACACGTGGACCTCGGAAGGCGGGAGCGAGACAATAGACAGCAACGGCGTTACGGTTGGATCCCGCCCGATAACTAACTTCATGACGGGCGTGGGCCTGATATCGGTGATTACAGATACTGGAACCGCAATCGACATCGAGTCGGCTCTGGATACGGCGGTAGTCGCCACACTGCCGGGCGAACAAACTGGCTCCAACCTGCTGTGCGATGCGGCCAGCGGCTCGCCGACCACGTACGCATGCTCGATGACACCGACAGCGACGGCCTACACGGTAGGCATGGTGCTGCATTGGGTACCCGATGTGGACGGAGCGGGTGGAGCCACCACGCTGAATGTGGATTCCTTAGGAGCGACGAGCGTCAAGCAGGCAGACGGCGCGAGCGATCCATCGGCGGCGGACATCGTGGCTGGCAGCATGCGCGAGATCTGGTATGATGGCGTCAATTTCCGGTTCCTTGGAACGGGGTCGGCACAGACATCGGGAGGCGGATCGGGACCGGTGCAGAGCGTGTTTGGACGGACGGGAGCAGTGACGGCTGCGAACGGGGACTACGCCGCGTCACAAGTTACCAACGCGGTAGCGACGAACTCGAGCAACACTTTCACGGCGGGCACGCAGGATTATTCCGGAGCGGCGCACACCACGCCGACCATCGTGGTTGCCTCATCCGGCAGCCTACCGGCGACGTGTGCGGTGGGCGAGCTGGCGTTCGTCGGCGGCGCGGCGGCCGGACAGCAGATCTATGAGTGCTCGTCGGCGGACGTGTGGACGCAGCAGAGCGGGGGGGAAGGTGGGGCGGCTCCAGCACCGGCGTTTAACACCTATGCGAACCGGCCGGCCTGCAACGGCGCCGCCACTGGCACATTCTTTTGGGCCTCCGACATTTCGTACAAGAAGTGGATCTGCGACGGCACCGCATGGCAGCCAGTCGCGTTCGATATGCAGGTGGTTGAACCGACGGCTCTGACGTGGACCGGAGCGAGTAACGGGAGTGACAACCCAACGACTGCCAGCGTGGCGGGCGCGGTGCAGTTTTCCGGCGTGCATGCTATGGGTTCTGGTGTTTTCGAAGTTCAATCGATGTCCGCGCCCATCGGATTGACGGCTCCCTACACCATCGAAGTCGCTTTCACTTTTCAATTGCTCTCGACGGCCTCGGCTTGGTATGACTTTGGCTGCGGTTTCGGCGTGACGGGTGCGCAAACAGGTGGCGCAACGTGGGAACTCATGACGTGGTATCCGTCAGGCGGCGCCGGCGCATCCATGGTAGGCGTAGGGTACTGGAATGCCTCTGGTTACTCCCAGCGCGCCAATGAAGCGAGCGTGACAACGCAGCCCGCAATACGCGCCAAGATCGTCGACGATGGCACGAGCCGGATGTTCTACACCAACACGGGCAGCGGGTGGGCTCAGCTTTATCGGGAAAGCGATACGACCGGCGTTTCTTCTCCCGGCTACTGGGGCGTCGGCTGCCAAACCTATAACACGGGCGACCAGTTTCAGTTGACTCTGTATCATGCGAGCGTGCACCACTAACATGAAATCACCTTTATTGTTACTCTGGGCCTCGCTCTGTTTCGCTGGGCAGGGGATCGTTCTTGGCCCTGGCCAGTCCGTCTACAACAATTCGATACCGGCGCTGTCTCCGGGAACACCGTATCGGGTTGAAGAGTCCCTGCAAAACCTGCCGATTTGCGGATCTGGGTATTTTCATACATTCAATCCGGGCATCGTCAGCGCAAATACTTACCTGAATTGTCTCAGTGGGACGGACCAAAGGCTATATGTCTGCCAGGGAGACAATAACGGTAACTGCTTTCAGATAGAAACATACGGCCTGCCGGGAGGCTTCGTCACGTTCCGCCTTCAGCACTTCCCCTCGTCCTTAACAGACGTGTGTCAGGCGTGGGACGTCAACGGAAACCAAGTGTTCAATGCGACGGTTTCTTACTCGCAGGAAAACACCTACTCGAATGGTGCGAGTGTCGGTGACGGCAACGGCGGTGGGTACGCTATCAACTACGCGCGTATTTATTCAGCGACGGTGGGCGTCAACTCCCGACCACCTGTGACGGCGGATACTGCCACCGGCCTGGTCTTCCAGTGGAAATTCGACGGCAACCTAGACGATTCCGGCCCCGGCAGATACAACGGGATATTGAGCAGTGGCAGAGCGAGCTACGTGACCACTCTGGGACAGTCTCTTGTGGTGCCCTTGATGACGAATACAAATGTGAGTCCATCATGGCCCGCACCGATACCGGGATATCAGCCCAGTTGGCGCGCAGGGCAACCAGCGGGCCTTTCCTGCGCTAGCAGTTACTCGCAATCAGAGAGCGCCAGCGTTTCATGCTTCTGGCAGGTGCTGCTGCATCCGGGGCAAACGGCGCCGTTTTGGAGCGACCAGACGTCACAGACACCTATGCTTACCGGGCTTGTTTTTGGCGACTACGCGGTCCAATTGACCGTGACGGATCAGGCTGGCGATACAGCAACAGCCGTGACACACATAGGCGCAGTCGCAACGGACTCAAACGGCTTGGTGGTTAACGCGAATCCAGCGGCTGATGCGATACTGGGTCCCATGATCGCGTTCGGACAGAACCCATGGGAGCTTGGGGACTACTGGCATCTGGCGGGCAGCATTCAGCGGTACAACCAGTACATCAGCTATGGGCTGTCGCCGACCTGGCCTTATGCGACCTGGGAAGTGATGCAGACAGGCACGGTGAGCTATAACTGGACCGGTGTCGGGATGGCACCCACATATATGGGGTCGACCGGAACGACCCTGACTGCGGCGTGTTCTAGTAGCGCCACGTCTTGTACCGTCGCGGATGCCACATCCTTGCAGTTGAGCACGCTACCGGCGAGAATCTATATTTCCAGCGCTTCGAGCAATCGCAGCAGCCTGACGGCTGAGGAGATCCGAGTCTGCGCTGTCTC
>Ga0187848_10003750_pt1 | contig 10927 bp, 6 predicted proteins | sample June2016WEW_4_40_FD_132424 | JGI IMG/M metagenome (GOLD analysis project Ga0187848, IMG submission 132424) | Peatland microbial communities from SPRUCE experiment site at the Marcell Experimental Forest, Minnesota, USA - June2016WEW_4_40 | ecosystem: Environmental > Terrestrial > Soil > Wetlands... | reverse complement strand
GTCACCGCGTTCACCGACGTCCGCGATGCCGTCGCCGCCATGCGGGACGGCGCGGTGAATTATCTGGCCAAGCCGATTGATCTGGATGAACTGATGGCTTGCGTCCGCCAGGCCATCGGCATTGCCGAATCCGCTCCGCTGCATCTCGACCGGGAGCAGCCCTTGCCGGATTATGTGGTCGCCCGCAGTCCGCTCATGCAGGCTGTGTTCCGCGACGCGGCGCTGATCGCCCCTTCCGAGACCCGCGTGCTGATCACCGGCGAGAGCGGTGTGGGCAAGGAAATCGTCGCCGACGTCATCCATGCGTGGAGCCCGCGCGCGAAGGGTCCCCTGATCAAGGTCAACTGCGCCGCCATTCCCGAAACGCTGCTGGAAAGCGAATTGTTCGGGCACGAAAAAGGTTCGTTCACCGGCGCGCATGCCCAGCGCCTCGGCCGTTTTGAAGAAGCGAATACAGGCACCATTCTCCTGGATGAAATCGCCGAGCTGTCGCCGCCGCTCCAGGCCAAGCTGTTGCGCGTGACGCAGGATGGGCGCTTCCAGCGCATCGGCTCAAACCGCGAAATTCACACCCATGCGCGCATTCTGGCCGCGAGCAATCGCGTTCTCGACGATGAAGTCAAGAGCGGCCGTTTTCGCGAGGATTTGTTTTATCGTTTGAACGTGGTGGAACTGAACGTGCCGCCGCTGCGCGAACGGCGCGAGGACATTTTGCCGCTAGCCGGCCGGTTCGTTGAGGAATTCACCAAGGGCCGCGCGCGTTTTTCGGACACGGTCTCCGCCTGCCTGGAACGATATCCGTGGCCGGGCAATGTGCGTGAGTTGCGCAACGCGATGGAGCGGGCGGTGCTGCTTTCCCGCAGCGAACTGATCCTGCCGGAACATCTGCCCGCACGCGTGCGCGAAGCCGCGGGATTGCCGGCCGCCGCACCCGCCGGCGACGCCCAGCAACTGGAGGAAATCGAGCGCCAGGCCATCCTGCAGGCGTTGAAACAGCACGACTCCAACCGTACGGAAACCGCCAAGGCACTGGGCATCAGCCGGCGCGCGTTGATTTACAAGCTTCAGCGTTTCCGGGAACAGGGCCACAGCGTGGAATAGCTCGAACACAGGGACGAATCAATCAAAGCCCCGGCTGGCAATGACCCTTTTCATTTGTCACATTGCGCGGTTTTCTCAATCATGTGTTCAACCCCATGAGTCGAAGATCAAAGAAAAAAGCCCCTGCCGTGCGTTCAAGTCCGCCCGTTTCGCAGGACGGGGAAAGGCCGGAAGTGGAAAACTCCCGCTCGCTGAAATCCGTAAGCCCTGCGACAGGTTTGAATGACCGCTGGCTGGTCCCCGGGGTCTGCATTTTTCTGGCAGCAATCTCGTTTGCCGTTTTCGGACAGGCGCTGCGTCACGAGTTTGTCAACTTCGACGACGACCGGTATGTGTATGAGAATCCTGTTGTCCAAAAGGGTCTGACCTGGAAGGGATTTCGCTGGGCGCTGACTTATGGCCAAATCGGCCACTGGCACCCGTTGACCTGGCTCTCCCACATGCTCGACTGCCAGTTGTATGGGTTGAATGCCGGCGGCCATCATCTCACCAATATCCTGCTCCACACAGCAACGGCGATCCTGCTCTTCCTGATTCTGCGGCAGATGACCGGATTTCTGTGGCGCAGCGCGTTTGTCGCGGCGGTGTTTGCCATTCATCCCCTGCGGGTGGAATCGGTGGCGTGGGTGGCGGAACGCAAGGATGTCCTCAGCGGACTCTTCTTCATGTTGACGCTCGGGGCTTATGTGCGGTATGTCCAAAAACAGTCGAGGGTCGAAGGTCAAGGGTCGAGAGCACAAGCAGTTCCAGCCCTCGACCCCTCGGCGCGGCGGAGCGAAGCGAAGATGGCTCGACTCTGGACTCTCGACTATGGTCTGGTGGTGCTTTTCTTTGCGTTGGGACTGCTCTCCAAGAACATGCTGGTGACGCTGCCCTTCGTCCTCCTGCTGCTGGATTACTGGCCGTTGAACCGTCTTTCAAACTTCACGCCTCAGGTTTTGCTCCGGCGGGTGGCCGAGAAAATCCCGTTGTTTGTGCTGACGGTCGGATCGTGCGTGGCGACGGCCCTGGTTCCGGAGAAACTGATTGCCGGTCAACTGCCTTTCGGGCTGCGGATGGAAAACGCCGTGGTATCCTACGTCACCTACCTTTGGCAGATGATCCATCCATCGGATCTGGCGTGTCTTTATCCCAACCCGGCAAACTATCTGCCGCTCTGGCAGGTGGTCGGGGCGCTGGGGTTGCTGCTGGCCATATCCGGAGCGGTATGGGCCTTTCGCCAGACGCATCCCTGTCTCGTGGTCGGCTGGCTCTGGTATCTGGGGATGATGATCCCCGTGATCGGGATGGTGCAGATATCCTACTACGCCCATGCGGATCGTTACACGTATCTGCCGCAGATCGGGTTGTATCTGTTGCTGACCTGGGCGGCGGCGGATCTGTGCGCCGGCTGGCGTCACCGCCGCGTGGTACTGGGCGGCTGCAGCACGGTCATTCTGGTGGCTTTGATTTTCTGCGCGCGCGCGCAGACTGCTTATTGGCGAAACAGTGAATCGCTATGGACTCACACGCTCACCTGCACGTCGGACAATTTCGTTGGCCACAACAACCTCGGCAATGTGCTGCTCAAAATGGGCAGTGTGGATGAAGCGATCGTCCATTACCAAACGACGCTGCAAATCAAGCCCGACTACGCGGAAGCCCACAACAACCTCGGCAACGCTCTGCTCCAAAAGGGCAGCGTGGACGAAGCGATCACTCATTTCCAAAGGGCGCTGCAAATCAACCCCGACAGCGCGGAAGCCCACAACAACCTCGGCAACGCTCTGCTCCAAAAGGGCAGCGTGGACGAAGCGATCACTCATTTCCAAAAGGCACTGCAAATCAAACCCGACTTCGCGGAAGCCCACAACAACCTCGGCAACGCTCTGCTCCAAAAGGGCAGCGTGGACGAAGCGATTGTTCATTACCAAAAGGCGCTGCAAATCAAGCCCGACTACGCGGAAGCCCATTACAACCTCGGCAACGCTCTGAATAAAAAGGGCAGGGTGGACGAAGCGATCACTCATTTCCAAAAGGCGCTGCAAATCAGGCCCGACAGCGTGGAAGCCCACAACAACCTCGGCAACACTCTGCTCCAAAAGGGCAGCGTGGACGAAGCGATTGTTCATTTCCAAAAGGCGCTGCAAATCAAACCCGGCTACGCGGAAGCCCACATCAACCTCGGCAACGCTCTGCTCCAAAAGTGCAGCGTGGACGAAGCGATCACTCATTTCCAAAAGGTGCTGCAAATCAAACCCGATAACGCGGACGCCTGCTACAACCTCGGCAACGCCCTGCTCCAAAAAGGCAATGTGGACGAAGCGATCGCCCATTACCAAAAGGCGCTGCAAATCAACCCTGACTACCTGGATGCCCTGAACAATCTGGCCTGGCTGCTGGCGACCTGTCCGGACGCCCACGTCCGGGATGGTGTTCAAGCCGTCAAATATGCCGGCCGTGCCTGCGAACTGACGCACTATGGCGTGACCTCCTTCGTGGGCACCTTGGCGGCAGCCTACGCCGAGGCGGGACGATATGACGATGCGATTGCGGCGGCGCAGAAAGCCTGCGTGCTGGCCTCGGCGGCGGGCGAACAGGATTTGCTTGAGAAAAACCAGAAACTGCTGGCTTTGTATCGGGCCCATCAACCGTATCATGAGGCGGCCGAAAAGGTTGTTCCCGCCGCGCACTAGCGTTCACGCCCGTCGTCCCGTCACTGGACAATTTCTCGATGCTCGTTGCCGTCACCATTTTTTTACCCTCAACTCTCGCCTCTCAACCTTCAGCTGTTACAAATTACTCGGCGGCGGGAGGCAACCGTGATAGATTCCTTCCGGCGATTCGCCAAATCAGCGGGTCGCCCCAAAGCCCAACGAAAGGGAAATTATGGCCCAAGCAATCATGGATCCCGAAAAGGTGCGGCGGTTCGCCGACGAACTTAACCGGTTCAACACCGACCTGGAGAACCGGCTGGTTTTGCTGCAAGCCCGCTTCACGGCGCTGGGAGACACCTGGCAGGACCAGGAGCACGAGAAGTTTGCCGACGAATTCAAACTGGCGATGAAGGCGCTGAAAAAGTTTGTCGAGCTGTCCAAGGAGCACACGCCTTACCTGTTGAGAAAAGCCCAGCGCATCGAGGAATATCTGAACCAACACTGACTAATTAAAAATCGTCCTCGTCCTCCTCCTCGTAATCATAATCGTAATCGAAAAATCCGAGGACGAGCACGAGAACAAGCACGATAAAATTCATGGCCGAACGCGCCCAAGTCACTTCATTCGAAGCCGTGGAATCTTTCCGGGCCGACCTGATTGTATTCCTGAGCCGGGCACGCGCCGTTTTGGAGGAGGCGAGCGATGATGTCGTGCGCACCCGGCTTTGGGTGCAAAATGATCAACGCCGCCTCTGGGAAGGTGAAACGCGCGTCCGCTACCGGAAACTGGAGGAGGCACGGGCGGAGTTGTTCAGCGCCCAGCTCTCCCAATTCCATGAATCAACGGCCTTGTGCCTCATGGCCGTGCAACGGGCGGAACGCGCCAATCGCGAGGCCGAGGCCAAAATGGCGGTCCTGAAAAAATGGGACCGGGACCTGGAGAACCGGACCGACCCGCTGGTCAAGCAGGTCACCCAGTTCCACAGTTTTTTGGCCACCGATATGACGCGCGCGGTCGCCTACCTGGTTCAAGTGGTGAAGTCACTGGAAGCGTATGCCGACGTCGCCACGCCGGGCAATTCAACCGGCTTGACGGCGCCGGGAAACAAGGCGGACATTGCCGGACCGCCCGGCCCGCTTCCAACCGGAACCGGCAAACCGGACGGCGGAAAGGGAAAACGATCATGAGCTTGAGCGGAAGCAAAAACCGGCTGGTCGCCATCACGAAAGAACTTTCGAACCGGTGGGCTGAAACCAAAAATTACTGGCGCGACGCCAAAAGCCAGGAATTCGAACAGCGTTACATGACTGAACTTTTCGCGAACGTGGACAAGACCATCGCGGTGATGGACAAGCTGAATGAACTTATGACCAAGGTCAGGAATGACTGTGAATAGGCACCTGGGAGTCAATGAAATGCTCGCGCTGCTGGACGCGCTGAAAAGCGCCATCCAGGATTTTGCCGCCCGGGAGGAAAAATTGAACGGCGAGTCTCGCGCCCGGACCGCCGCGGAAACGAAGGCGTTCGAAGCAGCAAACCAGGAGCAGGCGGCGCGGTTGTCCGAACGCATCGCCGCCGCGGAAACCGGCTGGGAAGCGGAAAAGAAAAATTGCCGGGCCTGGTTCGAAAGGCGAAAAGCCCGCATCAACCAGGCCCATCTCACGTGCAACCGGCAGGTCATGGAGGGAACCGACCGGGAAGGACGCCAAAAGCACGGGCTGCAGACGAGCGCAATGGGAGCGGAACGCAAACGGGACGCCGAACTGGCAAATGCCGCCGCAACCCTGGAAAATTTCAAAATCAAGCTGGCCGAAAGCCGGGAAACTTTCGTGCTTCTGGAAAAAACGGCTGGAAGCGCTTTTCGCGGTTACGGCAAATTCCGCAAACTGCTTGCCCCGCACCGGCAATGGCCTGAGCCCAATCTTCCCCCGGCTGAGGATCAATTGTTTGACGAGTTTCATCGTCTGGAGTCCCTAACGCGCGACGAGTTGAACCAGTTCAAAAAAATTCCGCTGCCGCGGTTTTTCAAATACCTGCCGTTGTGGCTGATGATGATTCTGCTGCTGCTGGTATTTGGCGCCTCGGTTCCCCTGCTCCACCACCTTGGATTAAACATCATCGCTTATTGGGTGACGGGCGCAGCGCTGGTTTTTCTTTGGGTGACCGCATTGATGATTCATCAACACGGAAAGCGCCAGGCCGGGCCGGCCGCCAGCGCGATTGCCGGCAATCTGGCGAAGGCGCGCCGGCTCCATGACGGCTCGCTGGCCCAGGCCGAATTGCGGTGCCGGCAGGAACAGGAACGAATCACAAAAGAGTTTGAGAACACAAACCGCACCCTCAATCAACAATGGAAGCAGACCTTGAAGGAGGGTTATGACACACGTGGCATCCGGGGCCAGAAAGTTGATGAAAAAGGGTTTCGCGCCCTGCAGACGAACGAACGGCTCCACTCCGCAAAACTCAAACAGATTGAACGCGATTACGCGGACAACGTTGCGCGGCTGCGCCAGGAGGCGGACGCACAGGCGGGACAGCTCGCGGATGCTCGCGCGGCGAAAATGGCGAAACTGAACGCGGACAACCAAACCCGGTGGCAGACGCTGGAAACGGAGTGGAAAGACTGTCTCCAGCCGATTTATGAATCCTTCCGCGCGGCAAACGCCGCCGCGGAGGAACTTTTCCCCGAATGGCAGTCGCCCGCATGGAAAAAATGGACGCCGCCGCAGGATTTCAAAAACGCGGCGAAATTCGGGCGCCTGGAAGTGGACGTGGCGAAATTTGCCGAGGTGATGCCGAAAGACAGGCGCCTGGCACTTCCGGGTCCGTCCACGTTTTCCGTCCCGCTGGTGCTCGCTTACCCGCTCGAAGGCTCGATTCTTTTTGAAACGGCCCGGACCGAAAACGATGAACCGGTCGAGACGATCAACAATGTTATTTTCCGGCTCCTTTCCACCACCCCGCCGGGAAAATTGAGCTTCACCATTTTTGACCCGGTCGGTCTCGGACAAAACTTCGCCGCGCTGATGCACCTCGCCGATTACGAAGAGAGCTACATCAACAGCCGCATCTGGACGCAGACGAATCAGATCGAGGAAAAGCTCGCGGAATTGAACGAGCACATGGAAAAGGTCATCCAGATGTATCTCCGCAACGAATACGAGACGATTACGGAATACAATGCGCAGGCGGGCAGCATTGCCGAGAAATATCATTTCCTCGTTGTTGCCTCGTTTCCGGTGAACTTCAGCGACACGGCGGCCCGGCGGCTCCGGAACATCGCCGCCAGCGGCGCCCGGTGCGGAGTGTACACGCTCATTCATTGGGACCAGCGGCACGCCCTGCCCCCGGAATTTGTTCCCGACGAACTCCGGAAAAACAGCATCGGTCTTGTCCGCACGGAAAAGGGTTTTGAATTGTCCGGCTGGCGCAAGGCCGGAACGCGATTGGTCCTCGACCGGCCTCCCTCCCCGGAATTCGCGACGCAATTCCTTAATGAAGTCGGCCAGAGCAGCAAGGATTCCAATCGCGTCGAGGTGCCTTTCGAGCAGGTCGCTCCCCCGGACTCCAAACTCTGGACGGAGGACACCACCGAGGAACTCACCGTGCCCATCGGGCGTTCCGGCGCGACCAAACTGCAGCGCCTCGAAATCGGCAAAGGCACGCGCCAGCACGCGCTGGTGGCCGGCAAAACCGGTTCCGGCAAGTCCACCCTGTTTCACGTCATCATCACCAACCTGGCGCTGTGGTGCAGCCCGGAACAGGTCGAGTTCTATCTCGTGGACTTCAAGAAAGGCGTGGAATTCAAGTGCTACGGCAACCGCCGGCTGCCGCATGCGAAGGTGGTGGCCATCGAAAGCGACCGCGAGTTTGGATTGAGCGTGCTGCAGCGCGTGGACGAGGAACTGCGCCGCCGCGGCGATCTGTTCCGCAAACTGGGCGTGCAGGACGTCGCCGGTTACAAACGGGCGGGCGGCACCGAGCCGATGCCCCGGGCGTTGTTGATCATTGACGAGTTCCAGGAATTTTTCGTGGAGGAAGACCGCGTCTCGCAATCCGCCGCCGTCCTGCTCGACCGCATCGTCCGGCAGGGCCGCGCCTTCGGCATTCACGTCGTGCTCGGTTCGCAAACTCTGGGCGGCGCCTACACGCTGGCCCGCGCCACCATTGGCCAGATGGTCATCCGCATCGCCCTCATGTGCAACGAGGCGGACGCCTACCTGATCATGGACCAGGACAATCCGGCCCCGCGCCTGCTCACGCGGCCCGGCGAAGGCATTTACAACGATGCCGCCGGTTCCATCGAGGGCAACAGCCCGTTCCAGACCGTGTGGCTGCCCGAAGATGTGCGCGACAGTTACCTTGCAAAAATCCGGGCGCGGGCCGATCAAAGCCAAAAACAATATCCGGGGCCGTTTGTGTTTGAAGGCAATGCGCCGGCGGATGTGAAGGAAAATTATTTGCTAAACGCCTTGTTGCGGAGTGCGCCCGTCCCGGGCACAGCAGCGCAGAAAGGCAAACCAGTTTCAGAAATTTCAGAGCCGCAACCGAGATCGGAAGTCGCTGCGCCCGAGGACGGGCGCACTCCGGCCCAGGCGCGCATCTGGCTGGGTGCGCCCAATTCCATCAAGGGACCGACCGAAGCCGTTTTCCAAAGGCAAAGCGGCAGCAACCTGCTGATTGTCGGGCAAAGCGAGGAACGCTCCGTGACCCTGCTGGCCATCGCGCTTGTGTCCCTGGCCGCCCAGTATCCGAAAAAATCCGCGCGGTTCATCCTCCTCGACAGCTCACCACCTGGATTTCCCCAGCGTGAATTCCTGCAACGTGTCATCAAGGCGGTTCCGCACGAAATCATTCAGGCCAACAACAGCAACCTCGCGGAAATCATGAACGGCCTGGCGGAGGACTTGAAACGCGGTGATGAAAAGGGCCGCGTCCCGGAGACGTTCGTGTTGATTCACGGCCTGCAAAATTACAAGAAGCTCCGGCAGGAGGATGACTTCAGTTTTTCCAGCAGCGATGCCGGAAGCGCCGCCAACCCCGCCGCCGTGCTCATGAGTCTCATCAGCGAAGGTCCCAGCCAGGGATTTCATGTCATCGCCACCTGCGACACCTACAACAACGTGAACCGGTTTCTGGGCCGGAAGACGCTGACCGAATTTGAGATGCGCGTGCTCTTCCAGATGAGCGCCAGCGACTCCGCCAGCCTGATTGATGCGCCGGATGCCAGCACGCTCGGCCTGCATCGCGCGCTCTATTACAACGACCGTGAGGGGTACATCGAGACGTTCCGTCCCTACGCGCTTCCCGGCAACGATTGGATTGAGGAAGTCGCGCAGCAGCTGGCACGATTGCTCGCATAATAGTTGGCCTTGGAGCCAATCGAAAAATTCTAAAATCTGTTAGCCATTGATTTTCAATTGATTGACAAAACCTTGTCCCACGTGGGACAAGGTTTTGTAAGCAGACGACGCGGTATAATTTCGAAATTGGTCTTGCAGTTAATTCAACGAAAAATGATCCCAGCTCTTAGACATACAGCGCGCTCTGCAAATCGCGCACGAGCACGCTCATGAACGGGTAACGCTTGTCCGGGTCACGCGCGAGGCACTTCATGATCACCTTTTCGAGCACGGCGGGAATGTCCGCGTTGTGCTCGCGTGGTGATCTGGGGCCGGAAGTGTCCATCTGCGCGGCCAGGATTTCCGAGGGGGTCTCGCCGGGAAATGGTTTCTGGTTGGTCAGCAATTCGTAAGCGGCGACACCGTAGGCAAAAATGTCCGCGCGCGAATCAATCGGCTGCCGCTTCAATTGCTCCGGTGCCATGTAACCTGGCGTGCCCGGATTCTTCGACATTTTCTTCGGTTTTTCGGGAATCGGCTGCGCCAGGTCAAAATCAATCAGCCGCACATTGCTGTTGCGCGTTACGAGAACATTTTCCGGCTTGAAATCAAGGTGCATGAAACCGCTCTCGTGCACGTGGCTCAGGCCGAGCGCCATATCAATCAGGATTTGCGCGACGTTTTCCGTCAGCACCGGATCATGCCGCGCGAACAATTCCTTCAAATTCGCCGCCTCGATGTAATCCATGACCAGGTAAAGCGTTCCGCCCTGCCGGCCATGCTCCACATAGCCGACGACATAATCGCTTTCATTGATTTTGGAAAGCACCTCGCACCCGCGCAAAAACCGGCGGCGCGCCAGAAGATTGAACCGCAACCGGTTCTTCAATCTCCGCAGCGCGTAAGGTTTGCCGCGATTATCGGTCACCAGCCAGATGTCGGCCATGCCGCCGCTGTTGATGAGTTCCTGCGGATAAAACCGCCCAAACCGCTCCGGGGTCGTTCGCCCGGTGTCCGCCGGGCTTTGTAAACTGCTCGCCATATCTACTGATTGCATAACATATCTCCCACGGCAGCGCGAGCAAAACCTGTTCGCACGCCAACGGGTTGGACACACGACGACGACATTGGGTGGCAGGAATTCGCGCTTGGCTTGAATTGCGTGAAAACGTATTGTCGCGCCATGCGACCGCTCCGGGCGCTGGTCATCTACATCGTCGTGGTGTTTATCGGCGGCGCTTTGCTCGCGCCGTGGCTTTACCGGCTCGCGCAAACCGTCGGGCATTCGTTTCCTCAAATCGCCGGCGTGCCGTTTCACCACTTTGTGAATCGCTCGCTGCTGATTCTCGCGCTGGCCGGACTCTGGACGTTGCTGTGCGCGCTCGGCGCGACCTCGTGGCGCGAAACCGGCCTGGTCCAAATTCATGGCCAGTGGAAAAAGCTTTCCGGCGGCCTGCTGCTGGGTTTCGTTTCGCTGGCCGTTGTCGCCGGAACCGCCATCGGCGGTGGTGACCGCGTTTTTATTCAGGGCCTGACCGCCCACAAAATCGTGGGAACCATTTCCAACGCCATCGCCACAGCAGCCATCGTCGCCACCATCGAGGAAATTTTATTTCGCGGCGGTATTTTTGGCGGATTGCGGAGGATTCTTTACTGGCCGCTCGCTTTGATTGCCAGCAGCGTGATTTACGCGCTCGTCCATTTCCTGCAACACGCGGAACTTGCCGGTCCGGTCGCCTGGAATTCAGGACTGATCCTGCTCCCGCGGATGCTGGGCGGTTTTGCGGATTTCCACGCGCTCGTTCCCGGTTTTTTCAATCTCACGCTCGCCGGCATCCTGCTCGGCC
>Ga0187848_10003746_pt1 | contig 10942 bp, 10 predicted proteins | sample June2016WEW_4_40_FD_132424 | JGI IMG/M metagenome (GOLD analysis project Ga0187848, IMG submission 132424) | Peatland microbial communities from SPRUCE experiment site at the Marcell Experimental Forest, Minnesota, USA - June2016WEW_4_40 | ecosystem: Environmental > Terrestrial > Soil >... | reverse complement strand
CGTTTCGCCAAAAATGGCTCTTCTGGCGGCCGGCGATCTACCTGTACCTGGTCGTGTTGGCCGCGGTGATTGCCATGCTGCGGAGCCGCTCGCCGCGATACGGCCTGATCCTGCTGCCCCTGTTGTTGCACACCGGCTTCCTGGCCGCGGTTACCATGTCGCAAGAGTTTCGCTTCCAGTTCCCGGTGTATCTGGTCAGCGTTCTCTACAGCGGATTCCTGTTGTTCTGCACACCGCGGGCCGTAGCCCCGGGAGTGCGCGACGGCGTATACCGGTTCGCGGTGAGGGCTGGCTTGCCGCGAAATCCTGCCGCGCCGGACGCCGCAGTTGCATTGACCCCGCCCGACTCGGGGTGTATCATCGCGGGTCTTGGGCGATAGACTCCCCGAGCGGGTCCGCCGCGGCGGCGAGTGGGTCCCGGACGGCATCCCCGTCCCACCTCTTGGTGCGCCGGCGGCATCCGCTTCGCCCGGGGCGGCAGCAGAAGGATGGCTTATGGCTTCCTGGAGCGGTTTCGAGAAGGTCGTGCGGCAGGGGGAGCCGCTGGCCATGCACACCTGGTTCCAGCTCGGAGGGCCGGCCGAGTTCTTCGCGGAGCCCGAAACCCCCGACCATGTGCTGGGGTTGGTCCAGCGGTGCCACCAGGAGGGCGTCGAGCTGCGGCTGCTGGGCCAGGGTTCCAACATCCTCGTGCCCGAGGAGGGCGTGCCCGGCATGGTGCTGCGACTCTCCTCCCCGGAATTGTGCCGTCTGCGGGTCGAGGGGCAGCGGATCACCGCCGGCGGCGGGGTCGTCCTCGCCCGGCTGTTGACCACCGCCGTCCACCACGGGTTGGCCGGGCTGGAGATGCTCATCGGCATACCGGGCACGGTGGGCGGCGCGCTGCACGGCAACACCGGAACCCACGGCGGCGACATCGGCCAGTGGACCACCGCCGCGACGGTCATCACCGCCGCCGGCGAAGTCTGCCAGCGCGGCCGCGACGACCTCGCGTTCGGCTACCGCGAGAGCAGCCTCGACGAACCGGTGATCCTCGAGGCATCCTTCGTCCTCGAAGAGGACGACCCCACCGTGCTGGCCAAGCGCATGCACAAAGAGTGGATCCTCCGGAAGCACGCCCAGCCGATGGGCCACCAGTGCTCCGGCTGCGTCTTCAAGGATCCCCGCGGCGCCAGCGCCGGCGAGCTGATCGAAAAGGCCGCGCTCAAGGGCGCCCGCATCGGCGGCGCCGTCGTGAGCGACCGCCACGCCAACTTCATCGTGGCCGAGCCGGACTGTACCAGCCAGGACGTCCTGCGGCTGATCGACCTGGTGCGGGGCCAGGTCCACGACCGGCTGGGCATCACCCTGGAGCTGCAGTTGGAGATCTGGTGAGCGCCAGCAAAAGATCGCGCCCGTCCGCGGGGCCGCCCAAAGGATACCCGGCGTGGACTGCCCGCTTCCTGGCCTTCTGTTGGGGGCCGGGCCGCACGGGCACCCTCCTGGTGCTCCTCGCGGCGGGCTTCAGCGCGGCGGCGACCTTGGTCTGGTACCGCGTCGCGCCCCGCGTCCGCGCGTCAAGGCAGTACGCCTTGACGCTCGATCAGGTCTACGTCACCCCGCCGCCGCCGTGGATCCACAGCGACGTCCGCGCAGAGGTGTTCCGCAGCGCCAGCCTGGACCCGCCGCTCTCCCTGCTCCAGGACGGCTTGGCCGACCGGATTTTCAAGGCCTTCGCCATGCACCCTTGGGTGGCAAGAGTCGACCATGTGACGATGGTCAGCCAGCATCCGCCCCACCGCGTGGACGTCGAGTTGGTCTACCGCCAGCCGGCGTGCATGGTGCAGGTGGCCGACGATCTCCTGCCGGTGGACGCCGAGGGGGTCTTGCTGCCCGGCGGGGATTTCTCGCCCATCGAGAAGCAGCGTGACTACGCCTGCCTGGCGGGCATCGACACCCGGCCGATGCGGCCGGTCGGGCAGCCGTGGGGCGACGGCCGCGTGCTGGACGGGGCACAGATCGCCGCCGCCTTCGGCCCCATCTGGCAGCAACTGCAGCTCTATCGCGTGCAGCCCTCGCCGGCCTCGCTGGCCGCCCGCGAGCCGATCTACGAGCTCTTGACGCGGGCCGGCACGTGCATCGTCTGGGGGCTGGCCCCGGGAACCAAGGTGCTGGGCGAGCTGCCGCCCGCCGAAAAGATCGCCCGCCTCCAGCAGTATGCCGCCGGCCACGGCGGCGGCCTGGACGTGCAGGGCAACACCGCGCCCCTGGACCTCCGCACCCTGCCGCCCGCAAAAAGCCGCTGAGTGAGCTTACACGATCTTGGGAGGGTTTCCGTGTGCCACTGCTTCGCAGAAGCAGCGCCGACAGCGCGGGAATTCACTGCTCCTACGAAGCAGTGGCACACGCAAGTCCCCGTCGGGATAAATACACTACGTGGCCTTCGACTCGACGGCCTGCTCCTTCAATTCCTCGCGGACGATGATCTGGTCCGGCGGGGCCTCGATCCCCAGGCGGACGACCCCCGGCGCGATCCGCACCACCGTCACGGAGATCTTGTCCCCAATGAGGATCCGCTGGCCGGCCTTCCGTGAGAGGACGAGCATAAGCCACCTCCAACCTAAACATACCCATGCTAGCGTTTCCCGGCAAGGGACCCCTTGACAACCCGCGCCCAATCCGGTCCGTTAGCGGGGATATGGATAGGTTGCACGGGTCCCATAGGTCTCATGGGCCTTATCCGGCCCGGCAGCGAGAAATTGGGTAGGAAATGCCTGCCCTGTTCCAATTGCCCTGAAGCGGGGGTGCAAGGGTGCAACTCGGCGTAAACCTGGAATTCGTAAGAAGTTCGGATAAATCGTTCCGCGAAGGAATCCGGACGGCTGCCCGGCTCGGGTACAAGTACGTCGAGCCCTGCGTGGCCACCGGCTACGATCTGCTCGCCATAGCCGGCTACTACCACATGGTGAGCATGGAGGACGACCCGCTGGAGGTCCGCGAGTGGCTGGACGAATTGGGGCTGGCGGCCTCGGCCGTCAGCGCCCACTCGCCCTTGATGCGGCCGGAGGTCGCGGTGCCCTACTTGACCAAGGCGATCCGCTTCGCCAGCGACCTGGGGGCCCCGGTGGTCACCACCGACGAAGGCCCCAAGCCCGAGTGGATGACCGAAACCGAAGCCTTCCAAATCATGGGTTACACCGTCCGCCAGGTCATGAGGACCGCCGAGCGTTACGGGATCCGGGTGGGCCTGGAGCCCCACCAGTTGTACACCGTCCGCCAAGACACGTTCCTCCGCATCCTCGAGCTGAGCGACAGCTCTTGCTGGAAGGTCAACTGGGACACGGGCAATATCTACCTCGGGGGGAAAGCCGACCCCTACGCCATGCTGGAGTGCGTGGCCGACCGCCTCTGCCACTTGCACGCCAAGGACATCAGCCTCCAGCAGGGCGAGTCCCAGCGCGGCGGGGTGACCGGAACGGCGGTCGGCTGTGCCTGCGGCGACGGGGTGGTCGATTGGCCCCGCGTGCTCGACATCCTCAACCGCCACAAGTACGACGGCGTGCTCTCCGTCGAGTGCGGCACCGTCGACCAGGCCGACCGCAGCCTGAAGTATCTCGGGCGATTGGTGGCGGGGGGCTAGCATCCCGCCCGCCGCCGCAGTATCATCGGTGGCATGCGTTTGCACCAGCTATTCATTCGGAGGAGCAGTCCATGTCCGATCCCGCGGAACTCTACGACGCCATCCTCAAGGGCAATGCCAAGAAGGCCGAGGAAGTCACCAAGGCCGCCCTGGCCGCCGGCCTCGACCCCAACGAACTCGTGCAGAAGTACATGATCCCCGCCATGGACGAGGTCGGCAAGCGCTTCGAGTGCAACGACTACTTCGTCCCCGAGCTGCTGATCGCCGCCCGGGCCATGAAGACCTCGCTGGCCCTGATCACCCCGCACCTGGCCCGCACCGGCGTGCAGCCTGTCGGGCGGGTCGTCCTCGGCACCGTCCAGGGCGACTTGCACGACATCGGCAAGAACCTCGTCGGCTCCATGCTCGAAGGCGGCGGCTTCCAGGTGGTCGACCTGGGCGTCGATGTCCCCCCGCAAAAGTTCGTCGACGCCGCCAAGGAGAAACCGGGCAGCATCGTCGCCGTCAGCGCCCTGTTGACCACCACGATGACCATGATGAAGGCGGTGATCGAGGCCCTGGGCAAGGCCGGCATCCGCGCCACGACCCGCGTGATGATCGGCGGCGCCCCCATCACCCAGCAGTACGCCAACGAGATCGGCGCCGACGGCTACGCCGACAACGCCAGCAGCGCCGTCGGCATGGCCCGCAAGCTCGCCAAGGCCTAGGAGCCGCTTGCGGCTTCGCACGAGCCGCCGACGAACAAACAGTGGGAAGAGGATTCCCTCTCCCTCCGGGAGAGGGACCGCAAGCGGTACCCGGGGTGAGGGCTGCCATGGCGATTCCCGGCTTGGCGATCATCGGCGAGTCGATCAACGATTCGGTCCCGGCCACGAGGAAGCTCTTCGACGCCCACGACGTGGACGGCCTCTTGGAATTGGCCCGCTGGCAGGACGCCGGCGGCGCGGCGTACATCGACGTCAACGTCGGCGCCCGGCCGCCCCGCTTCATGGCCGACCTGGTGCGGAAGATTCAGGACGTCACCGCCCGGCCGCTGGCGATCGACACGCCCGACATCGAGCTGGCCCGCGCCGGCCTGGGGGCCTACGACCCGGGCCGCACCGGCGGCAAGAAACCAATCCTCAACTCGATCACGCCCTTGCGGACCGGCATGTTCGACTTGTACCGCCTCCAGCCCTTCCGGCCGATCCTGCTGGTGTCCGAGCACGTCGTGGACGGCCAATCGCGGCCCTGCCGCACCGCCGAGGAGACCCACCAGGCCGCCCGCGTGCTCCTGGCTTGCTTCCTGGAAACCTGTCCCGGCAGCACCGCGGACGATTGCATCTTCGACCCGGGCATCGCCCCCATCGGCAGCGACACCGAGGGGAACCTCCGCCGCCTGCTCCGCGCGCTGGAGCTCATCCACGCCGATCCCGCACTGGCCGGCGCCCACGCCTCGGTCGGCCTGAGCAACTTCACCGTGATGCTCCCGCCCAAGCGGGCCGATGGCTCGCCCCTGAAGGGGCCGCTGGAAAGCGCCTTCCTGACCAAGGCCATGCCGCTGGGCCTGGACATGGTCATCGGCTCGGTGAAGCGGGCCTACGCCCTCCTGCCGCCCGATCACCCGGCCATGCTCTGCCTGGAAGACTGCCTCAAGCTGGAGGGCTTCGAAGTGCTGATGCGCGTGCGGGACTTCTACACCTGACGGGTGGGCGACGGGCAAGTGGGCAGTTCTTGCCTCGCTTCACGCTTGACGACTTACGGAAACAACGTATAATCTTACGTGATATGCGTAGGTCTAGCCCAATCGACCCGTTGTTCAACAAGACCACCCAGGACCTGCTGGCCGCTACGGTCCTCCAGCCGGACCGCTGCTGGTACCTGAGCGATCTGGCCAACCACCTCCGCCGCCGCCCGTCGAGCCTTCAGACACCGCTCGCCGCCCTGCAGTCGGCAGGTATCCTCTCGCGTCGCAAGGAGGGGAATCGCGTCTACTTCCAGGCGAATCCCGACTGCCCGTTCTTCCCCGAGCTACAGGGGCTGATGGCCAAAACGGTGGGGCTGATCGACGTGCTTCGGGAGGCCCTTGTGCCGCTGCACGATCGGCTTGGGCTGGCTTTTGTCCACGGCTCGGTCGCAGAATCCCGCGAGGGCGCTGCAAGCGACGTAGATCTCATTGTTATCGGCTCCGTGGGGCTCGCCGAATTATCGCCTGTCCTGGAGAAAGCCGAGGAGCGGCTCGGACGCCCCGTGAACGTCACTGTGTATTCCCTCCGGGAGTTTGCCAAGAAACTCGCAGCGAAGAACCATTTCCTCTGCTCCGTGCTCGACAAGGAGAAGCTTTTCGTCGTGGGACAACCCAATGACTTGGAAAGAATTGCTGGCCGAAAAGCGCGTTGAGCCGCACGCGACAAGCAAACAAGAGCTTGACGACTTGCGGAGCGCAGTCTCTCGCAACCTTCGCGACGCGGCGATTCCGCAGCTCTCCGCCGACAACAGATTCGGTGTGGCTTACGAAGCCGCCCTCCTCCTTGGGAAGATGGCCGTCGCCTGTGCCGGATATCGGGCAAAAGGGCAGGGCGCACATCAGACGACGTTTGCCGCCCTGAGGCTGGCCTTGGGAGCGGGAATTGGCAAAACGGTGACTTACCTGGAGCGCTGCCGGCGAAAGCGGAACGAACTGAGTTACGACATGGCGGGAGTCGTTACCGACACGGAAGCAGCCGAGATTCTCGCGCAATCTCAGACGCTCCAGAAGACCGTAGAGCAGTGGATTGCCAAAGACCACCCGCACCTTTCGTGACCGCCCCAAAGCTGTAATACGCGTTCTCCCCCGCAGCATCGCTCTGCCAGCATTCGCAACGTATTGCGAATCAACACGTTCGGATCCTAAGCGGGAAGGCACTTAGTACTCCCAATGGAGTCTCACCCCGAAAATCGATACGGGGCCCCGGTCGCGGTTGAACGCAGGATCGCCGACGAGCTGGTAATCAAACGCGAAGCGGCCGGTTTTCCCGAGGGGGAAATCGTAGTACGCCTCCAGGACTTCTTCCCAGCCGTAGGTCAGGTTGCCGTCGCCGTTTAGTATGCCTGTGCCGCCTGCCTTCAGGAATGCTATCTGCTCGCGCGAAGCGCCGCTGAGAATATAGGCATAAGCGAAGGTGTCGTCGGGCCGGCCCCATTTCGCGCCCTTCACGCTCACGCCCAGCGACGCCGACCAATTGGCATCGGTGTAGGTCCAGGCTACTTCATGGCCGTCGTTGCAGCCCAGGCGCGAAAACACGCCGACGTCCTTGGCAACCTCTTGTTCCCAGTTCAGCCCGAAGCCGTATTTGTAGCGGTAGGCGAACGCGGCGGCCGGGACGGTCGACGACGCTCCCGCGGGGGTGTCCGGGGGCGGAGGGTTGGCCCGCAGGAGAGCAGTCGCCACGGCGAAGCTGGCAAAGCGGGCCTCGTCGAGCCACACCATGAAGCGAATCGCCCCCGGACGGCCGTTGACCTTCCAGCGCCGCTCGAGCTCCGTCATCATTCCCCACGAGCGCCAAAAGTCGCCGCCGGAGCCCTCGCCGGGCCACTTGAGGATCCGGTCGTCAGCGGTGAAACCGTTCTCGACACCCGGCATCTGGAAGAACCCGTAGCGCAACGCCCACTGCGGCTGGTTCAATTCCGCGGAAAGTCCCGTGGTGTATCCGACGCTGTCGGACGCGTAATCCCACGTCAGGTTGGTGACCGCCGCCCAATTCAAGAACTGCGTGTGCGGGTCGTGCGCGTAGGTGTTGTTGTCGCAAATATCCGTTGGCGTGAAGCGGCCAACGGTGACGGTCAGCCGCGAAATGTCCTGTTTGCCCGCAAGCGCCAGCGGGCCGTCGGGCACGTCCTCCTGTTGGCCGCCCAGGCCGAATGTCTGGCGGATGAACCAGTGCGCGAACATGAAGTCGGGAATCTCGGTGCCGGCTTTGTAGGCGTCGCCGCTGGGAAACGCCTCGACGCCGAACGTGTTGCTCAGGCCGAAGCCCTGCCACATCAGGGCATCCACGTGCATCTCCGCCCCATGCCATAGCCGCACGCCGGCGAACAAGTCCGCCGCCAGGGTTTCCTGGCGCTCGCCCGCGCTGCTGAGGCTGTTTGGGCCGGAGTACAGGGCCCGAAAGCCGGGATCGCCCTGCGCAACGACGGTGGTTTGAGCGTGGAAGTTCCAGCACTTGGGCTCGCCTTTTTTCTCTTCGTCTTTCTTCTCCGCCTCGTCGGACTTCTCGCCCTCCTTTTTCTCCTCCTTCTTCTCCTCGGGCTTTGGCGGCGGGGTTCCCTCCGATGGCGGCGCGGCATCGCCGCCCTGAAACGCCGCATACTGGGCAAACATTGGGGCGTCCGCCCCATTTGCGGGAGGCGGATATAAATACGGTGGCGATCCCCCCGAAGACGCTTCCGGCGCGAGGAACGCATCAGGGGGCTGGCCCCCCGCCATGGTGCGGGCATCGGGAGGCTCACCGCGGCCGACTGACGGGACACCCCACCCGGCCGCGATCACCACGGCCAGAACGGCAATGCCCATCGGCCGCAGCCCCCAATTCGGGTGCTGGCCGTGTTCGCTGCGTGGCAAAATTCGTCGCCTTTTCCCGCGGGGCAGACTTTGACGATTGCATCGGAGAATAATGCAGTATGATCGTCCTTTTCTGCCGGGCCAGATTGTTAAATAAGCGAGAACTTCCACGGCCTGCGTTGCCACTACAGCGCGTATTCGCCCCCTTGCCTCCTTTGACACCACCGCGACGCGGCCGCTCACACCCAGGGGGAGCAGTGGCACACGATAGATGGCCGTCCGCGATTCCAGGAGGCGCCCCGCAGGTCCCTCCTGCCGGGAAAAACCACTTGACCGGTAAAGGGCTTACGGCATATTGATTTACGACCGGGGGCAATTGCGGTTGCAAACTTTTCCAGACTTGAAACCTGAAGCCCTTGGTTCTTGGCAGAACCAAGAGCAGCCCGCAATCAGGATTCTGTTGTCGCTTCATCCGTCTGCAATAAAGGCGAGGCGTAGCCTGTCTTAGAACTTCATCACGTAGCCTTGTCTTTCGAGTTGAGCAATAACAAAAAGTAATGCCGCCAAACACACGGCGGCGCTGCTGAGCAAGATCAAAGTGTTCTTCAAACTGAGGTTCTGCGGGTTGATTTTGAACCACTGCATTGGCTTCATCCCAAACAGCGTCATTAGGCCTCCAAACCCTGGAAGGAATATCGCCAAGAACACCAATTCGGTGTAAAGTTCGACCCGTTGTATATGTTGTTCCGCAGCATGGAGCGGATCGTAAATTTGCCACTTTGCAAGCAACAAACCCAATGCGAGAATAACGATCCCAAAAATCCGGGGGTGGCGAAAAAGAGACCCGTCCACTGCCGTTGGTGTTGGCGTTTCCATGAGCAGACAGCTCCCTTAACAACTTTTTGAGACCCCTAATGCGCAACCTCGCACGGGTAGAGTTTATAAGAGCGGTTCTGCCCTGTCAATCGTTTCCGCCCAGATCCCAAAACTGAACAGGCGTTCTGCAAGCTGCACAGTTGCAAACCGGGTTGCAAAGAACCGGGGGTCGAAATGGCGCGACATCGGGCGAAACGAATCACGAATTCCCGGGCACGTTTCCCCCAATGTGTGGATTCTCGGGTATACCCGCCGAGTGGCTTGACTTCCACCGGCCACCCACTAGAACTCATGGCCGCGCCGTGAAATGAGCCCAAGGTGGGCTGTTCCTTGAACGGCTACCAACACGTAACCGGAGAAACTGTCATGCGAAGGGTCTCTATTCTCTTCACCGCGCTGGTGTTGGGGCTTGGCCTGCTGGCGACTTGCGGTTGTGAAGACAAGTCGGGCGGCGCCGGCGGGCCCGCGTCGCCCGCGAAGGCGGCAACGAAGGACGGTACACCGGCCGCCGCTCAAGCGGAAGCCGCTGCGGAACCCGCGGCCGCTCCCGTGATCGAGGGCGAGGCGGGCTCGCCCAGCGCGACGACAACGATAAGTGGAAAACAACTCCCGCCGCCCGACCCGCCGTTCGGCGGCGTGATCAAGGAGAACGCCGCGCAGTCGAAGGCCTGGTGGCCGCCGCGAGTGGTGCCGCCCAAGGGCGCCCCCAACGTGCTCCTGATCATGACCGACGACGTGGGCTTCGGCGCGCCGAGCACCTTCGGCGGCGTCATCCCCACGCCGGCCTTGGATCGCCTCGGCAAGGCGGGACTGCGCTACACCTGCTTCCACTCCACGGCCCTCTGCTCGCCCACCCGCGCGGCCCTGATCACCGGACGCAACCATCACTCGGCGGGCTTCGGCGTGATCTCGGAGCAGTCCACGGGCTTCCCGGGCTACAACAGCATCATCCCCAAGGACAAGGCCACCATCGGCCGCGTCCTCCGGGACAACGGCTTCTCCACCTCGTGGTTCGGCAAGGACCACAACACGCCGACTTACCAGGCCAGCCAGGCCGGGCCGTTCGACCAGTGGCCCTGCGGCCTGGGCTTCGAGTATTTCTACGGGTTCGTGGGGGGCGACACCAGCCAGTGGCAACCGAACCTCTTCCGCAACACCACGGCCATCTATCCCTACGTCGGCAAGCCCGGCTGGAACCTCACCACCGCCCAGGCCGACGACGCCGTCGCCTGGATGAACCAACTCAACCAGATCGACCCCGGCAAGCCGTTCTTCTGCTACTACGTGCCCGGCGGCACGCACGCGCCGCACCATGCAACGCCCGAGTGGATCGAGAAGATCGGCAAGATGCACCTGTTCGACAAGGGCTGGAACGCCCTCCGCGAGGAAATCTTCGCCAACCAGAAGCGGTTCGGCGTGATCCCGCAGGATGCCAAGCTGACCCCGTGGCCGAAGGACCTGCTGCCCGAGTGGGACTCGCTCAAGCCCGACGAGAAGAAGCTGTTCATCCGCCAAGTCGAGGTCTACGCCGCCTACCTGGCCTACACCGATCACGAGATCGGCCGCGTCATCCAGGCCGTCGAGGACATGGGCAAGCTCGACAACACCCTGATCATCTACATCAGCGGCGACAACGGCGCGAGCGCCGAAGGCACGCTCATCGGCACGCCCAACGAGGTCGCCATGTTCAACGGCGTCCAGGTTCCCGTCGAGGTCCAGTTGAAGATGTTCTACGATGCCTGGGGCAGCGACCGGACCTACAACCACATGGCCGTTCCCTGGTCGTGGGCCTTCGACACGCCGTATCTCTGGACCAAGCAGATTGCCTCGCACTTCGGCGGCACGCGGCAGGGCATGTGCGTTTCCTGGCCGGGGCACATCAAGGACCCCGGCGGCATCCGCAACCAGTTCCATCACGTCGTCGACGT
>Ga0187848_10003743_pt1 | contig 10946 bp, 7 predicted proteins | sample June2016WEW_4_40_FD_132424 | JGI IMG/M metagenome (GOLD analysis project Ga0187848, IMG submission 132424) | Peatland microbial communities from SPRUCE experiment site at the Marcell Experimental Forest, Minnesota, USA - June2016WEW_4_40 | ecosystem: Environmental > Terrestrial > Soil > Wetlands... | reverse complement strand
GCACAGCAGCAGCAGATCGTCGAAATCGACCGCCCCGGCCGCCTTCAAGGCGTCCTGGTAGCGGCGATAGGCGGAGGCGGCCAGGTGCTCCTTGTCGCTCTGGGCCCGGGCAGCCGCCTGTGGGGGGCGGATGGCCGCCGTCTTCCAGCGGCCGATGAAGCCCAGCAAGTCGCCCGGCCGGAGCAGGCCCTCGGCCGAGCGGATCTCGCGGAGTGCCGCGCGGGCGACGCCCTCCTGGTCGCCCCGGTCGTAGATGGCGAACCCGTTGGGATAGCCCAGGTGCGTGATGTGCCGCCGCAGTATGCGAACGCACAGGGAATGGAAGGTCGAGATTTCGGGCTGTGCGGGGAGCCGTTTGCCCAGCAGGGCGGTGGCCCGATCGCGCATCTCGTCGGCCGCCTTGTTGGTGAAGGTGACGGCCAGGATGCGGTCCGGCGCAGTCCCGCGGCGCACCAACTCGGCGATGCGGTAGGTCACCACGCGGGTCTTGCCGGTCCCGGCCCCTGCCAGGACCAGCAGGGGGCCCGACGGGGTCTGGACCGCCTCGTGTTGTGCGGGGTTGAGCTGCATGGCCGAACTTCGATGGTAAGCGGCGCCGGCCCGCGGCGGAAGGGGCCCCAACGCCCTTGACGTTCCTCCCGCACCGGCGCTATACTTGTGGGTGTCTTCTCCTGACCGTTCAGAGCGGGGAGCAATCCATGAAGAGCCAGCGGCGGCACGAATTGCAGACCAACATGTTGGCGGACTGGCTCGGAGAAACGTTCGGGCGGATCAAGCCGTATCAGAATGCCATCCTGGGCACGGTCATCCTGGCCGTCGTGGGCGTGATCGGACTGGTGGTCTGGCACAGCCGTTCGACCTCGTACGTCGGGGAGGCATGGGCGTCCCTTCCGCTGGGCGCCGATGCACCCCAGGTCTACGAGGACGCCGAGCAGCGGTTCCCCAATACGTCGGCGGGCCAATGGGCTACGATCCTGGCCGCCGACCAATACCTCTTGGCCGGCTCGTTCCAACTCTTCCACAACAAGACCACGGCCACCGAGGCCCTGCACCGCGCGACCGAACTGTACCAAAAGGCCCTGCAAGAGAGCGACGCGCCGCTGGCCCAGGAGCGGGCCACCTTCGGTCTGGCCCGCACGCTGGAATGTTCGGGCCGCCTGGACGATGCCGCCAAGCTCTACCAGCAGGTGGTGCAGCGTTGGCCGGAGGGCATGTTCCGCGCCGCCGCCGAGGACCGCATCCGGGACCTGGAAAAAGAACCGACCAAGCGGTTCTACGACGATTTCGCCAAATTCACCCCCAAACCGCCCTCTAAGGAATCTGAGCCGAGCCCGAAGAGCAAGCTTGGACCTCTGCCGGAGAATCCCGAGGACGTGCCCGCCACGCCGGGGACCTCTGCCAAGCCGGAATCGCCCGCCAAACCGGAATCGCCCGCCAAGCCGGAGACCTCCGCCCCGGCGAAGGCCCAGAAGCCGGAGACGCCCGCAACGCCTGCCAAGCCGGAAACCCCTGCCAAGCCGGAGACCCCTGCCCCGGCGAAGGCCCAGAAGCCGGAGACGCCCGCAACGCCCGCCAAGCCCGAGCCGCCGGCCAAGGTTGCATCGCCCGACGAGCCGGCGCCGCCGCGGAAACCCGAGCCGCCGGCCAAGGGCGGCTGAGCAGCCGTCCCATAAAGCCGCCACCGCCGGTCGCGGTCTTACGCCATTTCCGGACTTCTGCAAACTGCTCCCCTCTCCCTTTTGGGAGAGGCACCCACAAACGGGTACCCGGGGGTGAGGCCATGGAGAAGACGCGCGAGCAAGACGAGTCGTCTTCGACCCCCGCCGCCATGCAACTCTCCAACGAGCCCGTCGAGTTCGTCGTGGACCCGAGCGAGGCGGGCCAGCGGCTCGACGTGCTCCTGGCCATTCGCTTCCACGATTACAGCCGCGTACACTTGCGGCGCGTCATCTCGGTCGGCGGCGTCCAGGTCAACGGCAAGGGGGGCAAGCCCGCCTATCGCGTCCTCGGCGGGCAGCGGATCTCGATTGTCCTGCCGGAGATCCCCCGCCAGTCGCCCCGCCCCGAAAACATCCCCCTGGAAGTGCTCTACGAGGACGAAGATCTGCTGGTGGTGAACAAGCCGGCCGGCATGGTCGTGCATCCGGCCCGCGGGCACTGGTCCGGCACGCTGGCCGGGGCGTTGCAGTATCATTTCGGGCCCAGTCTGAGCAGCACCGCCGGGCCGCTGCGGCCGGGGATCGTACACCGCCTGGACCGCGACACGAGCGGGGCGATCCTCGTGGCGCGGACCGACCAGGCACATTACCATCTGGGCGCGCAGTTCCGGGCCCGCTCGATCGAGAAGGAGTACTTCGCCTTGGTCAGCGGCCGGCCCGACCGCGACCGCGACCTGATCGACTGCGCGATCGGCTTTCATCCGGTGGACCGCGAGAAGATGGCCATCCTGCGGGACGAGCCGGCCGGCCGGGCTGCGCCGCGTGCCCGTTCGGCCCAGACATTCTACGAGGTTCTGGAGCGGTTCGATGGTTTTGCGGCGTTGCGGGTGCTGCCGAAGACCGGCCGCACGCACCAGATCCGCGTCCACCTGGCCCACGTGGGCTGCCCGGTCCTCTGCGACCGGCAGTACGGGGGCCGGTCGCAGGTAACGCGGCGTGAGATCCGCCGCGAGGGTGAAGACACGACCGTGCTCCTGGCCCGGCAGGCGCTGCACGCCCGGCGGCTGCGGTTTGTTCATCCCCGCACCGGCGCGCCCTTGGAGGTCATAGCCCCCCTGCCGGCCGACATGTCCGCCGTGCTCGATGAGCTGCGCCGGTGGCGGCGGGTGTAGAGCACCTCCGGTCCCCTCTCCCTTCGGGAGCGATCTTGCTGCGCATGGTGCCCGAGGGTGAGGGCAGCCGGCCCATAATGCCCTCAGCCCCGGAGGGCCCCATCTTAGGCGTCAAACGGGCCTCACCGACGCGCGGTGTTCTCCACGCCGCCTTCCCAGCGGAGATTGCGAAACTCGCGAGGCTCACTCCAACCCGGTGGTCCTTCGCCAAATGTCACCTCTTTGCCATCCTGATAAAATGTCCCCTGGCGCCTGAAGCTGAGTTCGGTAACAGTTTCCCACGTGCTCATCGCGGGTGAATACTCCTTCTTGGCAGGCATCATCTCCTCCAACCCGACGGAGACTGTCTGCCAGCCGGGCGAACCCTTGAGCGTCTTGCCGGCCAGGTATGAGCCGCCGGGTTTCCCGGGATACGCGCCCCACCCGTTCAGGTCGGCTATGACGACGATCGTATTGTCGTGGGGGCACTTGACGTCAAAGACGAGCTTTGCGCCCGCAGGTCCCCGCCACTTCAGGTCCTTGAGTTTTCGCGTCGTCGCATTCCACACGTGCGGATTGCCCCATTCAAGACGGTACCAGTCATGCCAGCCACGGGAGAAATCATCGATCGTCCGGGAGGGTTTGTCGGTGGCTTTCACTCCGGCACTCTTCAGTTCCTCCGCGAGACAAACGACTTCTTTGGAGCTGACGAGGAACGCGTCCGGAGGCTTTGACCCTCGACATCCGACTCTTTTTGTTTTCAACGCATAACTGACGTTCCCATATACGTACAAAGGCTGTTCCGTGCTCAGGACGGGACAATCCGCAATCCATCCATCCCCCGCCTTTTTCGCTTCCGCATCGCGCCAGAAACGGGTCAAGCAATGCGGATCAACGGAATAGTAGATGTCCACCTTGACGACCTCCAGAGGGCGATCCGTCTTCAGGCGAGCTTGGGGAACTCCGCTGGCCGTCTTGAGATTCACGATCAATTCCGGCGTCTTCGGGAAAGAAAACGATCCCTTGAGATACTGATCGAACCACAGGATTCCGCAAATGTCGGTTTCGGCAAGCCCCCGGTGGTTGAGATGCGGAGCGATCGCGTAGCCGACCTCCCGGCTCCCGATGGTTTTCCAATTCTCCGTCATGTTATCCAGCGGCCCGGCAAAGTCATTGGTCGGCGCCATGAAGAGAATCGGACAGGTGACGCGCGGGATATACGGGAGATCATCAATCGTATTCCGCGAAATCCCGCTGTATTCGGATCTCAGTCCCGTTCCCGGCATCCCGCTCAATTTCCCGCTGACGCTCCCTGTTCCCCCACACGACGGCACCGCCGCCTTCACCCGTTTGTCGATGCCGGCAACGTCGACTGTTATCTTGCCGCCCATCGAATGTCCGGTCACTCCGAGGCGCCGGGGATCGACCTCGGGTTGTTGTTCCAGGAACGTCAATCCGCGGCGTGCTGCGAGGACCAGCAGGAACCAGTTATTGTTGCGTGGGGACTCGACGGCATCGAGCGTCTTGGAATCAGGCAGCAACGTTCCATAGTGCACGTTATGTTTCTGCGTGGCGTCGAGAGCGCCCCAGTCGGTATTCGGGTCCCCTTTCTCCATCTTCTCCGTGTCGTTTCCGCCCCAGTTGATGGATAGTCCGGCGTAGTCGTTGTCCGCCGCGTGTTTTGCAGCCTCAACCGATGCCCGCTGCCCGCCACCGTGTACCTGAAGGATCGCAGGGAGCTTCTTGGCACTTTTCTGAAAGGCATAAAACGCGGCAATGCGCGCCTTCTTGTCCTTGAATGTGCCGATCGTGAAAACCACATAGCGATAGGTGACGGCGCCTTCCTTCCACTCCTTCACCACTTGAGTCTCCAGTGGTTCCTTGCTGGGGTCATAAGTCCCCCAAAGCTCATCCAGATTGGTCGGCGCCTTGGCATCCTTCAGCGGGGGCAGCGAGTCCACGGCGGGAAGGCTCGTCGCGTGCATTGCCAGTAGCAAAGCTGCCAGCATCAGGGTTGTGCAGGTTGCTTGTTTCATGTTGGGGGAATTCTCTACTAGGGTGATGAGCGCGTGTTCCGGCAAGGGGACAAGTCCGACGATTGCTCCTTCCTTGGCCTCCGGCGCGGACCGGAGGGTGCATCCGCGACCGAGTTACCACGCCGCGACCCATTGCCGTTGCGGTCGACGTCGGCCAGCGTACCCGCCGCACTGCCCCCCGTCAACAGGCCCTCCCTAACCCCCAGCCGCGCCGATGCTGCATTTTTCCCGTGGATGGTCGAGGTTCCCCAATGTGGTAAACTATCTTGATGAGATCAACGAACCGCAAATCGGGCCGGGGCTTCTTGGGCGTCCGGCGTCTGCCGGTCACCTTCAGCAGTGACATTCGCCGCGTCATTACGCGGTTTTTCGATCCCGGCGGGGAAGCGAGGATCTCGAGCATCGTCGAGCGGATCAGCGGCCTGAGCGGCCCTCAGGTGGACCGATTGCTGGACGAGGTGTTTCTGAAGTTCCGTGCCCGCCACGGCAACATCGCCTCCGTGCTCGAGGAGAATTACTGCACGGCCGTGGCGCTGATCGGCATGCCGGACGACCTCTCGCACAATCGCCGCCTGTTGATCGGGTCCTACTTGACCGCCGAGTATTCGATCGAGTCGGCGGCGCTGTTCAACCCGTCGATCGTCCCGCACCACAGCCAGCGGCACCTTCCCGCCGGCGCGGTGCGGTTCATCATGAGTCTCCGCGCCACGGGCGAGGGGCACGTGTCGTCGATCGTCTTCCGCACCGGCGTGATCACCGCCGATCACCAGATCCAAATCGACCCCTGCGGACGGCTGGCCAGACCCATCCGCGTCGTTCCCGACAAGCAATACGACAAGCCCTTGTTTCGCCGCAAGCTCAAAGACATCAGTGTCCCCGACGCTGCGGTGGAGCTCGTGCTGGACCGGCTGGCCGACTCTTTCACCGCGGCGCAACTGGAACATGCCATCACCGAGGCGCGAGACGCGGCATCCGAGAAGCGGCAACTCGAGCCGTCGCTGCAAGACATCCGTTGGCTGGCCCAGTCGAACTATCAGTTGGAGCTTCCGCGGGAAGCGGATGCGTCCGAGGTGGTCATTTTTCCCCAGACCGACAACGAAAGCCACGGCATCGAAGACCTGCGCATGGTTCGCTTCGTGGACGACGACGGCACAGTGACCTACTACGGCACCTGCACGGCCTTCGACGGCTACCGCGTGCTTCCGGAGCTGATCGAGACCCGCGACTTCCTCAGGGTCGGCGTGCACACGATCAACGGCGCCTGTGCGCAGAACAAGGGCATGGCACTTTTCCCGCGGCGGATCGGCGGGCACTATGTGATGTGTTCCCGGATCGACGGCGAGAATCTGTACATCATGGTTTCCGACATCGTTCACTTCTGGGAGACCGCCGAGCTGCTCCAGACGCCGCACTACCCTTGGGAGTTCGTGCAGATCGGCAACTGCGGCTCGCCCTTGGAAACGCCGGAAGGTTGGCTGCTCTTGACCCACGGTGTGGGACCCATGCGGACCTACTGCATCGGCGCCATGCTGCTGGACCTTAACGACCCGCTGCGGGTGATCGGCTGTTTGGACGAGCCGCTCATCACGCCGACCGAAAAGGAACGCGACGGCTACGTCCCGAACGTGGCCTACTCCTGCGGAGCGATGATCCACAACGGGCGTCTCTACCTGCCGTTCGCCACGTCCGACATGGTTACCCGCATGGCGATGGTCTCGCTCGATTCCCTGCTGAACCGGCTCATCGGCTAGCTTCCGCCTTGATGGCGAGACAATTTGGGACCCGATCTCCCCCCGATGCCAGCAGGCGCCCCCTAATTGCTACTGCTTCTCCGGGCTGCGCCGCGTCGTGAGCTTGTTGCCCTGTTGCGGATGGCCGGGAAGTGGTAAAGTGTGGCCGCATATAAGCGTGCGGCGGCAGCATCCCCATCGACCGGACACACGGCCCGCCGCCGGGCCGCATCGACGCCAGGAAGGAACCCGTTACCCAGGAGGACCGCCCCATGACCATTCGCTCTTGCACGATAAAGATCATCGCGCCGGCAATCATTGCAGGATTCTGTCTCGTCCAAACTGTGGTCTACGGTGCGTCTCCATCGGTCGAGCAGGCCCTTCGCCTGACCCCCACGCAAGAGGGTGTCGACTATGATCACCCCAAGCCCGAGGAGGCGGCCCGGTGCAAGATTTCGGCCTACAAGCTCGACGGGACTTCCGGTTGGATCGTCGAGAGCCCGGAGGGGCTCATCCTGCGGAAGTTCACCGATACGAACAACGACAACATCGTCGACCAGTGGAGCTACTACAAGGACGGCGTCGAGGTGTATCGGGACATCGACTCGAAGTTTACGGGCAAGGCCGACCAGTTCCGCTGGTTTCACACGGCGGGCAGCCGTTGGGGGATCGACCGCAACGGCACCGGGAAAATTGACGCGTGGAAGGTCCTTTCGGCCGAGGAGGCCACCGCCGAGGTCGTCGCGGCCCTGGCCAACCACGACGCCGACCGCTTCGCCTCGGTGTTGTTGGGCGCCGCGGAGCTGCCGTCGCTCGGGCTGGGCAAGGCCAAGGCCGTAACGCTGGCGGCCAAGATCGGCAAGGCCCCAGCCGACTTCCGCTCCCTGGCGGACCGCCAGAAGGCCATCGGCCCGGCCAGCAAGTGGCTCCAGTTCGGCGGGATGCGGCCGGGCACGGTCCCGGCCGGCACCGATGGCTCGACCAAAGACCTCGAGGTGTACGAGAATGTGGTGGCCATCGTCGAGAGCGGCTCGCGGCACGCGCAAGTGCAGATCGGCACGATGGTGCGGGTGGGCAGCGCGTGGAAGGTCATCGACGCCCCGGCGATCGCCGACGAGGGGCAGACGGAGGCGGCTGTGGCGGGCATTTTCTTCCAAGCCTCGCCCCCCAGCCGCAGGGTCCCGGCCGCCGGCGCCCCCAGCGAGAAGACCCAAAAGCTGCTGGCCGAGCTGGAGGCCATCGATCCGGCGGATCCCCGGCGGGCGACGATCCTCGAGCAGTTGGCCGATCAGGCCGCCTCGCCCGAGGACCGCGCCGCGTGGGTCCGCCAACTGGCCGACACGATGAGCGCAGCGGTCCAGTCGGGCAAGTCCGCCGACGGAGACAAGCGGCTGGCGGCCCTGCTGGAGAAACTCCAACGCAGCGCGGCGGACAAGAACCTCGCCGCCTACGTCAAGATGCGGCAACTGATGGCCGGCTACGCCCTGAGCCTCCAGGCCCCGAAGGTCGACGTGCCCAAGATCCAAACCGAGTGGCTCAAGAGCCTCGAACAGTACATCGCCGACTATCCGGCCAGTCCGGACGCCGCCGAGGCCATGCTGCAACTGGGCATCGCCCGCGAGTATGCCGGCCAGGACGAGGACGCGCGGAAGTGGTATGCGCGGATCGTCCGCGATTTCGCCGATTCGCCGCAGGCGAAGAAGGCGGCCGGGGCCGTGACCCGGCTGGACAGCGTCGGGCGGGCGATCACCCTCCGCGGCAAGAGCCCCGACGGCGGCACCGTCGACCTGGCCAGCTACCGCGGCAAGGTCGTCCTCGTGCAGTACTGGGCGACCTGGAGCGCCCCGGCCAAGAACGACATGGCCACGCTCAAGCAGCTCGCCGCGAAATACGGGCCGAAATTCACCGTCCTCGGCATCAGCCTCGATACGAACGCCAAGGACCTGACCGCCTACCTGGCGGAAAACAAGCTGGGCTGGCCGCAGATCTTCGAGGAGGGCGGGCCGGACAACCGCCTGGCCAACCTTCTGGGCATCATCACCGTGCCGACGATGATCCTGGTGGACCAGGAGGGCAAGGTGGTCAACCGCAACGTGCAGACCTCCGAAATCGAGGCCGAGCTGAAGAAACTGCTGCCGTAAACGCCGGGCAGAGCACCACCTGTGGGTGGCAATGGCCATGAACGGCCCTAACGGCCTTGCGCCGAGGCCAGTTGGCAATTCCGATACTTTGGGTTGGTAGGCATCAAGACGTAACATCCACCAAATTCTATATTTGCGCCGCAACACGATCCGCGTCCGGCGGTGTGTCCTCCCGACAGCCTGCCTGGATAAGATCGAATCCCGTCATATTCTGTCACAATCGTGACGCATACTGCTTGCGTTATTTCTTGCGGCATGGCATAATTTGATCGGATGGATTCTTGCGTCCAGCCGAGGACCTTGCCCATGCTCGCCCAAGAGCGCCGTACACGCCTGCTGGAAGTGATCCGCACACGGCGGTTTGCATCGCTGCCGGAGTTGGTCGATGGCCTGGGCGTCTCCGAGTCTACAGTCCGCCGGGACTTGGACTACCTGGAAGATCAGGGGGCTGCCAAGCGTATCCATGGGGGGGTGCTGTATGCGGGCGGCTCGCCGAAACTGCCGCATTTCGACGCCCGGCAACCGGCCCAGTGGGACCTCAAGAAGGCCATTGCCGCAAGGGCGGTGTCGCTGGTGGAGGACGGGGATACCATCATTTTAGATGGTGGCAGCACCACCTACGAGGTGGCCAGGCTGCTGGTCGGGCGGCCGCTGCACGTGGTGACCACCTCGCTGCCGGTGGCCAATCTCCTGGCCTCCGACGCCAACAGCGACCTAGTATTGATCGGCGGGAACATCTGCCCTCGGACCGGCGTCGCGCGGGGACCTTACGCCGACCGGATGCTGGCCGAGGTGCGGGTGCGGAAGACGATCCTCAGCACGGCGGCGGTGAGCGAGGAAGGGTTCTTCAACAACAACCTGCTGTTGGTGGAGACCGAGCGGGCGATGATGCGGGCCGCCGGCGCAGTCATCGTGGTGGCCGACAGCACGAAGTTCGGCCACGAGAGTTTGGGCCACGTCTGCCCGCTGGGGGCGGTGCAGCACCTCGTGGTGGACGATGGGATTTCAGACCGATGGCGGAAGACGATCGTGGCGGCGGGCGTGAACCTGCTCGTGGCCGAGGTGACGGACAAAGCATGAGCATTGCGGCACCGATTGATCGAGCGTTGGTCGAGCAGATCGTTCGGCAGATCGTGCTGGCCCAGCGGGGCGGGCCGCCGGGCAAGCCCAACCTCGTGGTGAGCGTTTCCGCCCGGCACTGCCACCTGACCGACCGCGATACGGAGACGCTGTTCGGCGCCGGCCGCAGGCTGACGGTGCAAAAGGAGCTTTACCAGGAGGGCTATTTCGCCGCGGAAGAGACGGTGATGATCGTGGGGCCGAAGCGGCGGATGCTGCCGACGGTCCGCGTGCTGGGACCCACGCGGCCCGAGACGCAAGTCGAGTTGGCGTTCACCGACGGCATCTCGCTGGGGATCGACCTGCCGGTGCGTCCCAGCGGGAGCATCCGGGGCACGCCGGGTTGCGTGCTGGTCGGCCCCAAGGGCGTGGTCGAGCTGAAGGAGGGGGTGATTCGCGCGGAGCGGCACGTACACATGGGCCCCGCCGACGCCGCCTTCTACGGAGTGGCCGACGGCGACCGGATGTCCTTGCGGGTCCGCTCGCCTTGCGCGGCCGTGTTCGACGATCTGCTGGTGCGGGTCGGCAAGAAGATCAAGCTCGAAGTGCACCTCGATACGGACGAGGCCAACGCGTGCGACATCGATCACGCCGCGAGCGTGGAGTTGAAAAAACCGTGAGGGCTGCCAAGTCACCCTTTCCCTCCGGGAGAGGGCAGGGTGAGGTTGCCCCGCGGAGAAGCCCTCACCGCGGGGCACCCCGGCACCGTGCGAAGCATGGTCATGGGTCCCTCTCCCAAAGGGAGAGGGGAGGAAAAGGTCGTATTTCCGAGTCGTCAACCGAAACGTCTTCGCAGAGGGAGAAAAGCACCATGGCAAAAGCGATGGAAGCGTTGGGCATGATCGAGACCAAGGGCTTCGTGGTCCTGGTCGAGGCCACCGACGCGATGTTAAAGGCCGCCAACGTCCAGTTTCTCGGCTGGGACAAGGTGGGCAGCGGGCTGGTCAGCGCGTTCGTGACCGGCGACGTGGCTGCGGTCAAGGCCGCCACCGACGCGGGCGCCGCGGCCGGCGGGCGGCTGGGCGAAGTCGTCAGCGTGCAGGTCATTCCGCGGCCGCACGAGGACCTGACCGTCGTGCTGCCCCCGCCCGCCACCGGCGGCGCGCGCGAT
>Ga0187848_10003741_pt1 | contig 10950 bp, 8 predicted proteins | sample June2016WEW_4_40_FD_132424 | JGI IMG/M metagenome (GOLD analysis project Ga0187848, IMG submission 132424) | Peatland microbial communities from SPRUCE experiment site at the Marcell Experimental Forest, Minnesota, USA - June2016WEW_4_40 | ecosystem: Environmental > Terrestrial > Soil > Wetlands... | reverse complement strand
GCCGCAGGCTCTTGGGGCTTTCCTGGGTCCGGACCATCAAGTCGCGGAGCTCGCGGCGCAGGGCGGTGCGGCGGTCGCGGTGGGCGGGGCCGTCCGGCAGAGTCCGCAGGAACTCGCGGATCTGGAACATGCGGCGGACCGATTCCTCCATCTGCCGCATCATGGCCTGGACCCGCCGCGTCCGCAGGCTCAGCTCTTCGACGAGCGTGAGCATCTTCCGCCGCCGGCGGATGAAGCGCTTGCGGGCGTCGCCCGCCGCGCCCTCGGGCGTGCGGCGACTGAACAGCCGCTGGAAATCCCGCCGGTTCTCGTCCCCCAAGTGTACGAGCGTCCGCAGGTTGTGGGGCATGCGGGCGATGATCTGCTCCTTGGTCAGCCGCTCGGTCAACGAGACCTTGATCGTGCGGTCGAAGGGCAGCGCGCCGCCGTGGACCTTGGCCAGCGTGGCCAGCGTGCTCCGCATCGCCAGGCTGCAACCCATCACCGTGCGGCGGAACCTCTTGCGGGTGACCTCGATCTTCTTGGCCAGTGAGATTTCCTGCTGCCGCGTCAGCAGCGGGATTTCGGCCATCTGGGAGAGATAGAGCCGGATGGGGTCGCTGGTCCATTTGGTCACGTCCGGGGGCGGCGGCGGGGGCTCGGCCGCTCCCCCCGGCACCCCCCCCTGCTCCAGGGCCTCGGCGTCCAGCTCCTTGTCCGCCTGCTCGGCGACGTCGTAGAACTCCGGGGCCGGGGGCTCGTTCACCAGGTCGACGCCCTCTTCCTCCAGAGCGATCAGAAGATTGTCGAGCTTGTCGGGGTTCACCTCCTCGTCGGGCAGGTACTCGTTGACTTCGTCGTAGGTCAGATAGCCTTGCGTCTTGCCCCTGGCGATCAGCTCCTGTAAATCCTTGTCGAAAAGGTCCACCGTGCGACTCCTTTCGCGCCTTCCTGGCGTTCTCGGGGATCTTGGGATTTGCGATCTTTCCCCGCGCCCGTATCCCCCCCGGTGCAATCGGGGGGCTTTGCGAGGGATCGCCCGGCCAAGAGCATCCTCACCCATCCGTGGGCGCGGAAATACCCTGCCGGCTTCGCTCCTGCTCGATGATGTCCTTGAGCAGGTCCATCTCCTGACTCGGATCGAGTTGTCGTTGGCGGAGCGCCACGTTGTGCACGGGGCGCCGCTCTGCCACCTCCTTTCCCAGAAAGCCGGCCAGCAGCTTGGCCCATTCCTTCTCCGCGTCGGCCCAGCGACTGACCTTGGCTCGACCGTGTTCGTCGAGGCGGACCAACAGGCTCTTCGCGTCCGCATCGTCCAGTTCGAGCAGCAACCGCTCGAAGGTCGGCGCCACGCCCCGATCCAACAAGCGGCAACTGCTGTCGAAAATCAACCGGCATGAACCGCCGGCGGCCCGCTCCCCGAGCCGCTCCCTGGCGGCCGGCCACCGCTCGGGAATCGCCAGGAGGACCGCCAGCAGCTCTTCCTCCCAGGAGGGAAGCCACTCGGCGGGCGGAGCGGCCGGTCGCCCCGCGAGTCTCCCGGCCGCGGAGTCGGACGCGGACTTGCCCGCGACCTTGCGCCGCAGCGCGGTGAGCCGATTTCGGATCTCCACCTGGTCCACGCGGAACATCGTGGCCAGCCGCTCGAGGAACTTCGCCTCCCGCAGGCGGTCCTCGTGGGTCGTGTCGGGCCGCAACCGCGGGGCCTTGGCCACCACGGCCACCAGCCGCTCCAGGGCCTGCGTGGCAGCATGCACGTCGTGATCCAGGTCCACCCCCCGCGTGGCCGCCTGAAAGGCGTGCTCCAGGGCATCCACCGCCCGCTGGGCCAGCAACTCGGCCAGGGCCTCCGCACCCCGCTGGCGGAGGAGATCGCAGGGGTCCAGCCCGTCGGGCAGGGTCAGCACGTCCAGGTCGACCTGCTGGGCGATGAACAGTTCGAGCACTTCGTTGGCCCGCTTCTGCCCCGCCTCGTCGCCGTCCAACACCAGCACGATCTGCTCGGCAAACCGCTTCAGGATGCGGACGTGGCTTTCCCCCAACGCGGTGCCCAGCACCGCAACGGCATGGTCGAAACCGTATTGATGGGCCACGATAACGTCGGTGTAGCCCTCCATCACCAGGGCCACGCGGCCCTTGCGGACGGCCTCGCGGCCCACGTCCAGGCCGTACAGCAAGCGGCTCTTGGTGAACAGGGGCGTTTCCGGGGAGTTGACGTACTTGGCCGGTACGGTGGCGGAGGCCAACCCCGGCAGGATGCGGCCCCCCAGGCCGACCGGCCGGCCCTGCACGTCGCGGATCGAGAACAACAGCCGCCCCCGGAAGCGGTCATAGAGTCCGCCGCCGCCGGACGGCCGGGCGAGCACTCCGATGGCCTCGAGGATCCTTGCCCGCCCCGCGTCCCGGTGGGCCTGCTGCAGGATCCAGTCGCGGACGGGCGGCGAGAAGCCCAGGTGGAACCGCTCGATGCTCTCCGGCGTGATGCCCCGCTCTTGGAGATACCGCCGGGCGGGCTCGGCCTCGGGCGACTCCAATAGGCATTGGTGGTACTGCTGCTCGACCCAGGCGGCCGCTTTGTAAAGGGTCCGCTTGTCGAATGCGCCGCCGGCGCGCCCGGAGGCGTCTGCGGCGGGCTGGGCGCCAGAGGGCGCCTGTTCGGGCCGCCCCTTCCCCAGCGGCACCCCCACCCGGTCCGCCAGCATCTCCAAGGCCTCCCGGAACTCCACCCCCTCCATCTTCATCAGGAAGCTGAACACGTCGCCGCCGATGTCGCAAACCCAACACTTGAACGACTGCCGCTCCGGGTTGACTTGCAGGCTCGGACGCGTGTCGTCATGCCAGGGACATAGCGCCACGTATCCCCGACCCTGGCGGCGAAGCTGCACGTAGTTGCCCACCAGGTCGACGATGTCGATCGCCTGCCTGACCTGCTCCTTGACGTCCGCGGACGATCCGAAGGACACCGTCAACGTCTCCGTGCGTGAGGGGGCGAAATCCATTTCGCGTTTGCGGGATGGGGATTCCCGGGACCGACGAGCGAGATCGACAACTCCCTTTGCCGCGCCGTGCTCCACTCGGGGGCGATTCTCCACGGCACGCTGATTATAGCCCAACCGCAAAAACGGGTCAACGGCGTCGCAAAGCGAGTGACGAGTGGCGAGTGACGAGTGACGAGTGGGCGGTCGGCGGCAGGGAAAGCCTCCGGACTGTGTCCGGGGGTCCGGGGTTCGGTGGGCAGCGGGCGGGCTGGGGAGGGTGTGGGCAGTGGGCAGTTTAGCGGGCGACCATGCTACGCACGGTGCCCTGCCCGCCGTTACCCGTCCGCAACCAATGGGAAACGGCGGGCAAGCCCGCCCGCTAAACTAATCCCCAATCCCCGCCCCCTACTCCCCAACCTCCTTCCCCTCTTCTGCCTCCGCTTCCTGGATTACCTCGGTGACCTCGCGGCGGCCGGCCAGATAGTAGCCTAACCCGATGGGGGTAATCAGCATCGTTACCAGCCGGTACGCCACCGCCACGACGAACGCTTCTTGTCCCCGGCCAACCCACGCCTGAATGAGAAACACGAATACGATCTCGAAGGGCCCCGCCGGAAGGGGGATTGTGCTGACAATCCCGCTGACCGGATAGACCGCCAGGAAAACCGCGAACGGCACGTCGAAATTCAGTCCCCGGGCCACCATCCAGATCGATGCGGCAAACAGCAGTTGCAGGACGACGCTGATGACCGAGCTCCACATCAACACCGGGGCGTTGCGGCGATACATCCGCATGGCCTCGACCAGCCGCCCGATCGTCGGCCCGATCCGCCGCACCCGCCCCAGCGCCGCGAGCCACCGGCTTTCCAGCACGCCGGGCAGCAGGACGAAGACGATGCCCAGCGTGCTCACGGCCGTGAGTCCCAGCACCCCGACGCAGAATGCGTGAACTTTGGGATTCTCCAGGTTTTCCCCCCAGAATCCCGTGGGGAAGATGCAGACCGCGCCCAGGATGAACAGCAGGTAGAGCCCCACGATGCGATCGACGACCACCGAGGCCGCGGCCTCGGTGCGGTGGCCGGGGCGCTCGTGGGCCAGCATCACCGCCTTGAGCACGTCGCCGCCGAGAATCCCCGTGGGGGCGAAGTTGAACACGTAGCTGATCCAGCCGATCCGCATCGCGTCGCGCATCGTCAGCGCGATCCCCAACGCCCGGACCAGGTAACACCACCGCACGAGCGTCAGTGCCACGCCGGCTGCGCACAACGCCACCGACCCCGCCAAGAGGTCCCAGCGTTTGGGCTGCCTGAGCAACTCGACCATGGCCTCCTGGCTGTGCTTGTCCCGAGTGGACCACCAAAAGAGGCAGCCCAGGATGGCCAGCGAAACCCCGATTTTGACCGTGGTGATGAGATACTTCTTCACCCGCCGAACTCCCAGGAGACTCCGTAACATAGCACAAATCCCCCCGCCGGGCGACCCCAAGCCAAGACGGCTCAATTTGCGCATCCGGAATAACCGATCCTAAACCTAAGATGACCCACGGGCGGGAAAAAGGGGACAGTCCCCATTTGCCGGAACGGCCCGGAGGGTGCTTCGCACAAATGGGGACTGTCCCCTTTTTCCTCCATGACCCAGACCGAGCGACGAGTCCGGAGCGGTGGCGGCGTTGTCCGCGGCGCGATCGGCGGCGGAAGACTGCCGCGGAGCGTGGGGCAATGGGAGCTGGTGGCCCTGGCGGCCGAGGGGAGTTGGGCCCAGGTCTACCGGGCCCGGCCCGCCGGCACTGTGTGCGACGGCCCGGCCGCCCATGCCGTCAAGCTTCTGCGGCCCGAGCGGCAAGGGGACCCCGCGGCGCGGGCCCTACTGGCTCGCGAGGCCCTCGTGGGCCGGAGCGTATCACACCCGCACCTGGTGGCCATTCTCGAGGCGCAACTCGGCCAGGCCCCGCCGCTCTTGGTGATGCCGTGGTTGGCGGGGATGACGCTGGAGGCCCGCCTGGCGACCGGCTGGTTGCCCGACCTGCCCGAGGCCCTCGGCATCGCCCGGCAGGCCGCCGAGGCCCTGGGGGCCCTTGACAGCACCGGCTGGACCCACGGCGACGTGAAGCCGAGCAACCTGTTCGTCTCGCCCGAAGGCCATGTGACCCTTTTGGACCTCGGTTTCGCCCGCCGCCGCGGCGAAGACGCCCGGCAAGCCGGCCGCTGCCTGATGGGCACGCCCTACTACCTGGCGCCCGAATGCTTCTCGGACGCCTCGGTGCCCGACGTCCGCAGCGATCTGTACAGTCTCGGCGCCGTGCTGTACCAGTTGCTCGCCTGCCGGCTGCCATTTGAAGAGGAGGATTTGGGCCGGCTGGCGATCCAGCACAAACAGCAGGCCCCGTTGAACCTCCGCCGGCTCGCCCCGCTGGTGCCCTTCGAGGTCGCCCGAGTGGTCCATGAGATGCTGGCCAAGGAGCCCCTGCGGCGTCCGCAGACGGCCGGCGAGTTGGTCCGCCGACTGGTGGCGCTGGAGATCGCCACGTTCGCCGAGCGGGCCGTGGCCTGACGGCCGCTGCTACTCCCGCGTCTGCGTGGACAGGTATACCGGCAATCCCATCTGCTGGACCTGGTCGAGCTGCTCCTCCAGCCAATCGACGTGCTCGTCTTCGTCCACGAGGATGTGATCCAGCAGTTCCTTCGTGGCCCCGTCGCCCACCTCGGCGGCCAGCCGGATCGCCTCGTTGTAGGAGCGGACGGCCGCCAGCTCCGCGTCCAGGTCGTTCTGGAGCTGCTTGGGGACGTCCGCGCCGATGCGGATGGGGTTCAGCTCGCTGACGGTCGGGGCGCCCTCGAGGAACACGATGCGTCCGATGAGCCGCTCGGCGTGTTTCATCTCCTGGACTGCCCGCTTCTCGACCGTCTTGTGCAGCCGCTGGTATCCCCAGTTGTCGCACATCTCGGAATGCACCATGTACTGGTTGATTCCGCTCAGTTCTTCGCGCAACAGGTCGTTGAGTTTCTTGAGGAGCTGCGGGTTGCCTTTCATGGACGCCTCCTTTTTCGCTAGGGTTGGTTGACGGGTTTCGCTCGCACCTATGTATCCGGCACACTCCGTGTGCCGCCCGGGTACCCGCTTGCGGGTGACGGCACACGGAGTGTGCCGGATACATTGTGCCGCCCGGGTACCCGCTTGCGGGTGGCGGCACACGGAGTGTGCCGGATACATTGTGCCGCCCGGGTACCCGCTTGCGGGTGGCGGCACACGGAATGTGCCGGATACATTGTGCCGCCTCTCAACGGCACACGGAGTGTGCCGGATACATTGCGCCGAATTCGTAGGCCGCGTCGAACATGGCCAGGATGTTCTCCGGCGGCACGTTGCCTTGGATGTTGTGGATCTGCGTGAACACGTAGCCGCCGCCGGGGCCGAACGTCGCGATCCGCTCGCGGACGTGCTGGCGGACGGCCTCGGGCGTGGCGCGGCCCAGCACCTGCTGGGTATCGCAGCCGCCGCCCCAGAAGACCAGGCGCCGCCCGAACTCCTGCTTGAGCCGCAGCGGGTCCATGTTGGCGGCCGAGGTCTGCACCGGATTGAGGATGTCGATCCCCGCCTCGATGAAATGCGGTATCAAGTGGTACACCGACCCGCAACTGTGCAGGAAGGTCTTCCAGCGCGTGTGGGCGTGGACCCAGTCGCAGAGCTTCTTGTAGTGCGGCTTGAGCATTTCGGCCCACAACTCCGGGCGGATGAACTCGCCGCGCTGCGTGCCGGCGTCGTCGGAGGCGATGCCCCAGGCAAAACAGCGATCGCCCACCGCCTCGTGTACCAGGGCCAGGCAGCGGATCGTGGCCTCGATCGAGCGGGCCATCATCTCGTGGCACGTCTCTTTCTCGGTCATGAGCATCATCATCCACTGGTTCGGCAGGGCCTGCGTCACGTTGTTCGCCGGGTCGGTAATCACGGTCAGCCCCAGGAAGCACACGCCGAATCCCCAGCCGAGGATCGCCAGGTCGGTATTCTCGTAGAGCGCGCGGCTCGACCGCCGCAGGATCTCCAGGTGCTCGTCGGCGATGTCGTCGATGGGCCGGAACTTGGCCGGCTCGATCTCGCCGGCCCGATTGAACGACATATTGTCGAAGTAGTAGCCCCCCTTGGGCATGCGGAAGGGCGAGGGCAGCCCGTCGTCGCCCAGCAGGATCCAGTTGCCCTGCGGGTCCTCGGCGATTTGCGTGCCCGGCGGAAAGAGCGCCCGCGTGCCGTCGAACAGCCGCCGCGGGATCCATTCCTCGTCCGGGCGCACCGTCCCCCGCAGAATCGACAGGTCCAGCGGCACTACGTCCCCGTGCAGCCGCCGCAGGACTTCGTCTTCCACCACGGCGATCATCGCGGGAGTATCGAGCACTTTCGTGGGGGTCGCCAGGCCCAGCCTGCGTTTCAGCTTGTCGTAGGCCGTCACGGCGATGCCCGTGGCCTTCGAGCTGCCCAGGTCGATCGGCACCCGGTCGGGGACTTCGTGGTTTACGGTACGCAGAACCCTGTCGCGCGGCGTCATGGTTGTCACCTTGCGTTTGGGATGGCGGGCCGGGGCGCGGCAAGTTTAGCGGGCGACCACGCTTCGCGCGGTGCCCTGCCCGCCGTGTTGCGGCTCGCAATGGTCCAGGCGGCGAGCTTGAGCCGTGCAGGCCCGAATCGCCACCCCGCGACGCGCCATCCCAGGGGCCATTGTACCCGGGGGCGTAAGGCGGCGAGAAGGGGGGCTGCGCACCCCATTGTACCGCCGCACGTTTCCGGCATAATGGGTTCTTGTTGCGCAAACAACCGTACCATCGGAGCGGAGCAACAGGGTGAATTTGAAGGACCCCAAGTACAACGGCTTTGCCCTGGTCCGGGAGATGCTCGAAACGCCCAGCATTGTGGGCGGTTTCGACTTTCAGGCCGCGGCGGAGGCCGGCGAGGCGGTCCGCCGGACCGGCAAGTTGTTCCTGACGGGCGAGGGTTCCAGCCGCATCTTCCCGGCCAAGAATCTCATCGCCCAGGTCCTCGAGTTGGGGCTGCCCCTGGCGGTGGCCACCGACGGCGCGCGGCAGGCCCACGAATACGACCTGAGCCGTTTCGCCGTCTTCGGGGCCAGCAACAGCGGCAAGACCAAGGAGGTAATCTCGCTGTTCACGAAGCTCGGCGAAGAAGGCCATCCGCAGCGGTTCGCCTTGACGGCCCATCGGCCCTGCCCGCTGGAGAGCGTCGCTTCGCGGTGCTATACGCTCGGCTGCGGACCGGAGCAAGCCGTGGCCGCGACCAAGAGCGTGGTCGAGCAGGCATTGTTCTACTGCTCCCTGCTGGGGGCGTGGGGCGTGACGCACGGTCTGGCGGCCGCCCGGCAGCAGGCCGGCCAGAAGGCCCGGGAGGTCTTGGAGACGGAGTTGGACCGGGCGATCGTCGAGAAGGTGGCCGCGGCCCCGGTGATTTATTTCGCCGGCCGCAACAACGGCGTGGCGGAGGAATTGACCCTCAAGACCAACGAGATCACCCATAAGAAAAGCGATTACCTGGAAGGGACCTACGCGGTCCACGGCATCGAGGAGATCATGCACCCCCGGGAAGTCGTGCTGGTGGTCGATCCCTTCCCTGCCGAGATCGAGAAGTTCCGCACCACGCTGGTTGCCGGGGTCGGGATGACCGTGATCGCCCTGGCGGAGCAGGAGACCGCGCTGCCGACCATTCGCATTCCGCGCGTCGACGGCTATCGCACGGTGTTGCAGCTTCTGGCGGGCTGGAACCTCCTGGTACACGTCGGCATCGCCTTGGGGATCGACCTGGACAAGGCCGAGCGGGCCCGCAAGATCGGCAACGAGTTCTCTGCCGCCCAGGGTCAGGGAGGATAGCTTTGTCGAAGATCTGTTACCTGGGGGACGGTCGCCTGAGCGGTGCGGCCGGCTACTTGGCCGCGGTCATGCAGCATCATGGGCTGCCGCTGGACCACGTGCCCAGCGACGAGCCGCCGCCGGCCACGTTCGGCCGGCGACAGTATGCCTTGTACGTGGTCAGCGACTATCCGGCCGCCCGGTTCGGCGCGGCGGCCATGGCCCACGTCGCCGGCCGCGTCGCGCGAGGCGCCGGACTGCTTATGCTGGGCGGCTGGGAGAGCTACTTCGGCCGGTCGGGGGAGTACCACCAGTCGCCGCTTGCGGAGGTCCTGCCCGTTGTCATGCAGACGGCCGACGACCGTTGCAACTACGCCCAGCCGTGCCTGATCCGCCAGGTCGCCGAGCATCCGATCCTCAAGGGGCTGCCCTGGGATGCGCCGCCGGGGATCGGCGGCCGAAATCTCGTGGGCCCCAAGCCGGATGCCCGGACGCTGCTCACCTCCGTGCCATTCGTTGTCCGTCGGACAAAGAGGGGGTGGCAGTTCTTTCACGACGAGGAGTCGCCGCTGTTGGTGGTCGGGCGGCACGGCCGCGGCCGGACCGCCGCCCTGGCCACCGACGTCGCGCCCCACTGGGTCGGTGGGCTGGTGGATTGGGGCGACCGGCGGGTGGCGCAAAACGTGGCCGGCGAGCTGTTCGAAGTGGGCAATTGGTACGCCCGCTTCTTCCACAACCTCCTGGCCTGGACCGGGCGGCTGCGACCGTAGGGTGGGTCGAGCAAACCGAAGGCCCGGTGGGGCTTCGGTCGCGGCCGAGCGGTTTGCGAGCCCCACCAGAAGCGCGCGACCTCGACCCACCCCACATCCTTGCGTCCAGCGAAAAAGGAGACCCCCTCATGCTCCAGGGCAACGCGATCATCGGGCAAAGCGGCGGCCCGACCAGTGTCATCAATGCCAGCCTCTGCGGCATCCTGCAGGCGTGTTTCGGGCAGAAGGCCATCCGCCGGACGCTCGGCATGCGCTTCGGGATCGAAGGCCTGATCGAGGGACAGGTGGTCGACCTGGGCCGCGAGGACCCGGCTTTGATCGAGGCCCTCCGCAGTACCCCCAGCTCGGCCCTGGGAAGCTGCCGCTACAAGCTCCAGGACGCCGACTTCCCCCGCATCCTCCAGCGGCTCAAGCAGCACGACGTCCGCTATTTCTTCCTCATCGGCGGCAACGACACCATGGACACGATCCACCGCGTCGAGGCGTATTGCCGCGCGAGCGGCTACGAGCTGCTGGGCGTCGGGGTGCCGAAGACCGTCGATAACGACTTGTGCGGCACCGACCACACGCCCGGCTTCGGCAGCGCCGGGCGGTACGTGGCCCTGTCGGTCAAGCAGGCGGGCGTCCTCGCCCGGGACATGAAGCGCGTCGACCAATACGTGATCTTCCAGACTGTGGGCCGGTCGGCGGGCTGGCTGCCGGCGGCCGCGGCGTTGGCGAAGGTGGCCGAGGACGACGCCCCGCACTTGATCCTGTTGCCCGAGCGGCCCTTCGATCGCGACCGCTTCCTGGCCGGCGTGAAGCGTTGCCACGAGCGATACGGCTGGTGCAGCGTCGTGTGCGGCGAGGGGATTCGCCATGCCGACGGCACGCCGGTGAGCGCTTCGTCGGTGCAGGACAAGTTCGCCAACGTCGAGTTCGGCGCCATGGGCGGCACGAGCGCGGCGATGCGGTTGCACCACATGATCCACGCCGCTTACGGCTGGCGCGGCGAGTTCCAGGTCTGCGAATCGCTCTCGATGTGCGCCGCCGATCGCGTCCATCCCGGCGACCTGGAAGAGGCGTATGCCTGCGGCCGGCGGGCCGTCGAGCTGGCGGCCGGCGGCGCCTCGGGCGTGATGGTCAGTATCGTCCGCGACGGCAGCGACCCCTATCGCTGGTCGCTCGCGACGGCGCCGCTGGCCGAGGTCGCCCTGGGCGCCAAGCCGCTGCCGGACGCCTATATCACCGCCGAGGGGAACTTCGTCACGCCCGCCTGCCTGGAATACCTCCGGCCGCTGGTCGGCCCCCTGCCCGACTATGTCCGCCTGGCCGGCGTGAGCAATGGGCAGTGAGCAGTGGGCAGTGGGCAGTGAGCAGTGTAGATCTCCCAAAAAG
>Ga0187848_10003739_pt1 | contig 10954 bp, 9 predicted proteins | sample June2016WEW_4_40_FD_132424 | JGI IMG/M metagenome (GOLD analysis project Ga0187848, IMG submission 132424) | Peatland microbial communities from SPRUCE experiment site at the Marcell Experimental Forest, Minnesota, USA - June2016WEW_4_40 | ecosystem: Environmental > Terrestrial > Soil > Wetlands... | reverse complement strand
GGGCGCGTCACGCCACGAACGGTCAGGTCGCCGTTCACCTTCCAGTCACCGTCGGAGCTCAGCTCGACCTTGGTGCTGCGGAAGGTGAGCGTCGGGAACTCGTCGACGGCGAGGAAGCCGTTGGTCCGGACGTGCTTGTCACGGCCCTCGTCGTTGGTATTGATGCTCGCCGCCTGAACGGTCACCTCGACCGATGACTCCGAAGGGTCGTCGCCGACGACGATGGTGCCCTCGTAGTCGGTGAAGCGGCCGCGAACCTTGGAGACCATGAGGTGCCGAGCGACGAAGCCGACCTGGGTGTGCGACTTGTCGAGCACGAACGTGCCGGCGGTGGGCAGCTTCACGCCGTTGGCTTCCCTCGTGCCGGCGGGGTTGAGAGTATCGGTCATTTCTTGAGACTCCTTGTCCTTGGGGGGCTGACAGGTCATTTGCTTGTGCAACTAACTATATCAACTATTTGCTCGCGCAACTATTCCCGTACTCCCGCTACACTGTCGGCGTGGAACCAGCAGGCATACCCGGACAGGCGAGCGAAGTCGACCGGATCACCCTCGTCGGGCTCGTCTTCGAGACGGCCTCGGGGCTGCACCGAGCGGTCGGCCCGCTACTCGAACGCCAGTGTGAACTTGCCGGCCAGGAGTTCGAGATCCTGATCCGGCTCGCTCGAACACCGGGCGGGCGGCTGCGGATGAGCGACCTCGCCGCACAGACTGCGCTCACCCCGAGCGGTCTCACACGCGCGATCGCCCGCCTGTGCGAGGCAGGCCTCGTGAGCCGCGAAACCTGTCCCGAGGATCGCCGGGGCGCGTTCGCAGCACTGACCGGCGCCGGCGAGGAGCGGATGGGTCAGGCTCTTGACGTCCACCGTGCGCAGCTCGCCGAGCTCCTCGACGGAGCGCTCGACCTCGACGAAGAACTCGCGTTCGTGGTTTCGCTGCGCAAGCTCCGCGACCGGGTAAGTCCCGAGGCCTCCAACCTCACTGCCTAGGCCTCCGGCCTCACTGCCTAGAGTGCAAACCTGGGAGGCAGAGACAGAAATGACGGGACGAGACAGTTTCGGCGCCGAGGGCACCTTGGAGGTTGGTGACCGGCGCTACCGCATCCATCACCTGTCGGCACTCGATGGAGTCGCTGATCTGGCGCGGGTTCCTTACTCGATCAAGCTCCTCCTCGAGAACCTGCTGCGCCACGAAGACGGCGTGAGCGTGAAGGCCGAAGACCTTGAGGCCTTGGCGCGTCGTGAGATCGGTGGAGCTGCCCGGGAGATCGCGTACTCGCCGGCGCGCATCCTCCTCCAGGACTTCACCGGCGTGCCGTGCATCGTGGACCTCGCAGCCATGCGGGACGCCATCGAGGCGCTCGGCGGCAACGCGAGCCGGATCAACCCACTCGTGCCCGTCGACCTCGTGATCGACCACTCCCTCGTCGTCGACGCCTACGCACGCCGCGACGCCCTCCAGGTGAACACCAGCCTCGAGTACGAACGCAACGCCGAGCGTTACCGGTTCCTGCGCTGGGGTCAGCAGGCTTTCTCGAACTTGCGCGTCGTGCCGCCCGGCGCCGGCATCTGCCACCAGCTCAACCTCGAGTACCTGAGCAGTGTCGTGTTCACCGACGCCGCGGGTGCCGCCTATCCCGACACGGTCGTCGGCACCGACTCGCACACCCCGATGGTGAACGGCCTCGGTGTGCTCGCCTGGGGTGTCGGGGGCATCGAAGCGGAAGCTGCCATGCTCGGCCAGCCGATCTCCATGCTCGTGCCGCCGGTGGTGGGTCTGCGCCTGACCGGCGAGCTCCCGGAAGGCACCACGGCGACCGACCTCGTCCTCACGGTTGCCGAGCTGCTCCGGAGCCGCAACGTCGTCGGCAAGTTCGTCGAGTGCTACGGCCCGGGCGTGGCGAAGGTGCCGCTCGAGAACCGGGCGACCATAGGCAACATGTCGCCGGAGTACGGCTCCACGGCCACGATCTTCCCCATCGACTCCGAGACCTTGCGCTACCTGAGGCTGACCGGCCGCCCCGAGGAACGCTGCAGGCTCGTGGAGGCCTACGCCAAGCAACAGGGGCTGTGGCACGACGAGACGGCCGAACCCGCCTATTCCGAACGGATCGAGTTCGACCTCTCGTCCATCGAGCCAAGCCTCGCCGGCCCGTCGCGCCCCCAGGACCGCGTCCCGCTGCGTCGGTCCAAGGCGATGTTCGCCGAGGCCCTCCCACGCTCGCTTCCCGAGCCGGTTGCTGTCGCTGAGGGCCCCGACGGGCTTGCCGGCGCCGCCCGGGCACGCGTGCGCCTGGCCGACGGGACTGAGTTCGATCTCGAGCACGGCCATGTCGTGATCGCCGCGATCACCAGTTGCACCAATACCTCGAACCCGCAGGTGATGATCGCTGCCGGCCTCGTGGCGAAAAAGGCCATCGAGCTCGGCCTCAGTTCCAGGCCCTGGGTGAAGACGAGCCTCGCACCGGGCTCGCGGGTCGTCATGGACTACCTCGAGCGGGCCGGTCTGGTCCCTTGTCTCGAGAAGCTCGGCTTCGATCTCGTGGGCTTCGGCTGCACGACCTGCATAGGCAACTCGGGCCCGCTGCTCGGGGAGATCTCCCAGGCCATCAACGCCCATGGCCTGGCATGCGCGGCTGTGCTGTCCGGCAATCGCAATTTCGAGGGCAGGATCCATCCCGACGTCCGGATGAACTACCTCGCGTCCCCGCCCCTCGTGGTCGCGTATGCGCTCGCCGGCACCATGAACATCGACCTCGCGACCGAGGCCCTCGGCGTCTCGGACGATGGCCGCCCAGTGCTGCTGGCGGACATCTGGCCCTCGTCCGAGGAGGTCGCTCGCGTGATGGAGCAAGCCGTGAGCGCCGAGATGTTCCGCCATCAGTACGCGGACGCCACAACCGGTGACGACAACTGGCGAGCTCTGGAGGTCCCGACAGGACAGCGCTACGCGTGGGATGGGCAGTCGACTTACGTGCAAAGGCCACCGTTTCTCGAGGGAATGCAGGCCGAGCCGGAGCCGCCCACAGACATCACCTGCGCCAGGGTGCTGGCTCTCCTCGGAGACAGCGTCACGACCGACCACATCTCGCCCGCGGGATCGATCAGGCCGTCGAGCCCGGCCGGCCTCTGGCTGCAGAGCCACGGCGTCGCCGTAGCCGAGTTCAACTCGTACGGGGCCAGGCGTGGCAACCACGAGGTCATGATTCGCGGGACCTTCGCCAACCCCCGCATCCGCAACCGCCTCGTGCCCGGGACCGAGGGCGGGGTGACTGTGCACCTGCCCGACGGCGATCAGACGACGATCTTCGAAGCGGCCGTCCGCTACCGGTCCGAGGGTGTGCCCCTTGTCGTGATCGCCGGCAAGGAGTACGGCTCCGGCTCGTCACGTGACTGGGCGGCAAAGGGCCCGGCGTTGTTGGGTGTGCGCGCGGTGATCGCCGAGAGCTTCGAGCGCATCCACCGGTCGAACCTGATCGGCATGGGCGTGCTCCCCTTGCAGTTCGCACCAGGCGAGAACGCGGAGTCGCTCGGGCTCACGGGCCGTGAGTCGGTCGACTTGAGGGGACTTTCCGGCGCGTCCCTCGGCGAGCTGGTCGGACGCGCGCTCACCGTCGCAGCCGACGACCGCTCCTTCAAGGTCGTGCTTCGGGTCGACACGCCCGGCGAGGCTTCGTACCTGTGGCACGGCGGCATCCTGCCGTTCGTCGTGAGGACGCTCGCGGGAGTCTGACCCCGGTTCTCAGCCGACAGTCTTGAGCCGACCGAGTCCTATGACACGCATGATCGTCTCGAGCTCGCTCGTCACACTGGTCAGCTTGTCGGTGAACAAGAGGACACCGAAAACGCCCATCACGAGGACTGACACGATCGTGATGAACCGGGAATGACGGCGGACGAACGAGAGCGCCCCCGACAACCGGCCGAGAGCCAAGCCGACGACGAGAAACGGGATCCCGAGCCCCAGCGAGTACACCGCCAGCAACGCCGCCCCTTGGCCGGCAGAACCCGAGCTCGCCGCAACTGCGCTCACCGAGGCGAGGATCGGTCCGAGGCAGGGTTGCCAGCCGAACCCGAACGCAGCACCTGCGACGGGCGCCGCGAACGGCCCGTAGCGCTCGAGCTTCGGGTGGAACCTGACTTCCCGGTACCAACCTGGTCGCTTCAGCACGAGCGATCCCGCGAGGAACAGCGCCATCGCCACTACGAGCGCCCCCGAGATCCTCAACAGGAGCTCCTTGTTGCGGAAGACCGCGCTCCCGATCGTCGTGGCCGTGATGCCCAAGAGCACGAACACGACGGTGAACCCGACCACGAACAACGCCGTGTCACGGGCGATCCGCAGAAGATGATGGCGCGATCCCTGCACCGCATCAGTGAGGTCAAGTCCGGTGACAACGGAGAGATAGCCCGGGACAATTGGCAGCACACAAGGTGACACGAAGGAGGCGACGCCGCCGCCGAACGCCGCGAGATAGCTCACCGTATTGGTCATCCCGGCCTTGAAGTCTGCCCGAAAAGGCACCGCTCTCGGGCAGCTCGGGCGAGGGTCCTTGCTTCGCGAGGCTGGAATTGGCATTGTCGGGTGAGATGACGCTGACCGATCGGGAACGCAACGTGCTCGATGTAGAACGCGACTGGTGGTTGTCATCCCCTTCAAAACGCCAGGCGATCCGAGAACGGCTGGGACTTTCCCCGGGCGCGTACTACGGCGTGCTGAGGCGACTGGCCGACTCACCCGAGGCTTTCGCCTATGACCCGCTCGTGGTCCACCGGGTGAAGCGTCGTCTTGTTCGCCGCCGCCGTGACCGTTTCGAGGGCGGTCCCAGGCTCGAACGCCGGCCGCGTTGAGAGCACCGGCGCCCGTGAGGCTCGCAGGCTGACGACCACCGAGTCTTCCGCTCTCGAGCTTCTCGCCGAAGTCCCGGAACGCGCGGGGCTCTGCTGTGACTTCGACGGGACGATCGCCCCGATGGTCCTCGATCCACAGGCCGCCCGGGCGTTGCCCGGTGCGCTCGCAGCTCTACACGATATTGCTCGCGAGCTGGCTGTCGTCGCCGCCATCTCGGGGCGACCCGCGGCGTTCCTCGCCGATCGCCTCGAGCTCGAGAGCTATCGGTCCCCGCTTCGGGCCATCGGCCTTCACGGGCTCGAGGAGAGCTTCTCGGACGGGACTGTCCGGCTGCGCGCGGGGGTCTCGGCTTGGCGCCCGGTGATCGAGGCCGTCTCTGATCAGCTCCGCGCCACCTTGCCGAGTGGGGTCGAGGTCGAGGACAAGGCCTACGGGGTCACGGCCCACTGGCGTTCGATCATCGCCTCGGACACCGAGCTCGAGTCGATTGCGGCACAGGTGACAGAGGTCGTGCGAGCTGTCGCGGCCGAGCACGGCCTCGTGCCGCGGCCAGGCAAGGCCATGGTGGAGCTGGCATTGCCTCTCGGGATCGACAAGGGAACGGTCGTGACCGAGCTGTGCGGCGGGCTGGAGAGGGCTGCATTCCTCGGCGACGATGCCGGGGACCTGTTCGCGTTCAGAGCGCTCGACGAGCTCAAGGTGGCGCCCGGGCTCCTTACGCTGAAGGTCGCGGTTGGCGGAGCCGAGGTGCCACAAGAGCTGGTCGAGGCGGCCGACCTGGTCCTCGATGGTCCGCGCGGTGCGGTCGGTTTCCTTGTCGCATTGGCCGCGCGGCTTCACCCGTCCTAGAGGCGCTACTGGCCCCAGGCGTGCGGATCTCGTTCGCCGGGAACCTGGGCCGCCTGGCGAACCTCGGCCAGCCAATGCACCGGGGTGCGCGATCGTGCCCGGCGCCGTAGCTCCGCGGCCCGAACCCGGCGTTCCGCACCAGTCATGGACAGCCCGCCCGCCATCGCAGCCGCCGTCCCGGTCACGTCGAAGGGATTGACGCCGACTGCCACGTCCGCAAGCTCTTCGTACGCGCCCGCCTCTCGTGAAAGCACGAGCACGCCATCACGTTCGTTGACCGCCGGGCCTTCCATGGCGACGAGGTTGAGCCCGTCCCGGATGGGGTTGACGAGCAACAGGTCGTAGCGTCGCAAGGCGGCCACTGTCGACACGAACTCATCCTCGAGGTCGAGGATCACCGGCGTGTAGCCGGGCGCGCCCCAGCGTTCGTTCACCCGGGCCACGACGTGCTCCACCTCGGTCCGGTAGGCGAGGTACTCCGGCAGGGACTCGCGTGACGAGTACACCCGAGCGAGGAAGACCAGGCGCCCTCGCCATTGCGGCGCGTCCTCGAGCAGCTCGTCGAACGCGATGAAGCCGCGTATCAGGTTCTTCGAAAGCTCGACGCGGTCGCTGCGCACCAAGAGCGTGCGACCGTCGAGCTCGTCCTCGAGGTGCTCGAGACGTGATCGGCAGGCTTCGGTGGCAGCCACCTCGTCGAGCCTCGCCGGATCTGCGCCGAGGGGGGCGACAAACGTCGCGGGCGCCTCGACACCGGTGGCTGACGCGCACCGCACGAAGGCGTCTCGCCACCGCTCCGTGTGAAACCCACAAGCGCCGAAACGGGACATGGACTCCATCAGCTCGAGGCGGGGCCCGTCCGGCAGCATCGCGAGGTCCTCCGGGGGGCAGAACGAGGTGTGGGAGAAGAACGCGGTCGCCAGATCGGGCCTTCGCTTTGCGAGATACCTACCGACGAGCGCCAGGTGATAGTCGTTCACGACTACCGTCGCCCCGGTCGCGGCCTCCTCTGCGATCGTGTCCGCAAAGGCCTCGTTGAACTGGCAGTACCCCTCCCACGCCTCGTGCCAGACCCGGTCGAAACGAGGGCGGCGCGCGTGGTCGAACAAGCCGTGGTACAAGAACCACAGCGTGCCGTTGGCGATCACGTCGGAGGCTGCTCGCCCGATCTCGGCCGTGACGGCGACCATCCGCAGCTTCAACGAGTCCTGCCCGGTCGCCACGGCGCCACCCGAAGCTTGGAGCCGATCTGCTTGCGTGAGGGCCGAGGCGACCCAGAGCGCTCCGGCACCGGAGGTCGTCGTCTCCTCGGCGAGCGCGCCGCTCAGGCTCGGTGCCATGCCGCCGGCTGCCGGTCGAAGCTCGACGTCTCCCCCGGCGCCGCTCACGAACGTGAAAGGACCCCTGTTCGACACCACGACGAGGCCGAACCCGGTCACGCGACCCGTACCCGTGCGCGACGGGAGGCGACGTTTCGACAACGACACGAGCTCCCCTTGTCCTTCTTCATCGCCTGCTATTCGGCGACACGAAGTCCCCGTGGTGGTAAGAGGCAATCCTCGTCGTGACGTCGGATACGGTAGCCATCATCGGTCGCCAGGTTAGGGCCTGTGACGCCTGCGGCTTCACCTCATGAGCGATCGACGACGTGAGCCCGCGATCTTTGACGTGCGGCGGCCTGTCGTCCACACTTGTGGCCAATCATCCAGAGCGGCCGAGGGATCGGGCCTTACGAAAGCCGCGACAACCAGTACGCGCCTATTGGGCCGTGCCAGGTGCCAATGCCCGCACGATGAGGAGGATCTCTTGGGTCATGTCGTCGGGCTTCGCTGTCGGGAGTGCGCGCACATGTACGCGGCCGAGGCGATACACGTGTGCGAATTCTGTTTCGGGCCGCTCGAGGTCGCGTACGACCACGATGCGCAGCGGAGAGCAGTCACGCGCGAAACGATCGCGGCCGGGCCGCCCAACATGTGGCGCTACGCGGACCTCCTTCCTGTCTCGTCAGAATCGCCGGTCGACCTCGGGACCGGGTTGACGCCACTGACCCTCGCCGGCCGCCTCGCCGCCGAGATCGGCCTCGGCGAGGTCTGGGTGAAGGACGACACTCGCAACCCGACGGGCTCGTTCAAGGACCGAGTTGTCGGCGTGGCGCTCACGAAGGCCCGCGAGCTCGGGTTCAACGTTGTCGCGTGCGCCTCGACCGGCAATCTGGCGAATTCGGTCGCCGCCCACGCCGCCCGGGCCGGCATGGAGTCGTTCGTGTTCGTGCCGCACGATCTCGAGGCCGTGAAGCTCATCACGACCGCGGTCTTCGGTGGGCACCTCGTCGCGGTCGACGGCAGCTACGACGACGTGAACCGCCTCTGCGCGGAGCTGGCCAGCGAGTTCGCGACCTGGGCCTTCGTGAACGTCAACATCCGGCCTTACTACGCCGAAGGTTCGAAGACGCTGGCCTTCGAGGTCGCGGAGCAGCTCGGTTGGCAGCTCCCCGACCACGTCGTTGTCCCGATCGCGTCCGGAAGCCAGCTCACCCAGATCGACAAGGGGTTCCGTGAGCTCACCGAGCTGGGCCTCGTCGACGGTGACCACGAGGTCCGGATCTCCGGCGCGCAGGCCCAGGGTTGCTCGCCCGTAGCGACCGCGTTCGCGGACGGAGCCGACCATGTGCGGCCTGTCAAGCCCGCGACGATCGCGAAGTCGCTTGCGATCGGCAACCCGGCGGACGGGTGGTATGCCCTCGAGGCGGTTCGTCACAGCGGGGGTGCCATCGCGGCAGTCACCGACGAGGAGATCATCGAAGGGATCCGTTTGCTGGCCCGGACCGAGGGGATCTTCGCCGAAACCGCGGGGGGCGTCACCGTGGCGACGCTCGTCAAGCTGGCCGACGCCGGTATTGTCCGACCCGATGAGCGCGTCGTCATCTACATCACGGGCAACGGTCTCAAGACAGTCGAGGCACTCGCCGGGGCAGTCGGGCCGTCGGCGACGATTCCCCCGACGCTCGAAGCCGTCGCCGAGTTGCTCGATCGTGACGGGATGCTGAGGGCGGCAAGGCGATGACCGTCACTGTTCGCATCCCGACCCAGCTCCGGCCCTTGACCGGAGGCGCAGGTGAGCTCGAAGTGGAAGCCCTGACCGTGCGCGAAGCGATTGACGTGCTCGAACGCGACCATCCGGGGATGAGGGCGCGCTTGCTGGACGATCAGGGCACTTTGCGGCGCTTCGTGAACTTGTTCGTCGCGGACGAAGACGTTCGCTTCCTCCAAGGACTCGACACGGGCCTTCCGGCCGACACCACGTTGTCGATCATCCCGGCGGTCGCAGGCGGCTGAGCCCGCCAGGCACGGGCGCCTGCCACCTCCCGCTGGACAGGGCCTTGACCTGGGAGCTCTGGGGCGCAGTTGCGTGACGGCGTCTGGCGTGGTTTGCTATTAGCACTCGCACCATGAGAGTGCTAACGGTTACGGATCCGTGCAGCCCAAGGAGGACATCCCCAAAATGCCGAAGTTGATCGCCTTCGACGAGCAGGCCCGCCGGGCCCTCGAGAGTGGCATGAACCAGCTCGTAGACGCCGTGAAGGTCACGCTTGGCCCGAAGGGCCGCAACGTCGTGCTGGAGAAGAAGTGGGGCGCTCCGACGATCACGAACGACGGCGTCTCCATCGCAAAGGAGATCGAGCTCGAAGACCCGTGGGAGAAGGTCGGAGCCGACCTCGTCAAGGAAGTGGCGAAGAAGACCGACGACGTCGCAGGGGACGGAACGACGACCGCAACCGTGCTTGCCGGCGCCATGGTCCGTGAGGGCCTGCGCAACGTCGCGGCCGGCGCGAACCCGATGTCGCTGAAGCGTGGCATCGAGGTTGGTGTCGAGACGGCCGTCGCCCGGTTGAAGCAGCTCTCCAAGGAGATCGACGCGAAGGACCAGATCGCTCAGGTGGCGTCCATCTCCTCCGCCGACGACGAGATCGGCGCCATGATCGCCGAGGCCATCGACAAGGTCGGCAAGGACGGCGTGATCACCGTCGAGGAGTCGCAGACCTTCGGTATGGAGATGGAGCTGGTCGAAGGCATGCGCTTCGACAAGGGCTACATCTCGCCGTACTTCGTCACCGATCCGGACCGTATGGAGGCAGTCCTCGAGGACCCGTACATCCTGCTCGTAGGATCGAAGATCTCAGCCGTCCGCGATCTGCTCCCGGTGCTCGAGAAGGTCATGCAGACCGGCAAGCCGCTGATGATCGTGGCCGAGGACGTCGAGGGCGAGGCGCTTGCGACACTTGTCGTGAACAAGATCCGCGGCACGTTCCGCAGCACCGCCGTCAAGGCTCCGGGCTTTGGAGAGCGCCGCAAGGCGATGCTCCAGGACATTGCGATCCTGACCGGCGGCCAGGTCATCACCGAAGAGGTCGGGCTGAAGCTCGAGAACGTCGCTTTGGACCTGCTCGGCCGGGCCCGCAAGATCGTCGTCACCAAGGACGAGACGACCGTGGTAGAGGGTGCCGGTGACGACGCCGACATCAAGGGCCGGATCAACCAGATCAAGACCGAGATCGAGAACACCGACTCGGACTACGACCGGGAGAAGCTGCAGGAGCGCTTGGCGAAGCTCTCCGGCGGAGTCGCGGTCATCAAGGTCGGGGCTGCAACAGAGGTAGAGCTCAAGGAGAAGAAGCACCGCATCGAGGACGCCGTGTCCACCACCAAAGCGGCCATCGAAGAGGGCGTCGTCCCCGGTGGGGGCGTAGCGCTGCTCCGCGCGCAGCAGGCCATCCTGGACGCAGCCGAGAAGCTGGATGACGACGAGGCGACAGGCGCCAGGATCGTGGCCCGCTCGGTCGAGGAGCCGCTGAAGCAGATCGCCGTCAATGCAGGGCTCGAAGGCGGCGTCGTGGTCGAGAAGGTCAAGGGCCTGAAGGGCGCCCACGGCCTGAACGCACAGACCGGCGTCTATGAGGACCTGTTCAAGGCTGGCGTGATCGACGCCGCCAAGGTGACCCGGTCCGCACTGCAGAACGCAGCCTCGATCGCGGCCCTGTTCCTCACGACCGAGGCGGTCGTCGTGGACAAGCCCGAGGAGAAGGCTCCAGCCATGCCTCCGGGCGGTGGGATGGAGGACTACTGATCCCAGGACCAAGGGGTCATTGGACGCAATGCACCAGGGACGCCGCAAGGCGTCCCTGGTGGCGCGTTCGGGGCAGGATCGGGTTCTCCGTAGACTCCAGGCCGTGACCTCCGAGCCCCGAATGCCTGACG
>Ga0187848_10003737_pt1 | contig 10957 bp, 10 predicted proteins | sample June2016WEW_4_40_FD_132424 | JGI IMG/M metagenome (GOLD analysis project Ga0187848, IMG submission 132424) | Peatland microbial communities from SPRUCE experiment site at the Marcell Experimental Forest, Minnesota, USA - June2016WEW_4_40 | ecosystem: Environmental > Terrestrial > Soil >... | reverse complement strand
TGATTCACCATTTAAGGTATAGGTTACAGGATTTTCATCAGATGTTAAATTATTTAAACCCCATGAATCAGTCAGGTCTCCATTAAATCTCCACCACCCAACCAGACAATTGGTGACACTCGCTAAGACAAAGTAACTGTTGGTGTTGCTGTTGTAAAGGAAATTGAACCCACCAAATGCCGTCTGTGGTACCGGCGTAAGATTATTATTTACCAGGATGTTACTGTTTGTTGCAGCGAACTTTACCGAACCACCGAACGTCCCACTAAGCACATTCAAATTTGTTGCTGTTCCGTTCACGCTGGAAATATACGAAGAGCTTGGCGGAATAGTCAGATTGGTCAGGCCGGAGCCGTCGCCGATGAATACACCAGCAGAAATCACAGGCTGACCATTGGTGAAAGCTCCTGGAGGATTGGTGCTGCCAGCGCTTTGGCTTTGCCCGGGATAGGGTCCGTTAGGATAGGCGACCACTTCATTCACTATTGCCAAGAAAAGGCAACTCAAAGTTAAAAATTTCTTCATAGTATTGATCTATTTTAGATTCTTACATTTTAAATAAAGAATGCCAGAAGTGTCATAGGAGTCCCAGCAGCGGCTGTATAAGTCTGCGCAGTAGAACTCACATAAAGATAACAGCCTTGATGAATTGTTCCTGAAATATCCTGACTCATGACCGGCTCGCCGTCGCCAAAAACAAGTGGGGGTAAACTGCTTCCATTAGTAAGAGCCCACTGTTGTATGGGTGCTGCACCTGTTGCAGGCGTCGGAGCCGCGAAAAGCATCAAATATACTGTTCCTCCAGAACTATTAGTTCCCGCAATTTTCAACAAACGATACTTTGCACCCGAAGCATTGTCCACCCATACGGTAAGATTTTGCACAGCAGCCCCTGTTAAAGTCCCATTGCTGTTAACATTAGCTTGTTGCAATTCATACTCTTCAACATCCACGGACAAATCAAACACAGCTCCATCAGTCGGCGCTGTATAAGTATGCTCTGTAGTGCTCAGAACAATAACCAAATTGCCTTGATTAAGTCCTGTGGAAGAAGCAACTCCCATTGACATCATATTCAATCCCTCAGGTTGATACGCAAAAGTAAATCCATCGAGATTAAGCACTTGCAGGCTTCTCAAGGGAACCGATGCAGCGGCAGGTACAGTAGCTTGAGCAAATAACTGAAGAAAATACACCGCATTCGCAGTACCTGATGAAATGAATCCTTCAATGTTAAATATCTTAACCTGCTGATTCCCAGTAGCAACAATCAAACTATTCGCCTGACCCGCTGCTTGGGTTATTCCATTAAAAGTTGAAACTGTTCTTGTCGGCATAACTATTTATTTTGTTAATTGTTAACTACTTATTTTCAAATTTATTTTCAAATTTATTTTGAATTATTCCCCGCAACCGCGATAGGAACAACTCTCTTTCTGTTCATTCTTTCATCCTCACCCCTACCGAAAACAAGTCCAATAGGATCACAAGGATAATTTCCACGAATGCTTGCAAGACGATCGTCGAACATTTTTTTAATAGCATCCCAATTGTCTTGTTTCTTTTTCTTTAACTGCTTCCACGAAAGACTCAAAACAATCAATTGATCGTCTAAATCCGCAGTGTCTGTAGAACTAACCAAAGGATCAAGCACTCTCTGTCCTGTGAATCTTACAACCTGTGCGGTTGTATTAATAGGCCAAAGCTCTACTTGATTCTCCCCGCTCCAACGCCAATTTTGAATAGGATCTTGAACATTCCCCGACTGGTCTGAATTAAGATAATTATACTGCTCCGACCCAATCCCATAAGCTAGTGGATTCCAATAGTTTGTCCAGAAGACCTCGACCTTATAAGGACGCTCAAGGTTCATAGCTATCGCATTTCCTTCATTGTCAACAGTGGGGAAAGGTAGATAACGAGACCCAGCAGGGGCCAAAAGGTCAAAACGATCTTCAAGGAACGGCCAGTCGTACTGTCCAGCAAGCCACTTCTGTTCATCAGAAAGAAGTTGAAACAGTGACGACTGATTCTGTGGAGCCGCTGTTATGGCACTATCAAGCTGAGCTTGTAGCATCGTTAGAAGAACGGATAGCTGTGTATTACGTGCCATATGCTTAGAGAGGATTGAGTTGGAGCAAGGTGTTTGTTACTTTGTTGCTTACAAAGGAGTTGAAAGATCGTCCTTAGGAGGTTCGACCAAAGCAACAGGTTCAATGGGTTTAACTTGTGAAGCAACAATACTCGTGAGCAAGGCAATCTGCTGAGTGAGCTGACTGATTTGCTCCTGAGTTTTATCAATCTTCACAATGTGCTGTTCGCTCTTATCGTATTCAGCCTGTTCTTGAGGGGTGAGTCCGCGAGGAATCTTACTCAAGGGAAGAATCTCCTGGGGCTTACCTATTTTAGGCTGTTTAAAATCGGTTTCGAAAACAATCTTACCGGATTCGTCTTTCGGAAACTCATCAGGGATGATGTCCACAGACTCACCGGGGAAGCATTCTTTCGTCACTTTCTCTCCATAAACACGACAGAGGCGTTTGTACTCTTCACCTTTTGATTTTTTGGATGTCTCTTCCAAGAGGTCAAAGTGTTCGAAGGGGTTTGTGTAACCACCGATTTCATCACTCAATTTCACAGCAAAGAGCTTGCGGAGAACGATTGATTCAGCCGGGGTTACACGTTCCCGAGGAACGAATGACCATTGATTAACACGAAGATGAACGTTTGCGAGTTGCATTTTTAAAACTTTCTCTTTCGGAAGTTGCTTAGTGAACTCCAGTGATTGCTATTTTATCAATGGTTAAAACACCCGCCCCTTGGGAGTTAGGTTGAGCGGGAGTAATAGACATCAGACGAACCCGCATCGCACCTTGAAGAAAAGATGTAGGAAGGTTCGTTGTGAAGGTAATCACAGTGTTGTTCGTAGAACCAAAGCTGAAGGTGAACACATGCTGTGAGCCGACCCAGCCGCTGTCGCAGTTCTCCCCGTCAGCAGAAGTAGCGAAGACAAATGTGTCAAGGTTCGTCGAGGCCACACCATAATAAGAAGTAGTATTCGTAGCATTAGCGGCGTAGGCACAATAATTAGTACCCGAACCATAAAGTACGTTCGTATTACTTCCCACTCCGCTTCCCACTTGAGTAGGAGAATAATTAGCCGGATAGGGCTGATAGTTATTTGTAATACCCACAGTGATCGTCAATGCCGTATTCGCACCGTAATCACCATTAAGGTCGGGATAAATAGGCACATCAACAATCGCCGGAGGGTACGTAAAGATAGAGTTCGTGAAGATCGTACTTCCATTCGTGGAAGTGTTAATCTGCACAGTACTCGCAAGGACGTTCTGGCTATTCCCATAGTTGTAAAACACAATGTTCGAAGCCGTGTTCCAAATATAGGGAGTGGAATTAGACACTTCCAAGAAAGTGCCGTTGTTGACGAAGTTGCCAACATAGGGACGAACAGCACCGTTGCCGTTCTGCGCCTGAAGTTGAACCTCCGAAGAGAGAAGAAGCACAGAAGTAGCCGCAATAACTCCAATCAGAGATGTGAAAGAAAAACTTTTCATATTGTTTTTGTTTTTGTTCTTGTTCTTATTGTTTGTTCTTGTGTTTGTTTTTAAGCCACTTCGTAAACGCCCTGAGCGTTAAGCTGATCGCAAGTGAGCCCACCCGTCCACGTTTTAGTACGCAGAAAAACCATGTACTGATAAGGACGTTCTGGAGTCGACAGTTTGTCATCTTCATCCTGCATCGGACGAAGTTTCAAATGCTTGGTATCGAGAATGACAATGCGCTTCGACCAGCCGATATCGTCCAGCGTAGGATCATATTCGAACGTACCCAACCCGCGCATACGAATCTTCGCCATGCCGAGGTCAGTTTTTCCTTCCTTGGTGAAACCCTCTTGCGTATATACGCCTTTCTCCTGCACTTCGAGTTCAAGAGCCTCGATTGCAGATTCACCACAGAGGGCGGTCATAGGACGACCACCGAAGCGCCGAAGCTGACGGAGCTCACTACGCAGACGACGTGAGAGAGTTTGATCATTCCCCGAAGCGGTGATTTTATTCGCACCCACAAGAGAACGATTCTGCCACCACCAGTAGGTAGCGCGATTCAAACCACCGGTAGTACCAGCGTTGGTCACATCGAGAAGAATGCTACGAATCCCGGGAACTTGTTTGGGATCTTGCGTACCGTCACCCCAGAACATGTAGTTCTTGCCACGGGCGATAGACTCATCGAAGTCCGCGATACGATTTTCCAAAACATCAGTAAGCACGTCGAGTTCCCTATCGGTATGCTCGCTCTCTTCTTGGTGATCGCTGATGGTGATACCATTTTTCTTCAATTCGGTGTGAGTAATGATAAGATTCCAAGCGATTTCCTTCCAAGGATAGTAATTCCGTAAGGCGTTCTGTGCTTGACCGAAATTCAAAGCATCATCCTCTTGATAACCTTGAGTGAAGCCGGGAGTATCCGACATGTACTGACCCTGAACAGGGTCAGAAATTTGCAAGATACCGGCGGGGAAGGACTTCTTGCTCTCTTCAAGAACGCGGAGCAAGGGTTTGTCCTGTGTGGTTTGACTCAACGTCTTGCCGCGTTCATAATGAATCAACAGCATGTTCGCCAAGTCCTGAGCAACTACGAGTCCAAGAGCCATATTATCGTTTCCTTTGTTAAAGTTTTTTTGTTTACTGTTTACTGCTTAATACTTAATACTTAATACTTTAGCAAAAGGTTTATTGACAGATTTTACTCCCCATTGAAATTTTGCTGAGCAACACGATGTGCCCAACCGGGTTTGGAAAAATCAATCCCTTCGCTACCTTCTCCGTTACTGTTGGTTCTCGAAGAACGTTGAATTGAAACGGGCCGTTTCATCTGACGGGGTTTAGGCTGCACACGGGTTACGAACCCATTAACTTCGTTATATGCGCGATCAGCCAAGCCTACAGCTTCTGCTATTGTCTTAACAGGAACTGTTTGCCAAAGTTGCAAAAAGCGAGAGAAGACGAATTCGTACTTTCCATCAGGATCAGCGGGTGCTGCCTTAGGTTTAAAATCCGGATCCTTCGCTTGTGTTTGCTGAGTCCAATTATTCACCTCGGAGGTAAGGGAATTGCGAAGCTGAACAGTTTTCTGTTCCGCTTGAGTGATTTCTTGCTGCTTACCTTGTTCGAGTTGAGCACGAAGTTTAGCTTCGCGCTTAGCTGCCTGTTCGGTAATTAATCCTTCGTTAAGTTCATTCTGCAAATCATCCGGCAGACGGTCGCCCGTTTGCAAGAGAAGTTGCTGTTTGAGCTCTTCCAGTTTCTTAACACCTTCTTGAGGGTTTGACTTGATCAAAGCAACAACTTCAAGAGCAGTATTTAAATCAGTATCAATTAACTGACTCTTCTGCATGAATTGTTGTATTTGAGTCGCACGCTCAATAAGAGGCTTTGAGGTTTCAAGTTGCTTCACTGCATCGTTTTTCTTTGCAATGACATCCTTGAAACGTTCATAAGGAACAGGTTTCTTAGGATCAAGATCCTTGAGGTCGGCATCGGATTTAACTAACTCAGCTTCTTTCTCAGCCTTTTGTTTCGCTTGTTGTTCTTTAGGAGTTAGGATCTTATCTAGATCTTCACTCTTTTTCTTTTCAGGATCAGGTGACGAGGCTTCTCCTTCTTTTTTTTCGTTCTTTTCGTTCTTGTCCTTGCGATACTTCTCGTTAATACGAGATTTAATATCTTCAACGGACTCGCTTTTCTCCTCAGAGTTTACGTCTTCTGTGGAGGATTGCTGTTCGGAATTATCATCATCAGCAGTGGACGAGGTCTGTTGATCTTGCTTAACGTCCCCCGAGGATTGAGACACTTGAGACACTTGGCCAGTCCCCTGCGTGGCTTCTGACGAGGAGTCACCGGAATTAACGTCAGATATGTGTAGTTTACCCATAAAATTTTACTTCTTTATTTGCCCAGGCCCAGGCCCAGGCCCCGGACGATTCTGTTGTGGGGGAGTAGTCAACCCTGGCTGATGTTGCTCTTGATCACTAGGCTGATGCTCACCACCTTGAGGATGTTGAACAGTCCCGGCTCCACCACCGAACATTCCTTGAGGAGGAACTAAAGGAAAGGCTTCTTCAGGGTCCATGTTATCGTTCAAGCGACGTAAGGTTTCACGTACCATGAACTGGGGATTAGCCCCGGCGGCTTGCAAGACAGGTGCAACGATTTGCCAGTTCTTTAAGTCTTGTACTTGATTCGGACGACCAGAAGACGCGGCACGAGTTTTTAAAATAATCTGGTCCAGAAAATCTTGTTTGTCTTGCATAGGCCACACAGCACCAATGCCTACAATTCTCTTCACAGTATCAGGATTCATTTCCTTCAACTGCATTTCACCAGATATGCGTGCGATTAGCGAAAGGAAATCGTCAAGATCGTCTACGTTACTTGCAGTAACAGACATAGTTTCTTGAGCATTAAGCTGTGCAGCAGTTGCAGTACCTCCCTTTTGTTTCTGTGGAACTTGCTCAACCTGCTGGCCGGTGGTTGCAACAATGTCTTGATTCGATGTCGTTGTATCGTAGACCAAAGGTTCAATAGGTACTTGCGGACGAGGGATAAAAACCTTTTCAAGGGCCATGTTCTCCGGTACACCTTCAAGCTCAGTCACAGCGTTTGTTGGAGCTTGCTCAAGACGTTCTTTATCATCAGAAGTAAGATAGCCTTTGCGCGTAATCCAACCAGGGGAATTAGCTTTACGATGCTTGCGAAGCTCTTCCCGCATTCGGTTAATTTCTTTCTGTGCGTGTTTTAAAAGCTGAATGTCTGAAGGAGGGTAAATCGTTAGTTCTTGGTTAGATTCCTCAGTAACGATATCATTAAAAGTAAGTACAGCGAGAGGCCAAAAACCACGCACAGAAGGTTCCAAAGGTTCAGGCGCGAGACAGTACTTATCATAGCCGTCAACAATATAAAAGTGGCTACCGTCACGTCGGTTAAGTATTTCATAAAGCCAGCATTTAGCGTTGTCTTTGTCTTTCGGTTGAGAAGATAAATCTCCAGATTCGACGGTGTCTTTCTTTCCGTATTCTTCGGAGGTGGACATTGTCTTTTTAAGATTGCCCTCTTTAATGTCCGTTTCAAACATGTCATTAACATCTTTTATAGAAAGATGATATTCAACAGCGATCCATTGTGCACCTATGAAACCTTTGAGATTCTTACAACAAGGGTCGATTATAACAGAAGTTGAAGGAAGGAAGTCAAAGACTAAACGTTCAGCAAGGGCTCCGTCTTCATTGCCGACAGTAACAGCGAGAGTGTTGAGCAAGGCTTTTAACTGTTCCTGGCGCTTATCATCTTGTTGGATATCCCCCTCTTCAACCTTTTCAAGATAAGAACGTGCCATTGTAGCTTTGTTCAAAAAGGTATCCGACATCCCATTGGAGGTGAAATGATGTTCGATGTCGCGAACAAAAGACACACGGCAGAAAGCAACACCTGTTACAATCGCTTGACGGACACATTGTTTTAACTGTACCTTTGCGTCGCCTGATTCGATGTCTTGTTCATCAAGAGCGTATTGAAATAAAATCTCAAGGGTCTCTCCAACATGTTTCATCTGTTCTTCAGCTTGTTGTCCATGAGCGAAGTCCGCGATCAACGCCATTTCGCTAGGATTCAACGGCATTCCTATTCCTGCTTTCTGTATAAGAGGAATGATATTTTCCAACTTGCCGTCGTAAAGAAGGTAGTCTTTACGCTTACGACGAGTATATTCAGCGGTGGGATTGCGTGCGTAAAGCTGCGCGGTCTTCGCTTGTACTTCGCGCAAAGCAACATTCGCAATGTATTTTCGATCGTCAATGGTTTTTTGTCCGGGCCATTGAATACCTCCAGCGAATTTCATATTGTCCCGCATCCGCTGGAAATCTTTTTGAAACTTTTTCTTGCTCTTCTTTATTTTACCGAGCCATTCTTTTATATACGAGGCGATTGCAAGTGCGTCGCTTGTAGATTTTTCATCGTTCTTTTCTTTGTCCTTTTCGTCGGATTTGGGTTTAGAAAAGATTTTAGACGACGACGAGGAAGAAGAAGAAGAAGAAGAAGAAGGGGAAGAAGTAGAAATAGAACTGGTCGCCCCTGCGGTGCTCTCGCCGGTACCTAATTGTTGTTGTTGTTGTTGTTGTAAATCAAGAGGCATATTATATTACTTAATTATAAAGAACTTCAACTTCCTCCTTTAACCTTTGGTTTCTAGCCTGTTGCTTCAACCAGGCAAAGTTTAAACAAGGAGTTTGATTGACATTGATATCTTTAGGAGTGTCGTCAACTTCCGCTTCTTCCCCGGAAGAAAGTGAATTCAACGCCTTGCCAATCAACCCACACATGTCTACAAAATCATCATCCTTACCTCCGTCGAAGGTAAGCAGTTCGTATTCGGCATCGTCCCACCAACTTGCGAATTTCGGAAAGAAAACCTTGTGCATGGACATACGACCTTCAATTGAAGACGCACGTGAACGTTTGTCCTTCTTGGAAGTAATTTCTTTGACGTTAAAATAGACTTTCGTTTCACGTTTGCGCTTCGATAAAAATGGGCCGATTGCTTGAGTTATATGTACCTTTTCCGCGTACCAACAAATAGGAGAATATTTCTTCGCGAGTTTAATCATCGCTTCAACTTGTTCGGAGGCGTCAGCCCGACGCCAAAAAATTTCAGGAAGAAGCCAGAGGTTGTCTTTCGAGTCAACTCCCCACACACCAAAACAACTCTTATTGGCTTCTTCCTTTTTAGAAATAGCGTGGTCGGAAGTTATGTATATTTTTAACTCGTTAAGGGGAGGAAGTTCATTTGCTCGATAGCCTTCAAAAGTGGAAGAGTCGAAGAAATTTCCTGTCTCGGGACAAGGACGCTGTTGGTAGAGTCCCGCGCGAGTCTTTGCGGGCTTTCCATCAACCGCGCGGATGAACGCTTCATTAAAGTATTCAGGCCAGAGAGTCTCTCCCTTTTGACGGCCAAGGGGGTCGTTGTCAAACTCCGCGCGAAAGGGAATGGAAATGACATCCCATTCATCAGAATCCCCTGCGAGACCATTGGGAAAGTCCTCGGTTTTATTTAGTAATTGCCCACAAAGGTCTTGTTCATGCCTGCGGTTGGCTATGATAAAGATAACAGCATCGGGTTTTGCCCTAGGGGTGAAGTCGTTTAAATACCACTGCCCCAACTTTTCACGATGAGTTTTTGAATTAGCCTGTTCCTCCGTACCAATGGGGTCGTCAATAAGGCCGAAGTCGAACCTATGTCCTGCAATGCCTGCGCCAGTGCCTGCGCAGAAGTAACGCCCTCCATTAGTTGTTTCCCACTCGTCCGATGCACGCGTGTCTTTTTCGAGTTCATAGCCAAGGATGTTGGAGTTTTGCTCTACGATATTGCGGCCAGCGCGACCGAAGGAGTTGATTAAATCCTTCGAGTAAGATGATGCTAATATGCAACTACCTGGGCAATGACCCAAAAACCAAGGAATGAATTCTTTTGAAGTATAGGTTGATTTTGCAGACCCAGGAGGCATGAGAAGCATCACCTTACGTTTGTGTTTAAACTTCTTGGTTGTAGGATCAGGGAAGTCGTCAACGAGTTGTTGGAGTTTTGCGATGATTAAATCGTGATGTTTCGCAGGTTGCCAGCCACGAAGAAGACACCAAGAACGAAAGTCTTTTCGTGCGGAGCGACGAAGAAGAAGTTCTTGAGCGGCTTGTTGTGGAGATAAGGGCATAGAGGATAGAGGATAGAGGATAGAGGAGTTTATTTCTATTTCTAACTATTCCCAAAAGCGATTTTAGCAAGCTCATCGTCGTTCATTTCTTTCGCAGTTGCTTGGCGAACGGAATAAGGTTGATTAGGCTTGCCGTATTTTCTATCAAGAATGTCGTTATTTGCCTTGCGTTTGACTTCTTCATTCTTAGCGTTCTTTGCAATTACGATAAGACGTTCAGCGGCAGCAAGACTTTCTTTTTGCAAAAGTGCCATAGCGGCGTCGCTACTTCCGTGAACAACCTTTAATGCTTGCTGCATTACAAAAGGTTGCTTTGCAAGATAATTTATATTGGCTTGCGTGCGTCCGGTGAGTTCGGCGATTTCTTTATTTGTTAATCCCTGGGCGAGTAAAGTAGCAATGAGACGGTGGGCGTAGGTTTCCTTTTGATTTTCATAAGCCCCACGGGAGTCTTGGCCGAAAAGGGGTTCTTCTTTTTTCTCAGGGTTTAAATCTATTTGAGATTCCGACAAAGGCAAAGGCAAAGACAAAGACAAAGGCAAAGGCAAAGAATTAGTGGAAGTAAAAGTAATAGAGGCGGCGTGAGTCTCCCCCATTAACCCCTGAAGGACGTCCTGCGCACTTTCTGTGTATTCGTCGCTCATCTTATTTCTTATTTCTTATTTCTTATTTCTTATTTCTTCAAACCTTCAAACCTTCAAAAGTTCTCCCCCATTTTTCGTAAGGGGCATTGCCCACATCTCCAACTTTTGAAAGGGATTCAAATCTTGTTGTTGCATTAACTTTTTTAACTCCTCGCTTACTAAAAACCCTTCTAAGAAAGAATTCCTCCCCGCTTTCATCGCTTTCATCGCTTCACTCCTAAGTTCTTTTCTTTCTTTCTTATTCATTTCCTTATTTATCCTATATCCTACCTTCACCTTAAAGCAGCGTGGCTAAAAATGCAAATAAAAATGAAGGAATCTTTTTATTCTTAGTATGGAAGAAAAATCCCATTTTGCGTGGTGAGTGAGGTGGGTCCCCTAGCCGATCAACGCCATTTCATTTTCTTAGACATCACCCCCTCCCCTCCTTACCTATTCCATCTCTTTATGCACCTAAGATTCTTATCGGAAGTTATTATATGATTGAACTATTATTATATGATTGAACTATTATTATATGATTGAACTA
>Ga0187848_10003734_pt1 | contig 10962 bp, 13 predicted proteins | sample June2016WEW_4_40_FD_132424 | JGI IMG/M metagenome (GOLD analysis project Ga0187848, IMG submission 132424) | Peatland microbial communities from SPRUCE experiment site at the Marcell Experimental Forest, Minnesota, USA - June2016WEW_4_40 | ecosystem: Environmental > Terrestrial > Soil >... | reverse complement strand
GGGATATGGTTTGGCGCGGTGGAGCCGATAGGCCCAATCGTCAGATGACATCGCTATCTCCGGATCATGGCTTGACGCTCCAAGTATGAACCCAGCCGCTGAACCAGGGATAACCATCCCGATCTTGGCTACCCAGGCCTCCGAATCGGTCTTGCCGTTCGGTCCGACCTAACGCACGCCGGGTTCCGGTGCTTCGCCCATGCTCTACGGAGAGTCCCGGAAGTGATCGGGGCCGATTGGGCTCGTGTGCCTTTGCCGATTTCGTTGAGACGTCCGTCTTGGACATCATCGCCGCAGCGGATAAGGGGATTCAACATGATAAAGCCGCAACATTGAGTCCATTATTTCATCGCGGCCAGCATACTCGAACGCGTGACTCTGTTCTGTTCAACGCCAGGTGACGGTGCCTCACAATACTCTCGGAATGACAGTATTGACCACCGATGGCCGAACAGCTCCACGCGATCTGCACGACTTTAGGCACAGGGGGCTCCTAGCAAATCAATGCGTGAATGACGCCCAGAGAAACATCCTCAACAGCCCCAAAGCTCGACCCCGTCGCAATCCATGTTTCGGTGTCCATCGATCTGTGCATCGAAACGGATGCCGTGGGGAAGCTCGCCCCAGACGGGAGGGTGTTAGTGAGCCAGGCCGATGTTGATAGACTCATTGCGACGTGTTGATGGCCAAGAAGGATGCGGGATTCAGCTACCTGCCTTCTGCGGGCTGTGACAGGCACGATCGAAGAAGCTCTGCACGGGCCACTCGCTTCGAGTCATCCACCGTCCGCTATCCTATACCCGGGTTGGAGGGAAAGGTGGAATGACTGACGATTGGGCAGTCGTCACGGATTCCTCTCCGCCCACATAGTGCTACCGACATTCGACGTCAGGTTGGTGAAGATTCTGGTCGGTCGGAGCTAGTGCCGATTCGTCCAGTGCGGAGGCTCCTGGTCTTGGGCCGGCACCGCTTCACGTGTCTCGGAGGTAACCTTAGAACCGCGAATGCGTCGCCCTCGCCATGAAAGGCCGCCGCCAGCGGGGTAAGAGGGCGCGACACGACACGCGAAACTGGGTTCTGAAGGCCATTCATTCGGATGGCGGCACACAGGCGATGCGTACGACCGAGATCCGCAAGAAGGTCGCGCAGTTGAGCGGGAAGAGGATCCCCGATTACTCGTTGTATCAGGCGCTTCGCACCCTTGTTCGCAAGAAGGTCCTTCAGGCTCGCCGAGTGGGGCACGAGTTTTCCTATCAGCTCGTTTCAGGCAAGCAGGTCGCACGCGCGCCCGCGACGCGACCCCCCGCACGCGCTCCTTCCACCAGGGTGCGGCCCGGTCGCTCGCTCACGAAGCCCGACACAGAGGCGCAACGCGAACTGCATAAGCTCGCGATGGGCGATATCGTCATCTTGAAGATCGGTGACACGTTCGTCGAAGTCGCGACGAACCTGAACGGGCGGCTGGTGCTCGAGCGGCACCCGCGACCGTCATAGGCCGACTCCCCGGCCCCTCCCCCTGCCCGGAAACGCGCGAACGGGAGACAGGACGCGAACCACGCCCGCGCGTCTCACGTTCCACCGCGACCGAAATCTGCATCTCCCGCCCTCCCTATGGTGAGGGCGGTCGATGGATCCCTGGAGAAGATGCCGAATTCGGCCGAGTCCCCACGGCTTGGAGCGCATCCTTGAGCGTGGGTTCCCTCGCCTTGAGTTGGAGCGCATGATCCGGGAGGGTAGTCGTTCCGCTGAAGGAGGGAATCGCTACCTCGTTCGATACGGCGATTGGGTAATCCATGTTCACTTCCGCCATTGCTTTATTAGCGTACGGACGGTGTACCTGAGATGATGGCTGCTCACCGAGGTAAGCCCCTGCAGGATGCCACTTGCCCCGAGTGCGGTGGGCGTCTCTACTCGGGAAGCAGGCCGTTCCGAATGCGGGATGTCCTGCTAGGGACGTTCCCGGTCCATGAGTGCGCAACGTGCGGTGAGTATTTCTTCACGGCACGAGGCTGGACGGCGGCGGAGAAGGCAGCGCGGGCCAAGGGCCTGTTCGGAAGCGTAGGGGAGACCGAGTCGCGCCACCTGAGTCCGACCGCTTCGAAGGCGCACGCTTAGGACGTAAGCCGCCCGAACCATATCGCGACGCGAATCCGGGCGGTGACCCGGCCCGTTCGAGGAGCGCGCGGCGGGCGGGTGCGCTCCGCGTCTCGCCGGGCTCTGCTCGCGCGCTGATTGGGGTCCTGTCATCGGTCGCGCGCTCCCCTTCCCCTCGGCGCGTGCGCTTCTCGCGGTCACGAGTGGCTCGCGCGGCGCCACATCAAGACTGCGGCGAGCATCAAGAGGACTCGGGCTCGCGCCTCGCTCGTACCGCGTGCCGAAGGGCAGGGAAGAATTGTCCGGGGGATATAAACGGGACCGGGTCGCTAACCGTTCAATATGAAGCGTCGTGCTGACTATCTGGTTAGCGGGATTCTAGCGATCCTCATCTTGGGGTATGTCGGGGCGTGGCTACTGGCAAAAGCGTTTGCCGTTTATAGCCCGGCAGGAGAGGCTGTCCCCTCATGCAGCACCCTGCTCACCTTTGCGGCCATCGGCTCCGCCGTGCTCGCCATCGGCGTGACTGTGGGGATCGTCCTCCTTGTCCTGTTCGTCAAGTCAAGGGCTCCAGATTCCGCGCCCTCCACACCTGGAGGGCTGTAGACTGGGATTGGCGCCCCTTCGTCCCCGGCGTCCAAAATCTACGTGACCTTCGCCGCCGTCTCTTGACAGAGCCTGACGAATTTTCCGCCAGCGACCCGCCGCTCCATATCCCAGAGACCCGCCTTCGAGACTCCAACGGCGCGCGCCTTGGCGCAGCTCAGAGCGGAGATCGTCTCGGCCGCCTGCCTGTCAAACGCCGCGTCAACAGCACCGAACGGGAAATCGAGGTGGAGTCGCTTTGAGGGGCCCAGCATGTGCCGCGCGATCCTACGAGTAAAGTAGAGTGCCGCACCCGTCAGATCGAAGCACGTCATCGGGGGTTCACGGGTCGAAGTAGTCCGGGAACATAGTCTCTTCACTAGGGTCACCCACCGAGACTCTCTGGAGGAGCATCCTCTCCGTGATCCCGTACCTCGCGTAGAACCACGCCGCCTTCCGCCAGTCGCTCGCGAGCGTCTCAGCCAAGCTCGGGGTTGTCGTGATCACCGCCCTCGCGGCCTTCACCCGCCCGCGCAGATCGCGCAACCGCGGCTCCACTGCCTGGTCGTCCCCCTCACGCGAGTCCTCGGCTAGCCCGCTCGTCACTTCCATGAGGCTGAATCGCCGGATCGGGGTCGCAATCTCCTCCGCGTCCTCGTCCCCTTCGCGATACGCGGCCCGCGCCTCGGCGCGCGTTCGCGAGTAGTCGCGCACGTTCGGCCCGCGGGGGGCCGTGGGGGTGGGGAAGGCGCCGCGGCCACGAGCGCCTGAAACGCCTCGATCGGGACCACGGGCTGCGTCCGGAGGCCGTACGCACGCTCCAGGAACACGCGGCCCGCGCCCGGGAAGGTGCCATGCCAAGCATGGGTCGCGGGGTCCCACCGCAGTCCCATCCCGCGCAGGGCGTCGCGGACCTCGAAGGTCCGTGCGCTGCCCGGGACGCGGATCGGGCAGGGGCGGTCGGCGGGGTCGGCGCGAAGGGGTTCCGAGGCGCTGTGCGCGCTTCGAGCGGTCATGGCCCCGAAGCGAGCGCGGAGGTCACCCGAGGGGCGACGCGAGCCCCGAGGGCGATCGGTGCCCATGATGCTCGGTGAGCGGAGCGAACGAACGGCGGCCACCGGCCGCCGCGAGCTTCATGTGGCGCCGCGCGAGCCACTCGCGACCGCTCGAAGCGCGCGAGCCGAGCGGGCCAACGCGCGTACGACGCGTCCACCCCTGTTCGGAGTCATTGCGTCCGAGGGGGGGTCCGCGAGGAGCGCGGGGAGAAATCAACCTTGCCCGTTCTTCACGACCCGAGCGAAGATGCTCGACCCGTCAACCTCGCGGACGGTGGCTGCTAGACCCACCTCCGCGAACAGCGCACGGAACTCTTCGCCACCTACGGTCGTCGCTCGGAAACCGTCCTTGCACACGATCGTTCCATTCATGGTCCGCGACTCGTCTATCTCTCCTAGGAGGCCCGCCCGCGACTGCGCTCGGAACCAATCGAGACGGGCTGCCCAGATCCGGGGAGAGTAGGTCGAGAACAAGATTACGCCACCCGTCTTCGCGACCCGAACGGCCTCCGCAACGAGCTCGTGGCGATTCCTCCCAAACGCCGAGATGCCGTTCTGGATGCAGATTACAGCATCGAACAGGTCGTCCCCGAAGGCCAGCTTCGATGCGTCCATCCGGAAGAGATCGCAGTTTCGCAATGGTCGCAGGTATGATGCAGCAAGTTCGAGGCTCGCTCGCGAGATGTCATTGCCCGCAATCCTGACCACGTGAGGCGCGACCTCTCTCAGCACCCGCCCATACCCACATCCGAGTTCGAGGACTCGGCTCGCGCCCTGCACTTGCCCGATGACGTAATTGACCTCGGCGTCGAGGTATTGACGGATTCTCGGCGACACGAGGTCGTAGACCTGCTGCAACTCCGAACCGAAGAGCCGGTCCTCGTAGTAGCTTCCCATGGCTTCGACGAGAGGGGAGAAAGCCCGCTTCAAGGTGGCGGAGACCTGGGTAGAGCCAGGATTCGAAGCCCGTCCGTTGGTGGGATGATGTCGCCCCTGAACCGGTTCCGCGCGGACTTGACGAAGGACGCGCGCGACCGATGACTGAACCGCAACCAGCGCGCGAGACGAAGGGAAGGGGAGCGCGAACCGCCCAGCTCTGTTCAGGGTCGTCGCGGGCGGACTCAGCGGGTTCGTGAGGAGCGCGCGGTCGATGACGCGAACGCGAGAAGCGGGGGCCCGCTGAACCCGGCCGATAGGCATGATTGCCACTCATGCGATGAGGAGACACTTCGACTACTTTGGGAACGAACTCTTCCTCTCGGAATGGTCGCGCGATCCCCCATCGGCCGTGGGGATGTGAGTGAGATCCCGACCTCGCTTCCGCCAGCGGGAAGAAGAAAGCCATATGGCCCCGTGGACCCTCCTCCTCCGATGCAAGTCACTCCTCGAGTACGTAGGTGGCTCACAGGCCCGGGATCCGACCCTAGCGTCCGGGTTAGGTTCTGGGTGGAGGTCGATGGGCGATCTCGCCAAGACCCCCGGGTACGGGAGGCTCGTAGAGAGATTGGACAGACCGGTTGGGCAGCGTCTCTACTGGACTATCAGCTGCCGGACGGACATTGGGTGACGCCCGGCACGTCCGGCGCGGACCTCTACCGGCCGAAGTATATTGTCACCAATTGGGTCGCGATCGTTCTGGCCGATCTTGGCATGACCCGGTCCGATCCTCGCATTCGACGAACCGCGGAGATGATCCTGGACCGATGGAGCAAACGCGGAGGTGACCTCACGGGTCGGAGCGGGGAGATCTGCGTCACCGGAAACGCCGTCCGGACCCTGATCCGATTCGGCTACCTCGACCACCCGGCCGTTCAGCGCTCGATCGCGTGGATCGTGCGAACCCAGAAGCCGGATGGCGGCTGGCACTGCTTTCCATCGAGGACCGGCACCCTCGACGGCTGGGAAGGGCTCGCCGCTCTGGCGGAGATTCCCGAGGGGGCGCGACGCGGGTCCGTTCGCCGGTCCATCGAGCGAGGAGCGGAGTTCTACCTCCACCACCACCTCATGGACGAAGGTCGAGTCCGGTACCCACCGTGGTTCCGGATACACTACCCCAATCACTACTACTACGACCTTCTCGTGGGCCTCCGAATCCTAGTTCGGTTGGGGTACGGAGAGGACCCCCGTATCGCCCCTGCGATCCGGTGGCTGCGCAACAAACGCGGCCGCGACGGGACTTGGGCGCTGGACGCGACCCACCCGGACCTCGATGCAGTGCATGGTGGGTACGTGCTCCGGCATCTCGTGTTCCCGATGCTTCTCGAACCGCTCAAGGTCCCGAGCCGGTGGGCAACGGTAGAGGCGCTCAGCGTCCTGGCTGGTGTCGACGCATCTGGAATCTCGACTCACCCGGCGTAGCGTGGATCGGGCACCCGGCCGCCCGGCGTGCAGCTGGCGGCACCCTCCCGCCGCTCGTTCGCGACCCCGTTCTAGCTGTGATCCAAGCCGACCCCACCAAGCGCCGCTTTGAGCGCCTGATCAAGTGCCTCCGGGCGAGAAAGATTCACGAGATGATCCGCTCCACGAACCGTGACGAGATGGGCGCCGGCGATGGATCTTGCGATCCGTTTCGCGAAGCAGTCCGACGACGGGTTGTCCCGGTCACCGATCAGTATGGTCGTAGGGACGTGGATACTCGCTAGGCGCCCCGCCGCCGGCGCCCCGGCCACGGCATGTTGCATACTTCGATGGTCGAACACTTCGGGCGCGTTCTGTTCAACCATTCTGCGGAAGAGCGCCAAGCTCGGCATTTCCAACGCCGAGCACCACAGCTGGCGAAGGAGCTCGAAGGCCGTAGACGCGTCTCCCCTCGCCCAGGCTTGAGCGACCTCCCGGGACTTCCTTTCGTCGTAATCGAACGCAGCTTGCTCTTCTGGGTCGAAGGGAGGCTCGAAACCTCCCGAGAGTCCCGGGGCCACGAGGAACAGCCCCCTGACCAGCTCGGGATTCTCCAGAGCGAAGTCGATCGCAAGAGCGCCGCCCATGCTCGAGCCCACAAGATAAGGTCGCTGAGCCCGGAGATGGGTGAGTAGGGACTTGATGTCCTCCAGATGCGAGAATGCGCCGGTCGCCGGCGAAGAACCGCCGAATCCTCGCAGGTCAAACCGGATCGCACAATAATCCGCCGAGTAGAGGGGGAATTCACGGTCCCACATCCGGCTGTCCGCGATGACCGAATGAATGAACAGCACGGGAGGGCCATGGCCCGCAGTCTCGTAGGCGAGTCGTCCCCCGGCTACCCTGAGATGAGCTCGCACGGGCCGGCCCTCTTCCCGCTTCCTCTCTTGCCTCATGGTACCCCCGTGACAGTCCCGCCGTTCATGAAGCGCCGGAAGAGGTATTGAAACGGCGGGTCGTCGGGCGGGTTGCCGACGAAGCTCTTCCCGTTCCGACGGTGACACCGCCCGGGGATTCAACCGACCCTGGCGAGGATTGTGAGGGCCCGGAGCGTGATCATCTTGCTCGGCTTTCCCGGCGTCTCGAGACCGAACGGGGTCGGCGCCCGATGGGGGTGCCCGCGGTACCACTTGGCGATGGCACCTTCGACGTCCGGGTGCAGCGCATCGAGATTCCAGCGTCCGTCGTTCCGACGCTTCCTCTTGAGGACCGAGAGAGCGGTGGAGAGCCTCCGGTCGTCGGCGTAGCCCAGGGACGTGAGCAGATCGAGCCCGACCAAGAGGTCGTAGTAGTAGTGCACCGGGTAGTGGAAACGGTACCAGGGCTCGTAGTGGTCCCCCTGACGGAAGAGCTCCCGCTCGAGGAAGAACTCAGCGCCTTTCTCGACGCGGTCCGCCATCGCCGGCGTCCACTTGCGACGGGGATAGGCCGCGAAAGCGCTCAGTCCCTCCCAGGAGTCGAGGTTCCGACCCGACCCCCAGCAGGACCATCCTCCGAGGGGACTTGCGTTCAGGACCAGCCATGCGAGCGCTCGGCGGACCACCGGATGGTCCTCGTACCCGAACTTGATCAGCGCGCGTGCGGTATTGCCAGCGATGCACAAGTGCCCCTTGATCCCGCGGTCCATGCCGAACGAGCCATCGGGGGTCGCGAAGCGCCGCATCCATAGCTCGCACGAGGTCCGGATCGTCGGCAGGGTTCGATCGACGCCAAGGTCCGAAAGGATGAGCAGCATCCAGTTGGTGGAGAGGTACTTCGGTTGGTAGAGTCTCTTTCCGTCGGCCCACCAGCCGGCCGGGTCCCGACGGGCAAGGATCTCCGCGGCCCACCCGGCCGACGGGATCCGGGCCTTCGCCTCCCGGACGTCGGAGTCGGTCTCACTCCTCCCGAGAAGCTGGGTCAACGCGAGATACCGCATCGACGGCTGCTCCGGTTCGAGCAGCCAGTCGAGGACCTTCTCGCGCGGCACGCCCGGTGAGACGGCCCCCGTGCCTCATTACCGCTCCTTTGCCTCGGGCGTTAGAAGATGACCTCGGTGATCGACGGGTCCGCACCCGCTGGGCGAGCTTTCGTGTCCGGTGGGACACTCGCAGAAGACCCGCAGGTCAGGACTTCGCGCACGTCTTCAAGAGTCGGTGCGACCAGGACCGGGTTCCCGGCGTCGGTTTCGGAGGCACGTGGCGCTCTCATCGCGGCCGACGACGGGCCCACGATGCGAGTGCGGACCGAAGCCGTGACCTGAACGTTGAGAAGTCATCGAGGTCGAATCTCGTCACCTCGCGATCCTGCAACCGTGCAAGATTCTCGGCCTATGTGCACCAGGTCCGCCTCGTCCTGTACCGAGGAGGTCGCGAACCGACGCACGATAAGCACCGACGGGGTCTGCCCCTCGCATGTCCCCTGCGCCCCCCCTCGCGTCCGTTCAGCGTGTCCGCCTGAACCAAGGGGTCGAGATTCCGATGCTCGGCCTCGGTGTCTCCCGAATTCCACCGGGGCCCGCGACCCAGCAGGCCGTGGCATGGGCCCTCGAGCTCGGCTACCGCCACATCGACACCGCGGCGCTCTACAAGAACGAGTCCGATGTCGGAGCCGCCGTCCGGGCGAGCGGCATCCCCCGCGAGGAGGTGTTTGTCACGACGAAGCTCTGGTCCGCCGAGCACGGTTTCGACCGATCGCAGGAGGCCGCCCTCGCCAGCGCAGAGCGGCTGGGACTTTCGTACATCGATCTCTACCTCATCCACTCGCCCCGGGCGAACTCGCCCGAGGAGCGTCTAGCCTCCTGGCGCGGGCTCGAAAAGCTTCAGCGCGAGGGGGTCTGTCGGGCCATTGGGGTCAGCAACTACACCGTTCGGCACCTCGAGGAGCTGCGAGCCCACTCGGACGTGACGCCCGCCGTCAACCAGGTCGAGTTCCATCCGTTCGTCTTCGACCCCGAGCTCCTCACCTACTGCGAACAGCATGGGATCCATCTCGAAGCGTGGGCCCCGCTGACCCGGGGCCGCCGGTTCGACGACCCGACCGTGCATGACATCGCGGCGGCGCACGGCCGGACCCCCGCGCAGGTTCTGCTGCGCTGGGGGATCGAGCACGGGCTCATCGAGATCCCGAAGTCGGTGCACCGCGAATGGATCCAGGAGAATGCGCAGGTCTTCGACTTCTCCCTCTCCGTCGACGAGGTCGCGTGCCTGGACGCGCTGCGCGGCGGGGGCAGTGTCAACCAATGGAGATCTCCCGAGATCCCCTGACCCCCGACGGCCCCGTCCCGGGTGATCGATCGCCACGAGCTGAGTGGGGCCGTGCGCGGTCGAGAGAGGACCGTAATGAGAGCGTAGGGGACCGATCGTCGCGGTGAACGATGACGACGATCCGTACGATTCCCGTGCACGAGATCGTGCAACGGACCTATCCTCGACCGCCGCCCGAGGACCAGGATGAGGTTGCCATGGCCGCGGGAAAGGCGATCGACGGGGCTCTAACTCAGTTTGGTCACGAGTTCCGCCAGAGGCGCAGACCGACGGCTACGGCCATGCGCGCTCTGGGCGAGCGGCTCTTCGATGAGGCGCTGGAAGAGGCTGCGGTCGAGATCCCTGCCCCCGACAGGGAGAAGATCCTGGCGCAATTCCGTGGGGTGTTGCAGGCGTACCGTCAGAGCGAGATCTTCGGACTCGCGCGGCCCAGAACGCGGGTCATTGTGATCGGTGGTAAGGTCGGAGTGTACGCGCAGCCGGACTATTGGGATGGTAGAGGGCGGTTCTTCGAGATGAAGAGCTACCGCGCCATCCCTCCACCTCCCGATGTCGCCCTGCAACTGCGGCTGTTTCAGTTGGCATTCCCACAGTTCGAGGCCGTCCTCGTTTGCATCGATCGCCACGCCCGTCCGGTCGAGACCACCGCCGCCGTCATCCCTCCCCTCGCTCGGGAGGAGACCGCCTCGGCGCTCCGTCTCGCGTTCGACCTGGGGTGGGAGTTCGGCCAAGAGAAAGTCCTCGAGTACATGGAGGGCCCCTTCACGCATTACCCGCTTCCCGCGGCTCCCACTTGAGGCGGCTCGGATCACGGTTGCGCGGGTTCGTCGCGGGCGCTGGATCGACGCGGTACGGCGTGCTCGATCGAGGATAGCGAGGCGCGCGCGCGAGCGCGCGATGGCACGACGAGACCCCGAACGACCCTCGCTCGTGCAGCAAGCCCGGTCCGGTCTCCCGGGTCGCTGGGATCGATGTCCGGCAAGTCCGCGGGCTCCAGGGGTGGCTTGGGGATCTTCCTGCGTCAACCACACTTGACCGATGGCTTAAGCCCCGCAGCTCGGCCTGAGGGACAAGCTCCGATGGTCGAAGCGGCGGCCCGGGATCCTCGCGATCGTCGCGCCTCGTTCGCGATCGAGGTGCTGCGCATCGGTGTCGGCATCGTCTGGGCGATGAACTTCGTCTTCATCGTTGCACCGGCGAACAACTTCTTCGGCAATTTTGGACAGGTGGCACTTTCGCTCGGCCCGACCACGATCGGCGGGCCGGGTCTTTCGCAGTTCGTCGCCGCGCACGCCACGGTCTTTGCGTGGCTGACCGCCGTGGTCACGGGGTACCTCGCCGTAGCCTTCATCTTCGGTCTTACGACCCGATGGGCGTGCCTCGTCGGCGGGATATTCTCCGCCGTGATCATCGGTGCTCAGCTCGGGAGCATGTACGTGTTCCCGGGCGGAACCGACGTAGGGGAGCACCCCCTGTACTTGGTGATCTACGTCGCCCTCGTCCTCGGAGGGGCGGGGCAGGCCCTCTCGGTCGATCGCCGGATCGCCGACGCTCTGGCCCGGCGCCGCGCCGAGCGGGCCGCTAGG
>Ga0187848_10003731_pt1 | contig 10971 bp, 9 predicted proteins | sample June2016WEW_4_40_FD_132424 | JGI IMG/M metagenome (GOLD analysis project Ga0187848, IMG submission 132424) | Peatland microbial communities from SPRUCE experiment site at the Marcell Experimental Forest, Minnesota, USA - June2016WEW_4_40 | ecosystem: Environmental > Terrestrial > Soil > Wetlands... | reverse complement strand
AAGGTGGACCTGTTCGAACGCATGAACCACAAACCGAATGAGCTTTCGGGCGGACAGCGCCAACGGGTGGCGATCGCCCGTGCACTGGTCAACAACCCGTCGATCATTCTGGCCGACGAGCCCACCGGCAACCTGGATTCGGCCACCGGCGAGGAGATTATGGGCGTCTTCGAGAAGCTCTACGAGGGCGGAAACACCATCGTCCTGGTCACCCATGAGCACGATATCGCCGCCCACGCGCATCGCATCATCCACGTGCGCGACGGCAAGATCGAACGCGACGAAAGCGTCAAGTGAATGGCGCCCTTTTGACATTCTGAGCGAAGCGCGGACGGCACAGACCTGCTTTTCAGGGCTGCGGTTCTTCCAGACCGAAATCCCGCAGACCTGAACGGCAGTTCTGCGCTACCCCCAGAATGACAGGTTGCGCCGGGACCAATCCTCGTGACTGCACTCACCCAACCGCACTCGCTGCTCGCCAAAGTGAACCCTCGGGCGATCCGGAGGAGCAGCGGTTTCTGGGTCACCTCCCGCGAGGCCTTCTGGATTGCCCTCGAAACGTTGCGCACCCACAAACTGCGTTCCTTCCTCACCCTGTTGGGCGTGGTGATTGCCACCACCACGCTGATCGTCGTCATGTCCATCATCAACGGCATGAACCTCTACATCGCCGACCACATTGCGAATCTGGGGGCGAATGTCTTCATCGTCTCCCAATATGATTGGTCGACAACCGGCGAGGATTGGGTGAAAATGCAGCGTCGCAACAAGGCCATCCGCATCGGAGATTTCGAATTTCTTCGCGACAGTATCAAGGGCTATAAGAACATCGGTGCAGAGGCCGGGCTGGGGGGAGCGGACGTCAAGTATAAGGGCCATATCCTGCATGAGGTGGATGTCTCCGGTGAAACTGCAAATATGATTGATATCGGTCAGGCGAAAGTGGGATTCGGGCGGTACCTCAATGAGACCGATTACGAGCACGAGTCCATGGTGTGTTTCATCGGCCAGGATCTGGTCAAAGAGTTCTTCCCCAGCGTCGATCCCCTTAACAAGGACATCACCGTCAGCGGCATCCCGTTCAGAGTGATCGGCGTGGCTGAGCGCATTGGGACAACGTTTGGACAGAGCCAGGACAAATTCGTCCAGATTCCCCTTACCACCTTCCGCAAAGTCTTCAGGGCGCGCCCCAATCTGTCAGTGGACGTGCAAGCCTGGGACGCGCAGGAGATGATAGTCCTTGAAGACACCGTCCGGGCACTGATGCGTGCCCGGCGCCATATTCCGTACCATGACACCGACAATTTCGGCATCAACGCCTCGGAGACCATCATGGGTCTGTGGCATCAATTGACGGCCTCCATTTTCGCGGTCACCGTGGGGATCGTGGGGGTTTTCATGGTGGTCGGCGGCATCGTCATCATGAACATCATGCTGGCCAGCGTGACCGAGCGCACGCACGAGATCGGCATCCGCAAATCCCTGGGCGCGCGGCGGCGGGATATCCTGATGCAATTCATCATTGAGGCCAGCCTTATGTCGCTGGCCGGGGGCGCCGCCGGCGTATTGATCTCTTTGGTGGTCAGCAAGATCGTGAGTATCTTTTTCACCTCCAGCGTGCCTTTGGGCGCGGTGCTGGTGGGGTTGTTCCTCTCCACGGCCGTGGGGCTCTTCTTCGGCATCTATCCCGCCAGCAAGGCCGCCAACCTCGAACCCATTGAAGCCCTGCGGACGGAGGCCTGAGCATGACCCAGCGACGCCAACCGGTTCGTGAAAATATGCTGCTCGCGCTCGACACGCTTCGGACTCACAAGTTCCGCGCTTTCCTCACCATCTTGGGTGTGCTGATCGGAACCGCGACGGTCATCGGAGTGGCTTCTATCTTCGCGGGCCTCGACCGGCAGGTGGTGGAAATGATGGAAGGCTTCGGCACTCGCAGCTTGTTCATCTTCAAGTTCGATCCCGGGATCCATACCGGCAACCTGACTCATGAAGAGGCCACACGTAAGCCCCTGACTTACGAAGATGCCATGGCCATCCGAGACCTATGCCCTTCGATAGAAACCGTTGAGGTGGAGACTTTCATCTGGGGTCCGTCCGTCACTGCCAGGTATAAGAAGGTGGAGATGGCGGACGCCAATTTCTCCGGCCCTACGCCCGAGGCGTTCCAGACGATGAACGCCGAACTGAAGGACGGCCGCTTCTACACGGATGTGGACAATGTCCACCGCCGGGATGTGGCCGTCTTGGGCGCCGAGGTCGTCAAGCGTTTCTTCCAGAACGAAGATCCCATCGGCAAGAGCATCAACGTCGATGGCCACACTTACGAGGTTATCGGAACACTGGCCAAACTCAAGCAGCTCCTGGGTGATAACGATCGAAACATATACATCCCCTATTTCACCTTCAGGAAGTACTATCCCGACGCCAAGGAGAACTTCATCACTGCGGTGGCTTTCGCCGGCAAGCTCGACCAGGCAAAAGATGAAGTGGAGAGCCTGCTGCGCCGGCGGCGCAACGTGAAGTGGTCCCAACCTGATAACTTCGGCATCTCTTCAGCCGATGCCATCATCAAACAATTTCGGGACATCATGGGAACCGTGGTTCTGGTGACCGTAGTGATTTCCTCCATCGGTTTGATGGTGGGCGGCATTGGAGTGATGAATATCATGCTGGTTTCCGTGACCGAACGGACGCGTGAGATCGGCGTGCGAAAAGCCATTGGGGCTCGCCGTAGCGACATTGCCTGGCAATTCTTGCTCGAGGCCATGAGCCTGACTGGAGCAGGTGGACTGATGGGAATTCTGTGTGGGTATACGCTGAGCCTCCTCATCCGAACCCTCGTTCCCGCCCTGCCCTCCGCCGTTCCTCTGTGGTCGGCGGCCGCCGGTTTTATTGTCTCGGTCAGCATCGGTCTATTCTTCGGCCTCTGGCCCGCCGTAAAAGCTTCCCGCCTCGACCCGATCGTGGCCTTGCGGTACGAATGACTTGGATTTTCGTCTAAACCAGGGCGCCTTGAATTACGTATAAGGAAGTAGGGGCGTCCGCCCGCGGCCCGAAGGTTTTGGGCCGCAGGGCGGGCAACCGCTAGAGTTGAGCCTACAAGAGAGGAGAGCGTTTTTTGGCCGAACTCATCCAGACGCAAGCGCTGCTTCGCAGGGTGCGGCCCAAAGCGGAGCGAAGGGTGGGACTTTGGGTCACCTCGCGCGAAGGCTTCTGGATCGCCTTCGAGGCGTTGCGCACGCACAAGTTACGATCCTTTCTCACGCTTTTGGGCGTGGTGATCGCGACCACAACTCTCATCGTCGTCATGTCCATCATCAACGGCATGAATCTCTACATTGCCGATCACATCGCCAACCTGGGGGCCAACGTCTTTATCGTCCACCAGTTCAAGTGGGCTCAGGGGTACGAGGCGTGGCTGAAAGCGAGGCGCCGCAACCAGCCCATTCGCATCGAAGACTTCGATTTTTTGCGCGACAACTTGAAGGGCTACAAGAGCATTGGCGCCGAGGCCTGGATGAATAGCTCCGATAACTACGCGCGCTACAAAGAACGCACTGTCTACGAAGTCGAAATCTCCGGCGAGACGCCCAGCATGATCGATATTGGGCAAACCAAGGTCGCTGCCGGCCGATATATCAACGACGGGGACTACACTCACGAGTCGATGGTCTGCTTTGTGGGCCAGGATGTGGTGAATGCGTTCTTCCCCAATGTCGATCCCCTGGACAAAGAGATTCAGATCAACGGCATTCCCTTCCGAATCATCGGAGTTGCCGAGAAACTCGGATCGATGTTCGGGCAGAGCCAGGATAACTTCGTCCACGTGCCGCTCACTGCCTTCCAAAAGGTTTTCCGCAATCGCCCGTCGCTAGCCGTGCACGTTCAGGCCTCGAATTCCCAACAGATGTCCGTACTCGAGGATGAGACCCGAGCCCTGATGCGCGGCCGGCGGCACACCCCGTACAGTGAGGACGACACTTTCGGCATCAACGCCTCCGAGACCATCATGGAATCCTGGCATCAATTGACGGCGTCTATCTTCGCGGTCACCATCGGAATTGTCGCCGTGTTTATGGTCGTGGGCGGCATCGTGATTATGAACATCATGCTGGCCAGCGTCACCGAGCGCACGCACGAGATTGGCATCCGTAAGTCCCTGGGGGCGCGGCGGCGCGACATCCTGATGCAGTTCCTGATCGAATCGGCCCTGATCGCGGGCCTGGGAGGAGTCATCGGCATCTTTCTGGCCTTGCTGATCAGCAAGATCGTTGACGTGTTCTTCACCTCCTCGGTGCCCCTGAACGCGGTTCTGGTGGGATTGTTCCTCTCCATGGCGATCGGATTGTTCTTTGGAATCTACCCGGCCAGCAAGGCCGCCCGCCTCGACCCCATTGAGGCCCTGCGAACGGAGGCGTAACCATGACTAAGCGGCCACAATTTATTCGAGAAAACCTCCTTTTGGCGCTCGACACGCTCCGCACCCATAAGTTCCGCGCATTTCTCACCATTCTTGGCGTGCTGATCGGAACCGCCACGGTGATCGGCGTGGCCTCAATTTTCAAGGGACTCGACCAGCAAATGGTCGAGATGGCGCAGGGCTTCGGTACCCGCACCTTGTACATCTACAAGTTCCAGCCGGGAATCCATTTCAACCTTACCCGCGAACAACGGCTGCGCAAACCCCTCACCTACGAAGAGGGCATGGCCATCAAGCAACTGCCCGCGGTGGAGTCCGTGGCGGTCGAGACGGCCAGTTGGGGTCCCGCGATTACGGCGAAATACAAGGGCCTGCAAATGGTGGACGCGCAACTCCAGGGCAATACGGCGGAAGATTTTCGTATTACCAACTCGATTCTGAAAGATGGCCGCTTGTTCACCGACATCGACGATATACACCGCCGGGACGTGGCCGTGATCGGCGCCGATGTGGTCGAGAGGCTTTTTCTGAATGAAGACCCCATCGGCAAAGAAATTAATGTTGACAGTAATACCTTCCAGGTGATTGGCACACTGGAAAAGCGCAAAGCATTCCTGGGAGACAATGGCGACGACAAGGTTATTTTCGTGCCTTATTTTACCTACATGAAGCGTTATCCAAACACCAAGGAGAACTTCCTCACCGCCCTGGCTTTTCCGGGACTCATCAACCAGGCGACGGACGAAATCACCGGCCTGCTGAGGCGGTTAAGAAACGACAAACTCTCCGCTCCCGACAGCTTTGGCATCGCCACGGCGGATACGTTCATCAAGCAGTTTCGCGACATGATGGGCACTGTAGTCCTGGTCGCCGTCGTCATCTCCTCCATCGGCTTGATGGTGGGCGGTATAGGAGTGATGAATATCATGCTCGTTTCCGTGACCGAGCGGACGCGGGAGATCGGTGTCCGCAAAGCCATCGGGGCTCGCAGCAGTGATATCACCTGGCAGTTCCTGCTGGAGGCCATGAGCCTTACGGGAGCCGGTGGAGTGATGGGAATTCTGTCTGGCTATACCCTCAGTCTCCTGATCCGAACCCTCGTCCCCACCCTGCCTTCCACCGTTCCTATGTGGTCAGTGGTGACAGGGTTTGTTGTTTCGGTCGCGATCGGCCTTTTCTTCGGCCTCTGGCCCGCCATGAAAGCCGCGCGCCTCGACCCTATTGTGGCCTTGCGCTATGAGTGAGAGTTCGCCGTCTAGCCGGGGCGACCCTTGTGGCGTGCGGTACCCGCCCTTGACGGCTAGGGCGGCCAAAGGGCCGCCCCTATGCCACGGATCCCTTATTGACTCAGATAATGATTGCGAGTACATTTGCATGCTTGCGGATCGCGTTTCGAAATTCTGCGTTTACTTGTTCTTTACGTTGCGCATCAGAAGGAAACAACCATGGCAGTAATCCCTCGTCGTCATTTTCTACAGACTTGCGTGGGCGCGCTTGCCGCCTCATCGGCCTTTACCGCCCGGGGTTTTTCAGCTTTGACCCAGCCCGGCCTCAGCTTTCCGAGTGCCCCGCGCGATCGCCTTGCGGTGCCCTCATGGCCGTTCCGGGGCTACATCGTGGCTCCGCTCAACAAGTGGGCTCGCGACCCGAAGCTCCCGGGAATGGACTTGAAAGACTTTGCCGCCATGGTCGTCGAGCGGTTCAAGGTGCGCAACATCGAACCGCTGAGCGAACACTTCAGTTCCACGGAAGCCAGCTATCTCAAAGAGTTCAGGGCAAGCGTTGAGAAGGCGGGAGCGCGCGTCATTAACGTCGCCGCCGATCCGCGCTACAGCTTCTACGACGGCGTCGACGCACAGCGCCAGAAAGCGGTGGACAACGGAAAGAAGTGGATTGATGTCGCGGTGGCCATCGGCTCTCCCAGCGTGCGCTTGCACATCGCCGAAGCGCGGCACATGAAACCTGACGTTGAGCGCGCGGCCGAGAGCCTGAAGCGCCTGGCCGAATACGGCGCGCAGAAGAACGTGCTGGTGAACCTCGAGAACGACGATAACGTCACCGAGGACCCTTTCTTTATCGTGCAGGTGATCGAGAAGGTGAACCATCCGTATCTGCATGCGCTCCCGGATTTCTGCAACTCCATGCTGACCCACGATCAGGTGTTCAACAATCGGGCGATGGACGCGATGTTCAAGCATGCTTACAACATCTCGCACATGAAAGATTCCGAAGTCGGAGACAAAGGGGAACTCTACACGGTTGATGTGTCGAAGTGTTTCGAGATCGCCCAAGCGAACGGCTATCGCGGTTACTTCTCCATGGAATGGGAAGGAAAAGGCGAGCCGATGGCAGGAGTTCAGAAGCTGATCGAGGAGAGCCTTAGCAACTTGGGCGCCTCGTGAGGCTCAAGCTGCCGGCGTAGGGGTTTCCCACGGCGAGCGCCAGGGCCGCCCCTGCGACTGCAACTCATTCGGTATAATTGAACGCGAAGCACCAACTATCAAAGGGGGACTTATATGTCTGATCAAGGGATTACCCGGCGTGAGTTTATTGGACGCTCCGTGGCCGGCGCCGCGACGGCCGGATTGGCCTTGGGAGCGCCTGCCATCGGGCGAGTCGCATCGCCGAACGAGCGCGTTACCGTAGGCATGGTCGGGGTGGGTATTCGCGGCCTGGAGCAGATGCAGGCCGTGCTCAACGTGAAAGCCGATGTTGCCATCGTCTGCGACCTGTACGATGGCCACCTCCGCCGCGCCAAGGAGATTCAGGCGAACACCGCCACCACGCGCGACTATCGTGAGGTGCTGGACCGCAAAGACATCGATGCCGTCTGCATCGCCACCTCCGACCATTGGCACGCGCCCGTCGCCATCGCCGCCATGCAGGCCGGCAAGGATATTTATATCGAGAAGCCCATGACTCACACCATTCCCCAAGCCCTGGAGCTGGTCAAAGTCTCGAAAGAAACCGGCCGCCTGGTACAGGTCGGCAGCCAGAGCCTGAGCATGGAATCGACCCACAAAGGAAAAGCCTGGGTGGATGCGGGAGAAATTGGCAACATTTACATGGTGCAGTGCGAGATCTACCGGCCCGACCCGGTGGGCGCCTGGAAGTACCCCGTCCCGCCCGATGCCTCGCCCCAGACGATCGACTGGGACCGCTACCTGGGTAACGCGCCCAAGCGTCCGTTCGATGCCGCGCGCTTCTTCCAGTTCCGGAATTGGTGGGACTACGGCACGGGTATTGCCGGTGACGAATACGTCCATTTGCTTTCGCGCGTTCACTATTTGATGAACACTCAGTTTCCCTTGAGCGCCGTGGCGAATGGCGGGATTTACAAATGGACGGGCGACCGGGATGTCCCCGACATCCACAACACCCTGTACGACTACGGCAAATTCCAGGTGGTCGTCATGGCCAACCTGGTGTCGAACTTCGATGGCGGCGAGATCGTGCGCTTCATGGGCGACAAAGGTACCGTAGTGCTCACCGAGGAGTCAGCCAGCCTGCTCCCCTACGACAAAGAGTGGGGTTACGAATACCCGCTCGAGAGCTGGCCGAAGGACACCAAGGACCCGTTCATGGCCGCGCACAAGAACGACCCGACCGCGGATATTGGCACCTACCGTAGACAGCCGCATCGGAAGGCGCAAAAACTCATGCAAAGGGCCGAAGGCACCGAGGACCACTTCCGCAACTTCTTTGCCGCCGTCAAGAGCCGCCAGCAGCCCATCGAGAACGTAGACTTCGGCTGCGGGACGGCGGTGGCCTGTCACATGGCGAACCTCTCGTATCTGAAAAAGCAGCGCCTCTTCTGGGATGCCGAGAAGTTGGAACTTAGATCGGAATCCTAGCGGTTTTTTCTAAGTGGCCCGAAGGGCGGCCCCGGCGCCGCCCCGGGCGCGTCTCTCCTATCGAACCTTACACCCGGGGCCTGGCGGCCAAAAACCTCTTCGCCTTCTGACCTTTCCACACATGCGCGAGAACGGTTAACGCGGGAGGGCTTTGACATCGCCTAACAGCTTTGAAAACACACTTTCGAAAGCACTCTCCCCGTCGTTACGAGGCTTGCCCTCCACTTGATAGAGTGTCTTGCCTGAGGCGCGGTTGGTAACGAGCATCTTGGCTTGCGCGACCGTAACCGACGTCACCGTGGAAATCCCCAGGCCAACCCCGGACGATGCAGGCGCGTGCGCATCGTCCCAGGATTCCTTATCGCGGTCTCGCATATCCAATTTCACGATCGCGTCCGCGCTGTCGCAAGCATCCAGAAGTTGCCAGTTCAACTTACTGAGCACTCCATTGGGTTTTGTGGCGCGGTTGACGACCCTTTTTAATAATCCTAATTCGGGCTTAGCGAGCGCGCTCGTATCGAGGCAAACGGTGTGAACCTTCAGCAGGCTGCCGGTATCAGCCACTTGTCCTTGAATTTCTTTTTTCGGTCCGGCGAACCCAAGGCACGACAGTAGGAAAAGAGAAAGAAAGCAAAAGCAGAGGGACTCTACTCGCGAGTTCATCGCAGCCTCCTCAACCCTTTGATGATTGTCCACACCCCTCAGCTGCGTTGTCAACCATGATGTTGCTCGGGCAGCGACTCAGATTGAAGTAGCACGGTCATCTTGGCCATGAGATTACACGCGCAGGATGCCCGTGCCACCTCGCAGTGAGACGCCACCCCCTTCTCCCTCTTGAATTTGGAATCTTGAATTTTGGGATTTCTCCGAAGGCCGAGACGCAACAGCCGGCAAACGGCTGCTACAGGACGCCGCTCAGCAAAGCGTAGCACCCGTACCCGAGCCCCGCGCCAAGGAGAGCCCCGACCACCACATCGCTGAGGAAGTGTAAACCCAGCATGATTCGGGAAATAGCCACGCTGAGCGCGCAGAAAAGGAGGCCATACATCAAGGAGGGCTCAAACAAGCCGATGGAGACTGCGAAGGCGAAGGCGCTGATCGAGTGCCCGGAAGGGAAGGAAAACTGGTCGGGCGGCAATAGCGTAGCCCAGCAATGCGAAGCAATTGCGCAGGGCCGCTTCCGTCCGGTCAGCCTTTTAAGAACCAGGAAGAGGGCCGCACCGACTCCGCAGGAAATTCCTGCGGCCGCCACTGCCGCGTAGCGCGAAGGACGGCCGAAAGCCAACACCAGGACCCCGAGGGCGTACCATAACCAGCCGTCGCCGGCCCGGGTTGCCAGAATCATCCAGAGCCTGATCCAGCGCGGCGGCTTCCAGCGGTTCACGCGCCGCATCAGGCGCTGGTCGCCGCTGGCAACGAAGCCCAACATGGTGCCCGGAAAAGTCACGCTGTCGCCTCCCCGGTCGCGGCTGGGATGTGGCGGACCGACTGGCCGCGATCCAGGCCACGCATGCGAGCCCACGCCTTTCCCCACTTGCGCGCGAACCGCCTCTCCGAAAAATAATTGACCAGGGTAACGGAAGGGACGCCGAGCAAGAGAGGCGCGAGGAGCAGCATGAAGGGCTTCTCACGAAACATCTCGCGGCTGACCGCCAGGACATCGCTGGTGAGTTTCCAATAGCTTCCCGACTCCCCCCGCACCCGCGCGCGCCCCTTGCACAACCCCTCGAGAAACTCGGCTTTGGTCCGTGCACCCCGAACCTCTGTCCACACGCTGCCCGCCGAAGCCAGCGCATGGGCGTCGCTTCCTCCCACCGCAATCCTCCTGTTGTAGGCTGCCAACCGGTCGGCAAGACGGTTGTTGCGCGCCGGCAAGTGTCCGTTCAAGACTTCGACGGCGGGAAAACAGGCTTCAAACCAGTCGAAATCGTCGGCCGCGCGGCGTCCGGTGAGAGCCGAAAAGACGTGGTTCAGGCTGAAGAACAACCGCTGCTCCTCGAGATATGCCAGCAGCCGGGGAAGATCGTTTCGCCGGCGTTGAACCTCAGTGTGCTGGCACTCGTTGATGTTGTAGACGCCCACGTGGAATTCGTTGCCGCTCGGCGCCCGGCAGGTGACCTCTTCACTCAGGAAAAAATCCCCATGCCGCCGCAAGCACTCTGCCGCATCAATGGAATCGTGATCGGTAACGGTGACCAGATCCAAACCTTGGCGCTTGAGCTTCTCGTAGAGGGCTTCGGGCGGGTTGTAGCACTCGCGGCAAAAACGGTTCAGGACCGGCAGGGTGGCCATGCCGGAGTGGACGGTGTGGACGTGTAGGTCACATCTCACCCTCCAGGCTACATTTCCTATGTTACATATGTGTCGCTTGCAGATGAAGAGTTGGTTAAAGGTATACGATTGACTACGGCTTGCGAACTCGGCTACAGGCGCGTTCCCTGAGCGCCCAGAAGTCTTGGGCCGGCCCGGCGAGACGAAAGTCGAGGGTGTCGGCCCGGCGTTGTGGTGCGGGCGTCCCGCCCGCACCACATGCACCGACTTTCGCCGGACGCTCCGTGGGGCAACCGGCGACAAGAGCTTCGGAATGAGAGATAGACTATCTCCAGCTGAGGCTTAGATCTGGCCTTCTCCAGGGTTTTTGCGGAACTTTCCCTAAACCTTCCTATTTTCGCATTCGCAAAAAGGGCTTGCTTT
>Ga0187848_10003727_pt1 | contig 10976 bp, 5 predicted proteins | sample June2016WEW_4_40_FD_132424 | JGI IMG/M metagenome (GOLD analysis project Ga0187848, IMG submission 132424) | Peatland microbial communities from SPRUCE experiment site at the Marcell Experimental Forest, Minnesota, USA - June2016WEW_4_40 | ecosystem: Environmental > Terrestrial > Soil > Wetlands... | reverse complement strand
GCATCGCCCACGACGGGGACGCCGACCGAGTCATATTCTGCGATGAAAAGGGGCAGGACTTCGACGGCGACAAGGTGATGGCGCTCTGCGCGCTCGACATGAAGAAGCGGAACGCCCTGTCGCACGATACGGTCGTCGCCACGGTCATGAGCAACCTGGGGCTCGAGCTTGCGCTGAAAGAGGCGGGGATAAAGCTTATCAGGACGGCGGTCGGAGACCGCTACGTCGTGGAAGAGATGCTGAGAGGCGGCTACAATATCGGCGGGGAACAGTCGGGCCATGTGATTTTCCTGGACTATAACACCACCGGCGACGGGATTATAACGGCCCTCCAGGTGCTCTCGATATTAAAACGCTCGGGCAGGAAGCTCTCGGAGCTCTCGGAAGTGATGACCACCTACCCTCAGGTGCTGGTGAACGTCAAGGTGCGCGAGAAAAAGGAGATAACCGAGGTCCCCGCCCTGGCCGGCAAGTTCAAGGACGCTCAATCTAAGCTTGACGGAGACGGCCGCCTGCTGGTAAGATACTCCGGTACGGAGGCGAAGCTGAGGATAATGGCGGAAGGCAGGGACAGGGCGCTTATCGAGGCGATTGTCAACGACCTGGCCGATGCCGTGAAAAAAGAAATCGGTTAAAAAAGTATTATGTTTGTCTCTAACTTCTCATTGTCTGACCTGATTGACGTCATAGCCGCATGGCTGTTCCTGATCCTCGACCTGGTCAAGAACACCTTCGTCATGCATTTCGGGTTTTTCCCCGAGCTCAAGGCGCTCTTCAAACAAATGCCCCCGCTGGTCTATGGGGTAATCCTGTTCATAGCAATCCTCATAATCATAGCCATTTTATCCGCTGTCGGAAAAAGGTTGTATAACGTTATCTTAAGCCTCTACCACGGCTCCAGCCTCTCCACCAATGCCAGGAAAAAAAAGGTTATAAAGGAGGCCCGTTTTTACACCAAACGGAAGGAGTTTGCCCGGGCGGCCGACCTTTACATGTCGGTTGACGAGGACGGCCTTGCCGCAAAGGTGCTTGAGAAGGGCGAGCTATACGCCAAGGCGGGCCTGCTGTACGACAGGATGGGCCAGCCGAAGCGGGCTATCGAGATGTTCGAGAGAGGCGGCGACCACTCGCTCCTGGGAGAGGCCTTAATGAGGCACGGCGAATATAAGAACGCCGGCGATATTTTCATAAAGGCCGGCAAGAAAATACTCGCGGCGGAGGCCTATGAGCGGGCGAACATGCACAAGGAGGCCGCAGACCTTTTCGAGGAGACCGGCCATTCGCTTCCCGCGGCAGAGCACTTCGAGAAAGCGGGAGACATTAAAAAGGCCGCCATATTCTACGACCGGACTTACGTCGAGTCCACGTCGTCGAAGGAGATGAGCGTCGACCACATCGCCAGGTTCAGGGAATATTCCATGAAGGCGGGGCGGTTCTACCACGAGACGGGCGATTACGAGAAGGCGGCGGACGCCTTCTCCCGCGTGAAGGCGTTTAACGAGGCCGCGACTTCCGCACTGGCCGCAGGCGATAAGATGAAGGCGGCCGAGTTCTACGAAACCGGAAGGGAGTACGAGAAGGCTGCGGAGATATTCCGGGAGCGCGGGAACGTCAGGAGGGCGGAACAGCTCATGGCCGAGAAGTATATCGCCGAGAACGATTTCGTAAGCGCGGGCAAGGCGTATGTAAACGCAGGCGAGTTCGCAGGCGCGGCGGAATACTTTGAAAGGGCCGGAGACTATATAGCCGCGGGAGAGGCATATCTCAAGGAGAACGATTATTCCTCGGCCGGCGTAATGTTGATGAAGGGCGGCCAGGAACTTCGCGCGGCGGAGGCCTACGAGAAAAACGGCGACATCCGGCAGGCCGCCGATATATACGAGAAACTTGGCGACACCGATAAGGCGGCCGCCCTCATCGAGGAGTTCGGAGACTATTTCGACGCATCGGAGATGTACCGGAAAGCGGGCCAGACGGCGAAGGCCCTGGCCGCACTCCAGAAGGTAAGCCCTTCGGACCCGCAGTACGGCATGGCCGTATTTAAGATGGCGGAGTTCTTCAAATCCCAAGGCAAGCTGGACCTGGCGGCCGAGAAATTCAAGCAGGCTATCGGCACAGCGGAAGCGGATTTCGGCAACCTGGAGATGTACTACGGGCTGGCAACAGTATATGAATCGCTTGGGAGATACTCCGAGGCGGCCGGCCTTTTTAAGAATATCCAACTCGTGGACTATACGTTCAAGGACTCGGGCGACCGCCTGAAGGCATGCGAGGAAAAGGCATCCCAGACCCCGGCGCGCACGGACTCCGCGTCTTCGTCCGGCCAGGTCTCCGGAGGGACGGAAACCAGGACGAAAGAGGCGTCGAAACGCTATGCGATAATGGGCGAGATAGGCCGCGGCGGCATGGGAATCGTCTATAAGGCTAAAGATAATAACCTCAACAGGATAATAGCCCTGAAACTCCTGCCGAAGAGCATCAGCGAAAATCCCAAGGCAGTCATGCGTTTCAGCGCCGAGGCGCGCTCCGCCGCCCAGCTGAACCATACCAACATCGTTACGCTGTACGATTTCCAGCAGGCCGGCGGTCGGAGCTTCATCACGATGGAGTACGTCGAGGGCGCAACGCTCAAGAAGCTGATGGGCATGGTGGACAAGCTGGCGATATCGAAGGCCCTCAAGATAGTCTACCAGTGCTGCCAGGGCCTCGAGTACGCGCACAGGAAGGGCATAGTGCACAGGGACATCAAGCCCAGCAACATCATGATCAGCAAGCAGAACGTCGTCAAGATAATGGACTTCGGCCTTGCGAAGATGGCGGGCGACAATACCTTAAGCGAGGCGGGCACCATAAGCGGCACGCTCCTTTATATGTCTCCCGAACAGCTCGTGGGCGGGAAGCTCGACAAAAAAACGGACATCTACTCATTAGGCCTTGTGCTCTACGAGCTCATCGCAGGCGGTCACCCGTTCGCCAAGGGCGACGCAGCATACCACCATACGCATACAGTACCGGAACCGCCGAGCGCATTGCGGCCGGAGATACCTGAAAACCTTGACAGGATCACCCTGAAATGCCTCGAGAAAGACCCGGCGAAGAGGTTCGAGAGCGCACTGCAGTTAGCCCTGGCACTCAGGGAGGTACCTCTCGGGTAGACGTCTGTCCCGAGCAGCTCCTCGTGCCCGCGGCGGCGCTTGCCGCCGGGATAGCTGCGGGACGGCTGTTCATTTTCTTTCCCTTTTCAATTATTGCCGCATCGTCCCTCCTTCTTTTGGCAGTACTCTTCCTCAAGGGCTTTCTCGCCCGCCGAAAATCAGCCGCCGTCATATTCTTTGCGGCTGGTTTTGGGATATTCTTCCTGTATGGACCGGGCACGCCCTCGTACCTCAAGCCCCTTATAGGCAGCGGCCCGGTCAAAATCACGGGTGAGGTCGCGAAGCCGCCCCGCGAAAAAAGCGGCAATACCCTCATACTCCTCAAGCCTTATGTTCCAGGTTCCGGGCTCCTGTCTCTTCCGAAAAAAAACGAGGTCATACGGATAAATATGCAAGGTACCGGCCTGGGCTTCTCTTACGGGGACGTGCTCACCGGGACCATGACGCTATACGCTCCCGTTGGTTACAATAACCCGGGCACGTTCGACTGGGGAGAATATGCCGAATCGAGCGGGGAGGCCGCGTCAACCCATTTGCGGCCGGGGGAGCTGACGCGGATAGGCGAGAGGGCGTCCACTCCGCTTAAATGGATATACTCGCTGAGGCAGAGGCTGATAATATGCGCCGGACGCTCCTTACCCCCCGAGCGGGCGGCCATCTGGAATGCAATGGTGCTGGGCGACCAGAGCGCGGTTACGGACGAAATGCGAGACGACTTCCAGGCCTCCGGCACCAGCCATATACTCGCGGTCTCGGGCTCGCATGTGGCGCTCCTTGCCGCCCTGGTATATTTCCTGGCGAACTGGTCTTTCTTCCTGATGCCGCACCGCCTTGCCCTCCGGGTGAGCATGAAGTTCGACCCGCGGAAGCTGGCGGCCCTGACCGCGATACCCGTGTCGATACTGTACTGTATCTTGGCGGGCTCGTCGCCCGCCACGGTACGCTCGGTGATAATGATTACGGTATTTTTGACCGGGAGGCTGATAGAGCGCGAGACAAACCTCCTGAACGTCCTGTCCGCGGCTGCGCTCATAGTGCTGGCGCTTGACCCTTCCGCGCTCTTCGACATATCATTCCAGCTTTCATACGGGGCCGTACTCATTGCGGCGGTAGTTATCCGCGCGTTCGGCGACGCCGATATTAAAGGACTCGGCCCGCTGTCCGGAAGGGTGCGTAGGAACATCTACATGGCCGTCGCCATTTCCGTAGCGGTGGTGTTCGGCATAGCGCCTATCGTGGCCATGCGGTTCAACTCATTCTCGTGGGTGTCAACCCCTTCGAATATCTTGCTGGTGCCTATCGCCGGGTACGGCGCGGTGCCCCTTGGACTTATATCCTGTCTCATCTACGCCGTACATCCGGCTTCCGCGCTGCCGATGGCATCCCTTAATTCGGCGGCAATAGGCCTTTTCTACGGGCTCGTAAAGTTCTTCGCCTCCGCCCCAGGCTCAAACCTCCACCCGGCCGCCCCGGGGCCATTGACGGCCGTGCTATTCTACGCGCTACTTGCGTCGGTGATGCTCTGGCGCGCCGACGGCAAGAGGAAGGGCGCTGCGGCGGTCGCATGCGTAATGGCGTTTACGGCGATTTCCGCGGTCCCGTATCGAAACCATCAGGAGATGCGGGTAACATTCCTGGACGTGGGCCACGGCGACGCATCTCTTGTCGAGTTCCCGGACGGGAAGACGATGCTGATTGACGGCGGCGGCAACATCCAGGGCACGGGAGCGGACCCCGGCCGCTCCGTGGTTGCGCCTTTCCTGTGGAACCGGGGCATTCGAAGTCTCGACTATATTGTCCTGTCCCATCCGCACCCGGACCATATGGACGGGTTGTGCTACGTCATGAAGTATTTCAAGGTCGGGGAAATCTGGGAAGGCGGCCTGGTATCATCGACAAGGAATTACGCCCGGTTCCGCAGGATTATCGAGGAGAAAAACATCCAGCGCCGGGTATTTACCCAAACGTGCGAAATCGCTATAGGAGGCGCGGCCGTACAGGTGCTCAATACCGCCTCCACACCAATATACGACGCGGGGTATCCGCTTTATCGCCGCGAAAACAACAGGTCTTTGGTACTGAGGATAAAATACGGCGAGAAGTCGTTCCTTTTCACCGGGGATATCCAGGAAGAGGCGGAGGAGTCGATGCTTAAGGCGAAAGAGCCCCTGCCGCTAAGTGCGGACGTGCTGAAGGTCCCGCATCACGGAGGCCCTACCTCCAATGACGTGACGTTCATTCGGGCCGTAAACCCGAAGGTTGCCGTTATCTCCACGGGCCATGCCAAGAGCGACACACCGTTCCTGCCGGACACTGTGGAGAAGCTAAAGTTAACAGGCACGCAGGTTTATATTACCAATAAGGTCGGGGCTGTAACCATCTATTCCGACGGAAAAAACCTAAGTGTCCTGTCGGCTTCGGAACTCTCACTAAGGGAGGCCCGTTCCTGGCGGGACGAACTCTATAATATGGGAAAGCTCATATGGCCTCAGCCGAAAATCCTGACAAGGTCCCCGACCTCGGCCGCGAAATAGTCCGGCCCCGCCTCCATCAACCTTTCCTTTCCGCCGTAGCCGTACCCGACGGCGCACGACCTGATCCCCGCGGCCTTCGAAGCAAGTATGTCGTTTATACCGTCGCCCACCATTACGGCGTCGCTTGGCGATACCCCGGAGCCATGCAGGGCCAGCAGGACTATCTGCGGGTCCGGCTTTACGGAAAGACCTTGCGTCCACCCCTGCACGTTAATGAAATAACGGCTCATCCCGAGGCCGTCGAGTATCAGCCGGGCGTGTTCCAGGGGCTTGTTGGTCGCTACCGCCTTCTTTGACGTCAGTGTCTCCAAAGTCTCCGTCATGCCGGGGTATGCTCTGGTGGAATCGAGCACGTGCTCCTTGTAGACCCTCCAGAAGAGTTCCACGCCCCGAGGTACGGCCTCCTTGGCTTCCTCCGGAAGTGAGTTATATATCAGATTATGTACGCCGCCGCCGATATAGCCGTAAATTTCCCTGTGCTCCCTGAAAGGAAACGACATCGCCTTAAGGGTCAGGTTAACGGAGACGGCAATATCTTCTCTTGAGTCAACGAGCGTCCCGTCTAAGTCGAATATCAAAAGTCCTTCCAACTTTAGATCCCTCCTGCTTTTGAATGTATTTTCAATGAATAATGAAACCACTAATCTACAAAGTTTATGAAACCATATATCTCATAGGTTTGTCAATAGGTTCCGAATGGCGATACCTATATCAACTCTTTGACATCATCACTGATTTTTGGTATAGTGTGTACTGCACTTCATGAATCTATATCTGACATTTGGCCTTGACAGCCATCGGGAGTCTTGATAAATGAACAAATCGGATATTCGGAAATTGAGGCTGAGCGAGATGATAGACCTCGCCGGAAGGCATGGAATATCCCTTGCGGGGAAGAAGACCAGGGCCCAGGTAATGGAGGCGTTAAGCTCTCTGGAGACCGATGAAGAGACCATCCCGAAGTCCGGAGCCGACACACCTGAAACCAGTCCTCAAAAACCCGGAGAGCAGCCAAGCCGAAAAGAGACCCGTGAGACACAGGTCTCCGTGATGCAACAGGCGGTGGAGGAGAGTAAATACTATACCGGTCAGCCCGAGGCCGGTATAATTCTCCCTTCCGAGCTGCCTTATTATTACGACGAGGACAGGATAGTCCTCCTGATGCGCGACCCATACTGGGCATACTCTTACTGGGAAGTGACCCAGAAGAAGCTCGAAATGGAGCGGGGATATCTGGGCGAGGGCGGCCGGGACGCATATCTCGCGCTCAGGCTATATGACGTGACGGACATAATATTCAACGGGGCCAACGACCACGGCCACTACGATATAGGAATTTACGACCGCATAGGCAACTGGTATATCAACACCGGTATGCCGGGCCGCTCTTTCGTCGTGGACCTCGGGCTCAAGACCCAGGACGGCCGGTTCATCACGCTTGCCCGTTCGAACGTCGCCAAGGCCCCGGCGGACGCCGCCTCCAGCATCACGGACGAGGAATGGGTCATTGGAGACCAGGACTTCGAGAGGATATTCGCCCAGTCGGGCGGTTATTCTTCCAGCATATTCGGGACTTCGTCCGCCGAAGTGCGGCTGGCCGCGGGCCAGCGGGTGCCGTTCGGCGTATCCTCGCCCGGCATGGGCAGCCTCGCCCTGATGTCGCCCATAAAGAAACGGGAGCGGTCGTTCTGGTTCATACTCAATACGGAGCTTATTGTCTACGGCGCGACGGAGCCGGACGCCAGCGTGACCGTGCAGGGCAGGCCGGTGACGCTCAGGCCGGACGGCACGTTTACGCTTCGGTTCGCGCTACCGGACGGCACGCAGGATATCCCGGTTTCCGCAACGTCCGCGGACGGCGTCGAGACCCGCTGGATCACCCCTCAAGTTAAAAGAAAGACAAGCTACAGCTAATGGAAAAGGGTTACCTGTCCATCGTCCTGCACGCGCACCTTCCATTCGTCCGTCACCCCGAGTACGAGGACTTCCTGGAGGAGGACTGGCTGTACGAGGCGATTACGGAGACGTACATACCGCTTATCAACGTCTTCGACGGCTTAGTTCAAGACGGCGTCGATTTCAGGATGACGATGAGCCTCACGCCTACGCTTATCGCCATGCTGACGGACCGCCTCCTGCAAGACAGGTACCTCCGCTATCTGGACAGGCTGATCGAGCTCTCCGAGAAAGAAGTGGAGCGCACCCGCTGGCAGCCCGATTTCGCCCCGCTCGCCAAGATGTACCGCGAACGCCTCAATAATGCCCGCTTCGTATTCCTGAACAAATACGACAAGAACCTGGTGTCTGCCTTCAAGAGGTTCCAGGACTTGGGCAAGCTCGAGATAATAACATGCGCCGCGACCCACGGCTACCTGCCGCTCATGGAGCTGAACCCGCAGGCGGTGCGCGCTCAGATATCGATAGCCGTGAAGAACTACGAGTTGCACATGGGCCGTCCGCCGCGGGGGATATGGCTGCCGGAGTGCGGATATTACCCGGGCCTTGACGACATCCTCAAGCAGTTCGGCATAAAATACTTTTTCACGGACAGCCACGGCATCCTCTATGCCTCGCCCAGGCCGAAATACGGGGTCTTCGCGCCCATATACTGCCCCAGCGGCGTCGCAGCATTCGGCCGCGACATGGAGTCGTCCAAGCAGGTCTGGAGCGCGCAGGAAGGCTATCCCGGAGACCCGCACTACAGGGACTTCTACCGGGACGTGGGCTTCGACCTCGACTACGATTACATCAAGCCCTACCTGCACGGCGACGGCATAAGGACTAACGTGGGGATAAAATACTACAGTATCACCGGCCCTACGGAAAACAAGAAGCCGTATGTGAGGGAGGCGGCTCTCGGGAAGGCTGCGGAGCATGCGGGGAACTTCATGTTCAACCGCGAGAAGCAGGTGGAATACCTTGAATCGCTGATGGGCAGGAAGCCGATGATAGTGTCTCCATACGACGCGGAGCTGTTCGGCCACTGGTGGTATGAAGGCCCCGAGTGGCTGGATTTCCTGTTCAGGAAGATATACTATGACCAGAAGGACGTAAAGACGATAACGCCGTCGGAATACCTGGAGATGAACCCGGTGAACCAGAAGGCGACGCCTTCCCTTTCTTCGTGGGGTTACAAGGGATATTCCGAAGTCTGGCTCGAGGGCTCGAACGACTGGATTTACCGTCACCTGCACAAGGCGGCGCAGCGAATGGTCGAGATGGCCCGGAACACTAACGGCGCGGACTCCATGACCGTCAGGGCGCTGAATCAGGCCGCGCGCGAGCTCCTCTTAGCCCAAAGTTCGGACTGGGCCTTCATCATGAAGACCGGCACGATGGTCCAGTACGCCGTTAAGCGGACGAAGGACCACGTGAACGCCTTCAACGTGCTCTACGATATGATAAACGCCAACAAGATAGACAGGAAGTTCCTGGAGGACCTGGAATACAAGGACAATATATTCCCGGAGCTGGACTACAGGGTCTACACGTAAAAATAACCGCTACGTTACTATATCCAGCTTTATATGCAGTTCTCTAAGCTGCGCCTTGTCCACCTCTGAAGGCGCGTCAGTCATGAGGCAGGTAGCCTTCTGGGTCTTCGGAAAGGCTATAACGTCCCTTATCGAGTCCGCGCCGGTCAATATCATCGTCAGCCTGTCAAGCCCGAACGCAATCCCGCCGTGAGGGGGCGCGCCGAACTCCAGCGCTTCCAGGAGGAACCCGAACCGCTCCCGGGCTGTCTCCTCGCCAATCCCTAAAGCCCTTAACATTTTAAACTGCAACTCAGAATTATGGATGCGGATACTACCGCCGCCTATTTCGTTGCCATTCAATATTATATCGTAGGCCCGTGCGTGCATTGTGCCCATTGCATCTGATGCTTTAATTATTTCGCCTACTGTACCATGATCCATTGAAGAAAGGTTGTACCAATTTTCTAATAATTGTAAATCCTCCTCACGCGGCGACGTGAACGGGTGGTGCATGGCCTCCCAGCGCTTCTCATCCTCGTTGTACTCGAACTGAGGGAAGTCCGTAACCCACAGGAAATTGAATTTAGTATCGTCGATAAGCCCGAGCCTTTTACCGAGATCGAGCCTGAGCCGCCCGAGCGTATCGTTAACCACCTTCGCCGAGTCCGCGACGAATACGAGCAGGTCTCCCGGCTGTGCGTCGAGTACCCTAGATATCTCCGCGAGCGTGTCTTCGCCGAAGAACTTCTTTATCGGCGACTCAATCCCCGCTCCGGTCACCTTCATCCACGCAAGTCCCTTCGCCCCGTACCCCTTTGCCTGTTCCGTCAGGTCGTCAAGCTCCTTCCTGGAGAGGCCGGAAAGACCCTTCGCGTTCATGCCCTTGACCATGCCGCCGGAGCTTATAGCGCCTTTGAACACCTGGAACTCGGAAGCCTTCACTATTTCCGAGATGTCCTTGAGCTCGAGCCCGAACCGGGTGTCCGGCTTGTCCACGCCGTAGCGGGACATAGCATCATTGTAGCTCATCCGCGGGAACGGGACCGGCAGGTCTATGCCTTTTATTTCCTTGAAGACCGCCGCCATCATGCGCTCGACGACCGAGTACACGTCCTCCTCGTCTATGAAGGACATCTCCATGTCTATCTGCGTAAACTCCGGCTGGCGGTCGGCGCGGAGGTCCTCGTCCCGGAAGCATTTTACTATCTGGTAATATTTTTCGAAGCCCGCGACCATCAGGATCTGCTTGAAGAGCTGCGGCGACTGCGGCAGGGCATAGAACTTGCCTACGTTCACGCGGGAAGGCACGAGGTAGTCGCGCGCGCCCTCGGGCGTGCTCTTGGTAAGCATCGGGGTCTCCACTTCCACGAAACCGTCTTTGTCAAGAAACGCCCGGACCAGGGCCGCAATCTTGTGCCTTGTGAAGAGCACCTGCTGGAGCGAATGCCTGCGGAGGTCCAGGTAGCGGTACTTGAGGCGTAAAAACTCAGCCGCGTCCGTATCGTCTTCGAGCGGGAACGGCGGCGTCTTCGAGGTGTTCAGTATCTCAAGCCCGTTTATGTATACCTCGACCTCGCCGGTGGGCAGGTTCCGGTTCACGGTGCCTTCCGGCCTCGGGGAAACCTTTCCCCTCACGGCAAGGACGTATTCCGACCTGACCGATTCCGCAAGGCGGTGCGCCTCGGCGGACGAGTCCACGCTGAAGGCTATCTGGGCAATGCCCGTCCTGTCTCTGAGGTCGATGAAAATCAGGCCGCCGTGGTCGCGCCTCGTCTGCACCCACCCGGCAAGGACGACCTCCCTGCCGATGT
>Ga0187848_10003725_pt1 | contig 10978 bp, 4 predicted proteins | sample June2016WEW_4_40_FD_132424 | JGI IMG/M metagenome (GOLD analysis project Ga0187848, IMG submission 132424) | Peatland microbial communities from SPRUCE experiment site at the Marcell Experimental Forest, Minnesota, USA - June2016WEW_4_40 | ecosystem: Environmental > Terrestrial > Soil > Wetlands... | reverse complement strand
GACGGGCCGACCCGGGAGATACTCACGTTCTTGGGCGCTGTACTGAACAGGCAACAATCCGCGGGAGGCTCGCCATAGGCGTTGCGCCCGGCTGGCCGCGCCGCCGGAGACGGCGATTGAGTTCGGGCCAGCCCCCAGCCCGGATTATTCATGGGCGGGGCATCCAGCAGCAGGGTGTTCGACCTAGCCCGACGCGCGAGCGAGGGTAGCTCGTTGCCACTCCCTCGCTTGCGCTTCGGGCTAGTGTTTGGCCACGAGTAATCCGGGCTAGTGGTGAGCGCCCGAGAGCAGTGTCGAGATGGAGGCCGGGGATGAGCCTCACGCGACGCCCAGGGATCCGGCCTCAAGCCTCAAGAAAGGGTCCGAAATGCTTTCCGGATTGGGCATCCGGCCCGGGCTAGGAAGGCTTCGGCGGAACCCGCCCCGCCGGACCCACGCACGTCCCGCGGGCGGGTTCCTCTCCTCGGTATTGCCGGTCATCTCGACAGGTGTGCACGGTCCCGGCAAAGGCGTCGTGTAATGGCTGGTTTCGCGCGCCACGGGTAGCTGGGACGGTCCAGCTCTGCTCGACGGCATCGCGCTCCCAGCGCGCGTCGGCGTGCCCCTCCTCCGCGCGCAAGCAGACGGAAAATGCTTCAGGTGGGACGCGGCCCCGGGCGGATGCGGATACATCATAGTGGACGTGGAGTTCAGGGCCGTCGGTGAGGAGGAGCAGACATTGAAGGAACTGCCAGAGGACCGGATCACGGCGATCTCACGGCCGCACTTGCAGTGGGCGATCTGCGACTGATCGTGTCCAATGATGATTCATCCGACTAAGGCGTGCGATACACTGCGACGGCAATTCTACCGCGAATGCCGTCCCGCACTGACTCCCTAAGTCCTTGACAGGGCACGACATCCGCATTGCCGGCCAGGACACGCCGCAAACAATACGAACACCTTCGTTGACAAAGACGAAGACTTTCGTATAATAGAGGCTGTCTTGACTCTGGAGGAAGCCATGTCACGAAAAGAGTCGCTGCCCCGACCCACCGACGGGGAGTTGGAAATCCTGCACGTCCTGTGGGAACTAGGCCCCAGCACCGTGCGGCAAGTCCAAGCGGTGCTCGATCGGCGGAAACGCACGGGCTACACGACCGTGCTGAAACTGATGCAGATCATGGCCGCCAAAAGGCTGCTGGAGCGGGATGAAAGCCAGCGGACCCACGTCTATCGGCCGCGCGTTCCCGCCGACAAGACCCAGCGGCAGCTTGTCGCCGACTTGATGGATCGCGTTTTCCAGGGCTCCGCCCAGCAGTTGGTGATGCAGGCCCTCAGCAGCAAGAACGTCTCCGCCGAGGAGTTGTCTGAAATCCGCGTCCTGCTGGACGAAATCGAAAGGAGAACCCCATGAGTGCGATTCGCCTGTTTCTGTTCAGTCCGCTTGTGGAACGTCTCGGTTGGGGATTGCTGCACTTTCTTTGGCAGGGGGCGGTCATTGCTGCGATGCTGGCCGCGGCGTTGCGGGTCCTTCGAGGCCGTTCGCCCAACGTCCGTTACTTGGTCGGCTGGGTCGCACTGGTGGTGATGGCCTGCGCGGTACCCCTGACCGCTTGGCTCGCGACGGGGTCCCCCGCCCCGGCGCCGATAGCCGTCGAGGAGGCAACAGTCACTGCGGAGCCACCGGCAGACGCCTCGGTTCAGCCGGCGCGGATCGATTCTGCGCAGAACCAACTGCAGCAGGAGGCCGCCTTGCCGCCAGCAACGGACCTGGCTGCGCAACCCGTGGTGGAGAATCGGGCCACGGTGGAGAATCGGCGCGCGGTGGGGAATCGGCCCGTGGTGGACCTCGGGTTGGCAGCGCGAGCGTCGCTTGCTTTACGGCCGGCCCTGCCATGGTTGGTCGGCGGATGGCTGGCCGGCGCGCTGGTGATAGCCGTCTGGCATCTGGGTGGATGGTGGCAACTGGGGCGGCTTCGCCGCGTGGGCACGCGGGAGGCGCCCGACACGACCGGACAGATGTTGGCGAAGCTGCTGGGACAATTTGCCCTGCTGGGCCCGGTGAAGCTGCTGGTTTCTGCGCGGGTCGCGGTGCCCACGCTGATCGGCTGGCTGCGGCCGGTGATCCTGGTGCCGGCGAGCGTTCTGGCCGAATTGCCGCCACAGCAACTGGAACTGATCCTGGCCCATGAGCTGGCCCATCTCCGCCGTTGTGACTATCTGCTGAATTTGGTGCAGACGGCCGTCGAAACGCTACTTTTTTATCATCCGGCCGTGTGGTGGGTATCGCGTCAGATCCGCGTCGAGCGCGAGAACTGCTGCGACGAGCTTGCGGCCGCGGCGGGCGACCGGTTGTTGTACGCCCGCGCGCTCGCCTCCCTGGCGGAACTGTGCCGGCAGCCGCCGTGTCTTGCCTCCTCGGGCCTGGCCTTGGGCGCCGCCGGCGGATCGCTTTCCGCGCGGATCCGCCGCGTCCTGCGGCTGCCGGGCGAGGCGACCATTTCAGCCGCCCCGTCGGCGGGGGCCATCCTGGCCTTAGTGGCAATCCTTGCCACGGCTTTCGGGTTTCATGTCTCCGCTCGCCAAGGCGACGCAGGGCAGCCGGGCGCCGCTGAATCCACGGAAGTATCGGAGGAAGCCACGCCTGCCGACAGCGGCAAACCCGCGGCCGACACCATCGGCAATGAAACGAGCGACTTTCCCGGAGTGTCGGCCAAGTCGTTGGCAGACGAGGCGCGCCGGAGAATCGCGGCCCTTGCCACACCCGATGAAACGCTTCCCTATTACGAGCAGGCCGTGAATTGGCTGAGCAAGCGGCGAGAACAGATTGTCGCTCAACTCATTGTGGGCCTGGATGACAAGAATTCCAAGGTCGCCCAGCAGTGTCTGCGCATCCTCCACAACGTCCCCGTGCGCCAAGAGTTGACCGATGCCCTGATCGCCAAGGCCGGCGATGAGAAGAGCCCGCTGCGTTATGGGGCCCTGCGGCAGCTCGAAAAGTCGGCTGCCGATCCTCGTGTCGCCCGGCTCCTGGACCAGGCCAGCACCCAGGTCGCGAGTGTTCCCGATCTGCTGGTGAGGGCCAGATGGGCCTGGTTGGCCGGACACAAGGACCGAGCGACAGACATCCTCAAACCGTTGCTCCAGAAGCTCGACGATGCGCGTTTCGAGCACGTCGAAGCGATCCGTCTGCTGGGCGAGATTGGCGGGCCAGCCAGCGTCGAACTGCTCCGGCCGATTGCGGCCGGCCACAACTGGGGTTCGGCCGTCCAGGCCTACCGGGCCCTGGCGAAGATCGATCCAGCAAACCATGGCTTGACCAAGGACCAGGCGACGCTTCTCAAAGAATGGGGCGGCTTCAAAGAAACCAGTGAGCACTTCCGCCAGCGAATGGGTGATCTGGCCAAGCTCAGTGTGCGAGAACTCCGCCCGTTGGTGATGCAGATGCTGGGGGACACCGGCCATAGCGGCCAGATTCCGGCCCTGTCGATCCTCACCGCCTGGAAGGACAAGGATGCCCTGCCGCAGATCCGGGCGCTGATGCGGGATAAGCGGTCCTTTGTTCGGGAAGACGCGGTCGCCGCGTACCTGGCGATCGACGACGGCCAACAGGCCCAGAAAGACGTGCTGGACGTGCTTGTAGGGAATGACATTGACGTTGCCAACGACCACGTTCTGCAGGGCATTGTGATGGCGGAAACCCCGTCCGGCCGCAAGCTGGCAATGTTGCGTGCAGCCAGGGCCAAACTCATGTCGCCCGACGCATTGCCCAATCTGCTTATGTACGAAATGAATCAGGGTCGGGACGTCCGCGAGTTGCTGGCCCCGTTGATGGACGAGGAGACCGACCCGTTGATCCTGGGCAGCTATTGCGACCGTGCAGCCGAGGACAAGGAAAAACGGTTCGGGCCGCAGGTCCGCCGGGCAATGAAGGTGTTGGCTGGCGAACCGACGGTTTCCGCCGGGGGCGAAGACACCAATGGCGAAATGGCGGCTACCGCACAGGCCATCTTGAGGGCGCCGGCGACTTATGACTTCGCGGCCGCCGCACAGGCCATCTTGAGGGCGGCGGTGACTTATGACCTCAAGGACCTCGCTCCCGAGGTTCGGAAACTCATGGGTTCCGAGAATGCCGCCATTCGTGCCGCCGCCCAGGCGGCCGGCGCGAGGTTGGGCGTCCGAGGGGCAGGGCAAGATCTGTACGCCCAGTTGGACGCCGAAGATCTAAACGTTCGCGAGCTGGCGGCCAAATCGCTGATGGACACTCCGCCGACAGGCGCGGCCGAGCGGGCCGCACGCGAGGAAGCCGTGCTTTCCTGCCTGGGCAAGCCTTGCGAGGAATCCACGATGCGAATCCTGGCGACTTGCGGCGGCGAGAAAACCGTCAAGGCATTGGAGCCGATCTTGGATGGCCCCGATGCCCGGCGAGCGGTCTACGCCGCGTGGGTGCTGGCCCAACTGTCCGACCAGGCGGTTGCCGCCAAAGCCCTTCGCCGCGTGGCAATCTTCGCCATGTTCCACCACCAGGATTATCAGGGAGGCAAAGGCATTGATTTCCATATCGCACCCCATGTGTACTTTCATCAGGTCACCGGGAGACTCAACCCCGACCCCAAGGCATACACCGAGGGCGAGGGGCCGGTGCGGATTCCCGACAACTTGCTTGTGCCGTTTGCTTGGGATGATCGTGAGCAACAATATGCGGTCCGCTGCTACCAACTGGCTGAGACTGGCGGGGATGGCGACGGTTTCGGTCTGGATGTGGATTTTTTGGCGCGTGGGCCGATAAAATCACTGGGCCTGGATCGGACGCACCTGCCGCTCCTGAAGGAAATCGCCGCCCAGGATTCGCACCTGAAGCGGCTCATGGTCAAGGGACAAGCCCTAGTGCATTTCCAGTATCGTCAACGGGCGGCCAAGGCGATTGCGACCATTACCGGGGAGAAGGCCGCGTATCGCGGGCTCTCCGGCGAGAAACTCGACAGTGACGCCTTTCCCGAACCCTACCCGGATCAGGCCAGCCTTCTGGCCAGGTTTTTTGTGGACTGGGTCCAGAAGGCCCAACTCCGCGGCGAACCCCAGACCGCTCGGCAGTGGCAGCAACTTGAAACTTATCGGCAGGCGGCCAGCCGCCTCCAGGAATTGTTTGGCCCGCAGGTCGTTGATGCCATTCGCCAGGAGGCTAAGCGACGAGCGGTCGGCCTGAAGCATATTCTGCCTGAAGTCAAGCCGGCGAAACCATCCACGGCCTCGCCCGCTGGGCCACCCGCGGCCGTTCCGGAGCGTATTTCGCCCTCGGGAACGGCGCCCGCTGAGGAAGAGTTTGCCGAGGATCAGTCGCCTGACCAGAGGCGGTAGCGGTGCAAGCTACCACGGAACGTCCTACATCTACGTATCCGTTTAACTACCTAAGTCTTGGGAGTCACAATCATGTTCCACACCGTAATCCTCTGCACCGCAGCCGTGGTCGCTGCTCAGTCGCCAGCCGCCTCGGTTGGCCAATCCGCCAAACAACTGGAAATGGCAAAGGCGCTTGTAGCCCAGATGGCCGCTGGCCAGTTCGACAAGGCGGTCGAACCGTTCGACGCAACCATGAAGCAGGCCCTGCCTGCCGAGAAGCTGAAAGTGCTGTGGGACGGCCTGGCCACGCAATGCGGCCAGTTCCGGCGGGCGACGGACACCACGACGGAGAAGATCAAGCAGTACGATGTCGTTTATGTGACCTGCGAATTCCAACGAGGGAAACTCGACACGAAGGTCGTTTTCGACGGCAACAAGATCACCGGCCTTTTCTCCGTCCCATCCGGGAGATACAAGCCACCCACCTACGTCGATTCCTCGAAATTCGAGGCGAAGCAGATCCAGGTGGGCAGCGGCGTTTGGAGCCTGCCGGGCACGCTAACGCTCCCCAAGGGCAAGGGGCCGTTTCCTGGCGTTGTGCTCGTTCACGGTTCCGGCCCGAACGACCGGGACGAAAGCATCGGCCCGAATAAGCCCTTCCGGGATCTGGCCCACGGCTTGGCCTCCCAGGGAATCGCCGTTTTGCGTTACGAGAAACGCACGAAGCAGCATTCCGCCTCGATGGCTGCGTCGGTCAATATCATCACCGTCAAAGAGGAAACCATCGACGATGCCGTTGCCGCCGTCCGGCTTTTGGCATCTCAGGAAAAGATCGACGCCCGGCGAATCGTTGTGCTGGGCCATAGCCTGGGCGGCACGATGCTGCCACGAATCGGCAAGGCCGAGGATGGGATTGCCGGCTTCATCAGCCTGGCAGGATCGACACGGCGATTGGAAGACATCGTGCTCGACCAGGCCCGATACGTCCTGTCCCTGGATGGAAAGCTCACCAAGGAGGCTCAGCAGCAGCTCGAAGAGATCGAGCGACAGGTGGCCACGGTCAAGTCGGCGAAGCTGACCGAGGATACCCCGAAGAGCGACCTGCCGCTGGGAGTTCCACCGAAGTATTGGCTGGAGTTGCGGGGATACGATCCGGCCGAAGAGGCCAAGACATTGCTGAAGCCCATGCTGATCTTGCAGGGGGAGCGCGACTATCAGGTGACGAAGGAGGATTTTGCCGGGTGGAAGAAGACGCTGGCGTCACAGAAGAGCGTCACCTTCATTTCCTATCCCAAGCTGAATCATCTCTTTATGGAGGGCTCAGGCAAGATCACCCCCGCAGAATACTTGACCCCCGGTAATGTCGCGAAGGTCGTTATCGAGGACATTGCCGGATGGATCAAGCAGTTGAAATAACCGGTGTCCAACACGCCGCGGTTCTCGTGGCCATCGTTGCAATTGCGGTCCTTCGGCCGCTGACTCGCCGTCGTTCTCGACGATGCGGGCCATATGCTCAACAGCGACGGTGAGCCGAAACGGCCTAGTGGCGAGTCCAGCTATCCCGGACTGTCGGAGAAACAGGAGACGTCTGTGTCCGAAGCATCAAGCCGAAATCGCAAGGACGTGGAAAAAGATGACAAGACTACGAGGAGTCCGTGCCACGTATTGACTTCTTCCCAGCAACTCAAGCGTTTTCCGATTCTGCCCAGAAATTACCCGATTCTCGGAACCTCCGTTGGCTGGCTTGCCTGCGTCGGTCACATCGACCGAGCCACGCTACAAGAGGTCGCCCCTCCTACCGCTGTGGTATCCCCGCCCGGTGCTCTTCGCCACCAGCGTTCCGGCCGATAGCCACCGCGGACCGCAATACGCCGAGCAGGCCCTGGCCGCCATGCACCAGGCCGATTTCCGGCGGCTGCCGACGGAATTCGGTTGTCCCGCATCCCGCCCGCGTCTTACTAGCGGGCTCCCCGCTCGATCAGCCCCGGCACGATTGCCGCCGTCGGCCTGCGCGGCGTGTTATCGTGGACGAGAATCCCTCGATCCCCGACGAAATAGCTGTTGTCATCGGGCACGATCAGGTTGTAGGCCGCGTCGGCACCCAATGAACCGGCTCCCAGAGTCTCGACCTTCTCGACCGGCACTCCGCCCGATAGCGAGTGAATGCGACTGCCGGCTTGGAGTTGCTTGGTCATCCGCCAGCCCAGGCCGCAGACCCAGAACGGATGGCTGGGCGTCGCGGTGATCGACTCCGCGCCCAGGCGCATCCTCATCCACGCACCGGGCCGGCGGATCGTGACAGCCAACACCGGCTTGTAGGCCAATTCGCCGGACTCCACGTCCTGCGCCAGCACGCAATCGCCGATCTTGATCCTCTCGATCGGCTGCCGGCCCGTGAGCGTCCAGACCTTCGTCCCCGGCGCGAAACATGAGCACGGAACGGGGATTACGTAACTCTCATGCGCCGACCGCCATTGAGAATACTCGTAGACCGGCTTCGGCGGCTGATCCGTCTCCGCGACGGTCGTGCGGCCGGAGACGTTATACATTTCATTGTAGTCCTGCCACCACCACTTCCACCAATCCATCGGCTCGCTGCCCAGGTTGAGCCGAGTAAGTTGAGAGAGGGCGGCCGTGATGCGGGCATTGCGTTGCCGAATGCCGCGGTTGGCACGCTCGACCGCGTCACGGAGATCGCGCGCAGCCTGGTCGAATTGGCCCGCCTGGATCGCCGTCGCCTCCGTGGCCCGTTCCGCGGAGGCGGCTTGAGCCTGCGGAAGCTCGGTTTGAAGGGACGGCCCGGCCAATCTCGCAAACATCGCGTCGTCGCGGCTGATGCGGCCGGTTTTCAGGCGCCAGGCGATCTCGGGCAGACTGGCGGCGGTGGCGCCGTCGTCGAACTGGACGAACGCACCATAGGACGCGGTCCACGAGAACGTGGAGGTCATGGAAACGTCTGCCAAGGGTCCTTCCTGGTAGAGCGAATACCAGGCTGAGACCGAGTCGCCGCCCGGGGCGACCATCGCCGCGACCTCGATCGGCGACTGCAGTCCGGAAATCAGCAAAGGGGCACTGTGGTCGAGCGGATGCCGCTTCAGCCCAAGGACGGCGGCGGTACGCACCTGATCGGAACTTGGAAAAACCGCGTGGCGAACGAGGGATTCGGCCGCGGCAGGCTGAGGACTGCCGCCCAAGACGGGCATGAGGGCGAGCAGCATCTCGCGATAGAGCCGCGGCGGCCCCTTGGCGGCGACCTGCCGCCATAACGCTCGCTCCAGTCCGAGCATGTCGGCCGGATCGGCGGTCGCGGCGACCTTCTCGCGCACCACCGCGGGGATCGCCGGATCGTGCGATTCCGCAGCCCTGTGCCATTGGGCCACCAGCAGGCGCCAGTCCTCTGCCGCCTTCCCTACTCTTTGCAGTTGCGCCTTGAGCTGCTGGATTTGTGCCGGCGTGAGCATCATCCCTTGATACGACCGCAGGGCGAGTGCGTGGATCGCCTCGGCGTTGTCCGGCTGAAGTTGCAAGACCAACAGCCAGTGCAACCGCTGTTGGTCGTCTAGCCGATTCTTCCTGCACCAGCGGGCCAGGGCGGCCTGATCGGCAACGGACCGAGCGGACGCGTCGCGCCGCCGGCGATACTCGGTGAGTCGTTTGTCTTGCCGGGCCGCCTGCTCGACCTCGGCCGGGGATTGCCATCTTCCCTGCACCCGGACCTGGGCAAGCTGCCAATGTGCCAACGCGTCGTCAGGCGAGTCGTACAGCGCCTCCCGCAGCATAGCATCGCGGCGTGCATTGTTCCCGGCCACCTCCTGTTCCAGTGCCGCTCGCACCAGCCTGGCGGTTGCCGTATCGGTAGGCGTTGCTCCTTGCTCCGGTTGAGCCGACCAACCCCGGCAGACCGGGAAACTCGCGATTACCACCGGCACCAGCAAATGCTGGAAGAGAAGATGTCGGGCTGCCATGATCGACTCCTTAACAAAAGGCGCCAATGCCTACTGCCCCCCGCTCAGTGGATGAGGCGGCTGCCAGACGAGCAAATCTCGTACCACCGCCGTTATGGCCAGGGCGGTCTCGTCAAGCCAGCACTCGCGTCATCAAACTGACATCTGACGCCATCGCAATGATTCGCCCAATGCGACAATGCTGCTGCCCTATTGCGTGGTGGCGATCCGACGTGCGGCCCGTTTCCGTCGGCGTCGGGCCTGAGCCTTACGGGATTCTTCTTCCCGCTGCTCCAGCCGATGCTCGGGATGAACGGCCACCCGGCGATCCGGCAGCAGGGCTTGCAGCGCGGCGGCCAAGGCGTGGCGCGGTCAGGAGACCGTGCCACAACAGGGATCCGCCGTGTGTCAACGCGAGCCGGCCCCCTGGATAGTGCTGTTTTCTGGGGGTCTCTTGACTAATTGAGAGCGGGGTGCCATAAAGGAAGGGTTCCCCCGCCCGTGGAGGTCCGCTCACTGACAAGGGCGGGGGCACAACCGTCGGAGGCGCGAGCATGTTTCCGCCCGTCCGTCTTCTGAAACGGGTGGCGCGATTCGGGCGCCGCACCGCCGAGCCGCGACGTAGGGTCCTCGGACTCTCTGCGTATCACCGCCGGTTGGCGGTCGAGCCCTTGGAGCAGCGCGCCATGCTCTCCATCGGGCCGGGTTCGATCATCCATGCCGCTGCGGGGCGTGGTGTCGGCAGTGCCGTCGCGGCCACCAGCGCCGCTCAGCACCAGACTCTGGCCGACCTGCCTGTCGCCGCCCAGCACGCCATCTCATCGGCAATCGGTCAGGATGAGTCTGCGTATCACGCGGCATCCGCTGCGGCGGGCGTCACCTTGGCCAACCCGGCAAACGGTTTCGCCGCCCAAGTGCGGTCGGGGGCCTTGCAGATCTCCGCGGGATCGGACACCTGGGACATGTCGCTAGTGGGGCTGGGCTACGGCGGACCGATCCAGCCGGTGGGGACCGCCGAGACCTCGGTCAACGGCAACCGGGTGGACTGCGACTATGGGACGATCGACGAGTGGTACGTCAACGGCCCGGGCGGCTTGGAGCAGGGTCTTGATGTCAACGTGGCCCCGCTGCCGCAGGGTGCCCCTGGCTCCGCCAGTGCCGCGCTGACGGTGGAGTTGGCCTTGGGTGGCGACCTAAGGGGGACCGCGAACGCGGCCGGGGACGGACTGACGCTCCGCCGGCCGGATGGCTCGGCCGCACTGGGCTACACCGGGCTGGTGGCATACGACGCGACGGGCAGGACCCTGCCGGCCTCGCTGGAAGTGCAGGCCGAGGGGGGCCGCCAGGAACTGTTGATCCGCGTCAACACTGCCGGGGCCCGGGGCTCGATTACCATCGACCCCTTCGTCCAGGAGGCCGAGCTCATTGCGTCCGGCGGCGTGACGGGCGACTGGTTCGGCAACTCGGTTTCGATGAGCGGCAACACGGTGGTGGTCGGAGCGCCGGCCGCCCTGGTCGGTTCCAACAGCCAGGGGGCGGCCTACGTGTTCACGGCGTCCGGCTCCGGCTGGGCGAACATGACCCAGACCGCCGAGCTCACCGCGTCCGATGGCGTGGAAGACGACTGTTTCGGCACGTTCGTTTCGATCAGCGGCAACACGGTCGTGGTCGGAGTGCCCGACACCGCGATCGGCGGCAGCAGCGACGAGGGT
>Ga0187848_10003724_pt1 | contig 10978 bp, 10 predicted proteins | sample June2016WEW_4_40_FD_132424 | JGI IMG/M metagenome (GOLD analysis project Ga0187848, IMG submission 132424) | Peatland microbial communities from SPRUCE experiment site at the Marcell Experimental Forest, Minnesota, USA - June2016WEW_4_40 | ecosystem: Environmental > Terrestrial > Soil >... | reverse complement strand
GCTGGCGCTAGCCCGCAAACTCGACGTGGCCATGCCGGTGGCCGCAGCCAGTAGAGAGGTACTTCAGTCGCACCTGGGACAGTCTTCGCTGAAGGGTGGGAACTATCAGCAGACGGATATTGCAACCCTGCTTGATTTTGAGGCGCGCTGCTCTGGCATGGAACTCAAGCCCGAAAACGTAGAGGTATGGGACGGGCTGTCGCCAAAGAATTAGTTTGCGGTTTTCTGGGTTTCAGAGTTTTGCGGATCTTGGGTTCGCTTTTGATAAGGGTGTCGGTTCCGAGAGTCCTGCCGGATGCAGCCGTTATGTCCGGCGGTCTCGAAGCAAGAGAAGCGCCTCGGGATCAAGTGACGCGGTAAGCTTTCGGGACAAGCACATCGGAGGAAAAATGAAGTTATATAAAACCGGAGAGTACGTCAACCTGCAAAACCCAGTACCCGATCAATCTTACAGGCCGGAGATCCTTACAGCCGAGCACGGGGCAAAGAGTCTTGGAGGAATGTTTGGCCTTCTTATTCCAGGCAGTCAGGTGCCTTACCATTCCCATAAAAACCGCGAATCCATCATTTTCGTAATCAGCGGAGAAGCCATTGAAGTTATCGACGGCAAAGAGATCCCCAATACGACGGGAGATGTGCTCTTTATTCCCCCGGGAGAGAAGCACACCACAATCAATCGGTCGGAGAAGGACTTCCGTTATATTGAGTTCTTTACTTGTCCACCTTTGAGCGCCGACTTCGTGGAAGAGCGAAGAGGTTCTTAGTAGAGGAACTAAAGGGTTTGAAATAACCTCGCTCGAGACATAACGGCATTTTCGGAACTCATAGGCCCTTTAAGTGCGTCGCCGCTAGGCGCAGGAGAGAGACATGCCACGCAGGTACAACGAGAAAAAGCTCACGTTTAACGATGTCAGCTGTGCTGCGGAACGGTTCAGCAACTGGGGAAAATGGGGGCCGGACGATGAGATTGGTACGCTGAACTTCGTCGAGCCGAAAGATATCGTGGATGCGTCCAAGTTGATTCAGCGCGGGAAACTGTTTTCACTGGCCCTGAATTTCGATCGCAACGGCCCACAAAGAGGGTTATGGGGAAGCCGATTTAATCCCATTCACGTTATGCTCATCACCGGTACAGATGCGATGTCTGGCCGGCGGAGCGGCGAGGATATCCCCGAGGGGGAGGCTGGCCCGATTCGCTATGCCGATGATATGGTTTCCATGCCCCTGCAATGCGGAACGCAATGGGATGGACTCAGCCACATCTTCTACAGGGGCAAAATGTGGAATGGATACGACGCACGATTGGTGGACAGCGACGGCGCACAGCGGAATGGGATTGAAAAAGTCAAAGCGAAGATGGCAGGGCGCGGTGTGTTGCTCGACGTCGCTCGCTATCTAGGCCAGGAATACCTTGAGGACGGCACTGCGATAACCATGGCAGACTTGGACGCCACGGCGGCCGCTCAAGAAACTGAAATCCGGCGTGGAGACTTTGTGATTGTGCGCACCGGCCAGATGGAACAGCGGCTGAAGGCAGGGGAATGGGGCGGATATGCCGGCGGAGAAGCGCCGGGGTTGGCTTTTGAAACCTGCGAATGGATTTACAATAAGCGAATTGCCGCTATTTGTACGGACACTTGGGGATGCGAAGTCCGTCCTCCCGAAACCGTCGACGTGGAGTCGCCTTGGCATTGGGTGGTAATTCCTAAAATCGGCATAAGCATGGGCGAGATGTTTTATTTGAAGGAACTCGCCGACGACTGCGCTGAGGATGGTGTGTACCAGTTCTTCTTTACCGCGCCACCGCTACCCATCACGAAGGCAGTGGGTTCGCCGATCAATCCGATGGCCATTAAATGAGGAGCACAGCCGGGCGGCTGCTCTGCAGGCATGGGCTGGCGAGGTGACAATGTTCCGAAACTTGGAAGAACTGGTCGAGGCGGCCCGGGCACAGGGGCCTGTTCACATTGCGATCGCTGTAGCGCAAGATCCCGATGTGATCGAAGCCATGAAGCAGGCCGAAGAGATAGGCCTTGCGAAGGGAATATTTGTTGGTGATCTTCGGAAAATAGGCTCTCTTGCGGAAGCCGCGGGGTTCACGATTCCCGACGCACAGTTGATTTCCGAGCCCGACGATACCATGGCGGGACACAAGGCGATTGCGCTCGTCCGCGACGGCCGTGCCAACCTGCTGATGAAGGGCAAGATCAAGTCCGCGGATTTGATTCGCGCGGTGCTCGACAAGGCTGATGGCCTGCGTGCAGGTCGCTTGCTTAGCCAGGTTATCGTCTTCCAGGTACCTGGATTCGACCGCCTGATGCTGATGACCGATGCGGCCATTAACATCGCTCCCACGGCCGAACAAAAGGCAGACATTTGTCGCAACGCCATTCAGGTGGCCCACGCGATCGGCATCAAGAAACCGAACGTGGCGATGCTCTGCGCGCTGGAATTCGTGAACCAAGATATGCCGGCCACCATGGATGCGGCGGCGGTTACGATGATGAATCGCCGAGGCCAGCTTACGGGTGCTTATGTGGAAGGCCCGATCGCCCTGGATGTTCCACTCAGCAAGTTTGCAGCCGATCGGAAAGGCATTGAGAGCCCGCTTATCGAGCAGACGGACATCTTTCTTTGCCCCGACATAGAGGCGGCCAACATTCTTTATCGCGCAATTATCTACCTTGCCAAAGGAAGGTCTGGCGGGATTGTGCTCGGCGCGAAGGTTCCTTTGATTCTACTGTCGCGCGCGGAATCGCCCGAGACCAAGATCTGCTCGATTGCAATCGGCATGCTGGTGGCGCGGGCTGATACGGGCATGAAACTCGGAGCGGCGAAGTAGATCGGTGTCGGACAGAGCCAATGTCGTGAGTAGCTGGTCAGTTCCACAGCTTCGTTGCATAACCCGGAGGTCCTTCTGAATGCGAGAAGATATATGCCAATCCAGTACATAGATTCTTTGCTTTCTGTAGCCGCCCGGAATGACCCTACCCAGGCTCAATGAAATTGAACTTACTAGGCGCGGACTTGAGGTGTGGCTTACTCGCCTCACTTTGGATAAGTATGAGCAGAACGTTTTAGGCTGCGCACACTGACTCCAAGCAGTGAGATTCGGAAACAGAGGACTGTTGGGTGGGTCACCCACTCCAGAGGAGACGAATAACGGTGCCAACCAGAATCCTAGTTGCGAATATCGGGAGCACGTCGTTCAAGTACCGGCTGTTTGGCATGGAGCCGCTGACGGTGCTGGGACAAGGGCGCGTGGAGCGCATCGGGCAGCCAGGCAGCGCCTGCCCCAACTATGAAGCTGCGATTAAGTCGTGCTTGGACGACATTGTCGGCCCCGGCAAGCAATTGGCAAAGCTTTCGGAATTGAGCGCCGTTGGCTTTAAAGCAGTTCATGCCGGTCCAATCAGCGGCGCACAGCTCGTGAACGAAGAGGTGCTGGCGGCCATGGAGGAATTCTCCTTCTTCGCACCTGCTCATAATCCGCTCTATCTGGCGGCCATGCGCGCGTTTCGCAAGACTCTGCCGGAGCTGCCGCTGGTGGCCTTGTTTGAGACCGCTTTCTTCGACACGCTGGACGAGGCCGCAATCACCTATGCCGTCCCGTATTCCTGGAAACAACAGGATGGCGTGCGTCGTTATGGCTTCCACGGAGCGAGTCATCGCGCTGCCAGCGAGCGCGCACAGGAACTGCTCGGCCGCACCGACATCAGGCATATTTCCTGTCACCTCGGCGGCAGTTCCAGCATGGCTGCCATCCGCTCTGGTGTGGCGGTTGACTGCAGTTTCGGCATGTCGCCGCAATCCGGGCTGCCTCACAACAATCGCGTCGGAGACTTGGATGCGTTCGCGATACTTTACATGATGAAGAAGCACGCCCTTAGTGTGGATCGGATGGCCTCGATTCTGGCGGGTGAATCCGGACTGGCGGGCATCGCGGGTGGCACCGGCGACGTGCGCGATCTTTCGATCGCCGCCGAATCCGGGGACGCACGCTCGCAGCTTGCGCTGGATGTCTTCATCCGCGCCATCCGGCATTATGTCGGTGCGTTTCTTGTCACGCTGGGCGGCTTAGACGTGCTGACATTTTCCGGCGGCATCGGGGAGAACAGTGCGTTGGTTCGCGAGCAGGTGTGCAAAGGGTTGGCTGCATTTGGAATCGAACTGGACGCGGAGCGTAACCGTACTGCTCGACTCGAGCAGAAGATTTCCGCCGATAAATCCCCAGTCACGCTTTTAATTCTTCCGGCTGATGAAGAAAGGATTGTGGCCCGCGCAACCGCGGCAGTCATCGGCGGCCTGCGTTCGCGAGCGGCTGCCCCCACTCAGAACCCGGCTTAGCCGGATATATGCCGAACCCTGCGCCCGTGGCGACGCGGCAGCCAGATGCAATGTGCCGTATCCCTTTCGATGGCGCGATCCGAAAACAGTTCTTTCCGGAACGCTCCAGAACCGGCACTCCGCGGCAGTAAATCCAAGAACTTAGAAGATGCCAGCGAATGGGGTTTTCGGAACGTCCCGCCAGGCGCCCTGCCCAGAGATCATCCTGTGGTCTTATTAACTCAGCAGCAACGCCTTAGCTCAGCGCGCGTTTGGCCTGCTGTTTTTCCGTATGCCTGCCTTGACAGCGAGGAATTTTGCGTGAAGTATAGTTGGCCACGAACCGCTGGATACCTGGCGTCTCCAGGCGGGAGTAGCACGTGGCAGCTACGGCAGCACCATTCTCCAGTTTTCGCGTTCGGCCAGTTACGCGCCGTGTTCAAGAGGGAGGATTATATGGAGCAGCAGCAAACGGCCAGTACCGGTGAAACACTCACCTACCGTATCGTTGGACATGCGATCGATCAGTCACCGATCACGAGCCCGCTGATCGGGGTAATCGTCATTGCCGCGCTGGCATCGTTGTTCGATGCCGGTGATGCCTATCTGCTGGGATTCGCCATGCCGGGCATTGCCAAGGAGTTCAACGCCAAACCCGAGACCTTGGGCTTAATCGGCTCGTCGGTTCTGATTGGCATGACTATCGGGTCTTTCGTCTGGGGATGGATCGCTGACAAATGGGGTCGCAAACCGGCTTTCACTGTAACCATTCTGATGTTCTCCATTCTCACCGGCGTTTGCGGCTTGGCCCCTTCCATCGGCTTTCTGATCGGCGCACGTTTCCTGACGGGGCTTGGAATCGGCGGCTCGATTCCGGTCGATGCCTCGATTCTGGCCGAATTTGCTCCGGCCCGGATTCGTGGCTATTCCGGAGGCGCTTTGCCTATCGCGTGGCCGGTTGCCACTTTTCTTACCTCGGCTGTCGCGCTGGTGGTGCTTCCAAAATGGGGTTGGCGAGGGTTGTTTTTCGTGGGTGTGGTGCCAGCTTTGCTAACCTTCTGGGTCCGGCGTAACGTTCCGGAATCTCCGAGGTGGCTGGCCAATCGTGGTCGTTTTACCGAAGCCAGAAGAGCACTCCACTATCTCCGCATCTCCGATGAGGCCATTGAGCGTTCCCGTATTGCGGTGCAGAACGAAGCACCGTTGCCAATGCTCCCCCCGGCTGTCTTCCGAGATTTGTTTACGCCCGAATTGCGCCGCCGCACGATTCATACCTGGATCATTTGGATACTGCCGCTGATGACTTCCTGGGGCATGAACCTGTGGCTGCCAAAGCTTTTCATGCAGTTGCATGGTACAACCCTTCAGCAGGCAGTTCGCTACATGCTGTACATCTCCTTCTTCTCCATCACCGGGCGTTTTCTGGTGTACTTCCTTAGCGAGAAGGTCGGGCGCAAGTTCTTTATAGCGTTGGGGTACTCAGTAGGTGGCATTCTGCTTTTCTTCCAGATCTGGACCACAAGCGCAACCCAATTCTTTTGTGTCGCAGCCTTCTTTCAATTGTTCCTTGAAATGGGCGCCTGCGGCATGACGATATACACTCCAGAGGTTTATCCGCTTCACATTCGCGTGCAGCGTCTACCGCTATGGGACTGGGGCGCATTGGCGGGGCAACTGGCGCCTATGTGATCGGGCTTTTCATAGGAGCTGGCCATCCAGCGGGGATCTGGATCTTTCTGGGATTAGGTTGTCTGATCGCCGGTCTGGTTACGATTTGGTTGGGAATTGAACCTAAAGGACAGAACCTTGAGCAACTCAACAAGGAGGGCACTGAAGGTGCGGCCAAGATTCACGAAACGGCAGCCGCGTCCGTGGCCGGAAAATAGGAAATCAGCAAGGCCGCGATACTCTTCCGCAAATACAGGAGAGGGGCACAATTTGTTTTCATTTAAGACCTGCCGCAGCAGATTTGCCTGGTAACCAAACGACTTAGTCGCGGTTGAAAACTTTACGAGGAGCGTCGAACTATGAGCCAAGCGAGTCCGATACCTGAAGTCAAGTCGCACAGCGAAGTCAAGGACGGGATGCGCATCGATTGGAATGTGCCCATCCCGGCGAAGGACGGCATCATCCTGCGGGCCGACGTCTACCGGCCCATAGCGGAGGGACAGTACCCGGTCATCCTGACCTATGGTCTTTACGCCAAGGGACTCGCCTACCAGGAGGGCTACCCGATGCACTGGGAGAAGCTGGTCGGCGACCATCCGGAGATTCTGGAGGGCTCGACCAACAAGTATCAGAACTGGGAGACCACCGACCCGGAGCGTTGGGTGCCGCACGGCTACGTCTGCGTGCGCGTCGACTCGCGCGGCGCCGGCTGGTCGCCGGGTTTCCTAAGTACCATGGCTCCGGCCGAGGTGGAAGATCTTTACGAGTGTATCGAGTGGGCCGGCGTACAGCCGTGGAGCAGCGGCAAGGTGGGCATGCTCGGCATCTCTTACTACGCCTCCAACCAGTGGCAGGTGGCGGCCATGCATCCGCCACACCTGGCGGCGATCATTCCCTGGGAGGGCCAGAACGACAACTACCGCGACTTCCTCTATCACGGCGGCATCCTGTCGGAGTTCCAGAAGCGCTGGGCGAAGGCGCAGCTTTCCAAAATCCAGTACGGCCTTGGCGAGCGCGCCCCGAAGAATCCGAACACCGGCCAATCCATCGCCGGACCGGTAACGCTCAGCGAAGAGGAACTGGCCAAGAATCGCCACGACCCATTTCTGGAGACCAAGAAGCATCCGCTCTACGACGAGTGGCACCGCCTGCGTTCGACCGACCTCTCGCAGGTCACGGTGCCATTCCTGACCTGCGCCAACTGGGGCGGCCAGGGCATTCACCCGCGCGGCAACTTCAACGGCTACGTGCATGGGGCCGCAAAAAAGAAGTGGCTCGAGGTCCACGGTGACTCGCACTGGGGGCTTTTCTCCGCCGGTTACGGCCTGGCGCTGCAGAAGCGCTTCTTCGACTACTTCCTCAAAGGGATCGACAACGGCTGGGAGCGCGAGCAGCCGCCGGTGCTGCTCAACATCCGCCATCCGGGAGAGAAGTTTGTCCCCCGCGCCGAGAAGGAGTGGCCGCTGGCGCGCACCCAGTGGACAAAGCTCTATCTCGATCCGACTCCGGTCAACATCAAGGCGGAGGCCTCCGGTACGCACCTCTCGCTCTCGCCCAAACCGGTAGCGACGGGGACGGCCATCGAGTACGAGGCGCTCGGCAACGGGCTCACCTTCTGGCTGCCGCCGGTCACCAAGCCGACGGAGATCACCGGCCACCTGGCGGCCAAGCTGTTTATCTCTTCCTCGACCAAGGACGCCGACCTTTTCCTGGTCGTGCGCGTCTTTGACCCGAAGGGGAAAGAGGTTACCTTCATGGGCTCGACGGACCCGAACACAGCGATCGCCAACGGCTGGCTGCGGGCTTCGCACCGCCGCTTGGACCCGGCGCTTAGCAAGCCATATCAGCCCTTCCATCCGCACGACCGGGTCGAGCCGCTGACGCCCGGGGAGGTTTATGAATGCGACGTTGAGATTCTGCCGACTTCGATCGTAATCCCCACAGGCTGGCGGCTGGCACTGACGGTTCGCGGCAAGGACTACGAGTACGAGGGCGAACTGAGCGAGTTCGGCAAGAAGTTCGTCTACGGCACCCGCGGCACGGGCGGCATGACGCACAATGATCCTGACGACCGCCCGTCCAGCATCTTTGGCGGCAAGGTGAAGCTGCATGTCGGCGGCAAGTGGGGTTCGTACCTGCTGGTGCCGTTCATACCGTAGTTATGAGGCGGGGTGGCCCCACACAAGGTAGTAGTAGCCTTGCATGTGTGGGGCATTTTGCCTTGAAACGTCGACAGTAAAATGGGCTACCTAAAATCATCTGAAATGGGGTCGGCAGATGCACAAAACGATGGTCGCGTATATGTGCTTGGAGCGGAATTTTAGAGACCGCGACGAACAGCGCCACGATTGTGCGCGCGTCAGGTGCTGCTTCGCGGCGGTGCCGTTGATCGGCGTGTGTGCCAGAGATGGCTCCGACTAGATCATCCGGTGACGGACATGGAACCGTCTGGGTGGTTGCACCCAAATAGGACGGCCCGCGTTGCTCCCGGATGTGTCCGCGCGCCGTCCCGTCAGAACATAGGCCGCCCCATGGGTGGCCTTTCCGTTTTGGTCCCCTCTTCGGTAGCCGCCGTGGAAATTTGCGCTCGACGAGACAAGGTTGTTTTCAACCAGAGCGCATTAGGCGATTGGTACGGAATTTCGCTGCCAACCGCCTCATGCGGTGCGCTCACCCGGTCACTTCTTTTCAAACCCGGGGGCATAGCGCGGCCCATAAGCTGAAGTATCGATGGGATTTCCCCAGATTCCATGCGACATGTCCTTGCAAGTGAAGAAGACAACTTCGCCCTGATCCGGGACAGCAACTGCCGTGTGGATTGCGTTGGCCGGAATATAGATGAGAGTTCCGGGAGGAGACAGAGCCTTGACACCCTCGATCTCGCTCTCCAGTGTACCTTGCACCACGTAGACCCACTGCTCGTTGGGGTGACTGTGTGGACGAGAGCCGGTACCTTTAGGCATGTGCATGAGGCCGCACTGGATACGCTCTCCTTCCACCAAGGAGCCCGCGGCCGTGGAATAGGCCGGTCCCGCTTCGATTCGGTTCACGGTAGCTAAATCAAAGTAGTACCTTCCATTTCCCGCCTTGATTCCTGCGGGCGGCGTACCGGCTGCCGGCTGCTTGTTCACGTTTTGCTCAGACATCGGGATTCCTCCATTGCATTCTTGATTTCTAGATTGCCGCTTGCGGCCGTTCCACAACTGACTTCTCAGGGTTTACGAGCAAGCCCCAGATGAACGCGCCGGCTACCAGAACGCCGGTGGCGATCACGAACGGGGCTACCCACATGCCTCTCTGGGCAAGGAACCCGAATACAATCGGCGAAATGGCACCGGTTCCGTTGCCCACCATGTTCATCACGCCGGAAACCGAACCGCTGTACTCCTTGCCAATATCCATTGCCACGGCCCAAGCCGGCCCCAACAGCAGCGTCATAAAGAAGACCGAGGCGGACATGCACCAGATTACGGCTACGGGCTTCGCCAACACCGCCGAGGGCACCAGGAACACTGCCGAGCCCAGCAGCGCGATGACGGAGACAACCCGGCGCGCACGTTTGAGATCGCCGGTCTTCTTATAGACAAAATCCGTAAGCGCGCCGCCTGTCAGTCCGCCGATGGCGCCCGCAAACAGCGGCACCGACGCGAGAAAGCCCATGCTCTTGATGGAAACGTGGTGATGTTCCACTAAATATGATGGTAACCAATACACGAAGAAATACATGCTGTAGTTGTAGGTACCATAGCCAACCGATAAGAACCAGGTATTAGGGGAATGCAAGATGATGCCCCAGGGGACCACCGGTTTTTTCGGCTCCTGCCTGACAGCGTTGATGGTGTTGTCGGCGGCCCGCCCGCGGATATGCGCCAGTTCGGCTTCGTTCACACCCCCATGCTGCTCCGGCCGGTTGCGGTATAGAAGGCAGTAGACAATGGTCCATAGTACTCCGACGACGCCAAAGATATAGAAAGCGCTGCGCCAGCCCCAGGCCTGCATGATCGCCACCACCAAAGGCGGCACAATCGAGACGGCAAAGGTAGCGCAGCTGTGCATGGCGCCGTTCACCGTGCCGCGTTCCGACTTGGGATACCAGTGCTGGACCGCGCGGGTTGAAGTGGGGAAGGCCCCGGCCTCGCCCAGTCCGAAAATAAAGCGTATAACCACAAAGGATGCGAAGCTGAATGCCTGGGCCGTCACCATCGTCATGGCTGACCAGAACGACACCAAAATCGACAGCACCTTTCGCGGCCCGTAGTAGTCTCCCAGCCATCCACCCGGGATTTGCCCCAGCGCATAGGCCCAGGCAAAGGCGCTGAAAATCACCCCCATTTGCACCTTGGTGAAACCGAACTCCCTGGAAATGGCGGGAGCAACCACCGAAATGCAGGCCCGGTCAATATAGGTGATCAGGTACATCAGGCACATCAAGGTGAGAACGAGCCAGCGAACATTGGTGCGCCTGCCCGGCTTCGTCTCCCCGATCATCTGGCTCTGTGCGGAAGCTGGTGTTCCAAGATTCACGTGTGATCCCCCTTCACCGGCTGAAAGCAGGCCGAGTTTTCCCGAGTTCATTCATACAAGTAACACGCAAGAGATGCTGGACAGCTTTTGTCCTCCATGGTGCCTACTATCGCTGCTCCACTACTCAACGTTCCGGAATGATCAGAAACTCCCACGGGGTGCAGACCTCCCGAGTGCATGTCGTGCTCTTCAGGGCGAACAAGGTGTTTTCGATATCATAAGCGCAACTGGTCAGAGCTAAAAAAGGAAATCCGGGTTAAGACGTTTATCAGCGCCGACAGGGAGATACCGCTATCTAGCGCTATTTCAGTGAGATGGGAAGGTACCCCTGGGGTGATACAAACACTCGATGGTTTACAACTTACAAAATCAAACGTTGCAACAACCGCGCCCCTCAAGTTTCCGGCCCTCACGGAACCTCACCGGACAAACTTCGCCAATTAGAAAAGTGCCTGTAAAT